>JGI12635J15846_10003182_pt1 | contig 14330 bp, 12 predicted proteins | sample BlaSpr_A8_OM2_M2_FD_15846 | JGI IMG/M metagenome (IMG submission 15846) | reverse complement strand
GTACGGAGGAACGAAGGCGCCCGTGAGCGTGCTTGTTTCGATTGGCAACAATATTTTATGACGAGTTGAGGAAACATTCGTCTCTAGTGGCTCGTCTATACGGGTGCAGCTGATTACGGGGTTGTTCTTGGCGAGATCCAGAAAAACCCCGCGGTGGCAGCCGCGGGGTTATGACACGCAGTTTTTCCGGCCGTTAATCCAGGAAGAAGAGGTGTCTTCACGGGCGAGAGTACTCGTCCGCCGCGTGCGTGTCAACTCTCTCTAGCCAATGGCAGCCTGCTGTGCAGCTGACTCGATCCTGTTCGAAAGGAAACTGACACGCATGAAAACGAATTCATTTGTCCGCAGTGTAGCTTTGCTGGCCGCCATCGCACTGGCAGTGCCGGTTTTTGCAAAACCCTTCGCCAAGACCATCAACATTTCGCAGAGCGCGAAGCTCGGCAAGTCCGAGTTGAAGGCCGGCGAATACCGTTTGGAGATCCAAGGAAACAGGGCCACCGTCCAGAAAGGCAAGCAGGTTGTTGCCGAATCCGAGGGCCGGTGGGAAGACCGCAGCGCCAAGTCCGCCTATGATTCCCTGCTGCTTGGAGAGAACGGGCAGGTAAAGGAAGTCCGCTTTGCCGGCCAGACTCGTGTTTTCGTCTTCAGCGAGTAAACGAGGAAACCCTGTGACTCCATCCCATGGGACGAGAGAGAGGCTGCACTTCGGTGTGGCCTCTCTGCTCGTCATTCTCGCCGCGGAAACTCTGCGTTGGCAAGATCCGGTGTCAACGGCAAGCGCGTTGCTACAATTCCTTCGGCGGGGCACGCGCAAGATCATCTCGAAGCACCAGACGCCCCTTCTTACGCACTAACGAACCAGCAGGCAATCTCCATAACTGTAGAAGCGGTAGCCGGCTTCGACGGCGTGATGGTAGGCCGTCAGGACATGCTCCCGGCCGGCGAACGCGCAGACCAGCGCGAGCAGCGTGGAGCGGGGCAAATGAAAGTTTGTGAGCAAACCTTCCACGACACGAAATCGAAATCCGGGAACAATAAAAAGCTGTGCATCCGCTTTGCCTCCAAGCACAAGATTCGATGAACGCGATTCTCCGGCCCGCAGGGCGGCGTCTTCCAGTGCGCGAACTACGGTTGTGCCGATGGCCAGGATGGGGCGCCCGGCGTCGCGTGCCGCCTGGATACGATCCGCGGTTTGGGCCGGAATTTCGTACCATTCGGCATGCATCGCGTGGCTTTCGAGCGTTTCGCCGTGAATGGGCTGAAACGTGCCGAGGCCGACGTGCAGCGTAAGTTCGCAGTGTTCCACGCCCCGCGCGCGAATTTTTTCCAGAATTTCAGGTGAGAAGTGAAGACCGGCCGTCGGAGCTGCAATTGCGCCGGGACGTTTGGCGAAAATGGTTTGATAGCGTTCGCGGTCAGAAGTTTCATCGGCGCGCTCGATGTACGGCGGAAGGGGGACATGACCGAGGCGCTCGAAATGAGAGCTGATGTTGCTTCGATCGTGGGAAATGAATCGCAGCGTGCGCAAACCAAACGGACCGCGCGAGAGAACCTCGGCTTCGAGTTCTCCCTCGCCGAAGAGTAGCTGTTCCCCGACCTGCATCTTGCGGCCCGGCCGGACCAGCGCCTCCCAAGTCTCGGAATCGATCTCGCGGGTCAGGAAGATCTCCACTTTCCCGGTCAGATGCTCGGCTCTTGTGGCCCGCGATGGCGGCTGCGAATGGACGCCGGCGCGCCGCCCGAACAAGCGTGCAGGGATGACGCGCGCATTGTTGAAGACGAGGAGTTCGTCACCTCGCAGGAGAGTGGGGAATTCCGTGAAGAGCCGGTCTTCGAAAACTCCTGTGGAACGATCCAGGAAGAGGAGCCGCGAGGCATCGCGGCGGGCAAGGGGCCGCTGCGCGATTTGCTCGCGGGGGAGACGGTAGTCGAGCTCGTCCAAGCGCATGGGAGACGGACGGCAGTCTAACAGCAAAGCCGCTCAGGTAAACAAGACAGCCGAATTGCATCTCGATAGAGGGGTTTCCGCGAGCATGGGGCTGGACAGGCGAAGCCTTCTGGTCAAGCTCGATCGGATATAAGACGTTAAATAACAATCGCTTACGCATAGCTAAGAGAAATGCAATTTTATACTTGACAAAAATACACTCATATTTTATTATTCGCCTGTAATCACTTTTGGAGGTGCATGCAAAATGAGAACACTTTCCCAATGGGAACCGTTCCGCGGGGCTACTACCCTGCAAGACCAAGTCAATCAGTTGTTCAAGAATGTCCTCGAGCGGACGGGCGAGGAATCCAGCCTCACTGCCTGGGCGCCGTCGGTGGACATTTACGAGACCGAGCACGAGTTGGTGGTAAAGGCCGATCTGCCGGAAGTCGATCCCAAGGATCTGGACATCCGTGTGGAGAACAACATCCTGACGATTCGCGGCGAGCGCAAGTTCGAGAAGAATGTGAATCAGGAGAACTACCTGCGTGTAGAGCGCGCGTACGGCTCCTTCGCTCGAAGCTTCACGCTGGCGAACACTGTGAATGCGGAAGCGATCAAGGCCGACTATCAGAACGGCGTGCTGACGCTGACCATCCCGAAGAAAGAGGAAGCGAAGCCGAAGCAAATCAAGGTCACCGTCGGGACTCCGGCAATGGCCGCCTCGGCCGCCGGCAGGTAATTGCAAAAGAGAATCGCGGTTAGAATGAGGGGCCGGCCAGAGTGCCGGCCCCTTTTCTACAGTGGCGTCAGGAAATGAGGTCAGCATGTTGCGATTTGAGAAAATGACGGTGAAAGCTCAGGAAGCCGTGCAGAGCGCGCAGGAAGTCGCGGCGCGCCACGAGAATCAGCAAATCGAGCCCGTACATCTGCTGGCCTCTCTGGTCGCCCAGGCCGACGGCGTGGTGTCGCCGCTGCTGGCGCGTCTGGGAATTCGCACCGAACTGTTAACGCAAGAACTTGAGCGAGAGATCGGCCGGTTGCCAAAAGTGCAGGGCTTTGCCCAGCAGCACATGGGGCGGGCACTGAACGACGTGCTGGAGCGCGCGTTCAAGGAAGCGGATAGCTTCAAAGACGAGTATGTTTCGACGGAGCACTTGTTTCTGGCGATTGCCGGGCTGGATCGCGACCCCGCGGGACAATTGTTGAAACGACAGGGCGCATCCCACGAAGCCATTCTGCAGGCCCTGACCGGAGTGCGCGGAACGCAGCGTGTGACTTCGCAGCATCCCGAGGCTACCTACGCGTCGCTGGAAAAATATGCGCGCGACCTGACGGAATTGGCGCGCCGGCAAAAGCTCGATCCGGTGATCGGGCGCGACGAAGAGATTCGCCGGGTGATGCAGATTCTGGCGCGGCGCACGAAAAACAATCCGGTGCTGATCGGCGAACCGGGAGTTGGAAAGACCGCGATTGTGGAAGGGTTGGCGCAACGGATCGTTTCCGGTGATGTGCCAGACGTGTTGAAGACCAAGCGTCTCGTTGCCTTGGACTTGGCGGCGCTGGTGGCGGGAGCGAAATTCCGCGGTGAGTTTGAAGACCGTCTGAAAGCCGTCCTGAAAGAGATCACCGAGGCCGAGGGGCAGATCATTCTGTTCATCGACGAGCTGCACACGCTCGTGGGCGCAGGGGCCGCGGAAGGCGCGATGGACGCTTCCAATATGCTGAAACCAGCGTTGGCGCGGGGCGAGCTGCGCGCGATCGGCGCAACGACGCTCAATGAATACAAGAAACATATCGAGAAAGATCCCGCACTGGAACGCAGGTTCCAGCCGGTGCTGGTCAGCGAGCCGACGGTTGAGGATACCATCGCGATTCTGCGTGGATTGAAAGAACGTTACGAAGTGCATCACGGTGTGCGCATCAAGGATGCGGCGATTCTCGCGGCGGCCACGCTTTCCAACCGCTACATCTCGGACCGCTTCCTGCCGGACAAGGCCATCGACCTGATTGACGAAGCGGCCGCCAGCCTCCGCATGCAGATCGATTCCCTGCCCGTGGAGATTGACGAGATCGAGCGGCGCATCATGCAGCTGGAAATTGAGCGCCAGGCGCTGCTGAAGGAAACCGATGCGCACTCGAAGGAGCGGCGCAAGCAGATCGAGAAGGAACTGGCGGCGCTGAAAGAGGATTCCAGCGCACGAAAGACGCGCTGGCAAGCGGAAAAGGAAGCCATCGGAAAAATCCGCAAGCTGAAGGAACAGATCGAGCAACTGAAGGCGGAAGAACAAAAGTACGAACGCGCAGGCGAGTTGGCCAAGGTCGCGGAAATCCGCTACGGCAAGATCGCGGCGGCGGAACGCGACCTCGAGAAGGCGCAAGAACGATTCTCCGCGGTGCAGAAAGACGCGCCGATGCTGAAGGAAGAAGTCGATGAGGAAGACATCGCGAAACTCGTGAGCAAGTGGACGGGCATTCCGACGGGCCGGTTGCTGGAAGGCGAAGCGCAGAAGCTCGTGCACATGGAAGAGCGGCTACGGCAGCGGGTTGTCGGCCAGGATGACGCGCTCGAGCGCGTGGCGAATGCCGTGCGGCGCAGCCGCGCAGGACTCTCCGACCCCAGGCGGCCGATTGGCTCGTTCATTTTCCTCGGACCAACAGGCGTGGGGAAAACGGAACTGGCGCGGGCGCTGGCGGAGTTTCTCTTCGACGATGAAAAGTTGATGATCCGCATCGACATGAGCGAATACATGGAGAAGCACAGCGTGTCGCGGCTCATCGGCGCGCCTCCCGGCTACGTTGGATACGAGGAGGGCGGACAGCTCACGGAGCAGGTGAGACGTCATCCGTATTCGGTTGTCTTGTTTGACGAAATTGAGAAGGCCCATCCGGATGTGTTCAACGTACTGTTGCAGATTCTCGAGGACGGGCGCCTCACCGACGGCAAAGGCCGCACCGTGGCCTTCCGGAACACCGTGCTGGTGATGACCAGCAACGTGGGGTCGGCGGCGATCTTTGAAGTGTCAAGCAAAGATCCGGAGCGAGCGCGAAAAGAAGCGATGGAGGCGTTGCGTGCTTCGTTCCGGCCGGAGTTCCTCAACCGCATCGACGAGATCGTGATATTCAACCCGCTCGGGAAAGAACACTTGGAGCGCATCGTCGGCTTGCTGCTAAAGAGTGTGGAGAAGCTGCTTGAAGAACGGCGGATTACGCTGGAATTGACCCCCGCGGCGAAGGAATTGCTGCTGCGCGAAGGCTACGATCCTGCATATGGTGCGCGGCCGCTGCGCAGAACCATTCAGCGGCTGATTCAGGATCCCCTGGCGTTGCAGATCCTGGAAGGCAAGGTGTTGCCGGGCGATCATGTGCGCGTGGACCGCGATGGGCAGAAAGACGCGATGCGGTTTGAGCGCGCGCCGGCGAAACACCCCGCGGCTGCCGCGGGAATCTAAATGGATAGAAGCGGGGCGAGCTCCGGGCGCTCCGCGTTCCCGCGAAAAAGGTAAGATTTCGGGAGGTTCGGACGTATCAGAAGACAAGGGGCACCATGAGAATTATTCGCACTGCTTTTCTGCTAGGAGTCCTGACACTTTTCCTGATGATGGTGGGCCAGTATTTTGGCGGGCGAAATGGGATGACCATGGGTTTGGGAATTGCGATTTGCACGAATGCGTTCGCCTATTTCTTCTCCGACAAAATCGCTTTGCTCTCCAGCGGCGCGCGGCCCGTTTCGCGCGAGGAGCTGCCTCGGCTCTACGCCGTAATGGAACGCCTCGCGGCCAAGGCAAACATCCCGGTTCCGAAGCTCTACGTGATCCCGGAAGCGGCGCCGAACGCTTTCGCAACCGGCAGAAACCCGCGGCATGCTTCGGTGGCAGTGACCGAAGGTCTCCTGCAACTCATGAATGATGACGAGCTGGAAGGCGTGATCGCTCACGAACTTTCGCACGTTCGCAATTACGACATCTTGATCAGCTCGATCGCTGCGACTCTTGCGGGAGCCATCACCTGGGTAGCATATTGGGGCCCGTGGCTCGGTGGCGGCGACCGGGACGACCGAGACCGCGGTGGCGGCGCCGGCCTCCTTGGGCTGCTGCTATTTTTTCTGGCGCCCCTCGCCGCCATGCTGCTGCAACTCGGTCTTTCGCGCACCCGAGAGTACTCCGCTGATGAAACCGGTGCGCGGATGGTGGGCCAGCCTTATGGCTTGATCAGCGCCCTCGAGAAGCTGGGAGCCTATAACCAGCGCATTCCTACGACCTCGCTTTCCCCATCGACCTCGGCCTTGTGCATCGTAAAACCGCTCTTCGGCGGCGGCCCTTTGTCGTCTCTGTTTAGCACGCATCCGCCTCTTGAGAAGCGCATCCAGGCTCTGCGGGCGATGACTGTCACTCCGCAACGCTAGCAATCTGAAGGACGAGATTCTGCACATTTGAACTACTCCACGTGTAATCTTTTCAAGAACCGCGGCGTCGAGACCGTGCCGAAAAAGTGCCATCCTGGCTAAACCTCTGATTTATCGGGAGATAATATTTTAGAGTGGCGAGGCTCTGTTTGGCGAGGGAAATGCATAACTTTAGCCGCGCAGCATTGTCGTATTTGGGAACTTGAGGGCCGGGGGATATGAGCTGCAAAGACACTATTCATTTGATTTGTTGGTACTTAGAGGGACGACTCTCCACGTCCGTCGAAGTTGAGATCAAACGCCATCTGGAAACTTGCTCGGATTGCCATCTGGTGCTGGACGCAGCTGTAAACACGCTGGAGCGGTATTTCAGCTCCGAGCGCATTGCCGGGGCCGAGGCGGGATCTCGCGCCGCCTGATTCATCCCTACGCTAACGAATTGAAAAATTGGAGTTTAAAGCCGTAGATCCTACGCCGCTTCGTTTTTCTACTTTGTTTATCCCTGAAAATCCCGTCATTTGATGTTCTTAGGAGTACGGACAGCAAATAATACGATTTTCGAAGGAATCGCGTAAACATTACAAGTACTAGTACCTATGGAACTGCGCCTTCCATCGCCTCTGATTGCCTCCAACCTGTTGAATTTACATAGTTTAGTCCCCGTTAGACGCCAAAGCACCATTTGGCGAGGCGGGTGCTCCTTTTCATGGCACAGGGCGAAGCGCCAAAAGGAGAAACGAAGTCTATGAGCGAATTTCAAGAATCAGCCACCACGAACGGGACACCCCGTTGGGTCGGATTGGCAGTAGCGGTGTTGGGCGGCATTTCGCTGCTCGGCTTAGGACTCAGCTTGACCGCGCTGAATCAGGCTAGGAGTATCGAGCAATCGACGCAAGCCACCGTAAGGCAGGCTAACGAAGCGCTGAGCCAGAGGCTGGCAAAGGCCGACGAGATTAACCAGCAACTGCAGAGCGATGTCAAGGTAGTTACCGACAAGCTCCAGGTCACGCATGCGGATCTGGTTGCCGCGCGCAAGCAGAACAAGAATGCCACCGTGGCGGTCGACCAGAAAGTGAACAATTTGGCGACTTCCGTGAAGGCCGAACTGGCCAATAAGGCGAACAATGACGACGTGAACAGGCTGAACGGCGACGTCAGCGGCGTGAAGAGCGACCTGGATGCCACCAAGAACAGCATCCAGATGGCACGCAGCGAGATGGGCACGCTCATCGCGCGGAACCACGATGAAATCGATCAGCTCCGCCGCATGGGGCAGCGCGATTACTTCGAGTTCACCGTGCAGCGCAAGGGCGGTGCGACAAAGGTTGGCAGCATTCAAATCGAACTGAAGGACACCAACACCAAGAAGAACCGCTACACCATTAATGTCCTGGCAGATGACAACAGCTTCGAAAAGAAGGATCGCTCGGTGAACGAGCCGATCTTCTTCTACACCGGCGGGACCCGCGCAGCGACTGAACTGGTGGTGAACAAAGTCACCAAGTCGACCGCCACGGGCTACCTGAGCGTGCCGAAGGCGGCAGGAGCAACCTCGGCGAGCACGGCGACGTCCGGGCAGTAAGCAAGTTCCGCGGGGGCAGAACACCGACTCCTTGGAGCACACAAGACAGGGGAGGATTCCAAAGAATCCTCCCCTTTTTTGTTGATGTTCATCCGGGCATGAGCATTCGCCGTTATAGGTAGTAGGAAGAGTCTGGACACCGGGCGGCCCCTGTGCCAAGCTACGGGGCAGCCCGGCGGATCAAAAAAACCGCAGTGGATTTCTCTGGAGGGGGAAAGCATGAAAGTACGATTCTCGATGGCAGTAGCAGCAACCCTGTTCGCGGGAGCGCTCGCGATGGCGGCGGACAACTCCTGGACCGGCTGGATTTCAGACAGCCAGTGTGGAGTAAAAGGCGCAAACGACAAGGCGGGCGAGTGTACGACCAAGTGCGTCAAGGAGCATGGCGCCAAGTACGTGTTCGTGAACGATGCCGACAAGAAAGTGTACGTAATCGATGCGCAGGACAAAGTGGCGGCGCATGCCGGCCATCACGTGACCGTAAAGGGCACGGTGGACGGCGAAACGCTCAAGCTGAGCAGCATCGACATGGCTCCTGCAGTCAAGTAAATCTTTGCCAGTTTTTTCATGACGGGCGTCCCGATCGGGGCGCCCGTTTTGTTTTGTGCCGCGAAGTATTTCCGTTACGATGTTGTACTGCCATGCAGACCATTCTCATTCACGCGGGGCGTGCGCTAACCCCGACGACAGAGATTAACGACGCGGGCATCCTGATTCGCGAAGATTCCATTGAGGCCATCGGGCCGCGCTCGGGGATGACCTTGCCCGCGGGGGCGCAGGAAATTCGCGCCACGGACAAGACGGCAATCCCGGGGTTTATAGATGTGCACATCCACGGAGCCGGCGGTCACGACGTCATGGAAGGAACTGGCGCGGCCTTGCGGTCCATCACTCGCAAGGTCTCGGAATATGGCACCACCTCCCTTCTCGCCACCACCGTAACGGCCAGCACGGACGAGACTCTGCGCGCCGTCGAAGGAATCGCCAGCTACATCACGCAACAGCATGAAACGGACGAACCGCGCGCGGAAATCCTGGGGATCCATTTCGAGGGGCCCTTCATCAGCAAGGAGCGCCGCGGAGTTCATCCAGCTAAATGGATTCAGTTGCCTTCGTCAGAAACGCTAAGCCGCTTCCTCAAGGCCGCCGCGGGGAATGCCAGGATTCTGACGATCGCGCCGGAAATGCTCGGCGCCGCTCCGTGCATCGATGCCGCGCGAGAAGCCGGCCTGGTCGTTTCGATGGGGCATACCGACGCAAGCTACGAACAGGCTCGTGCGGCGATGGCCCGAGGGGCGCGCAGCGCTACTCACCTCTACAATGCGATGCGTCCGTTTTCCCACCGTGATCCGGGCGTCATCGGCGCCGTGCTCACCTCGCCGGAGGTCAATGCGGAGCTGATCGCCGACGGCGTCCACGTCGAAGAAGCGGCCATGAAACTGCTTCTCCTCGCCAAGGGAGCCGCGCACATTACCTTGGTGAGCGACGGCCTCTCCGCAACGGGCATGCCGGACGGAAAGTACACACTCGGCGACTTCGAAGTGACCGTCAGCGGCGGCGTCTGCCGGAATGCCGAAGGAATACTGGCGGGCAGCACGCTGACTTTGGACCGCGCGCTGCGCAATATCGTGGCGCTGGGAGCATCTCTGCCGGACGCCGTGCGAATGCTAACGCTGAACCCGGCTTCCCTGTTAGGCATCGAATTCAAGAAAGGTTCACTGCGCGTGGGAGCGGATGCGGATATTTTGCTGCTCGATGAAGGATTGCAGCTAGCGGGAGTTTGGGCCCGAGGTGTTGCGCTGAATTAGGGATTGAGAGGCACGTTGAGTTCCGCGGCGAGCTGCTCGGCATCGAAAGGGCTGCAGGCAAAAAAGCGGCCGCCGACTTCCAGCGTGGGAACTGTGCGATTGCCGTTGTTGGCCTTGATGACAATCGCTTCCCCCGACGGATCTTTTTCGATATCCACTTCGCGAAATTCGACACCGCGTTCCTTCAAGAAGGATTTTGCACGGCGGCAATCGGGACACCAGGTGGTGCTGTACATGGTGATAGGTTCCATCCTCTGCTCCGTTTCATTAGATGCGGGCCGCGCCGCGAAGTCGCACCAACCATTATGCGAGCAGCGGCAGAGGATACCTCAGGGAACCTCAAACCAGGGCGCTGCGCCGCTTGGTGGCGACCTGGATGCGGATCAAAGCGCGCTGCAGCGCGATGTTTGCGCGGTCCCAATCGATGTTGGGATCGTTCGAGGCCAGGCGCTGCTCGGCACGAGCCAGCGCATCTTTGGCGCGCTGCAGATCGATCTCTTCGGCGCGCTCGGCGGTTTCCGCAAGGACCGTCACGCGATCCGAAAGAACCTCGGCAAATCCGCGAACAATGGCAAGATGCGCGGATTCCTTGCCACCGAGGTCGTGATAGCTGAGTTCGCCGATCCCCAACTCGGTGATGAGCGGCGCGTGCCCCGGGAGTACNCCAAGATAGCCGCCCTCCCCTGGCAATTGCACTTCGATGGCTTTCTCGCGGAGCAACTGGCGCTCCGGCGTGACGATTACAAGCTCAATGGCGTCAGGAGGCATTTTCGCGATTAGGCACTCGCCTTCATTTTTTCGGCTTTCTCGAGCGCTTCCTCGATCGTGCCAACCATGTAAAACGCCTGTTCCGGAACGTCGTCGTACTTGCCTTCCACGATTTCCTTGAAGCTGCGTACGGTGTCTTCGATCTTGACGTACTTTCCTTCGAGGCCGGTGAATTGCGCGGCGACGAACATGGGCTGCGAAAGGAATTTTTCGATCTTGCGGGCGCGCGCCACGGTGCGCTTGTCTTCGTCGGAAAGTTCTTCGATACCCAGAATGGCGATGATGTCCTGCAGGTCCTTGTAGCGCTGCAGAATCGACTTCACGCCGCGCGCCACGGCGTAGTGCTCGGCCCCGACGATACGCGGATCGAGAATGCGCGAGGAGCTGGCCAGCGGATCGACCGCCGGATAAATGCCGCGCTCGACGATTTGGCGGCTGAGATTGGTGGTGGCGTCCAGGTGCGCAAACGTGGCGGCTGGAGCGGGGTCCGTGTAGTCGTCGGCGGGCACGTAAATGGCCTGCACCGAAGTAATCGAACCGCTCTTCGTCGAAGTGATGCGCTCCTGCAATTCGCCGATTTCGGTATTGAGGTTCGGCTGGTAGCCGACCGCCGAAGGCATGCGGCCGAGAAGCGCGGAAACTTCCGAGCCCGCTTGCACGAAACGGAAAATGTTATCGATGAAGAGGAGCACGTCGAGGTGCTCCTGGTCTCGGAAATATTCGGCCACGGTGAGCCCAGTGAGGCCCACGCGCAGGCGCGAGCCGGGCGGCTCGGTCATTTGACCGTAGATCAGCGCCGCCCGCGACTTCTCCGAATTGCCGGGCACGATCACGCCGCCTTCCGACATTTCCAGCCAAAGATCGTTACCTTCACGCGTGCGCTCGCCTACGCCCGCGAACACGGACACGCCGCCGTGCTTCATCGCGACGTTGTGAATGAGCTCCATGATGAGAACGGTCTTTCCGACACCGGCGCCGCCGAAAAGCCCGATCTTGCCGCCCTTGAGGTACGGCTCGATGAGGTCCACGACTTTAATTCCGGTCTCAAACATTTCAAGCGTGGTGGATTGATCCTCGAGCGACGGCGCCGGGCGATGAATCGGATAGTACGTGTCGCTGACGATGGGGCCGAGCTGATCGACGGGTTTCCCAAGCACATTCATCACGCGGCCAAGGGTTGCTCGCCCCACGGGAACTTCAATCCCTTTTCCGAGATCGTAGGCCTTCATGCCGCGCACCATGCCCTCGACAGGCTCCATGGCGATGGCGCGGACGCGGCCTTCGCCAAGGTGCTGCTGGACTTCCGCCGTGACGTCGAGTGGTTCCGGTATCGAGTAGCCTTCGCTGGTGATCCGCACGGCGTTATAAATCGCCGGAAGGTGCCCCGCCTCGAATTGAATGTCCATGACCGGCCCAATGACCTGAACGACGTGTCCCACACCTGCGTATTTCTCTGCCATGCTGCTTTCTCCTAAGCGCCGTAAGACGCGCCGCTGACAATTTCGATAATTTCTTTGGTAATCGCCGCCTGCCGCACTTTGTTCATGTGCAGCGTCAGGGCATCAATAACATCGCCCGCATTTTTGGTAGCCGATTCCATCGCGGTCATGCGCGCGGCATGCTCCGCCGCGGAAGATTCGAGCATCGCTCGGAGCAACTGTGTTTCGATGTAGCGCGGGAGCAGCTTGGCGAGAAGCTGCTCCTCGGGCTGTTCGTAGATGTAATCTACTTGCGCACTCTCTTTTTCAGCGGCGGATTCTTCGTCCGCATTAACGGCCTCGACCGGCAAAATCTTTGTGACCACTAGATTCGGCGTCATCACCGTTTTGAATTCGCTGAAGACGATGTAGACCGAATCGATCTCTTCCTTCGCATAAAGATCCGTGACCAGCAAGGCGATCTCCCGCGCGGTGGCGAAGTCGACGCGCGCGAGCACGTTTACATATTCCGCAATGAGGTTAAACCCCGCCTTCTTCAGCGAGTCGCGGCCCTTCTTGCCGACGGGGATCGTCGAAAGTTTCTTGCCCTTGTTGGCGCGGAAGAAATCGTTGGCCTTGCGCAGAATATTGGCGTTGAAAGCGCCGGCCAGGCCGCGCTCGCCGGTCAGGACGATGGCGAGAATCCGCTCTTCGGAGCGCTTTGCCAGCAGCGCGTGCTGGGGCTCATCGATGCGCGACATGATGGAACGCAACATCCGCGCGAGCTCCTTGGCGTACGGACGTGCCGCAATCGCCGCTTCCTGCGCGCGGCGCAACCTGGCCGCGGCGACGAATTTCATCGCGCGAGTGATTTGCTGGGTGTTCTTCACCGAGCGGATGCGGCGCCGGAAATCGAGAAGTGTGGCCATCGTGATTCGTTAAGCGCCGAACCTCACTTCGCTGCCGCGGCCACGGCAGCAGCAAATCGTTCCTTGAATGCATCGATAGCGGTCTTGACTTCCGCCTTGATGGCGTCGTCGAGAGCCTTCTTCGTCGCGATGTTCTTCAAGATCGAAGGGTAGTTGGTTTCGACGAACTGCAGAAACTCGAGCTCAAAGCGGCGAACTTCGGGGACCGGCACAGCGTCCAGCGAACCACTCGTCGCAATGTAAAGACTGAGCACCTGCTTTTCCACCGGCAGCGGCACATACTGGTCCTGCTTCAGGATTTCCGTGAGCCGCTGCCCGCGGGCGAGTTGCCCCTGCGTCACCTTGTCGAGCTGATCGGAACCAAACTGCGCGAAGGCCGCGAGCTCGCGATACTGGGCCATATCGAGACGCAGCGAACCAGCCACCTGCCGCATCGCCTTGATCTGCGCGTTGCCCCCGACGCGGCTGACCGAAATGCCGACGTTGATCGCGGGACGAATGCCGGCGTTGAAAAGGTCGGCTTCGAGATAAATCTGACCGTCGGTAATCGAGATCACGTTCGTTGGAATGTAGGCGGAGACGTCGCCAGCCTGCGTTTCGATGACCGGCAGCGAGGTCAGCGAGCCACCGCCGAGCTTGTCATTCAACTTTGCGGCACGTTCCAGCAAACGGGAATGGAGATAGAAAACGTCGCCGGGGAACGCTTCGCGCCCCGGAGGACGGCGGAGCAGCAGCGAAATCTCGCGGTAGGCCTGCGCGTGCTTGGAAAGATCGTCGTAAAACGTGACGGCATGCCGCTTGGTGTCGCGGAAAAACTCGCCCATGGCGCAGGCGGCGTAAGGCGCGATGTACTGAAGCGAAGCCGGCTCGGCAGCGGAGGAAGTAACGACGATGGTGTAGTCCATCGCGCCGGCGTCGGTGAGGGTCTTCACAACCTGCGCGATCGTCGAGCGCTTCTGCCCGATGCCGCAATAAATGCAAATTACGTCGCTGCCCTTTTGATTGATGATGGTGTCGAGAATGACGGCAGTCTTTCCAGTCTGGCGGTCGCCGATGATCAGCTCGCGCTGGCCTCGGCCGATCGGAATCATGCTGTCGATCGCCTTGATGCCGGTCTGCAACGGCTCGCGAACAGGTTGGCGATCGAGCACGCCCGGCGCGATGCGCTCGAGCGCGTTGCGCTGCTTCGTGGCAATGGGGCCCTTGCCGTCAACCGGCTGGCCCAGCGGATTGACCACGCGCCCAACGAGCGCCTCGCCGACGGGCACGGACATAATCGTGTTCGTGCGCTTGACGACATCGCCTTCCTTCAGCTCCTGCGATTCGCCGAGGAGCACCACGCCGACTTGTTCCTCTTCGAGGTTGAGCGCGATGCCGAAAACGTTGTGCGGGAAGGCAAGCATCTCGCCGGCCATCACCTTTTCGAGGCCATGAACGCGCGCAATGCCGTCGCCCACGCTGATGACCGCGCCGACTTCGTCGACCGAAAC
>JGI12635J15846_10003177_pt1 | contig 14340 bp, 15 predicted proteins | sample BlaSpr_A8_OM2_M2_FD_15846 | JGI IMG/M metagenome (IMG submission 15846) | reverse complement strand
CCGGCGCGTGATGACGAGTCACCCGAGGCTCGCCGCGTCAACGAATCAGGGACCATGTCACCCGAAGATGGGGTCGCGAATGAGATGGGGTCGCGAATGGAATTGAAACAGCTTGAATACTTTCGGCATGTCGCTGAGCTCGGTAGCTTCACGCGTGCCTCGACGTTCCTATCGGTCGTGCAACCGGCGCTCAGCCGCCAGATTCGTCAGCTCGAGGTCGAGCTAGGGCAGACTCTGTTCGAGCGCAATGGGCGCGGCGTCGTGCTGACCGATGCCGGTGCGCGGCTGCTCGAGCACGCCCGCGGGATTTTGACGCAAGTCGGCCGTGCGCGGCAGGAACTCGAGGATCAACGCAACGGCGATTCCGGTCACATCACTCTTGGGCTGCCGCCGAGCCTCGGGAGGAGCGTCACGGTGCCGCTGGTCAAGGCCTTCGAGAAGACTCTTCCCAACGCGAGTCTCGCCACCGTAGAAGGGCTTTCGGTCTACATTCTCGAATGGCTCACCGTGGGACGCGTCGACTGCGCGCTGGTATACAACGCCTCGGAGTCCGCCGCCGTCGCCATCCAGCCGTTGCTCGAGGATCAGTTATTTCTAGTGGCTCCGATCGAGGGAGCCGCGGAGCGCAAGAGCGTACGCTCCAAGTCCATCACCCTCGCCCAACTCGCGGATTTTCCGCTGGTCATACCGAGCCGGCCGCACGCCATCCGCATGTCGGTCGAGAACGCGCTTGCGGGCGTCGACCGCAAGATCCGCGTGGCTCATGAAATCGAATGCATACCGGCGGTGATCGACCTGGTTCGTCAGGGCCACGGATACGCCGTGCTGCCCATGAACGCCGTGAAGTCCAGCGACTGGGCGAGTCAGGTGCGGATAAAACCGATCCTGAGCCCGACGCTCACGACATCATTGTCGATCGCGACCTCGGCGCAGCGGCGCCAGGGACCGCTGATGAGGAAGGCGATCGAGGTGATACGCGACCTCGTGCGCCGCGAGATTCGCGCCCGCCCCCCAGGCCTGGTCAGGTCCGAGGCCTCGGAGGTCGCGTGAGCTCGCCCCGCGAATACGACGACATCCCGGGGACGTACGTTTACGACGCCGAACGGGGACGTCAAGGATATGCGCTCAATATGTTCTGCATGTCACTCAACAAACCCGAGAATCGGGCGAGCTTCAAGGGAAACGAAGCCGGCTATCTCGATCGCTTCCCGTTGAGCGCCGAACAGCGCCGATGCGTGCTCGAGCGTGATTGGCTGGCCATGCTGAAAGCCGGCGGAAATATCTACTACACCATCAAGATCGCATTCTGCGACGGTCTTACGTTCCAGGACGTGGCCAGCATGATGTCAGGTGTCTCGAAGGAGACCTACGCACAAATGATGCTGGCGGGTGGGCGAAGCCCCGAGGGCAATCGCTACAAAGAAGGGCGCAGCAGCCCGCAGGCACCCCCCAGGGCGGAGAAATAGCATGGCTCGAATCGTCGCAGGCATCGGCTGCTCCCATGTGCCCGCCATCGGCGTCGCCATGGACAAAGGCGCGACCGGAACGCCGTATTGGGAGCCCTTGTTCAGGGGCTACGGCCCGGCGCGCGAGTGGTTGACGCAGCTCGCGCCCGACGTTGCCATCGTGGTGTACAACGATCATGCGAACGCGTTCTCGCTGGATATCATTCCGACGTTTCTCATCGGCGTCGCCGACCGTTTCCCGATCGCGGACGAAGGGTTCGGGCCGCGGCCCGTTCCGGAGGTCAAGGGAGACTCACGGCTTGCCTGGCATCTCGCCGAATCCCTGATCCTGGACGAATTCGATATGACGATCGCCAATCAGATGCCGGTGGATCATGGCCTCACCGTGCCCCTCTCCGTGACTTGCGGTCAACCCGCAGAGTGGCCCTTTCGAGTGATCCCACTCTGTGTGAACGTCGTGCAGTACCCTCCGCCGACCGGTGCCCGATGCTACAAGCTCGGTCAAGCTATCCGCCGCGCCGTGGACCGCTATGAGGAGGATCTGCGCGTGGTCATCTATGGAACGGGCGGCATGTCGCACCAATTGCAGGGGGAACGTGCCGGGTTCATCAATCGGGAGTTCGATACCGCCTTTCTCGACGGCCTGACCCGGGATCCGCTCGCGCTTACGCGCATCCGGCATACCGAGTACATGCGGGAAGCGGGATCGGAGGGCATCGAGATGGTGATGTGGCACGTCATGCGCGGGGCGCTCAACGAGCAGGTTGCGGAAGTCTATCGCCACTATCATGTGCCGGCGTCAAATACCGCCGCGGGACTCGTGATTCTCGAGAATAGGAGTGCGGCATGAGGGTATGTCTGGTCGGTCACGGGGCATTCGGCATCAAGCATTTGGAGGCGATGGAGAAGATTCCAGGCGTCGAGGTCATTTCGATCGTCGGATCGAATGAGGCGGCGGCGCGCGAGACGGCGCGCGAGTGGGAGATACCTCATGCAACCACGGATCTCGCCGAGAGCCTCGCGAAGCCTGAGCTCGACGCCGTGGTCATCACTTCACCCACGGGCCTGCATGCCGCGCAGGGCGAGCAGTGTATGCGTGCGGGTAAGCACGTCATGATAGAGATCCCCATGGCGGATTCGCTGGCGGACTCGGAACGACTCGTGCAAGTGCAGAAGGAGACCGGCGTCGTGGCCATGGCAGGTCATACGCGCCGTTTCAATCCCAGCCACCAATGGGTCCACAAGAAAATTCTCGCCGGCGAGCTCAAGATTCAACAGATGGATGTGCAGACGTATTTTTTTCGTCGTACGAACATCAACGCGCTCGGCAAGCCGCGAAGCTGGACCGATCATTTGCTGTGGCACCACGCGTGTCATACGGTGGACCTGTTCGGGTATCAATGCGGTGAAAAGATCTCGGAGAGCTTCGCACTGCAAGGTCCGAAGCACCCGACGCTGGGGATCGCGATGGACATGAGCATCGGGCTCAAAGTCCCTTCGGGCGCGCTCTGCACGCTGTCGCTGTCGTTCAACAACGACGGGCCGCTCGGTACGTTCTTTCGCTATATCTGCGACAACGGGACCTATATCGCCCGCTATGACGAGCTCCTGGACGGCAAGAACAATCCGATCGATGTGTCCAGGGTCGATGTGTCCATGAACGGCATCGAGCTGCAGGACCGGGAGTTCTTCGCTGCGATCCGGGAGCGGCGCGAACCCAATGCCAGTGTTGCTCAATGCCTGCCCGCTATGCAGACCTTAGGCCGGCTGGAGCGGCAACTCACGGGTCAGTCTTGCGCCTCGAGCGGCAATCCGACGTAGTTCTCTGCCAGACTCGTCTGAGCCGCGTGTGAGCCGGCGAGATAGTCCAATTCGGCCAGCTGCAGGCGGTGGGCGATCGGCTCATCCGAAAACTTGTGCATGACCGAAGTGAACCACCAGGAGAATCGGACCGCCTTCCAGACACGGCGCAGGCACTGCTCGGTGTACCGCTCCAGTTGGTCGCGACGGCCGGTGCGGTAGTGCGCGGACAGTGCGCGATATAGGGCGCGCACATCGGATGCCGCGAGGTTGAGACCTTTGGCCCCGGTCGGCGGGACGATGTGCGCGGCATCGCCGACCAGGAAAAGGCTGCCGAACTGCATCGGCTCGACCACGAAGCTGCGGAGTGGCGCGATGCTCTTTTCGATCGAGGGCCCGGTGACGATGGTTCGGGCAACATCTTGAGGTATTCTCGCCCTCAGTTCGTCCCAGAAGCGGGCATCCGGCCACGCATCGAGCTTCTCGTCCAATCCGCATTGCACGTAGTAGCGGCTGCGGGTGGGCGAGCGCATGCTGCACAAGGCGAATCCTCGGGCGTGATTCGAATAGACCAACTCATGGCGCGCGGGGGCGACGTCGGCCAGGATGCCGAGCCAGCCAAAGGGATAGGTGCGTTCGAAGGAACGAATGGCGGCCGCCGGAACGCTCTTGCGGCTGATGCCGTGGTAGCCGTCGCAGCCGGCGATGAAGTCGCAGGCGAGCTCATGATTTCGGCCGGCGTGCGAGTAACGGACGAGTGGCCGGTCGCCCTCGAAGCCAGCAAGGGCTACGTCAGAGGCCTCGAAAATCGGTGCTTGACCCGCGGCCGAACGAGCATCGATGAGGTCCTTGGTGATCTCGGTCTGGCCGTACACGGTGACGCTCTTGCCGGTAAGCGCGCGTAGATCGACTCGGAACGTTCGGTCCTCGAAACCGACCGAGAAGCCGTCGTGGATCAAACCTTCGCGGCCCATGCGCTCGCCGACGCCGGCCTCGAGCAGCAAATCGACCGTCCCTTGTTCGAGGACGCCGGCACGGATTCGCCCGGTCACGCGCTCACGGCTTTGGCGCTCCAAGACCACGTTCTCGATGCGCTGCGAGGAAAGAAGCTGCGACAGCAGCAGACCCGATGGGCCGGCACCGATGATTGCGACCTGCGTACGAGCCATTCGACGCCACCTGTGACAAGTGCCACGGCGAAGCCTAGCAGCGACCCTCGACACCCAATGGCACGATCTTGACTGACTTTGGTACTTATCCGCCGCCCTGACGCCGGCGGTATTCGCCGGGAGACATGCCATTGTGACGGCGGAAAAAGCGGCAGAAGTAAGCGGCGTCCTTGAACCCGAGCTCCGCCGCGAGCGCGCTCACGGGGCGCGCGATGTAGACCAACCGTCGGCGCGCTTCGAGTGCGAGCCGCTGCTGGATCAAATCGAATGCCGTGTAGCCGGTCAGGCGCCGGCAGAGCCGATTCAGGCGGGCTTCGGACAGCGCGAGCTGGCGGGCGTAGCGGGCCACCGGCCAATGCTTCAAGAGATGTGATTCGAGCGACAGCCGAAAGCTTCGTAAGCGCTCCATGTCCTGGCCGGTGTGAGGGTCGGCTGGAAGGTGCAGCGCGGTCCTTTGCGCCATTATCGACAGCACGCTCATGGCGAGCCAGCTTCCGATGGGGGCGTGGCTGCTGTCCGGCTGACGGAATTCTTGCAGCAGCGCGCCGAGCAGCTGCGCGGCGCGTTCGGCCAGGGGCTGATCGAGTTGAAGATCGAGGACCCGGGGCAGGGAGAACAAGCCGTGAATGGGAGCCTGGTGAGGGGGCGCTGTCAGGGCCAGCAACCGATCCAGATCGACCGTCAGCACATACCCTTGGGTGTTGGGGGTGAAGCGAAAGCTGTGCACGGTGCCGGCGGGAATGATGATGGCGGCCGGCGCCTTCAGAACGCGTTCGCTGCCGTCGAGATCGACCGTCGCCTGGCCGTCGCGGACTAGCACGCATTGACAGAGATTTTGGTGCCGGTGCGCGCCGATCGTCCACAAGTACTTGCGACTGCGCGAGGGGATATCCTCGATGTGCATGGCATCGGTGTGGGCGGCGACCTCGCGACGCTCGCCATAGAGCGAAAACGTCGGAATTTTTCGCGAAGCGCGCATTGGGCTCATGAGCTCGAGGATAGCGCGCAACCCGGTCGGCATGGGGGAGGTTCTGCAATCGCGCGCATGATGGCGTCAATGTGGATACGCGCCCCATCGACATGACTGAAGTCCGTGTTGTCTGGATTGAAGACAAATGCCAAATCGGTTCCCGCCAGGACAATTCCGTCCAGCCGCTCGCGCTCGATCAGCGTATGCGCAAGCAGACGAAGACGCTCAAAATCGTCGGCCGAGGCCCGTGCCTCTTGAACGATGCGAAAGTAGATCTCCGCTATGGTATCGATCTCGGCCGGCCTGGGCGTGATCACCTCTGTTTGGCGGAGCCGTCCGAACATCTGCGTCTCAATCGTCACACGGGCACCGAAGAGAGCAACACGACGCAACCGGCGTCGTTCGACCTCTGCGGCAATGGCGTCAAGGAGACTGACGAGCGGCAACGGAGTGATTGCCGCGAGCTCATCGGCGCAGACCTGCGGAGAAAACGCGGGGATGGCCGCAATCTCAGCACCTCCAAGAGCAAGCTGCTTCAATAAGCCCGCGAGATATTCAGCCAGCTCCTTGGTGTTGCGCGCGGCCGCCTGAGACATTACGTAGCGCAGATCTGCGTGAACCATGATGAGGCGCAGCGAGAGGCCACGAGCGAGATGCGCATCCACCAACGATTGGTAATAGAAAATGCCGGCGCCGACGCCCATACCGGCAACCAGTCCAAAGGTGCGAGATTGTCCGATCGCCTTCATTGTTCACATTCCAATGTTCGCGGGTTCGGTTCACGTTGCGCCGGATCATAGAAGAATGTCTCTTCTGCGATGCACTCGCCTTCCCAACGTTGGTAGGCCAGTTCTTCCATCTCGGTTACCGTTCCATCCAGCCATTGAAAACGAAATTGCCAACGGATCACCACCCGGTCGCCGCTCACGAATATCGGGCGGACGCAAACTGAATTCAATGTCTGCACCTTCGACAGAAGCCCCCGTTCACGCCGTATTTGGCTATCCCGGCCGGTACGCGGCGCGGACTGATTCTCCTGTATCGAGGCATTGGGCGTATAGAACTCCTCCACCGCTTCGGCGTGCGCATTCTGTTCCACCCGCAAAATGAATCGTTCGAGCGTTTTTAGTGATGGCATATGAACCTCCAATAATCAATGAGAGACTCCCGTGAACGCAACTGGCTTGGCGGACTTCGTGTCGATACTTGCGGTAACCTCAGATGCGGGCCGCCAGATCGCGCAGAAGCTTCGCGGATTCTGCGTCGGCGGGAAAGAGGCTTTCTATGCGGAGCTCATCCGTAAGCAGGTCCTGCGGCCAGCCAAAGCTCGAGATCATGCTGAATAATCGGAGCCGCTCATTGCGGCATCGGAGATCCAGCGTCAGCGTCGGCGAGCGTATCGTGCGCGGTTGAGATCTTTGGCAGGATTCGGCGACACCCGGATAGGTCATGATCTCGTCCAGCAGGTGAAGCAGCGCCTCATTACCGCCGGCGAGCGCCTCTTGGCGCGCGCGCATCAGCATGATGGGCGCCACTTCCATCCAATTGAGAATATGAGGCCTGAGTCCATCCGGGTGAAAGCTCAGTCGCAGCAAATTCGGCTTGCCACCGCCGTTATGAAGCATCGACTCGAGGTCCCCGTACCGCCCAAATACCCGGCGCGCGGCCTCATTGGCAGATAGTATGTTGGCCTGCCGATCCACCAATAAGGCCGGATTGGGCTCGTGCCGTGTGAGCAGCAGATCGAGTGCCTCGCGCACGGCGGATAACGACAAGTCGTCCAAGCTGCTGTTCCGATAGAGCGCAGAGAACCCGGCGGCCTGCAGGAGCGTGTTGCGTTCCCGAAGCGGCACGTCGAGCGCTTCGGCCAAATGCAGCACCGTGTCCCGACTCGGCCGCGCTCGCCCGGATTCGATGAAGCTCAATTGGCGCTGGGAGATACCCGCGGTCATCGACAGCTCGAGCTGGGACAGCTTTCTCGTGGTCCGCCAGGTTTTCAGTAAACTCGCAATCGGGGGCCGCATTTCGCTGCGTGCGCGTACGGTGGTGCTCATTCGGCTCTCCGGGATTGGACGCCCGCACTGTCTCATTGAGCGCGTATCGATTCAATTACCAAAGGGGTAATTGTCCTGTCGAGCCCGGCGAGCCCGGCGAGCGCGAAGTGAGCGCCGGTATGGCGAAGCGAAACCCACGCGGATGCCTGCTGAGTCGATTTGCTCGCGTATACTGTCGACCGGCACAGTGTCAGTTCGCATGCCTATCGACCATGAAATCCACGCATCCTGGTAAGAGCAACATCCCGGCGCGGCTGTCCGCAGCGTCGTCTCCCGGCGAGTCTGAATTCTCGGCGACTCTACAAATCACGCACACGCCGGCGTTGCCACCCGTCAACTGGGGCGCGGCCGGTGCCCAGGCCCCGACCCTGCTGAGCACTCCCGCGGATACCCTCCCCGGAGCGGCCGTGGTCGTCTTGGTCTGGACCGAGGCCGAATGGGCGGCTCTGGAACATGTCTTTTGCAGTTCCGCCACCGCCATGCCCTATGAGAATCGCAACAATGGCTCCTGGAGCGGATGGCAGACCTACAGCGAGGACATTCCTGCCGTGGCCGGCTGGACCTTCTGGGGCGACTACCGGCTGGTGCAAATCGGCACGAGCAAGGTGCTGCTGTTCAAGTCCAACACCCACTTGGATTTTCCCGGCGAGAGCTACTTGGAGCAGTTGATTTCCCGGCTCATCGCCACTGTGAAGCCGCAACTCATTCTTTCCACGGGCACGGCGGGAGGCGCGCGTCCCACCGATCACATCGGAACCGTCAACGTCGTTCGTGCGGGCACTCTGTATGAGAGCGGACGACCGCAGGCAAGCTGGCCCGAATATATGAGCCCATGGACCGCGAATTGGAAGCTGTTCTCTGCCGCCGGGTTCAGTCAGCTGCTCTTTCCGGTGCCGACCGTCGCCGCCGACCTCGCCTCGCTTTGCAGTCAATTCAACACTTTCTACAAATCGAAATATCCCTTGACCACGTTGAATGTCGGCGGCCTCGACATGGCGGATCCCTCGCCCATCATCAACGATATGACAGGCGGCAACACTTCGCTATTGACCGCCGATTCGTTCCTGGTCGGCACGAGCTCGGGCAATCTGGGGGCTTTCGCCTGCGTAGAAATGGACGATGCCGTCATCGCCGAGACCTGCGTGGCCGCCAATGTGGCGTTCGGCTCGGTGCGCAATATTTCCGATCCCGTTCAGAACGCCTCTCTGCCGCCGGCATTTCAAGCTCATTGGGGACAAGCGGTTTACGACGCCTACGGGTTTTATACGAGCTATAACGGAGCCATCGCCGCCTGGGCGATTTTGAGCGCGCAACTTCAGTCCGCACAGTGAAAAAGCCGCAGTGCGGTGACGACGGGCAGTCTCAAACGGCGGCGGCGCTCGCGCCGTGCAGAACGCGGCTCAAAAACGTCTTCAGAAGCTCACTCTGGGGGTTCTGGAAGAACTCGTCGGGCGTACCCTCTTCGATGATCTCGCCCCGATCCATGAACAAGACGCGATCCGCCAGGCGCCTCGCGAATCCCATTTCATGGGTGACGCAAATCATCGTCATACCGGTCCGCGCAAGCTCGCTGATGATATCGAGCACTTCTTTGATCATGACCGGATCGAGCGCCGAAGTGGGCTCATCGAACAGCATCACCTTGGGCGTCATGCACAGGGCACGCGCGATCGCGACCCGCTGCTGTTCGCCGCCGGAGAGCTCGCTGGGATATTGATGGGCGCGGGCAGATAGGTGTACGCGGTCGAGATAATTGAGAGCCGTCGCGTGCGCTTCCTCGGGCGAGAGCTTGCGCACCCAGATCGGTGCCAAGGTGCAATTCTCGATCGCCGTGAGGTGCGGAAATAGATTGAAGGACTGAAACACCATGCCGACTTCGCGCCGGACGATTTGCAGCGCTTTCGGCGCACGGGTGAGTTCGGTTCCGTCGACCATCACTCGTCCTGATTGGTGCGGCTCCAGTCCGTTGATGCATCGGAGCAACGTCGATTTTCCCGAGCCCGATGCGCCGCAGATGATGAGGCGTTCGTGGGGCCGCACATCGAGCGATATGTTGCGCAGTACCTGCCGGTTCCCATACCACTTGTTCAGCTGCGTGAGCGACACCAGCGGCGGCGGCGAAGTCCTCTCCATCAAGCCTTCCGCGGCCCGGTGGCATGGGCCCCGCGCGCGGCAACGCCCTTGCCGAAACGGCGTTCCAGGCGCAGTTGCACCACCTCGAACACGATCGACAGGCCCCAATAGATCAAGGCCGCGGCCAGGAGCATTTCCATGTAATGAAAGCTCGAGCGGGCATAAGACTGAGCCAAGAAATTGAGCTCCCATAGTCCCATCAGGGAAACCAACGAGGAGTCCTTGAGCATGGATACGAACAAGGCGCCGGCCGGCGGAATGATCAAACGCAAAGCCTGCGGCGCGATGATTTTCCAGGCAGCAACCCATCGCGGCAACCCGAGCGCCATCGCCGCCTCGCGCTGGCCCGCGGGCACCGCCATCAGGCCGCTGCGGATGGTCTCGGCGAGATACGCTCCGTAGTTGAGCGACAAGGCGATCAGACCGGACGTGAGACCCCCCAGGACCACGCCGACTTGAGGAAGCGCCAGATAGATGATGAGCACTTGCACCATGAGCGGCGTGCCGCGAAACAGCGATGCGTAGAAGGTCGCGATCGCGAAGGCCACCGGATTTCTGGAGAGCCGCCCGAGGGCGGTCAAGAACGCGACCATCAAGGCGAATATCATGGAGCAGCCCGTGACGAACACGGTGAGTACCGCGCCTTGAATGAAGCCGTCCGGCGAGAGGCGGATGCCGAGGAGGAAGGGCAGCTTCTGGCCGACGTAACCGAAATCAAGGTGCAGTGCATAAAAGGCCGCGCCGAGCAGCGCACACAGCACGGCCCACGTCAGCCACACCTTCTGCCGAAAATAGTCCCTGGTTTGACCCGGTACCGCGCCTTGAGTCTGTGCGCCCTCATCGAGCCGCGAAGCGGCGTCCTCGCGGGCCGGTATACGCACATCAAGGGCCATCGTGCGTTATATCCTGCCCAAACCATTTCTGCGAAATTTTCGCGAGCGTTCCGTCAGTCTTCATCGCGTTGAAGATTCGCGCCACGGTGTGATCCCAGTCGGTATCGCCCTTCTCGGTGGCCACCACGTTGGGCTCGGCATAGATCACCGGACCGACGATCTTCAGGGCATGGGAAGATTCGACCGCCGCCTTCGCCGTCGCCAAATCGGAGATGATCGCATCGAGCCGAACGCCGGGCCCCAACGCAAGATTTCTGAAATTCACGGTCTCATCGCCGGGAATCGCCACGACGTCGCGGAACGGATAGGCGATCGGTGCGGCCCCCGGTATGACGAGTGTCTTGTTGACATAGTTCTCGTAACTCGACCCCATTCCGACGCCGACTCGTTTGCCGGAAAGGTCGGCGACCGTTTTGATGTGCTGTTCGTTCTTATGTACCGTCAAGACCGCGGGCGAACTATAGTATTGAACCGGCAAGCTGAGCACTTTGGCGCGCTCCTCGGTCGGACTCATCGAACAGATGCAAATATCCCAGCGCCCCTGCCATCGGCCCGACATGATGGTCTCCCAACCCGGGGTGGCCAATTTCAAGGTGACGCCCAACCGGGCCGCAAACGCCTTTGCCACATCGACGTCGAACCCCGCCAGCTGATTGCCGGCATCGATGAATCCGAACGGCGGATAAGACTCCACCAGCACGTCATTGAGCACTCCGGTGCGCTTGACGCGGTCGAGCGTGGTTCCCGCATGTGTCAACGGCACGCACACCAGCATCAGCGCAAAGCTTGCTGCAATCGAGCGTCGAAGTCGAATGATCAGAGTCATACCGCATTGATAGTGCTTTGTTTTCAACGGGAATTTTATCATTATTCGCGGAAACCATCAGCGACCCGATCCTCCGGATTGGATGGGCCGATTCGACGGCAACGGACCCATGCTATGCACGAGCATGGCACAATGGATGGATCGATGATCGATCTAAAATGAGCGAGGGCAAACCGCATCCTCAAATTCGACCGCCGCGATTGGCTGAAAGCGATCGGCCTCGCGTGGGGCGCAGCCGTGGCTTCGCCGCGTCTCATCGCAACGCCGACCCAGGCCTCCGCATCGCTCGCGGCTGGTAACGGGCTCGTGCGCTTGTCGCTCAATGAAAACCCGTTCGGTCCCGCTCCGTCCGTCGCGGCTGCGCTCCGGCGGGAGTTCGCCAATCTTTGCCGATACACGGATTCGGGCTTCGACCAGCTCCTGAGCTCCATCGCGTCGAAGGAGGGCATATCGGAAGAACAGATCATCCTCGGCGAGATTCTCGAGCCGCTCGGGACTTATCTGAGCCTGCAAGGCGGCCCCGGGGGAGAGTTCATCTACTCCGATCCCGGATACACAGCGCTCATCGACTCAGCCGCCGCTGTTGGCGGGGTCGGTATCCCGGTACCGCTCAATCGCGGCATGCAAAACGACCTGCCCGCGATCGCCTCGAAAGTAAATCAGCGCACGCGCGCAGTGTTTCTGGTAAATCCGCACAATCCGACGGGTACCGTCAATGATGCGGAGGAACTGAAGAGATTCGTCCGTGCGGTCTCGGATCGAACGCTCGTCATCGTGGATGAAGCCTATTTGGAATTTGCGGATTCCTACGCGCACCGCACGCTGGCTCCTTTGGTGAGCGGCGGCAACAACGCGATTGTGTTCAGGACATTCGCCAAGGCCTACGGATTGGCGGGACTCGATATCGGATATGGCTTGGTTCCCAAACCGATCGCGCAAACCCTGAAGAAGCAGGGGTTGGACAACCCGCATCTATTCAACCGATTGGCGGTGGCCGCCGCTTCGGCCAGCGTCGAAGATGCAAGCTATGTATCGGCCGTTGCTGGCAAAGTCGCCCGTGAACGCGAAATCTGGTTCCAGCTACTGCGAGAGTTGCGAGTCAGGGCGACCGTATCGTCAGGGAACTTCATTTTCTTCGAGACGGGAATGCCGCACGTCGACTTTGCGGCGTCGCTTCTGAAGGAAGGCGTGGATATCGGCCGCGCGTTTCCTCCCTATGATCACTGGGCAAGGATATCCATTGGACTGCCGGAAGAAAATACATTTGCCCGTGCCGCGGTGCGCAAGGTACTGACCGGTCGAGCTTGAACCATCGCCCGTGTGTTCAAAACACCGGAAGAATCGCGCCGCCGAAGCGCTGCAGGATGTACTGTCTCATCTCCTCGTTCTGATAGGCAGAAACGAGCTTCTTGAACACCGGCTTGTCCTTGTCCGCGGCGCGCACTGCGATTACGTTGCCGTAAGGATTATTTGTCCTGCTCTCGATGGCGATCGCATCCTTGCCCGGCTGCAACTGCGCCTGAAGTGCATAGTTGGTATTGATCACGGCGGCGTCCAGGTCTCGCAGGCTGCGCGGCAGTTGGGCGGCGTCGAGCTCGCGAAACTCGAGTTTCCTGGGATTCTTGACGATGTCGCGCACGCTCGGCAGAATTCCCACCCCGGGGCGCAGCTCGATGAGTCCTTGCTGCTGCAGCAGGAGCAGCCCGCGGCCGCCGTTCGACGGATCGTTCGGGATGCCGACCAACGCGCCCTCCCGTAGATCGCCAACCCTTTTTACTTTGAGCGAATACAAACCAATCGGCTCGACGACAGTATCTGCGATGGGGACGATCTTGTAGCCGCGCGTCTTGATTTGGTTTTCGAGGAAGGGCTTGTGCTGGAAAGCGTTTGCGTCGAGATCGCCGCCATCGAGGGCGGCGTTCGGCAACAGGTAGTCATTGAAGACGATCAGATCCACCTCCAGACCCTGCCGCTTGGCGATATCCTTGACCTTGGCCCAAATCAATTCGCCATCGCCGCCCGATATGCCGACTTTGATACGGTCCTGGGCGCCAGCCGCAAGGGAGCCGGCGGCCAACGCAAGTGCGCCGATGAGACCGATGAATCTCCAGGTCATAACCTCAACCTCCTAAGAATAATAGGCCTGGGGCGCCGCGTGGGTGTGTCTACCGTCGCCGATCGAGGCTGCGCGCGAGCCTATCTCCGGCAAACTGCACGACGGAGACGACGACGATCAGAACGGCAATGACGCCGATCATGATCGTGGTCTCGAAGCGTTGGTACCCATAGCGGATGGCGAGGTCACCGAGCCCGCCGGCGCCGACGGCACCCGCCATTGCGGAGGCTCCGATCAAGGTGACCAGCGTGACGGTAAACCCGGTCACCAGCCCTGGAAGCGCCTCCGGCACCAGGGCTTCGCGTACGATCTGCCACCGTGTGGCGCCGAGCGCGCGCAGGGCTTCGATCAGACCGTGATCCACCTCGCGCAGACTCATCTCCGCCATGCGCGCGTAATATGGCGTTGCGGCAATGGTCAACGGCACGATCGCCGCCGTCGTGCCGATGGTGGTGCCGACGATCAATCGCGTGAGGGGAATGAGTGCGACCAGCAGTATGATGAAGGGCGTCGAGCGGAAGGCGTTGATGGCGCCGCCGAGCACACGATTTACGGCGGGCTGCGTCCATATTCCGCCCTTGTCCGTCATCACCAGCAACAGACCGAGCGGCAGGCCGAAGAAGAGCGAGAGTAGGCCGGAGATGCCGACCATGATCGCCGTCTCACCGAGCGCGGTCAGGAAAAGCTGCAAATCAGCCGGGGACATAACCTAGGACCTCGACCTCGGCCGACTGCTGCTGCAGGAGCTCGCACAGGGTTCGCTGCGCATCGCGGCCGAGGTAGCGTACCGAGAAGGTCACGGTACCAACCGGTCGACCCTGGATGCGATCGACTTCGGCGTGTACGATCCGTGCCTGCCAGGGCGATTGGGCGAGCGCCGCCAACACCGCGGAGTACTGGTCGAATTCCGAGC
>JGI12635J15846_10003175_pt1 | contig 14344 bp, 9 predicted proteins | sample BlaSpr_A8_OM2_M2_FD_15846 | JGI IMG/M metagenome (IMG submission 15846) | reverse complement strand
TATGTCGCGGAGAGGTGGCCGAGTGGTTGATGGCTCCGGTCTTGAAAACCGGCGTACCCGAAAGGGTACCGGGGGTTCGAATCCCTCCCTCTCCGCCAGCAAGTCCTAACTGCAGAGAAACTCCGGCGTTCTTTCCTCCGAAATACGCGAAAGATGCCCATTTTTCCCGATAATTCCTCAGCAAACCGGACTGGAGAGAACGGACTGCTCCGTTGAAAGGGGGGTAACTTCCCGGCTTTTCTCCGCAGGGCACATGCGCAGTCCGGTTTCAAGGCGGGCGGTAGGCGAATGTAATGCGATCAAAACTTAGATTTAGCCACAGCGAGTTGACTCTTTGTCTGCGACATACTCGAGAGCGGTTCGTATGCGACAGGGTGCGGCGGGTAAGCGGCCAAGTCGAGCGACGGACTTGAAGGCAGGAATCCTCGCAGTTGACAAAAGCTGCTAAACGGAAGTAAAAGTAACAATTCGTAATACTATGCAATCCCAGGTTTGCAGGTGATCCGCGACGCCGTCGGCAACGATGAGATCCTGGATGGAGACGGAAGCCCCATGCTCAACCCGGTTGGGATCGTCGACACAGGCCGCAGCTCCGCGCGAACCGTCGTTTTGAGGAGTCGCGCGACAAAACGGGTGACGAAAAATGAACCGTAGAAAATTTGTCCAGAATGCTGCAGTGGTTGCCGCAGGCACAGCTGCGCTGAATAGCACGTCTCTGTCCTATGCGCGCATATTGGGCGCAAACGATCGCATTTCACTCGGCCACATCGGGCCGGGGGCGCGTGGGATCGAACTCGTGGGCATGGTGGGTGCGCTCAAAGATAAATTCAACGTTGAAATGACGGCGGTTTGCGATCTCTGGACCCACAACCTGGAGCGAGCAGTGGAAGCCAACAGGAAGTTGTACGGAAAAGCACCGCGCGCGTGCCATCACCCGGAAGAACTGATCGCGCTGAAAGATGTCGACGCCGTCATTATCTCCACGCCCGAGCATTCTCATTCCCCGCTGCTTAAGATGGTCGCCGATGCGGGAAGAGACGGCTACTGCGAAAAGCCCATGGGGAATGTTCTCGAGGAAGCGAAGGCCGCGCGCGATGCGGTGCAGAGCAGGAATCTGATCGTGCAGATCGGCACGGAGCACCGCAGTGAGCCTTATCAGCTCGCTGTACGGGATATTATCCGCGGCGGCGCGCTGGGAGACGTGAGCAAATACGAAATCGCATGGAATTATCATGGGCCCCGTTGGCGCGGACGTCCGGAGGTGAAGCAGATCCGCGAGCAGGACACGGACTGGCGCGCCTGGCTGATGAACAAGCCGTATCGTCCGTTCGATCCGCAGCTTTACTTTGAGTTCCGGTTGTACAAGGATTTTTCCAGCGGGATTTCCGACCAGTGGCTGAGCCATGGCATCGATTTAGTCCATTTCTTTATGGATGAGACGTACCCGGACTCGGTGGTCGCTCACGGCGGAATTTTTGCCTGGCATGATGGCCGCGAAAATCCCGATACGTTTCAGGCGCTTCTGACCTACCCGAAAGGTTTTCTGGTGAGCTACTCCACCAGCTTTGGGAATGATGCGACTGGCTACTCACGCATCATGGGAAAGAAAGCCACTATGTACAACACGGGCGGAGAAGGCAGCCCGCGCTGGCGGATGGTTCAGGAAGCTGGCAATCACGAGGACGACACCGAGATCGATCAGAAGCGTGTTGCAAAAGATATTCTGTTGCCTGGAGACACGGGCCTGCCGCCGATAGGCATTGGGGATGAGGATCTTTCGCACATGACGAATTGGCTGGATTGCCTGCGCACGCGCAAACAACCGAACGCCACCGTGCAGAATGGATTTTCACATTCCGTAGCTTGCATGATGGCGACGCAGGCGTATTGGACCGGCAAGAAAATCTATTTCGATGCGAAAACGGAGCAGATTCTCGACCATCCAACCGCGGCATAAATTTCGTTTCTGAAGGGACCATAGGTGCTGATTAAGGCGTTTGAAGAAAAGAAGGATCTCGGCCGGGCGGCGGCCGAGCAGGCTGCTGCTTCCATTCGCAACGCGATCCGCGAGTCGGGCCGCGCCCGTATTATCGCAGCTACTGGCGCGTCCCAGTTTGACTTTCTGGAAGTCTTGACCAAGGCGGAGGATATCGATTGGCGGCGTGTCGAGATGTTTCATCTGGATGAGTACATCGGTTTGCCGATGTCACATCCGGCTAGTTTTCGCAGGTATCTCCGGGAACGCTTGATTCAAAAAACCGGAATAGCCAACTATCACCTTCTCGATGGCGAGACCGATCCGTCAGCGGCAATCCGGAGTGCAAACGAAGCCATTGCCGCTGCGCCCATCGATATTGCCTTCGTAGGCATTGGTGAGAACGGCCATCTCGCGTTCAATGATCCGCCCGCTGATTTCGAGACCGAAGAGCCTTATTTGATCGTCAATCTGGACCCAGCCTGCCGGCTCCAGCAAGTCGGAGAGGGATGGTTCGCGAATATTTCCGAAACTCCCAAGCAGGCGATTTCGATGTCAATACGCCAAATCCTGAAAGCTAAAGAGATCCTGGCCGTCGTGCCTGATTCACGCAAGGCGAAGGCAGTAAAAGCTTGCCTCGAGGGAGAGATCAGCCCTATGGCTCCAGCTTCGATTTTGCGCCGTCATGAAAACACGACCGTATATCTCGACAAGAATTCAGCGGCATGGTTGACGCATGCGACGCTTACCTTGGCCTAGCATCGGCAGTTTCATTAGGCCGCGGGAGACTGGCAACTGAATTCGCGTGAAGTGAAATATCCCGCGTGGCTGATTATTGGTTGACCCCGCTGGCAAGAAATCCGCCGTCGACTACAATCGCCTGTCCNGTGACGAAACTGGCGGCGTCAGAAGCAAGAAATACCGCAGCCCCGACGAGTTCCTCGAGTTGACCGAACCGCGCCATTGGCGTACGTAGCAAGAACTCCTGCCCACGGGCTGTACCATCGAGCAACGATGCATTCAAGGATGTGCGAAATACGCCTGGCACCAGGGCATTGACGGAGACTCCGTGGCGAGCCCATTCGACTGCCAGCGATTTGGTAAGCGACAATACGCCCGCCTTACTCGCACCGTACGCCGCAACCTCATAGAGACCGAGAGAGCAAGAAAGCGAACCTATGTTGATAATTCGACCGTACCTTTGCTTGATCATGTGCCGGCCGAAAACCTGCATCGCGCGCAACGTGCCGGTGAGGTTCGTTTCCAAAATCGCATTCCATTCCGAGTCGCGTAAGTCCAGGGTGGGAATCCGCTTGGTTTGGCCGGCGCAGTTTACGAGGATTTGCACGCTACCGAATGTGTTGCAAACAGCATCGAGCAACGCCTTCAGATTTTCTTTGCTGGTCACGTCGCAAGTGATCGGCAACGACTTTCGGCCAAGTGCGACAATCTCGTCGCTGGCCTTACGGACCAGTTCGGAGCGGCGCCCGGTGGGAATCACGTTTGCGCCCGCCGTTGCCAGACCGCGGGCCAAGGTCAGTCCAATGCCGCTGGTCCCGCCGATCACGACTGCCGTTTTGTTAGTGAGGTCCAAGAGAGGATGGTCCATTTTTTTCTCTGCGGGTTGCAAGTTTACCTACAACTCAGGGAATCTCAGATAACTACGAACACAGCGAGTGCTGACCACTACTTACGTTGACAGCATCCCCAACCGCTGCGATGCGGGATCTCCTCAGAGGGAGACGCCCCTCTTCCAGGGAATAAAGTCATCCTGCCCGAGCAACTCCGCCTTGGTTCGAGCCTGTCCGCTCGCCACCTCAACCACCCGCTCCAGCAACGCGTCTCCCATCTCTTCGATCGTGCTCTCCCCTGAGATGACAGCGCCCGCGTCAAAATCAATGATGTCTTCCATCCGTTGGGCCAGAGGCGAATTGGTTGAGATCTTGAGCACCGGCGCAATGGGATTTCCTGTCGGCGTCCCCAGCCCGGTGGTGAATAGAATAAGGTTCGCGCCCGCGCCCACCTGGGCCGTGACGCACTCCACGTCGTTGCCCGGCGTGCACTGTAGGTTTAATCCTGGCACGGTGGAGTAGTCGGGATAATCGAGAACCGCCGTCACCGGGGAAGTTCCTCCCTTCCTGGCGGCCCCAGCGGATTTCATGGCATCCGTCACTAATCCATCTCGAATGTTTCCCGGCGAAGGATTCATATCGAAGCCTGAGCCGACCGCTTTTGCCCGGCTCGCATAGTCACGCATCAATTGCATGAACCGATCGGCGGCGGCCTTCCCAATGCAACGATCGATTAATTGCTGCTCGACCCCGCAGAGTTCGGGAAATTCGGAGAGCAGGCTCCTCGCCCCGAGAGCTGCCAGCGTATCCGATATCCGGCCAACCGCGGGATTCGCAGAAATACCAGAAAACCCATCCGAGCCGCCGCACTTCAAACCCACGCACAATCGAGAGAGAGAGGTAGGGGCACGCTGACTTTCGTTCGCCTCCGCGAGACCCATGAAAGTCGACCGGACGGCTTCTGAGAGCATCTTAAGTTCGGAGCCGCTCTGTTGCTGCTCAAACACGAACATAGGCTTGCTGAAATGCGGATCACGCCGGGCAATCTGCTCTTGGAGAATATCAATTTGTGAATTCTGGCATCCCAGACTTAGCACAGTCGCTCCGGCAACATTCGGATGATGGATATATCCCGCCAGTAACCCGCAAAGATTATTGGCATCCTCACGCGTCCCGCCACAACCACCCTCATGCATCAGAAACTTGATGCCATCGACATTCCCAAAAACCTTGGGACGGGTAGGCGAGTAGGACCTTGGTTCGAGCGCGTGTGTCTCGATGGCTTTGGTTTTGCCCTCCGCATAAAGCCGGATCAGTTCCGCTACCTGTTGCCGATAGATGTTCGGCTGTGCAAAACCCAGTTCCTCAAGGAACGCCTGTTTTAGCACGGCAATATTTCTGTTCTCGCAGAAAACCAGCGGCACCACTAACCAGTAATTTCGCGTGCCCACCTGTCCATCGGGCCTGTGGTATCCGAGGAAGGTTCGCTGGCGCCACCGAGATACGTCGGGAGGATTCCACTCGTATCGCCCCGAACTCTCGGAGTAACGCGAAGCCTCGTGTCTCACATTGCGTGTCGTCAGGACTTCTCCGGCCTGGATTCGCTCTCGCGCCTTGCCAACGAGAACACCGTACATCATGACTTCATCATCGGCCGATAGATCGTCGGTGCTGAACTTATGTTTGGCCGGGACCTCCGATCTCAGAATGTAGACCTGGTCCGAGTAGGTGATGCGCTCGCCTCGGTGCAGATCGGTGAGTGCGATCAAGACATTGTCTTTAGGATCGATTTTCAGAGCTCTGTTTTGCATCGCAGTGCCGCGCTAACCCGTGTGAGGCCGAGTCCGGCCAGCGCAATGATCAGTGTAATCTGTCCAGCCGCCAGCGACACTTTCACTTTTACTGTGCGAGACGAATCGGGCTTTCAGTCCCATCCCGCTCCGGGCCGCATCGGGCGCGGCTTCTGGTCGTAGGTGTTCTTGTATACTTTCCGGACATCTTCGCGGCGGGACGCAGTCAGACTTATTGGAGATAGCGCTAAGAAATTAATTCCAGCATCGACAATGGATACGGCCGGACAGTTCCCGTCACGTAGCGCACGCTCGATCCCCGGCCTACGCTGGTGGATCGGCGGACTGCTGTTTGTCTCCACCGTCATTAACTACATCGACCGCCAAACGCTCTCCTGGCTGGCTCCTTATCTTCAATCGCAATTCCACTGGACCAATAGCGACTATGCCGATCTCGCGATCGCTTTCCGCGTCGCGTACTCCATCGGGCAGACGGTTTTCGGAAAGCTCATGGATCGCATCGGTACGCGCCGAGGCCTCACATTTGGCGTCCTCGGGTACTCGATCGTCTCGATGCTGACTTCCCTAGCGAGTGGTTTTTACAGCCTCGCATCTTTCCGCTTCCTGTTAGGAGCCGGCGAATCGGCCAACTGGCCAGCCGCGACGAAAGCTGTCTCGGAGTGGTTTCCGAACCGCGAACGCGGTCTAGCAACTGCGCTGTTTGATAGCGGTTCCTCCATCGGAGCGGCGATTACTCCCTATCTTACTTACTCGATCTATTCGCGGTGGGGATGGCGGCCAGCATTCATGGTTCCGGGCGCACTCGGCTTCCTCTGGCTCATCCTGTGGCGATGGCTTTATCATCCACCGGAAAGCCACCCTCGCATCAGCGAAGCCGAACTCAACATGATTGTGGCCGACAAGCGTGATACGGATGCACAGCAGGAGGGCACCGCCCGTCCGCGATGGCGCGACTTGCTCAAATTGCCGCAGACCTGGGGAACGATTATCGCCAGAAGTTTTACCGACCCGGTTTTCTTTTTTATCGCCGAGTGGTTTCCGATCTATTTAGTTGCCAAAGGAATTGAACTGAGAACCAGCCTTATCGCGGTGTGGATACCATTCATCGCTGCCGATGCAGGAAGTTTTTTCGGTGGCGCGGTGTCAGGCCGCCTGATCAAGCGAGGATGGTCAGTGGGCGCGGCCCGCAAGGCTGTGATGATTTACGGGGGGATCGGGGTGACGTTGCTGATCCCCACAATCTTCACAACTAATCTCTTTCTGATTTCCTTCCTTTTCGCATTTGCGACTTTTTCCTATGCCGGATTCACGATCATGGCGAATGTGTTGCCGTCCGACCTTTTTTACAGCGAAAGTGTGGCGTCGGTGAGCGGTCTGAGCGGCACNGGTGCCGGAATCGGNACTATCGTCGCCTTCAAGTTCATNGGTTATTTGTCCGACTCACGGCGAGCCACCGGAACNCATTCCTTCGATCCGATCGTCATTGTCGCGGGCCTGGTTCCNTTCGTCGGAATGCTTCTCGTGTTGTTGCTGGTCCGCAATACGCAGGCCACTGACCAGGGCCTGGTGCGCCGAATTTGAGTCGAGTTCCTCCCGCCGAGTTACAACTGATCTCCTACCCGCTCGTTAACCGGAGGCGGCGTTTCAGAAAATAATTAACCATCGCGGTTTGGCGGGAAACTATCTTTATAGATGCGCTGACCCAGCGGCGAACCGCAGTCTGATCGCCTTCAGCGGATGGCAAATCTTGCGCATGCTGGGGTAAGGACTGCGCAGGAATACCGGAATGTGATCCTTCTCAAAAGACCAACTTCAGTGCGAATTGGATCAACCGCGGGTTATTGACAATCTGTGTAATTTGACCAAATCCAGGTGAATCGGTGTACGTCCCAGGGAAGGCAAACTGTGGATGATTGAAGACGTTAAACACTTCCGTACGGAAAATCAGCTCGGTGGCCTCATGAATCTTAAACGACTTGAAGAGTGACGCGTCGAAGTTCACGAAGTCCGGGCCATACAGCGGGGTGCGCGAGGCGTCTCCCAGTACTCCGGGAGCTGGATCGACAAAGCAACTGGTGTTGAAGAACTCTTGCACCGTGGGATGCCCGAGCTTTCCGTTGCAAACCTGGTCAGGACGATTGCCAATTGCCGTACCGGAATTGTTTACACCCGTTGCCAGTCCAAGCGGAAAGCCTGACGCGATGTGCGAGATGACATTAAACTGCCACCTGCCGATGATGGCGTCCGTGATTTTGTTGGCTCCGGAAGCGAAGTGACCGCCTCGGCCAAAGGGCAGCTTATAGAGCATGCTGGCGGAAAAATTGTGCTTTTGGTCCGTGATGTTCAGGCCTTTGTCCGTAAAGCCATTCGGATTGAGCGGATAGGCATTGGGNGCNGGATTGAGCGGATAGTACGGCACGCCNACGAGCGAGCCTAAATCGTCGTTCAAACCGTTATCGAAGCCTTTGCTGTAGGTATACGCAACCAAAAAGTANAGGCCGCTCTGATAGGATTTCTCCGCTTTGATTTGCAGAGAGTCGTATCGCGAAAGTCCCCGGTCGATCAGGCCGATCACGTCATAGAACTGCGGATAGGGCCGCAGGTTCGCCGGATCAATCTGCAGGTTCGGCGGCGCGGTATTCAAATTCCAATTCTCCGTTTGCAGATGACTCCCGCGTGAGCCTACGTATGCCACGGTCACCACCGTATTGGCNGGNAGTTGTCTTTGCAGATCGAGGTTGTATTGCTGCACCATCCCCGGCCTGAAGTTCGTATTTTGGCTGTATACGTTGCCGCTCAGGTTATTGAGAGTCGGCTGCACCGGCACCGGGAAGCCTTGTGAAAGGGTGGTGGTTGGAGTGATGTCGTCGGTCTGGAAAGAATACGTACTGTAAAATGGGGGATTCAAATCCAAACCTTCAGCGCCCAGGTTCCAGCCTCCGTCGTGCAGAATGGCATAACCCGCGCGAATCGCATTCTTTGTGGAGAAGGGACTGTAACTGATTCCGATTCTAGGTTCGAAGCCTTTATAATAGGGCTGGATGCCGACGTTCTTGCCGGCGTTCACCCCAGCAACCAGAAGTTGCCCGGTGGCAAAATCAAAGTTTGAATAACGATTCTGTGCTTCCACCGTCGGGGTGGTGTAGTTCCATGCCATTCCCAGTTGCACTGTCAGGTTCTGCTTTACCCTCCAGTTGTCCTGGAAGTAGGGTCTGAATTCCTTCCATCGCCTGCCGGAAACAGCGCCCGAGAATGCGTTGTCATGCTCGCCGCCCGCCGGAATACCCAACAGAAAGCTCGCAATTGGATTTCCCGTGGATGAGTTCAGCGAACCGTTCGAGAATCCCGCCGTGAACAGGTTATCGAATGACATTTCCCCCATCGGAAAAGCGTCGCCCAACTCGTTCAACTGATAAAAGCGCGCGCCCATGCCCAGCGAGAAGGAGTGCGCTCCATGCACCCATTCGAAGTCATCCGAATAATGAAATACGTTGGTGCCATCCTGAATGGGAGAAAATCCGCGATCTCCTAAACCGTAGTAGCCTTCATTGAATTGGACGTTGAGAAAACCGCTGCTGAAGTACGAGCCGAGGTTGGCGTTCGGAATGCCCAACTGGTCGCTCCAGTTCGTACCATCTCCGTACGACACGATGTGATCGAAGATGCGGTTGTATCCCGCGGTAAATTGGTTGATCTTGTTGCCCGAAAAAATATGGGTTTCGGACAATGCCAGGTTCCGTCCGTTATCCGCCAAATTCTGATTGCTGGCGTAGCCCCCCGGCTGGCTCCCGAAGTCCGGCAATCCGGAGGGAACATAGACCGAAGCCTGGTCTCGGCTGAAGCGGGCGAAGATTTTATCCGACGCCGAAAACGTATGGTCAAGGCGAAAATCAAATTCGTTGTCGCTGTACTTCTGGCGGGGAACATCGACATAATTGGCTGACAATAATCCAGCTACATTCGGCAGAGGCAGATAACTCAGGATTTTCACCGCAATGGGATTCAGTCGATTCGCGGGAATAATATTTCCCGGGAATTGCGTACGGGTCTGTTGGCCCGCGGCACCCGTCGTGGTGGAGGGATCGTAGATGGGAACCTCGGGGGCGCCGGGAAAAGATTCCGTGAAATTACCCGCGCGCTCCAGAGCCGTCGGAACCTGGGTCAACGACGGGATTCCCTGTATGTTTCTGGTTCCTTGATAATCGAAAAAGAAAAACGTCTTGTCCTTCACAATCGGTCCGCCGACCGAGCCGCCGAACTGATTCCTTATGTATTCGGGATTCACCGGAGAAAAATAGCTGGACGCATTCAATGCCGTATTGCGAAGAAAATCGAACAGGCTGCCATGGAACTGATTGGTTCCGGATTTCGAGATCAGCAGTACGGTAGGACCCGCCCGCGTGCCGTACTCCACGGAATAATTGGAAGTAAGGACGTTGAACTCCTGCAAAGCGTCGATTGAGGGCACAACTGCAATAGCGCCGGATGTTAATTCTTCGTTGTCGACGCCGTCATAGAGCCAATCGGTGCGGTTCTCGCGCGATCCGCCGACCGATAGCGAGAACGTTCCCCGGATTGAGGTTTCGCTGCTCGAGCCGCCGCCAAAAAAATCGCCGGGCTGATCGCCCTGCGAAACTCCTGGCGCCAGCGTCGCCAGTTCCACAAAATTGCGCCCGTTTAAGGGCAGGTCCGCCACCTGCTCCGAATGGATGACCTGGTTAAGCGTGGGATTCGTGGTTTCAACCGCCACCGAGTTTGCTTCCACCGTGACTTGTGACCCGACCGTCGCCGGGACAAGGGTGAAATTGATTTCAGGACTGGCCTCGGATTCAAGGCGTACGCCGGTTCTTTCTGCTCCCTGAAAACTCGCTGCCGTCACCTTGACGCTGTAGTTTCCCAGCGGGAGCACATTAGCTACGAAGCGGCCCGCAGAATCTGTTGTAAGTGTTCGCAGGGTATTAGTGCCGGTTTCAGTGATGGAGACCGTGGCTCCAACGATCGCGCCTCCGGAGCTATCGACTACAGTTCCTACGATGGATCCCGAGGATTGCGCATGCATCCAGCAGGGAAACAGTAAAAAACTTAGCCACAGGACTGCCAGAACCGGATATGAGCGTTGCACAGGGCCCCCTATTTGAAAGCATTCAATCCAGCTGATCGCTTTGACTCGTCTGCTTCTACTTCTAGATCGTCTTTTCATCAACTCCGGCTATGCGGCACTATTGCTTGCCCTCGCCGTTGGCCTGATGCATCTGCGGATCGTGGGCATTCGGCGTAGGCGCTGACATGAGCTGTACAAACATCTTCTGAAATTTCGGCCAATCTACGTCCATCTGGACGTGCGCCTTCTGCAGGCTGATCGAAGGCTTGTCATGATCGGTCCAAACCAGTGTGTCTCCATAGCTCATCCCTTTATCCACACTGACGTCCATCCATACATAGCGCTCGCGCGTAATCAAGCTCGGATCCAGCCAGGCCGCAGCCGCCAACTCGTCCCATAGGTAATCTCCTGGCTTGCGCGTGTATCGCGCAATATACTGCGCCGCGGGTTCGTGAGACTTGCCAATCTCTGCCAGCATCTCCGCGGTGAAATGGGTCTCGATCGAAACATCTACCGTAGTCACACTGATCTTGGCCCAGGGCGCGTGCAGCATAATGCTGGAGGCTTCCGGATCGAACCACAAATTAAATTCATGGCGCGGGCTGTCGAGATACTCGGGGTCATCCGTATGCGGATTAACACTGCCCCCCATGATTACTAATTCCTGCGCCAGCGGGGCAAACTCAGGATCGTCTATTACCGCAGTGGCGATATTCGTCATGGGACCGGCCGCATAAATAGTCACTTGATGGGGATATTTATGAACCATTCGGATCAGGAAATGGGCGGCATCTTCGGTCGCCGGTTTCGTTGTCGGACTCCCTTCCGGGAGCTTCGGTATTTCGTCCGAACCATGCGCGGAGCGCGGCATCGTCCATGCCCCTTGATAGAGAACCTTGCCATACATCTGCTCCCAAATGCTGGTCCACTGCTTCGTGCGAATCATTGGAGCGCCGGCTCCAGGAACCACCGGAATATCGGTTCGCCCCACCGTTTCCAGGAGGCGCAAAGTGTGCGCCACTTCCTCGTTCCTCCATCCGTCCCCGGTCACCACGGTAATTCCCAGCACCTCCACGCTGGGCGATTGCAGAAACACCAGCATGGAATTCATGTCGGTGCCCGCAGGTCCCATCGCATCCTGGTCAATCACCACATAGCGCTTCTGCTGCGCCTGCGCCAAGATCGTACTCAGGCAGATGGCACATAAAAAAGCACGATACTTTAAGTTGAATTCTCCCACTTTCATAAATGCCCCCTGGTTACGCGCAGAAGCAATTCATTTCCCGGTCGTAGTTAGACGGGAAATGAGCAGTTCGAAAAACTTTTCAGAATCGACTCCAGTTGCTACTTTGGCATTTGCCCGAAAGGGAAAATCACTAGCGCTTTCCGCGGCGGACGCTATTTCCATGGGGGCTGCATGACGAGCGGGTGCGTGCTTCCAACCTACGCTTTCGCCTGCCGTGATGCTTCCCATGGTCTCAATCTCGACTTGATAATCCTCGAACGTCAGAATATCCGGACGTATCAATGAGCTCACCGCTAGCGGATCGTGCAGATTCGGCCCCCTCTCCGAATCTGCCCCGCGGTGCATCTTCATCACGGCTTCGGCAATGCGGGCGGCCGCTTCGCTTACCCGGCCCTTGCCAGCTTGCAGCGCTTGGACATGGCGCTCCGTGAGTTGCACCCTTCTCGTAACATCGAGCCCCACCATCCGGATAGGAATCCCCGAGCCAAACACAATGCTCGCGGCCTCCGGATCGACATAAAAATTAAATTCCGCTGCCGGAGTTACGTTCCCGCCGGAAAGAGATCCTCCCATCAAGACAATGCTGCTGACCATGGAGACGATCTCGGGATCTTGACGCAGCGCCAGAGCGATGTTCGTTAGCGGACCAATCCCTACAATGCAAATGTTTTTTGCATTCTCGCGCACCAGCCGGCAAATTAAATCAGAGGCAGGTTCTTTCACCGGTTGCAGTCGCGCCGGCGGAAACTCGACTCCAGCAAGACCGTTATTTCCGTGAGCGTACGCGGCCGTCACGAGCTTCCGAATGAGCGGAGACGAGGCCCCTCCGGCTACCGGAATCTCCGGGCGGTCAGCCATCTCGACCAGCCTTAGGGCGTTGGGAAGTGTCACACTGAGAGGAACATTTCCCGCTACCGCAGTCACCGCCACTACGTTCAATTCGCTTGAGCGCATTGCCAGAAGCAGCGCGAACGCATCGTCCACCCCTGGGTCGGTATCGAGGATGACCTTCTGCGAGCCTCCATTCGGGCCAGCCGAAAAGATGGGGGAGTGCCTGGCTAGAAGTGATTGGGGGTGAGAAAGGATTCCGCTCGCGAGTACGCCGCCCGACATTCGAAGGAACCCTCGGCGATCGGATTTCATTAGTCCTTCCACCAGATTCTTCGGGAGTCTGACACCGGCGGAACTCGCCGCCTACGATTTGAAACGTTTCATTCTATGACCACCGACTTTATACTCGCCCTTCATTCTTGTTGTCAAGAAAATAGCCCTAGGAATGCGGGCCGAGCACCGGACCGGGTCGCCCTTGCCCAGCCAATTCGTTTTCGAACCGCGTCCGGTTATAGAAAGATTTCTGCGTTCCAATACTTGTGGTCGAGAGCGCCGCGTATAGATTGGCTTTCCGCACCGCTTCTTGCTCGGTGGCGCCTTCTGCTAGAAACACCGCGAAACTTCCAATGAATGCATCGCCCGCCCCGGTGCTGTCGATACTCGTCACGGAAAATGGTGGTACGTGTTCCATCGCTCCCTGCCTGGCAAGAATAGATCCGTTCGCTCCCAGCGTGACGATGATTCCCCGGATGCCGCTTGCCAACAACTTTTCCGCGCACCGCTTCGCGTCCTCCACATTCCGCACCGGTATGGANGTGATCGCCTCCGCCTCAGTTTCGTTCGGCACGAGATAATCAAGGCCNGCGAAAGCGCCCATGTCGACAGCCTGCGCCGGCGCGGGATTCACCATGCAGCGGATTCCATGCTTCCGGGCGAAGGCGATCGTGTAGTAGACCGTTTCCAGCGGAATTTCAAACTGCAGGACAATGCAGTCCACTGTTCTCAACATCTCGGCTGCGGCGTCAACGTCGGCCGGCCTCAATGTGTCGTTCGCTCCTTTCACTACCAGAATGCGATTTTGTCCGCTGGGTTCGACGAAAATCGGGGCAACTCCGGTCGAGACTCCCTCGACCTGCTTCACATATGTTGTGTCGATGCCACGTTTCATGAAGTTTTCAATTGTGGCCGGACCGAACAAGTCACTGCCCACTCGTGCGACCATGAATACCTCGGCTCCGCAAAGATGTGCGGCGACCGCTTGGTTCGCTCCTTTTCCACCGAATCCCAGATCGAATTTCTGGCCGAAACAGGTTTCGCCGGGCTTCGGGAACCTATCCGTGAATGTAGTCAGATCGATGTTTACGCTACCAACCACCGCAATTCGAGGTCGCTTCTCCATAATCGTGTTTAGAAAAATCGGTTGACTCCAGGGGAGTGTATTGTTAGTTTCTGCCGTGTCTCAATCAGGTCACCGCGTCGCGTTTATGTGGGGCCAATGCTTTGTGACGAAAGTAAAAAATTATAGAGTGACGAATTTTCCGCACACCGAACTGCTTGAACAGTTTCGAGTTCGCGCTTCCGCATGGGCTCGGAGTATCCTCCCTAGGACACCGTACCAATCGAAACGCGGGCCATCCTGGCGAACTCCTTCAGGTTAGCTAGGTGTCACTCTTCTCTGGACAAGGACTGTCCTCGCCAAAAGCTCACTTAGCTAGAAATATCTGAAACCTTTCAAAAACGTGCTCCCAAGTATACATTGCTTGTCTGCATGTTTATTCCGGTGAGAAATCCACGGCGGTGAATCGAACA
>JGI12635J15846_10003173_pt1 | contig 14351 bp, 13 predicted proteins | sample BlaSpr_A8_OM2_M2_FD_15846 | JGI IMG/M metagenome (IMG submission 15846) | reverse complement strand
GCAGCTTTTACGGCGTCACCGTCTATGGTGGAACTGTAAACTTAACTTGCACTTTTGGTTGCGGCGTCGTTTATCGAATTAGCAATAGCGGTAAATATTCCGTGCTTTACCGTTTTACCGGAGGAGCGGATGGTGGACTCCCAAGCGGCAGCTTGACCGAAGACGCCTCCGGCAACCTTTACGGCGCGACTGATGTAGGCGGCAGCGGGAACAACGGCGTGATCTTTGAAATTACGCCGTGATTTTCGTGGTGTATTAAAATTCTTTTCCTTGGCTGCGCGCTGTTTCGCGGACACATGTGATGACCACGACCGAAGAAGTAATCCAGCGAGAAAAGCAATTCCTGCTTCAGACATACAACCGCTACCCCCTCGTCATCGAGCGTGGCAAGGGAGTTTTTCTCTTCGACCTCGATGGCAAGAAATATCTCGACTTCGTCGCCGGACTGGGAGTGAATGCGCTCGGCCACGCTCATCCGCGAATCGTCAAGACCATTCGCGAGCAAGCTGCCCGCGCCATTCACGTCTCGAATCTCTATTACAACGAATATCAAGGGTGCCTCGCCGAAAAGCTCTGCACCCTATCTGGCTTGCAGCGCGCCTTCTTTTCGAACAGCGGNACCGAAGCCATCGAAGGCTCCATAAAACTCGCGCGCCTCGCCGGACACCGCGTCGGCGGTGCCGCCAAGAGCCAACTGGTTGCCCTCGAAGGCTCGTACCACGGGCGCAGCTTCGGGTCCATGTCCGTCACCGGGCAGGATAAATATCGCAAAGGGTTTGAACCGCTTCTCGAAGACGTGAAGTTCGTTCCACGCAATGACCTCGAAGCCCTCCGCGCCGCAGTCGATGACAACACCTGCGCGATTGTGCTCGAGCCCATCTTCGGCGAAGGGGGAATCTACGAGTGTTCTGTCGAGTTTCTGCAGGAATGCCGCGCTTTAGCGGACCGGCATCACGCCGCCTTGATTTTCGATGAGATCCAGTGCGGTTTGGGTCGCACCGGCACCATCTTCGCTTTCCAGGCCTTCGGTGTAATTCCCGACATCGTTGCAATTGCCAAGCCCATTGCCGCCGGCATCCCGCTCGGAGCATTTCTGGTGAAGGAAGACTTCGCATCAGCGATTTCCGCAGGGCAGCACGGAACCACTTTTGGCGGAGGCCCGTTAGCCTGCCGCGTTGCCCTCGAGTATCTGGCGATTGTGGAGGAAGAGAACTTGCTGCAGCACGTTACCCAGGTCGGCGGATATTTGCAGCAACAACTGAAAGCTCTGACCGATCGCTTTTCGGTAGCCCGCGAAGTTCGCGGCCGTGGCCTGATTCAAGGGCTGCAACTCGATGCGCCCGCCCGTCCGATCGTCGAGCAAGGTCTGGCGGAAGGCGTTCTCTTCAATAGTACCCAAGACACGGTCCTGCGCTTCCTGCCACCATTCCTGCTCCAGGAAAAACACGTAGACAAAGGTATCCGCGTCCTAAAGAAGCTGCTGCGAAAGTTGTGAAAGGCCCGAAACCATGGATCTCAAAACCGAGTACGCCACGCTGGCGGTCGACGATGGAACCTCGATGCGTAGCTACGTCGCGCGCCCAGCCGCTCCCGTCGCACGCGGCCTGATTGTTTGCCAGGAAGCTTTCGGAGTAAACGCCCATATTCGCGATGTGTCGGAGCGATTTGCCCGGCTCGGATTCCTCGCCATCGCTCCGGAACTATTCCATCGCACCGCGCCAGGGTTTGAGGGCCGCTACGATGATTTTCCCTCCGTAATGAGCCACATGCGTGCGCTTTCCGATGAAGGAATGGCGGTGGATCTGCGGGCGGCGTACGCTTGGCTTACAGCGAACGGCGGGAGCGCGGACTTTCCCGTCGCTGTGGTCGGCTTTTGCATGGGCGGCCGCGCGGCCGTCCTGACCGCACTGACGGTGCCGGCCGCCTGCGCCGTTTCGTTTTATGGCGGCGGCATCGCGCCCAACGCTAATAATCCCGGTTTGCTGAATCGCATGGGTGAGTTGCGCGCGCCCGTTCTGCTTTTTTGGGGAGGCCGCGACAAACACATCGGACCCGATCAGATTCGGTCTGTGACCGAGGCATTGCGCGACGCGGGCAAGAACTACATCAACGTAGAAATCTCAGATGCTGATCACGGTTTTTTCTGCGACGCGCGCGCCAGCTATAACCCGGTCGCTGCCTCACAGGCGTGGCCGCTCGTTGTCGCGTTCCTCGATACCTACACATCGCACCGTCAGCCACATCCTTAGGGTCGCGGAATATCCAGTCAAAATCCGACACCGCCAGGGCTGCCCCAGCGTGTCTACTATCGGAGTTGTTGAAGGCAGTAATGTGATTAAATCGAGCATCCAACTTCACAGATCGGGGCTGCAGCCTGCTTGAGAAGTGAGAAAAGGCCAACCTGTGCGTGTTCGTGGGGCGTGCCCTGCGAGACGTTCCGGTTTCGGTGCCGAGCCGCGAAAGTGGATCACCTTTGGTGATTTGGACGGGAACTACGTGAGAGGATAAAGTTGAATTAATTCATGACTTTCCAACTCAAGTATGGACTCATAGTCCTTGCGTTCGTCACCCTGGGTTGGACATCGTTTTGTTTGGGACAGACCCCTCAGCTAACGCCCGTAACTAGCCCGGAACACCAGAGGACGGCCTCGGACGGCGAGCCATCCGCTCAACGATCGCCTGGAAGCATCAGCGGAACGGTCATGGATCAAAGCGGAGCTGTGATCGCGAGAGCGCGGTTGACGCTCACCAATGAAGATCACTCGCTCAACCAAGAGGCGCTATCCGGCGCAGATGGGCAATTCTCCTTTGCGAATGTCCTACCTGGACCGTTTCAGCTCGCAATCACGTCGGCGGGTTTTGCAACGCAGACATTCTCCGGAGTCCTGCATTCGGGGGAAATCGATTCGGTTCCGGCAATCGTGTTAGCGGTTGCCAGTAATGTCACAGAGGTGCAGGTCGGAGTCAATCCGGTCGAAGTGGCGGAAGAGCAACTCAAGATTGAAGAAAAGCAGCGCGTGCTTGGCGCCATTCCAAATTTCTATGTCACTTACATCCCCAATGCAGTTCCCCTGACCTCGAAACAAAAGTTCAAGCTGGCCTGGAAGACGGTGGCGGATCCCTTTACCTTCGTGTTTGTCGGCGGCGCAGCGGGAGTGCAGCAGGCGCAAAATCATTTCAAGGAATATGGGCAGGGCGCGCAAGGCTATGCAAAGCGCTTCGGCGCCGGCTATGGAGACACAGTCACGGGCACGTTCATCGGATCTGCGATATTGCCATCACTACTGAAACAAGATCCGCGCTATTTCTACAAAGGAGTTGGCAGCATGCGATCGCGGTTCCTCTACGCGATCGCGAATTCGGTGATTTGCAAAGGCGATAATAGGCGTTGGCAACCAAATTATTCCAACATTCTGGGAAGCTTGGCCTCAGGCGGTATTTCGAACCTTTACTATCCAGCCCAGGATCGAGATGGCGCAGAACTAACTTTCGAAAACGCAGCCTTCGAAATTGGAGGAACTGCCGTCACTAATTTGCTTCAAGAATTTGTCATTCGGAAGTTGACGCCGAAGCTTAACCACGATTCAGCCAAACCTTAGGCTGTCCGACCCACCGCCGCCGAAAAAATAAGGGAGAGTCGAAATTCTCCCTTCACAGAAGCGACAGAGGCGATACTCTTATATATAGAAGGCTGGATTCGAGGAAAAGTTGTCTCATCGCGACCAGAAAATCGCCGTGACAAGCCCATTGGATGCGCGAATCAATGTGCAGCCCCAATTCATCGTCGAGGAAAGCTGGGTCATGCTGGACGGTGCACGCATGCGCTACCTTCACGCTGGCTCAGGACCGACTTTGTTGCTGGTCCACGGCTTGCTGGGATACTCATTCTCCTGGCGTTTCGCCATTCCGACTCTAGCGCAGCACGCCACGGTCTATGCAGTGGACCTGATGGGAACGGGTTTTTCCGATCGCCCCCCGGGCCTCGACTACTCTTTCAAAGCGAGCGCCGAGCGTCTCCTGCGTTTCATGGATGCAACCGGTGTGCGGTCGTGCGATCTGCTGGGCACGTCGCACGGCGGAGCGGTGTCAATGATGGCCGCCGCTATGGCGCCGGAACGCATTCGGCGTCTGATTCTGGTCGATCCTGTCAATCCCTGGTCTGCGCACGGAAAACGATTGACGGTTTTTCTTGGCAACTCTCTGATCGCGCCGCTCTTTGTAAGTCTCGCGCCTCGTCTACCTGTGCTGCACGAGTACTATCATCACAGAATGTTTGGCGACCAGCGGCGCATTCCGCCTGACAGCATCGAGGGCTACCGCAAACCCATGCGCATCCCAGGTTCCTACGATTATGCTATCGCTGTAGTGCGGTCGTGGAATCGCGATCTGGAAGAATTGGAATCGCTCTTGCCGCGCATCAAAAACATCCCAACTCTTCTGATCTGGGGCACGGCCGACACCGCGGTCGATCCCGCTTCAGCCACGCAGTTGAAAAAGATATTCAGCGATTGCCAGTTGGTGATGTTCGAGGGAGTCGGGCATCTTCCGTATGAAGAAGTGCCCGAGGAATTCAATCACGCGGTGACCAAATTCCTCTCCGGAGCCTCGCGATGAACCCGCACATCAAGCGAGTCGTTACGTTGTCGATTGACTGGAGTTTCATCCTGCTCGGGGTAGTGGATCCTCGGGGTCGTGGGTAAAAGATGAGGCCGGCCAACACTCCGCAGCTATCCATTGTTCAGCGGTTCTCTCGTTTCCTGCACCTTGATATTCCCGAAGTCTGGGTGCGCTTCCTGNTGGCGATTGTAGGCTTGGTCTTAGCTTTCGGAGCAGCACTCTTTTCNACCNTGTCGCGAGAGTCGGGAAACCTCTGGGCAACGCTCGTGCTCGCCTCCGCTGCCCTGCTGCTGGCCGTGATCGTGGGATTGACGACGGTGCCGTATCTTGCCCGACGCGTTGCCGGCGCCGGCATTCGCGACGCTTTCGATTACGACGTTACGCGGGTCGGGATCGTGTACGTGGGCATCGTGCTGCTTATCGGGATTGCCGCGCTGAACACGGGCAACAACTTGCTTTACATCGTCGTGGCCGCGATGCTGGCCGCAATTATGGTCTCGGGCTTCGCGTCTGCGCTGGTCTTGCGCGATCTGGAACTGGATGTTCGCCTGCCGGAGCACGTGTTTGCAGGCCGTCCCATGCTGGGCCGGATCGTTTTACGGAACCCGCGGCGATGGCTTCCATCTTTTTCCGTGAATGTCGTGCCGGTCAAAAAAAATAACAGTGCCAAACATTGGCAGTGGTCGCCGGCAACCTTCGCCGTCCCGCCCGGACGTCCGCCGGATAAACAGTGGATGCACTTTCGCGATTACAAATTGCGGCGTGTCCCGAAAATCGAAGTTCCGCCAAGTATTTTCGAGGGGGCGGCGTACTTTCCCTATATTCCTGCCAGCAGCGAACTGAAGGCGGACCTTGAACTGCGCTTCGATCGCCGAGGATGTTATCAGCAGAAAACCTTCGGCTTGGCAACGCGCTTTCCCTTCGCATTTCTGACCAAAACCCGCCATGTGCCGCTGGCCCGCGAAATCGTCGTGTACCCGCGAGTGGAGCCCGCCGACGAGTTTTTCGAAGTTCTGCCGATGATCACTGGCGAGTTCGAAACCTTCGCCCGCGGCCGAGGCGACGACTTGTATCTGATTCGAGAGTACATGCCGGAAGATTCTGCCCGGCACGTGGACTGGAAAGCAACCGCCAAGTCGGGCTCGCTAAAAGTGCGAGAGTTCAGCCGCGAAGACGAACGCAAGCTGCGCATCGTGTTCGACAATCCGAGCCAGGCGGTAATTTCGGAAAAGGCCTACGAGGACGCGGTCGCGCTGGCGGCGTCGCTGAGCTGGCACTTTGCCAGTCAGAATACGGACATCTCTTTCGTCTCGCAAGGCTACAGCGGAGAGCCCGACATCTATCGATTTCTTTCCTATCTGGCGGTGGTTCAGCCGCAGCCGCTGCCATCCGTAGTCGAAAGACTCCAGCCATCCGGACGACTACAACATTATTCTTACAACCCAGGCGGGCGGCGGCATTCCCACGGCGCTCTGGGCGTGCTCGTATTTTGTTTTCCTAGGTCCGGAATAGTTGGGCAAGCCCTCCTCGGGACTGTCCCAATCTGGGACCTACGCGATAGCCACTAGTTGAATACATGATTCTTCCCCTTTTCATTGGCTTGGTTTCGGCATATACTCGCGCCCGCGTTGCTTCTGGGTGAATTTCCAGGGGGTGATTCAATGCATGTTTACGATTTGATTAACACACAGGATACGTATCGGGCGGATGCCAATCAGATGGTGCTCGACGTAGCGCAGGCGATGGTAGACCGCAATATTGGGGCGGTTCCCGTACTTAGCGAAGGCCGTCTGATTGGCATTTTTTCTGAGCGCGACCTGATGAAGCGCGTAGTGGTCGAAGGACGCGATCCTCGCACCACGCGGGTTGAAGCGGTCATGACCGACGACCCGCTCACGGTTAGTCCGGACGAAAGCCTGGAGACCTGCATGGTCCTGATGCGACGCCACGGTTTCCGCCACCTGCCGGTGTGCGAAGACAAGCAACTCCGCGGGATCGTTTCCCTGCGAGACATCCTTCTTCACGATCTGAACGAAAAAGATCACGAAGTCCGGATGATGCGCGCCTACATCCAGGCGTCCCCAGAACTTTAGGCGAATAGGGCTGACGCTGACCTGTCGAAGGCGTTGACGCGTTCCCTACGATGGGACAAGTTTACCTTTTCGTGCCGGGTAACACTTTCCCCGATTCAGTACAGACCCCGGAAAACGAACTGCGGATTTGACCGAGTCCCTCGGCGTCAGCCGCCGCTATTGTGGAAAGTTCATGCGGCGAAGGAGATCGGCAAAACGCGGATCGGAATGCAGCGTATCCAGGGCAGGATCGACTTTCAACAAGGTCACCAACGGAGCCCTGTCCTCATAGTTTCTTTCAAGCGAGACCATGGCCTTTTCTTTTTCTCCCAGCCGCGAATAGACTTGCGGTATGTCGAATTCTCCGACGTTCGGAGAATCTCTTTCGTTCCACTTCTGAATTTCCTGCCAGAACCCCTCGGCTCCCTGCGCCGCGAATGCCTTCCTGAGGGCGATCTCATCAGCAGCGACCTTCGCGTGATCGTCCCCTCGAAGGAGTCGTCCCTTCGTGAGCTCGGTGATGGCCTCCGGATATTGCTCGAGTTGCGAGTACAGCCAAGCAAGATGGAAGGGTGCAATGAAGAAGTGGGGATCCAAGGTCAACGTCCTGTTGAATTGTGCTAAAGCTTGATCATATTGCCGAGCGTAATAGTAGGAGAGGCCCAGAACTACATCGCACCCTGTCATCAAGAGACAACAGCAATATTTTCAGTTGATTACGAGTTCACGAAAAGATCAGCCAATCTTCATGCACGCACCATTGTCAGCCGCGCTGGGTTGGACCAATCTGCCACTCGAACGAGACAACTGAGGCCCCAGAGCCCGGAAAAAACCTTCTAGGAGACAAGAAATGAAAACTTGGTTCTGCAAAGCAATGCTAACAGCAGCGGTAGCATGCCTGACACTTGGAGGCGCAACCCTTGCGCAAGCTGGGGCATGCTCGAATGCTTCGCTAAAAGGCAATTACGGCCAAACCATCTCCGGCGAACTTCTGCCTGGGTCTGGCGCCGTACTACCCCAAAACGGAGTCGCAATGACCCACTTCGACGGAAACGGAAAGTTCACGCAGATAGACTTTGTCGTGATCGACGGCACACCGCAAGGATCGAAATTTCAAAGCGAAACCGGTACCTATGCGATTCACGGCGACTGCACTGGGAGTGCCACGATTAACTACTCAAACGGATCGTGGATTGATCTGGAACTGGTGGTTGTTAACGGAGGACGGGAGTTTCGGACCGTTGTGTCAGCTCTGAATATGAACGGAAACGCGGTTCCAGCGAACATCGGCAGCAGTGGGACGCTTGTGGGCAATGCGGACGGCCGCGTTGCGCAACACAAGTAGTCAACGCCAGGGCGTCGCCTTTCCCATCAAGAATCGTCCGGAGTACCCCCTGTCTCTTCGAAACTTTGAAGAGGCAGGGGTGTCGCTGAAGTCTGGAGGAGGCACGGCGAATCCCGCTCTCGCCTCGACCCCTCGACTTGGCCGAACAGATCCGTCTCCCATAGTAACCACCCCAGAGTACGAAATTCCGCAGTTCCGTTATGGATCGCGAATCTATCTTTCGGCGCAACAACTGTTTAGAAAAAGTAGCAGGGTAACTGTTACCTTTGGTTACTTTCGTCCATTGACCCTTTCGCCAGAACTGGTAAGGTCATGAAGCAAGGAAATGGGTGGAAGACACCCGACGGCAGCTGCGGTAATGAGCTAAACCCCATGAACGCCAATATCCAGCTCGCATTGTGGATCGCCCATCCAGTCCTGGAGTTGTCACTGGCGGGGATCATGTTTTGGCGTGGGCTGCATCGCAAGTTCCCAGTCTTCTTTTCCTACATCGTTTTTCAGGTTGTGAACTTTCTGATCTTATTCCCGATTTACAAGCTCAGCACCGGCCCAAAAGGAACTAACCATGAGCTGGTGTATTTCTATGCTTATTGGATCAGCGCAGCGATCAGTCTGGCGATTGGGTTCAAGGTCATTCATGAGATCTTTCTGGATGTGCTTCGTCCTTATCCCAACCTTAAGGACCTGGGAACCCTCTTATTCAAGTGGGCGGCGCTGGTTATGTTCCTGGTTGCGATGGTGGTGACGGCGGCGAGTCAATCGGGTACCGAGACGCCTTTGGGCCAAGCCGTAATTATCGTGCAACGCTGCGTGCGGGTGATTCAATGCGGCCTCATCTTGTTCCTTTTGTTCTTTTCCCGACACTTGGGCGTTTCCCGCAAGCAGTTCAGCTTCGGTATCGCTCTGGGATTTGGCAGTTTCGCGAGCATCGAGCTGGTCGTCCTGGCCCTGGTCTCGGGCGGGCAAATTCATCCCCCTACGGTAAACCTCATCAATACCACGGCCTATAGTCTCTCCATCTTGACCTGGACGGGATACGCGTTGCTTAAAGCGACCTCCCGGGAAGAATCCGCCAACCTGCTGATGTCACGGCGCTGGGATTTTGGTCTTAACGAGGCGCGGCATCCGGCTGCTGACGATTCCCTGATTCCGATGTTCGAAAGCATGGTGGACAGGGCTTTCTCGCGTGCTCCAGCGGAGGCGGAGCACGACGAAGTCAAAGACAAGCATATAGTCCATAAGATGTCTGTTTCCGGCAAAGTTACATCCTCGTTTCCTGCCCGCATATTGAGTAAGAACCTGGTGCGTTGACAGAAGTTGTCTCAATCTTGGACAACGGAGCTCTCGGCGCGCCGACAACCGCAGGCCCGAATCGTTTTAATTCCACCTGTTTATCTACTTGAAAATTGGGCAGAAACGGTTCCGCGGACGCCATTCGCGGATATGACAATTTTGTTAAAAAGTTGGCGGTAAGGATTTTCTCCATGAAGGTACTTGACACGACCCTGTATAATCCCTGCCAAGTTAGGGTCGCCGCTCCCAGGGGACCCGCTAGGAGAACAATCCATGAAACGTGCGGTCAGGATGTTGTTCCTGATGGTAGGTATGGTATGCGCATACACCGCGCTTGCCGCTCCGGCAGTTCCGGCGCCGGAAGACGGCGCGCCGATCCCGTCCTGTACAGGACACTGCGGATANGACGTCAGAGGCAGCTACAAACTGCCTCTACGCAGGTTTAGAATTCAGTAGGCTGGCGATTGCAGAAGCAATCATCAGCCTCTTTTTTTGGTCCATGGAAAGGACTCGACGGGATTACCGGCCGATCGATGACAATTGGCGCAAGCTTCGCGTGAGTTCGTCAGGATCGGAGATCGGAGGTTGGCAGGTGAATCCAGAACAAACGACTGCTACGGTTTTGCCTTGCTGTATCGCCGGCAGTTGCGGAATGGTCTCAGCCAACGCCGGTGGAAGGTTCTGCGGAACAGCTTTGTTTGCGGCCAGCTTGAGCACAGCCTTACTAGCAGAATAAGACGCTACGGCAGCGTCGTAGAGACGGTCGGCCTGTTCATCATTTCCTACGATTACGATCTGCGTATGCGGATTCGACAAATGTACCGCGGCAATTCCATAGGTTGCTGCAAACAATCCGTACTGCCCGGCTAATCCAGCGATGAGCTCGATGGTCTGCTCCGCCTTCTCACGCAGGCTTGCGTCGTTGGTATAGGCGTGAAGTCGAAGCAGCGCAATTGCAGCCACGGAATTTCCTGCCGGAGTCGGTGAGTCCTGGAATGGTTTGCGGCGAGTGCCCAATACACCAAGCGCTTTCTCGTCGGATGAGATCTCACCGGTATCGAAGAACCCGCCCGAAATTGGGTCAAAGAAGCGGTCCACCATGGCGTCCGCAATACGTCTGGCGAAATTGAAGTAGCTGAGATCGGCGGTCGCTTCGTACGCGTCGAGGCAAGCGACGGTCGTGAAAGCGTAATCGTCCAGCACGCCCGGGATTTGACGGCGCTCCGCCTTGGCATCGGAGTAGGCGAGCACGTGCAGCAGCCGATCTTCATGCCAGCCCTCGGCCAGGATGCGATCCAGCGAGCGCAAGGCGAAGTGTTCAGCCGCTTCCAGCCTGAGTACCTTGGCAGCTTCCAGATATGCCGAAACACAGAGCGCATTCCACCCCGCGTAGATGGTTTTGTCTACGTAGGGCGTAGGGCGTGTCAGGCGGTCAGCGTACAACTTTTCCTTCGCTGATCGCAGCAGAGTCTCGATCTGTTGCTCGGGCAGACTTAGGCGTTTGCCAATTTCTTCCACCGAGGCCCGCTGGTACAGCACGTTCTTCGCGGGATTGTGGTGCATCTCGCCAATTTCATTGATGTCATAGTGCAGGCAGGCTACGCGGGCTTCTTCTTCGGTGAGAACGGCCTGCGCTTCCTGCAAAGTCCAGGTGAAATAATCGCCGTCGTCGTCCATGGAGTAATCGGCATCCTGCGAGGCGTAGAAGCCGCCGTGCTCGCGGTCGCTCAGCCATTCATCCATCCAGCGAACTATGTCGCGGGATACATCGGCGAAGAATTCGGAGCCTGTGGCTTGATAGGCGTGAACATAATTCTTCAGCAGTTCGGAGTTGTCGTAGCACATCTTCTCGAAGTGCGGCACAATCCAGCGCTCGTCGACGGAGTAGCGGTGAAATCCGCCCGCCAGTTGGTCATAGACACCGCCGCGGGCCATCTTTTCGAGCGTGGTCACAAACACGCTGCGCAGTTTCTCATCGCCCGTGCGCACATATTTATCGATCAGCAGATCGAGGGCGGCCGAATGCGGGAACTTCGGAGCGCCGCCGAAGCCGCCATTTTGCGAATCAAACATCTTGAGCGCGGATTCAACGATGGCGTCAATGACGGCGGGCGAAAACTCTGCGCTTTTTCCGGCAAAGGACTCCGCGTGCGAGATTGCACCCTCCACCAGTTTGGCTTGTTCGATTACGTCGTCATTTTTTTCGTGATAGGCGTTCGAGATGGAAAGCAGCACACGCTTGAAGCTGGGACGCCCATAGTGATCGTCCGGCGGAAAATAGGTTCCTCCATAGAACGGTTTGCCATCCGGCGTAAGAAACGCGGTTAGCGGCCAACCGCCTTGTCCACTGATCGAACTAACGGCAACTTGATAGCGGCTGTCGATGTCGGGCCGCTCGTCGCGGTCCACCTTCACTGCGATGAAACGCTGGTTGATGATTTCCGCGATTTCGGGATTGTCGTAGGACTCGCGGTCCATCACATGGCACCAGTGGCACCAGACCGCGCCGATGTCGAGCAGGATGGGTTTATTCTCGCGCTGCGCAGTCGCAAACGCTTGCTCGCCCCACTCATGCCAGCGGATGGGCTGGTGCATAGCGGAACGGAGATAGGCGGAAGACGCCTTGGAAAGGGAGTTGAGCGTCTGAGTCGTCATGGATCAAGTGTAACTGTTTTGAACGGCAGGGAGACATCGCAACCCATGACGCACGTTTTCGGAAGGCGGCGCAGGAGACCTATTTCCGGTTCGGCTACTGCGGGCGCGACCCTCGCCTAACGCTCTGAACTCCAACGGGTTGGCTATTTAGTGCACCGTGATCACCGCTGGTGAAGCTGCCCACGAGAACGGGGAGGTGCCCATCGCAAGTCAAGCCCTTCGCGCAGTCGAGCCAAAGCGCGCTTTCGCGCTCGCTCATAGGTTCTCCGCTCGCGCACGATTTGTTCGAGGCTGGCGGCGAGCCAAGTATTGATCGAGATTTTCTCTTCGTCCGCTATCGTCTGAATTTCGCGGACAAGACCCTCGTCGAGCTCGAGTGTGATCCTGGCTTTCATTTCTTGCGCACGGGTAACTTCACGCACTATTTTACCCACTGTTAGGCCGGGGACGCAGCGAGACCAAGGCCTTCCGCGCTTAGCTTCCCAGCTGCTTCGCAATCGTGCAGTACAAATCTACTGCATCGCTCAATTGCTGTTTCTCGATGTACTCGCCCTCGGTGTGGGCAACATGAATCGATCCGGGTCCGATCAACAGCGGTTCGCCCCAGTTGGTGAGCGCGGGAATGTCCGTGGTGAAGGCGGCGACCATAGTGGGCAGGCCATCCAGGGTGCGCAGGCGGAGAAACGGAATTTCCAAAACGAATTCGATCTTTGCCAAGCCCGCAACCGCCCGCTCAATTTCCCGCCGTAATTCGTCGGTAGGCCCGATCAGCCGATAAAGCAGTTGCGCTCGCGCTTTATCCGGAATCACATTCGGAGCGCGGCCGCCTTCGATCACGCCGATGTTCAACGTGCACGGACCAATGCCTCCCTCAGATGGTAAGTTCATGGCACGCAGCCGGCGCAGGGCCTCGAGAAGTTTGTCGATCGCCGACTCGCCCAGTTCCGGATAAGCCGAGTGGGCCATCCTTCCTTCCGCGATCACATTCACCCGCAACGTGCCTTTCGATGCGGTCGCCATTCGGTTCTCGGTAGGCTCGCCATTCACCAGGAATTTGCAACCGGGAGATTTCCTGTTAGCCACCTGCGCGCCCAGACTGTTTCGTTCCTCGCCTACAAGAAAAAGAAGTCCTACATAAACGCCCTCTGCACGCAACCGTTCGGCGGCCGCGATCTGAGCGGCGATAATTCCCTTGGCATCGCACGATCCCCGGCCGTAGATCCGAGTGGCATCTTCGGAAGAAGGAATGAACGGCGGGACTGTGTCCATGTGAGTCGAGAAAACAATGTCAGGTTTAGGCTGTTGCGGCGACGTTGCGTACACGTTGCAACGGTTGGCTTCGACGGGGAGCTTATTTACCTGGTATCCCAGGCGACTCAGTTCGCCGTGAAGAACGTCGCCGACTAACGCCTCATTGCCGGTGATCGATTCAATATCTACCAGTTGACGGGTGAGGGCGACGACATCCATGGGAAAGAGAATAACGCACGTGGAGGGGCACAGTCTTTTCGCCGACACAATTCAGCCACAGCCGGGACGTAGCACGCTACGTCTCTACAGTCGCGGTGTAGAGACGTTGCTCCGCAACGTCTCACCAAGCCAGGGGTGCTACGGGCTGCTATTCTGTTCACGGAAATGAGCGCACAGCACAGTTCGATCCGCTCTTTGTTCCTCGATGGCCCTGCTGGCCGCCTGGAAGCCTTGCTGAACATGGGAGCGGAGCACGCCACTCATGCTGCGCTAGTTTGCCATCCGCATCCACTTTACGGAGGAACGCTGCACAACAAAGTCGTCTTTCACACCATGAAGGCGCTGAACAGCTTTGGTTATCCGGTGCTGCGCTTTAATTTCCGGGGTGCGGGACTGAGCCAGGGTCAGCACGATCACGGCGATGGTGAAACGGAGGACATCCGCACCGCGCTGGATTGGCTGGATCGCGAATTTCATTTGCCTTTGATCTTCGCCGGATTCTCTTTTGGAGCCGCGGTGGGATTACGTGTGGCGTGTCCTGATGCGCGCGTGCGAGCCATGATCGGGCTTGGTTTGCCGGTCAGCGCGATCGACGATCGCGCCTACGATTTCGAGTTTCTCAACGCTTGCCTGAAACCCAAGTTGTTCGTAAGCGGCGACCGCGATCAGTTCGGGCCACGAGCGAAGCTGGATGGAATCGTGCGATCGCTTCCTGAACCGAAGAAGTTGGTCATTATTGAAGGAGCCGATCACTTCTTTGAGGGGCGCTGGCGGGAATTGCGGGAGGCGATCGAAGCCTGGCTCCCGGGAGTGTTGTAACTTCCACTCGAGCTCTGCGGCACTTCTTTGCGTGCTCTGCGATCAAAAGCTCTTGTCGCAGAGGCCCGTGACAAAGGCCG
>JGI12635J15846_10003169_pt1 | contig 14355 bp, 14 predicted proteins | sample BlaSpr_A8_OM2_M2_FD_15846 | JGI IMG/M metagenome (IMG submission 15846) | reverse complement strand
GTCCGGCAACTTCAGAAAATCTACCCCGGCTTTGCGGCCGACAGCAGAACTCTGTGGCAGACGGACTCCATGTGGCAACCCCTCCGCCAAGTCGTTGAGAAACTACTCATCGCATATGATTGGGCGGAGTCCTTCGTGGGACTAAATTTGGTGCTCAAACCCCTCGTCGACGAGTTATTCATGAACTATTTCAGCGGCCTGGCTCTTCGCGAAGACGACTACTTACTCGGACAGATATTCTATTCCTTAAATGAGGACTGCCAGTGGCACCGGCAGTGGAGCCAATCTTTGATTCGAATGACGATCGAAGATAACACCCACAACAGGGACACGATTCAGGGCTGGATCAATCATTGGTATCCGCTCGCGTCTCACGCGGTGAATACATTTGCCTCGCTCTTCGCGGACACCATGGAGCGCACCGAGGCGCCACCACTCCAGCGGACCGGCGAGGCGATCGATTGCTATTATCGCGATTACCTTCGATCCATGAACCTGCAAGTCGCTTCGTGAATTTCTGTATCGCCCTCTTGTTCCCTGGGTCGAGCATCACGATCGCAACCCAAATAAAGATCCACAGCGTGGAGCGGCTGGCAACGCTTAGACTTGTTGTGCTTCGCGCTTTAACGCGCGTGCCAGCGTTTGGTCGAGTGCGGTCTTGGCCTTCTGGTATTCGGCTTGGGAAATTTGGCCCTGTTTGCGTTCCATTTCAAGCAGGAAGAGTTCCTCCTTGATTCCTCCCATCAGCTTGGCGGTGGGTCGTGCAGTAACGGGTGCCCGCGTCGCTTCCAAAATACTGGCTTTGGCCCGCTCGTTGTCGCCTTGTTCTTGCAGCGCAATTAGCAGGCGAGGTGTATCTTTTTGCCGACTGAAAGCACGTCTCGTGGATTGTTGGCGCCATGCGACGACACCACCGATGAGCAGGACTACGGCAGAGCCAACGAGAATCCACCACCGATACTTTTGCAGCGGATCCGGAGCGTCGATCGGCGGACCCAACCCGCCACCAGGACGGTTGTTGGAATCGGCACGAGGAGCAGCGCTGCCAGCGGAGTTCTCTTCACTCTCGCCCGAGCGCTGCGTACCGCTCTGCTGGCCGGTCTCGAGAGTGGCTTCGCCGGAAATGCTAAACGCAAGCTTCTGCCCGCCCTTAGTGTTTGCCGCCACCCGCACACTGGCATCGGGCTGGTTCGGATAGTTCATCAATTTGAAGCCGGTCGAGCCAGCGGCCGCGCGGAACTGCATCACCTTCGGCACTATGACGACGAAGCTCTGCAAGGGATAAATCGACTTGGGATCAAGATTGACGCTGCCACTATAAGGAAGCTGGTAGGCCACCTCGAAGTGCGTGAACCCGGGCCGCAGCGGAAAGATGAACGAGTAACGATTCTTCTCGCGTTCGGCCACGGGAGCGGTTTTCAAAGGGTTGCCATTTTCGCTGGTAGCCGTAGCGGAATCGGCGATGATGTGTGCACCATCGGGAACGTAGAACTCAAGATTGCGTTCATTCATCTGGGTGCGTGGAGGATGGGAGGTGTTGCGCACTCCGAAATCCCGGGTCACCAAAATGTGACCCTGCGCCGGCTGGATACGCATGATATCGGCGACAACTTGGATGCCCTCTACTCTCTTTGCGACATCAGAAACCTCAATGGCTACCGAGGTCGTTCCCGGAAGCACTACGCGATGATAAGTCACGCCCTGATGGATTGCGCGAACTAGGTGCGGTGACTGCGGGTCGTCGAGCTTGAAACTAAACTGGCCCGCGGCGTCGGTCTTGGCGCGGCCCGATTCCTCCATCCCCCGGCCCAACTTAAACACAATGACTTCGTCTCCAGCGGATGGCTTGCCGGTCGTCGAATTTTTCACTTTTCCGGTGAGAGTCTGAGCGGCGGCGAAAGAGGTCAGCAGGAGGACGATGAGTGCGACACGGAGGCTCGCGCCGCTCTCTTTGCTTGCCGCGGTTGGCGCAAGTGGCGCAGTTGCTCGCCCGGTCTCCGCCTTCTCGCTAGAAGCGCGTTCTCTCGGGATGACATGCAATAGAGTTTTCACACATGTGCTCCTTTCAAGCTTTCGTGCGCCGGCGGACTGCCGTTGCGGAATGACAATGGCTATCACGCCCGCGACAACGGAGTACGCGCTGCAAGCTAGAGCGAATAAGAGCGCGAAACTCCCGATTTCCGCCATTATGTTCCTCCTAGTTTGCAGAGCAGTAGCATTCGTTGAAATGTTGGAAAGTTCGCTAGGATGTCCGAACCGATTGTGCTCGCAGGTCTGTGTCCTATTTTTTCGCACTCATCTCATTGGTTGGCCGTGTTGTGAACTGGTTCACAGCGCTCGTGGCCAGATCGGAAATGCCATTGGCCTGCTTTGAGGAAACCTTGTAGTAGTACGTAGTGCCAGGCTCCAGATCATTCATGCGCACCCGAAAGACCATCTCGCCGTGACTCGGGTTGATTCTGGTCGGAGACTCTGCCGTAAACTCAAGGTGATTGGGATCTTTGCCATAGTGCACGACCGCGTAGTGCAGCACCGTGCCCCCCGGATTAGGGGTAGTCCAGCTTATGAAAGCTAACGTGTCGGTGACGGATTCGACCGCCGGGGTGGCGTTGGCTTGCGCGGGGCTCGAACCCTCACCCGCACGCGCCAGTCGTGGTTGTACAAACAATAAGCCCGCTGCCATGCTAATGATCGCGAGCGTGAGGCGTGACGCATTTATGCTGATCATATTCAAACCTCCCTTGTGGGCATTGCGAGACCGCACTTCGTTCATTGAATAAAGTGCGTGGAGCGAACCACAGGGTTCGCCCCACGTGGTATTAGCGAACGTCAGTTACGGCTTGTAGCTGTCTACAAGAGTGTTCAAGAAGGCAACAATGTCGTCTTCTTCCGTCGACGACAAGCCCAGCTTGCCGATGGTTGTGTTTAAGTTGTTGGGATCTTCCGGCATCGGCCAACAGGTCACCTTCTCGACGGTCCCTGATGGACAATTGCCGGACAGCACGGGATAGGGGTAAACATCGCGCGTGTTGTAGAAGTGGACTACCTCCTTCAAGCTCGTGAGATAGCCATTGTGCATGTAAGCTTTCACGAAGCCTGCATATGGCACCATCGCCGCGTTTCGCGCCGTCGAGGTTTGGAATTTGCCCTCGAATTGCGGCAACTGTACTCCCCAGCTCAAATTAGGAGGAGCGCCATAGTAGCCGTCGAGGAACAAGCCCATTCCTTCGTCGGTGAAGCCGAAGCCGAGTGGGTTGCCGGTAAATCCCCACTGGTCCGGAGTGTCCTCCGAATACCAGGGAAGCTTTACATTCTTGGGGAGGCCGATGTTGTTGTACGTCGTGTCGGTAAACAAAGGCTGAACGCTTGCCGCCTGGCCGGTATCCGATCCACCCAGAAGGGTACTTGACCTTCCGTCCAGATGGCAGGTGTTGCAACTTCCTTTGCCACGGAACAAGTCATACCCGTTCAACTCCTGTGAAGTGAGCGTTGCCTTGCCCGCAAGATAGTAATCGAATTTCGACGTGAAGGGACTGACGCTGTCGGAACCCTCATAAGCGGCAATCGCCTGAGCGAATTCGTCGAAATCCTTGCCAGCGAGAGTGCGATCGGAGGTGCTGAGCTGAAGCGGAGCTGGATTTCCACCAAGCACAGCAGCCCCTGCCGGCGTGCTGCATATCGTCGCGACGTCTGAAGGCCAGGTAAGTTCCAGCGAGCCGACGCCAAAGACCTCCTCAAAGAAGAACTTGTAATTGCTTGTGGAGAGCTTCCACACCACGCAAGCGGGATCTGGATTGGCCATTTCTTCGGGATCCAACGGCGGGCCTTGTGCCTGATTGGCCGCTGAATTCTGCAGCTTGTATCCTGTTGCCCGGCCATCCCAGAAGTTGCCGCCGTAGAAATCGGCTTGGCTTAGGTTGTAATGGAGAGGGGGATAGTAAGTTGCGTACACGTAGGTCTGCGGGTTGCGCTTCGCAATCCGGTTGTTAGGATAGGCTCCGTGAACTGTGATCGGAACCGATCCCGGGTTCGATCCACCCGTAAATACGCTTAAGATTGATACTCCGTTTCCATAACCCGCCGCTGGGTCATGGCAGTAGCTGCAGGCAATATTCTTGTTCACGGACAGTTTGGGATCGAAGATCTCAAGCTCGCCCAGAGTCTCGACTTGATGGTATGGGTCCAGTTTCCCTGTCTTTGCCGCGGCCAGAGCCTGGGCCTCGAGCATGGCTTCTTCAGCCCGAACTCTCTTTGCGTCTGGATCATTCGCAATGATGCATTGAAGGTTAAGTCTTTGGCCGGACAGTATGCATGGCAGATCGGCCGGCGGAATCTGATAACCTGCTGGAAGTTGAAAGTTGAGTGGGGGTGGCTTAGTACCCTGTGCTGATGCACCTGGAACTACCATTAACATAGCGAGCACAATCAGACTCGCTGTCGAGAGCAATGAGAATCTTTCTGAACACTTTATGCTGCTCACGGTTCCTCCGTACTACTTCAGGTTCGCGGTGTTTCGCGATGCTCAGCTAATAGCAAGTTGAGTACCACCGCGTTTCGCGGTGTTCCGCACCGGTTTTCTCGAACGTACATTGCTGGCGCTGAGATGACGATGATGTCAGAGAGGGGCAAACTGATGTCTGAAGAAAGGACGGGGTCAGAGAATTCTTTGATAGGTCTTCACCGATCAGGGTGAAAGGGCATGCCTCGGTGCCCAGCGCTGGCCGGCTCTGGCGTGTGCAACTCAAGATTCACGACGACCGGTTCCTGGCCATTCCTCACGACTACGGCTTCGCACGTGTTATTTGGATCGGCATTAATCTCCTGGTGCGGCACATACGGAGGAACGTAAATAAAATCCCCTGGTCCAGCTTCGTCACTGAGTTCCAATCGATCGCCCCAGCGCATCCGCACTCGCCCTTTTACAACGTACAGAACAGTTTCCAGTTCTCCATGGTGGTGCGGTCCTGTCTTTGCATCAGGTTGCACGACCATGGTCCCAGCCCACAACGTGGCCGCTCCGGCTTTCGCATGAGTAATTGCTGCAGCCCGCGTCATGCCCGACGTCTGTGGCGTATTCATGTCCATCTCGGCGGCATGTACGATCTTGACTCCGTTTTTCCTCCAGTCCATAAGCAAAGTTTTCTCCTGAAGATCTCATTGAATTTGATACGTGATTCAGTACGTGGCGCCAAACATTTCGTAAATGCTTGCCGCTATGACAATTAAGATCATCACCATAACAATGATGATTGCCACTCGACTAATGACTTCGATCGTCACGATGGCGCGGTTTGCGATTCTTGGATACATGGGGCCCTCTCCTGTCCACGGGGAAAAGCATTTTTGAGGCCATGCAGACTTATCGGGTATTCACAGTAGGTTGCCGCTCGTCGAGGGGGATGCCCCTGTCCGTGAATTGACTGCTATTGACAGAAGTGTCCAAATAGCGACGTTCGCATGGTGCGCAACGTTAATTCCCTTCCGGGAAACGCAAGGAACTCGTGCCTCCGCCCGGCCTCAAAATTGCGGCAAGCTTAAGTCGTTCCACGTCACCGGTAAAACTCTAATGATGAAGACGCTGAAATCAATTGTTGCGTTGGTATCCGTAGCGGTGATTGTTGGACAAGCGGGGACCCATCAGCGTTCTGGTATTGAGCCGAGAAATCGGGGGCCGCAGCTTTCGTCGAAGTCAGAGCCTAAACAAATCTTGGTGCGGGCTTGTGGGAACTGCCACTCCAATCACACCAACCGGCCTTGGTACAGCCATGTTGCGCCGGTTTCCTGGTGGATCGCGCGGCACGTAAGCGAAGGCAGAGAAAAGTTAGATTTTTCCGAGTGGGAAACATATTCGACATGGCAAAAGCGGGACAAATTGGAATCCATGTGCGGACTGATCTCGACGGGCAGGATGCCGCCGCGACTGTACTCTGCAATGCATCCAGAGGCGAGGCTTACCGAAAAAGATAAGAACGCGGTATGTGCCTGGGTGAAGGAACAAACGATTGCCGCAAGGTGAGGTCCGCGCAAGACATTACTTTTGCGCCCCTTAACCAAATCAGCTCCCGATGTGATGGGCGCGCTCCCTTCGACCGTTCGGCCCCCCGTCATTAGTCCGCGTCTGTAACGACAGCCCGACCAGTGTTGCGATTAGGATTGCAGGATAGAGTTGTCCTATAAGCGCTTCCGCAGTCGCCAGCGACCGCGCAATCCGATGTACCGGATAAGCGTCGCCATAGCCAACGCTGGTCAGGGTCGAAAAACTGAAATAGATCAAGCGGCTCGGTTCAGCGGTGGGGATCCCGCCGATGAATGTCTGGAAATGAATTGCGCCTGGGAGCAGCTCCATAAGCAGCTTGTATCCGAACGCCCAGATAAGGCCGATTAGCAGATAGCCAGCGACTCCTCCCATCACCCGGTGTGCACTAACGGGCCCTGGGCGAAACGTCTGTTTCAAGGTCATGACCACCAGGATGGTCAGGCCGCATATCTTGAGCGCCGTATCCCAGCCCAAGTGACGGAACGATGGATTGAATTCGACTATCAGGTCCGCTGCGAACTCAACGACAGTGAGCGCGATAATCAGATACATCAGAATTCTCGTGCGAATACTCGCGACAGCACCTGAGAGAAGCATGAGCGCAAACATTAGGCCGAGTCCAATTCGCCCATATCGCGACAACGTAATCATAGGAACAAAAATGGTCACGAGAACGAGAAACGCGAGAAAGAAGCTCAAGCCCCGATCTTCAACCCAAAAAGGCAATAGCGGGGACTCCCTCTGTTGATGCATCTTTTGATTCTCTCTCGCGCTCATGTTCTGTAATAAAACTTCATTCGCGTGATCCCTGAGCATGCCACTTCAATTGCCCTATTGGCGAACGCCGGTCCAGGAATGATTTCCCTGCCTACCTCCTCCGCGTCCTCCACGACCGCCGCCTCCGCTACCTCCGCCCTGAGGCTGAAAGGTGCCGCTCATTTTGTCGCCATCAATAGTGCCCGTAAAAGCCAGGGTCATGGGGCGTCCCTGTATTTGCACGCTAAAAGACACGTTGTTTCCAGCAAGGCTTCCAGTCACTGGAGAAGATCCGCTCGAGTCCTGAAACGTGCCGCTCAGTTTTGAGCCATCCTGCTGAATTTGCATTGTGGCTTGCTGGGTGCCATTCCGGCCCTGCCATGAAACCTGCCAGGCCCCGCCGATGTTGACCGGTTGAGAATTATTCGTTGCGGAATCTTGCGCGAGTAGTAGTGGTGCGGCGAGAAGAAAAGTGAAAACAATGGGGTACAGTCGTTTGATCAAGTTAGCCTCCCGAAAAACTGGTTCTCCTATGCAAACACACTCGAGACTTGTGCGGAGTAAAGAGTTGGTAAAGCGAAGTAAAGTTCTGTTGTGCCTTCTTTCGCCGAAAAGCAGAATAGGTTTGCGCGCACTCAACATGTTTGTTTTTCAGCCCGTCAGACGGGAGTGGGTGCGTTTTCCTCTATCAATTTCTGAGCTTTGAGCTCAGCCCAGAATTCAGCCGGAGTCTTGCTTTGCATAGAGGTATAGTCTGCGAGAATCTGTTGTTCACTGCTGGAGCCGACGACCAAAGCTGCAGCCACGTCCGGTGAGGCAGGTGCTCATACTCAGTGCCTAGTCCGGTTAGCCTCGACAACTTCCAATCGACAAACTTACGCAGGATAAATCCCTCTCACACCGAGCATCGACTGCAGACAACAAGAGCATGAGCACCGAGCTCCTGCCCGACTCTTGAATTTCACAGCGTCAGCATAAATGCCACCAGGTCTTTCTTCTCCTGGGGAGTCAGCTTTGTGCCGAGAATCAAATTGAAGAACTCGACGGTGTCGTCCATGGTCATTAACCGCCCGTCGTGAAAGTAGGTCGGAGTATCCTTCAAGCCCCGCAGAACAGGGGTCTTGATTGGTCCGTCTCCGCCCGAAGGCGCGATCAAACCATTGATGACTTGCGCCTTGTAGAAGCGTTCCACGTGTAGATTGTGCATGAGGTTGTCAGTGTAGTAAGGGGCTTCGTGGCAAGACGTGCATTTCCCTTTGCCGAAGAAAACCTCCTGGCCGTGGAGTTCTTGCGGCGTGGCCTTTTGGGGGTCGAGTTTGCCGAAGACGTCCAGTTTTGGGGCAGGCGGAAAGTCCAGGATCTCCTGGAATTCCCCCATGTCGTGAACCTGACTGCCGCGCTCTAGAATATTCACTCCTTTCTTGGTCGCGATGACCGGGTCTCCGTCGAAGTAGGCTGCGCGCTGCTCAAATTCGGTGAAATCTTCGACTGTTTTTAATGCCCGCTGCGAACCAAACAGTCGTTGAATGTTGACTCCGCGAAGTGCTGGAGTGTCGATCCGGTGGCGCACCTCCTGGGGACGAACGTCCCCTGCCTGATGCGTGGCCGCGTTAGTACTGCCGTTTTGGTGGCAATCAAAACACGCTACGCCCAAACTTGGATGTTCCGAGCGGCGATCCGCGGTTTCATTGAACTGTTGCTGCGCAAACGGCGTCAGCAGCAACCGCAGGCCTTCCAGTTGTTTAGGATTCAGCATGCCGTTGAAAAGTTCGTAATAGTTGCTCGATGTCACCAACTGTCCGCGGGAGACGTCTCCAAGGTCGGGGCGTGTGGTCAAATAAATTGCTTGGGGAAACTCGGGCAGCAAGTGGTCTGGTATGTCGAAGTCCACGTCAAATCGCTGCAAGTCTCTTCCGGTCTGCTTCTTCGTTTCTTCAATTGCAAAATGTGGAAAGACCATGCCTCCTTCCTCATTCTTCGGATGGGGTAAAGGGAGAAAGCCCGCTGGGAACAATCCCCTGGCGCGAATTTCATCGGGACTCATCGCTGAGAGCTGATCCCAGCTAACGCTAGCGGGCAGCTTCACTCGCACGCCGGTCTGGACCGGTTTCCCGCGGCTCATCTTGGCATTTGGATCGGGACGGTCGCTCAGATCATAGCGTTCGTTCAGTACGCTCATCTGGCGATTGCGCACTTCCGGTTTGTCGGCGCTGATCCTCTTAAAGAAAGATGAAAATTCCTCCTCAGCGACCGGGAACTGATAGCTTGACTTGACTGGCACGCTTGGAGTCGCGTGATCTTGAGCCTTTATGCTCAAAACAGAAACCAATGACAGTGCAACGGCGATGCCGAGCGTTTCGCGAGATTTGGGAACCATTTTTTAGTCTCCTTTCGGATGAGTGAGCACACGGCGCGATGTCACCTGCACTGAAGCAATTGAGCGGCCAAGCCCCAAATCGCTCGATTCGCCGGTCAGGGTTCAAAATGAAGAGCATTAAGCGATACCGAAAGGCCGGAGAAAAAAATCGGGCGGCGGCCCTGACCACGGGTCGACACTCGTGTCCAGTGGCGGGCAAAGACTCTGTGGACGGAAATAACTCTGCAACGTAGAGGCGAGGTGTCTGGTCGGACGTGGCTGCGAACAGTCTAGAGCTATTGAAGGACTTCAGTTGCGAGCAGTTTTAAGCCATGGGACCGTCGAGCATGGCTGAGCCTACAGGTTCGCCGTGAAATGCAGCAGTTGTCTGCGCGAGAGCTTCTTGCGCACCAGAACCTCGCCGCAAAGGTTGAGCCCAACCAGATGAAAACTGTTTTGCTGAGATCAAAGCCCGCGAGATCAACGCCCGAATGTGTGTAGCATCCATGGGATGCCGCCTCCGTTCATCGTAATGGCGGCGGAGCATCCCGAGTTATTGCGAGAAGCAAGAGGGCGCGACTACTTCTGACTGGCCGAAGAAGATGGCTCTGGCGACGCCGCCGCAGGCGGAGCAGGTCGCCTATTCTCCTGACCATTGTGCTCGTGTTGCTGCATCGCCTTTTCCAGTTCTTTCTGATGACTGGTAAGCAGAGCGTGAATCTTGTGGTGCGTGTCGTCGCTGATCGCGTGAATCTGCGGACCAAGCTCCTGCCGCGTGGCTTTCGGATTCTCATCGAGCAGGGCCTGAATCCTATCGTGGTGCTCTTGAAGTAGAGGCCGCACCTGGTGCTGCTGTGCCGGAGTCAACTCCAGATCCTTCGTGAGGCTGGCAAGTTTCTGGTCGATCGATTGCGGTGTATGGATATGCTGAAGCTGCTCCCGCGCTGAGGGCTGCTGTGTCCCATTGTCCTGGGCTATCGCAGGACCAGCCATTCCGAGCGCGAGAATAGCCCCATATGCAAGCGTGAGATGCCGATTTCGCATGGACAACAACCTCCCTCAGTATGCTCGACACAATTGCAGCCGAGACCCTGACCTAAATTAACACGCAGTTCCACGACAAGTTGCGTTAGTACGGATGCGATCAGACGTGATTCATGTCATTGAACGCACCTATCCTATGCTGCAGACTCCGACGTTATTCTCGGAGAACGTCTACGTAAAACCCTGTTGCCATTCCATTTATTCATTGCGTGCACTCCTCTCATATTCTTCAGAACGCGCACGCTCGATTGACTTGCCAGCTTAGAGAGGATGGCGAAGTAAAAGTTTGTAAAAGCACAAGATCTCATGTAGTTGCGGAGATAGTCGTAAGGAACCGTGCACCATGGACGCGTTGTTCAGAAAATCAAACAGGAACATCGGACGCGGCCGTGAGATACGGAGTTGGCCGCCACTCGAGTGGACTATGCGGCGTCGCGTCTCACTTCGCTGGGGAAGGTAAACTGAAAAATTGCACCCCGCCCGGGATTGGGGTCGACCCATATGCGGCCGCCATGCGATTCGATAATGGAACGGCTGATGGGCAATCCCATGCCGGTCCCCTGATTCTTGGTGGTGTAGAACGCATCAAAGACTTTCTCTGCCTGCTCAGGCTGCAGCCCCACGCCCGTATCGCCGATCGAAACCAGCAGTTGAGAGCTCTCGGCTTGCTGAGACCTTATTGTAAGTTCACCTAAAGTGCCCAGATCCTTCATGGCTTCGATGCCATTGAGCATCAGGTTCATAAATACCTGCTGCAACTGGATACGGTCTGCCATCACCTTGGGAAGAGTCTCGGCGAGGTCGGAGCGAATCGAAATCGAATACCGAGCAGCCTCGTTGCGCAGCAGGACAATCATTTCTCGAATAATCTCATTTACATCAACCAACTCCCGCTGCAGCGCTCCCTTCTTGAACAGCAAGCTGATTCTGCTAATGATTTCCGCGGCGCGAGTTACAGCTGTCACGATCCGCGCTGCAGCTTCGGATGCCTCTGCCACGTCGGGCTCATCGGGACGAAGCCATCGCGAGCAAGTCTTGGCGTCCGTTAGTGCTGCGGTAATCGGCTGCTTGATCTCGTGCGCCAGGGAAGCGGTCAGCTCGCCCATCGTGGTCACTCGATTTATGTGCGCGAGATCCGCCTGGAGCTCCTGCAATCTATCGCGCTCTGCTTCGACGCGTTTGCGTTCTGTCACGTCGAGTTGCGTACCGACGACTTCAACAAACTCACCGCTCGCGCTGAAGACCGGATGGCCTAACCCATGGATGTGCTTGACTGTCCCGTCGGATAGCACGATTCTGAACTCGACAGCGTAGTCCATTTTTTCACGCACTGCCCTCTGGACGCATTTGACCACCCTGTCGCGATCCTCTGGATGGATCCGTTGCAACACTGTTTCGCGGTCCGGAAGACCCTGCTGCGGATTGAAGCCCCAAATTCGGAAATTTTCCTCTGACCAGTAGACAGCCTCTCGAGCGTTAAAAGCCCAACTGCCGGTGTGGCTTAGCCTCTGCGCTTCGGACAGATAAGCTTCACCTCGCTGTAGCTGTTCGTGAGTCTGCTTGCGTTCAATCGCGATGCCGGCGAGGTGGGTGGCCATTTCCAGGGCGCGGGTCTCAGCCGGGCTCGGACTGCGCGGGTTGCGGTAATACATGGCAAATGAGCCCAGCACCTTGCCCGAATGCGCAAGTATGGGAGTAGACCAGCAGGCGCGCAACCCATGGAGTTCGGCCACACCTCGGTACGGCTCCCAGAGCGGATCCTGGAGAATGTCGGTGACAACAACAGATTCTCTGCGGTACATGGCCGTGCCGCATGATCCCGCCTTCGGTCCGATACAAAGGCCGTCGATGGCCTTGGTGTAGTCGTTGGGAAGGCTGGGGGCGGCGCCGTGCCGCACGTGCTGCCCGTCCTTATCGAGGAGCACGACGGAGCAAAGCAAGCCGGCAAATTGGGCTTCCACAACCCGCACCAGCTTCTCCAGTATTTCCTCCATCGGATCATCGCGGGCTATCATCTCCAAGACACGGCTCTCTCCGTCACGCAGCGCCTCTCCCCGCTTGCGTCGGGTTACATCCATCAAGGTGCCGACGATCTCACTGATTTCGCCTGACTCATCCAGCACAGGGTGAGAGATGGAGTGAATGTGCTTTATTGTTCCGCCCGGAAGAACAATTCGAAAATCAAACTCAGAATCCTCCTTCACCGTGGTCTCCATTTTCATTTTCTGCACGGTTGCGGGCCGGTCTTCAGGATGAACTCGTTCGAGGATGTCCGACCATGTGGGTCTCACTTTTTCGGAGTCACAGCCAAAGATTCGAAAGGTTTCCTGCGACCAGAAGCGAGCGCCGGTATGGACATTCCAAGCCCAACTCCCACTCTGAGTCAGCCTTTGCGCTTGAGCTAAATAACGCTCGCTCCGCCGTAGCGCCTCCTCGGCTCGCTTGCGATCCGTGATATCCGTCACCGCTCCGACAAATTCAAAGTCGCCCGAATCATCGTTGGTTGAGGGATGGCCCACGACTCGAACGTACTTCACCGAGCCATCCGGCATCAGCAGCCGATGTTCAACATCAAAAGCCTTCCTGTTCTGTGCTGCTTGATTGAGTGTTTCTTGGACCAAGGCTATGTCCTCAGGATGGGTTCGCTGCAATATCCCTTTTACTGTGGGTTTGCTGGCTGCGTCGTAGCCAAGAATTCGAAAGGTTTCTTCTGACCAGACAATATCCCCACTGGAAACGCTCCAGCCGAAACTGCCGGTGTGGCTTACTCTCTGCGCCTCCGCCAGATATGCCTCGCTTCGCAGCAGCGCCTTTTCTGCGCGCTCCCGTTGGAGCACCTCCTTTGTCAGCTCATTCTTTGTCAGTTCATTGTTGACGGCGGTCAGTTGGCTGGTCCTTTCTCCGACACGTTGCTCCAGCTCCTTATTCAGACGCTTGATTTCGGCCTTCGCTTGCTTTTCCTGCTCCGGCTTGTTTCTGCTCATCCTCATTTTGCAGCACCTTTAAAGAGAGCGTCACGCCCTGAGTCATCTGCGTGTCACTCCCCCGACAGGTGAGCGCCGTGTGTCAGCCGGTCGACAGACGGGCATACGCCCCTTTCGTGGGCACTGACGAGAAAAAGAAGCGAATAGACAACGCAAATAGCTCGTCCTGCACAGTTACTGCACGCTAAAGGCCTTTGGAATAGAACATGCTCAGGCTTTGAAAGGAGATTTTGATATGTCTACTACAACAAGAGACAAGAAAGAAGCAACCTCGATCTCAGGGGTGACGGTCCCCGACAGCAAACTTGCTCGGGAAGCCACGGAGCTGGTGCGAGATACCGAGCCTCCCTTACTGTTCAACCACTCGACTCGTGTGTATTACTTTGCCTCCCTTGCAGGAAAAAAGCGGGGATTAGAGTTTGATCCCGAGCTGCTGTACATTGGCGCGATGTTCCACGACATGGGATTGACGCCGCAGTATGGCAGTAAGTCAGACCGCTTCGAAGTGGATGGTGCCAACTGTGCGCGAGCGTTCCTGCGCCAACACAATATCTCTCAGCAGGAAATCGACACTGTGTGGACAGCGATTGCACTACATACTACGCCAGGGATTCCCCAGTACATGCATCCGGTGGTCGCGCTGTTGACCAACGGTGTCGAGATGGATGTCCTCGGAATCGCTTACTCGGAATTCTCCGACGCTGATCGCGAAGCGATCGTCGCCGCGTATCCGCGTACCAAGCACTTCAAAGACGACATCATTCAGGCCTTTTACGACGGCATCCATCACAAGCCTGAGACGACATTCGGCAATGTGAAGGCAGATGTGCTGGCGGACAAGGATCCAAAATTCCAGCGCATGAACTTCTGCAGTGTCATCCGCGGTTCGCGGTGGAAGGGCTAAAAAGTCGGCGGGCGTTCTCATTGGGACGCCCCGCTGCATTCAGATCAGCTCATCAACTCTGCAATAGAGATTCCAAGAGTGAGACTTCAAGACAAGAGGGCGCCGAAAATCAAACTTCGTTTGGAGCGGCTTTGCACTCTTCCGCAACAGACGCCGGCTCCCAGTGGTTTTGGAGTGCAGCGGTAGGTCGTGCCTGCGGGTCAGGCCTCTTTCCAGTCACCCCGTTATTGGGCAGAGGGAAGCGCCGCAAGACCTGCCACTTCTTCCATTCGCC
>JGI12635J15846_10003168_pt1 | contig 14357 bp, 9 predicted proteins | sample BlaSpr_A8_OM2_M2_FD_15846 | JGI IMG/M metagenome (IMG submission 15846) | reverse complement strand
CCTGGCACCAGGTAAACCCATTTCGTAAACGTTCGTTCGGGCTCGGCCGTTTCTTGTGATTGGGGGTCAGACGACGGTTGTTGCAACCGTGTCGCGATCTCAGGCACTGTCCATCTGTGTTCCGGATTTCGGCGCAAACAATGACTGGCAATATCAAAAAATGGCTGCGCCAAATTCTCAGGTAACACCGGTTCCGCTTGCTCCGCTTCGTTCCAGACAGGCGGACTTTGCGTAAGAGCCTGTACCATCGTCATGCCGAGGGACCACACGTCCGACGCGGGCAACATTGCCCCGCCATCCGCGATTTCAGGCGCCACGTAGATACTGGGTCTGCCCAGCACCCGGCTCGACTCACCGGCCCCACAGAGGCCGTCGCTGGAAATTTTTATCTGATCTCCAACCGCCAGAATGTTTGTTGGCTTGATGTGGCCATGCACGAAACGTTTGCTGTGGATGTAAGCCAGGGCATCCAGAAGCGGCCGAACTGTGTCGCGTGCTTCCTCCTGCGTAAGCGGCCGGTAAGGAATAATTTGTGCCAGACTTTCTTCGGCGTATTCGGTCACGACATAAAGCAGCTCCGTGCCGCCCAGTTGGCATCGGCCACGCTGAAACAGGCGAAGCAAACTCGGATGCGATAACTTCGCCGCAAGCTCCCACCAGGACAGTTGCAGTTCAGGGTCTTCATTATTGGCGAGAATAAGTTTGATGGCTACTTCCTGAGGTTCGCGGTCGGCGCGTTTGGTCAGAAATACTGCGCTGTGCTCCGAGCCGCCCAAGTATCGGATCAACGAAAATTCCTCGTTGACAACTTGGCCTTCCCACTGTTTCCAAGCCTCCGGCATTCCCCTTCACCGCCTCGCAGTTTTATGGGTCAGAGTATTGTACCCGAGCAGAGGATCAATGAGAGGCGAGCGCCCTTGCTCGTGTGCGCTCCGTCGAAATTCCTGGCAGTTCGCGTTACGTGATTGGCGAGGAATGCCGGGCTTCATAAGCGTCGATCTCGGATTCATGCTGTAAAGTGAGTCCGATGTCGTCCAGCCCTTCGAGCAGGCAATGGCGGGTGAACTCGTCCATCTGGAATGCAGTGGATAGTCCATTGCCGTCGTGGACTTTGCACTGTTCGAGATCGACGGTAATTTCATAGCCGTCGATTTCCGCTGCCCGGCGAGCAATCTCGGCAACTTCATCTTCACTCAGAACCACGGTCAGCACGCCATTCTTCACACAATTGTTGGCGAAGATGTCGGCGAACGACGGCGCGATGAGAACGCGGAAACCGAAATCCTCCAGCGCCCACACGGCATGTTCGCGCGAAGATCCGCAACCGAAATTCTTCCCCGCAACCAGAACACTTGCGCCCGCATGACGGGGATGATTGAGAACGAACGACGGATCGTGTTTGCCATCGCTGGTGCGCCGCCAATCGAACAGCAGAAACTCGCCGAACCCAGTGCGCTCAATCCGCTTCAAAAACTGCTTGGGAATAATCTGGTCCGTATCAACGTTTGCCCGATGCAGCGGCGCTACGCGACCTTTGTGAACGCGAATAGGTTTCATGGTTCTCTCAACGAAAACGCCAATTGCGGATATCCGTAAAATGCCCTGCGATCGCCGCCGCCGCCGCCATCATCGGACTTACCAGATGCGTCCGCCCGCCGCGTCCCTGACGCCCTTCGAAATTCCGATTGCTGGTCGAAGCGCAGCGTTCGCCGGGGTGCAGGATATCCGGATTCATTCCTAGACACATCGAGCACCCAGATTCTCTCCATTCGAATCCTGAGTCCAGAAAAATTGTGTGCAACCCTTCCTGCTCCGCCGCGTGCTTCACCGCCTGCGATCCTGGAACGACCATAGCCCGCACCTTAGGAGCAACCCGATGCCCCTTGGCAACGCGAGCCGCAGCCCGCAGGTCTTCCAGCCGTGAATTTGTGCAAGAGCCGATAAAGACACGGTCGACAGAAATGTCTTCGATGCGAGTGCCCGGCTCCAGTCCCATGTATTCAAGCATTCGTTCGACCGCGGGGCGATCCGCTCTCACGTCGCTGACCTCTGGGATGCGCCCATCAACCGGTGCGATCATCCCCGGATTCGTCCCCCAGGTGACAAACGGCGCCAGCTGCGCAGCATCAACTTCCACGGTCGCGTCATATCGCGCCCCGAGATCTGAAGCCAGTGCGTGCCACCGAACGACCGCCTCATCCCAATTTTTCGGGGCAAAGCGCCGCCCTTTCATATAGTCAAACGTTGTCTCGTCGGGCGCGATCATCGCAGCGCGCGCCCCGGCTTCGATGCTCATGTTGCACAGTGTCATCCGGCCTTCCATCGAGAGGCGCCGCACCGCCTCACCGGTGTACTCGATGACGTGGCCGGTGGCACCGTCGATGCCAATCTGTCCAATCACTCCCAGCGCAAGATCCTTTGCGCTAACGCCCTCACCAAGCTTGCCGCGCACCTCGATCCGCATACTCTTCGGTTTGCGTTGAGGCAGGCACTGCGTGGCCAATACATGTTCGACTTCTGAAGTTCCGATGCCGAACGCTAGCGCCCCAAACGCCCCGTGGGTGCTGGTATGGCTGTCCCCGCAGACAATGGTCATGCCCGGCTGAGTCAACCCGAGTTCCGGACCTATCACGTGGACGATGCCCTGCTCGGACGAATCCATATCGAACAGAGGCACGCCGAAATCTTTGCAGTTCTGCTGCAGAGCCTGAATCTGGCGCGCTGCAATGGGATCGGTGATGGGCGTGCCACGAGGTTCGGTCGGAATGTTGTGATCCACCGTCGCGACCGTACGCTGAGGCTGCCGGACCTTGCGGCCCGCCACCCGCAAGCCCTCGAAGGCCTGCGGCGACGTGACCTCATGCACCAGATGCAGATCAATGTAGATCAGCGGCAGTTGATCCGCTGGAACACAGACCACGTGTTCATTCCAGATTTTGTCAAACAGCGTGAACGTCTCAGCCATCGGTTTCTCAGTCGATCGAAGCTAACTCGCGAACAGTAGTGTTCCAAAAACGAAATCGCGCCACATTCTCGGATCTCACGCGGTAAATCTTGCCGGCTGTTTCTCTCGGAAGGCCATCCGCTCTTTTATGGCAGATACGATTTCACGTCCCATTTCTGCGGTGCCAATCGTCGCTTGGCCCCGTTTCGCCAAGTCGCGAGTCCGATGCCCTGCTTCAAGCACTGACGCGACTCCCGCTTCGACGCACTTCGCTTCAGCATCAAGATGAAACGAGTATCGCAGCATCATCGCTACCGAAAGAATGGCCCCGATCGGGTTAGCAATCCCTTTCCCGGCAATGTCTGGCGCAGATCCGTGTACNGGTTCATACAGCGCAACCGGTCCGCCAATGCTGGCCGATCCCAGCACTCCGATCGAACCTGCAATGGCGCCCGCCTGGTCCGAAAGTATGTCGCCAAACATGTTTTCGGTGAGCAACACATCGAAGTCCGCGGGATGCGAAACCAGCGCCATCGCAGCTGAATCTACGTAGGTGTGCCGCAATTGCACATCAGGATATTCCTGTCCCACGCGCGTAACCACATCGCGCCACAGCCGGGAGCAATCGAGTACGTTAGCTTTGTCGACGGATGTAACCTTGCCGCGCCGGGTTTGCGCCAGTTCAAAAGCGACGCGGGCAATCCGCTCGATTTCCGGTTCGCCGTAGCGCATGGTATCGATCGCAACGCGGTTGCCAGCAGTGCCCTCGGTCGACCGCGGTTCACCGAAATAGATTCCTCCCAACAGTTCACGCGCAATAAGAATGTCAGCGCCTCGGACCACCTCGGGCCGAAGTGGAGAACAATCTTCGAGCGCCGGGAAACATACGACGGGCCGCAGATTGGCGAACGCGCCGAGTTCGCGCCGCAGCCGAAGCAATCCGCGCTCCGGTCTCAGTTCTTTCGGGACATTGTCGAATGCCGGGCCTCCCACCGCACCCAGCAGCACGGCTCCCGAGGCAAGACAAGTTTGCAATGTATCTTGCGGCAGCGGATCCCCGCTGCTCGTAAGCCCTGCGCCGCCAACATCTTTTTTCTTGAGCGTGAGCTCGTGCCCAAAATGTGTGGCGATGACCTCAAGAACGCGCACGGCTTCATTCGTGACTTCGGGACCGATGCCGTCCCCGGGAAGGATTGCAATGTTCAGCAGCATGCTTGTCTATTGTAATGCGGGTTACAAACTGAGGCTGAGAACAGGAAACTGAAAACTGCTTTTGTTATCCCGTTCGTCCTGAAGTCGAGATGATCCCGATCGCCGTGGAGCAAGCCTCATCCGGTCCGTCAGACGCCCCACAAGTAGTCTTCCGCATCGCCGTGACGTTCCGCGATCGGATTCAAGGGAAGACTTCGGAGTCCTGTACTGCCTGACCGGGATAGCGGAACCAGCCGCTTGGAGTGTTCTCGTGACTTCTCTGGTCCGGCGACCGCCAAAGTCGGAATCGCGAGCGGAATCGGCCCGGATTGCGTCCGGTCGTCCGCTGCCGTCTCATGAATTGTGGCGATCAGCTCTACCAGATGGTGATCTTCGACCTGTTTGATCCGGTCGGCGAGTACCACGAAATGTCGATAAACTTCATCGAGCTGATGACGATCGAATTGATGGCCCAGTTGTTCGCAGCGCAGGCCGAGCGCGTGGCGTCCCGAATGTTTGCCCAGTACCAGTTTCGAATCTGGTACACCGACGGATTGCGGCGTCATAATTTCATAGGTCAGCGGATTCTTCAGCATGCCGTCCTGGTGAATCCCGGCTTCATGAGCAAACGCGTTGCGCCCGATAATTGCTTTATTGGGTTGCACCGCAACCCCAGTGACCTCGCTCAGCAACTGGCTTGCCGGATACAGTTGCTCGCTGACCACTTCGGTCTCGTAAGCCAGCCGGTCGGGACGAACACGCATGGCCATGACGATCTCTTCGAGCGACGCATTTCCGGCGCGTTCACCAATTCCGTTAATGGTGCACTCCACTTGCCTCGCTCCAGCGTCGATTGCAGCGAAAGAGTTGGCCACGGCGAGTCCGAGATCGTTATGGCAGTGGGCCGAGATCGTGACTTTCTCGATGCCGCGCACTTTCTCGCGGATGGTTCGAATCAGCTCGCCAAATTCTACCGGTGTGGTGAATCCAACTGTGTCAGGAATGTTTACTGTGGTTGCGCCTGCAGCTACGACCGCCTCTACGACCTGACAGAGAAATACAGGATCGGTACGAGTGGCATCTTCGGGAGAAAATTCAACATCGTCGCAAAAGCTTTTAGCCAAGCGCACTGCGTCGACAGCTTGTTCCAGACATTGCTCCCGNGAGATCCGCAGCTTGTATTTAAGATGAATGTCAGACGTGGCCAAAAACACATGGATGCGAGGCCGTGCTGCGCCTCGAAGAGCTNCCCACGCGCGTTCGATATCCTTCGCGCAGGCGCGGGCAAGGCCAGCGATAATGGGACGCCGCACCACCCCAGCAATGGCTCGCACCGCGGCGAAATCACCCTCCGAAGAGATGGGGAATCCAGCCTCGATCACATCTACGCCCAACCGGTCCAGCTGATGCGCCATTCGCAGTTTCTCCGCTACGTTCATGCTGCAACCCGGCGACTGTTCACCGTCGCGTAGAGTCGTATCGAAAACCGTGATGCGTTCCATGCTGCGAGCCTCCTCAGGAGATCAGAATTCAATCCTACGTAGACAGGCATATTAAGCAAGCTTATAATCCTTCAATTATCATTAGTTGGATTTATAGTTATCAGCGCAGCTAATGAAGCTTTAAGTTCTGCTAAACGGATGGCGCAATGGATCTGGCGCAACTCGAAGTGTTCTTGGCCGTGGCTAGGGAGGGACGATTCTCGCGCGCGGCCGAAAAACTTTATCGCACCCAGTCGGCCGTGAGCCAGTCGATCCGCAAGCTCGAAGACGAACTGAACGAGCCGCTGTTCGACCGTTCGTCACGCGAGGGCGTCTTAACCGATGCTGGCCGCGTCTTGCAGGAATATGCAGAGAGGCTGTTGAATCTGCGCGGGGACGCTCACGAAGCATTGGTGGAACTCAGAGAGTTGCAGAAGGGCAAGTTGGCCATCGCCGCCAACGAATTCACCGCGCTGTATCTGTTGCCGGTGCTGGCCGAGTTCCGCCGCCTGCATCCCATGATCAGAATTACGGTGCGGCGCTCGCTCGGCAGCCACATCCCGGACGACGTTTTGCGCCACAGCGCCGAACTCGGAGTTCTCACCTACGATCCGCAGGAGCCCCAGTTACGCTCGACCGTCGTGTACCTCGATGAATTGATTTTCGTGGTTCCCCCCAGTCATCCTCTGGCTAGGGCGCAGCAGGTCAGCATTCGGCAACTCGGCGCTGAGTCATTCGTCGCGCACAATGTGGCCTCGCCCTATCGCGAAAAGGTGATTCAAGCTTTCAAACGTCACAAAACGCCCTTGCACATGGACATCGAACTGCCCACTCTACAAGCCATCAAGCGCTTTGTTGCGATGGGAAACGGCGTCGCTCTGCTGCCCGAGATCAGCGTGGAAAATGAACTGGCTCGCGGCGAACTGATGCGCATTCCAGTGCGCGAATTGCGCCTTCATCGCCAGCTCCGATTGATCTATCGCAAGTCCGCAAGCTTGTCGCACGCCGCCCGCGCTTTTCTGGAAGTGGCGGAATCAATCGCGCATGAGCGTCGCGGCCGATATCGCTTTCAACGGGAAAAGTGATAAGGAAAGAATCAAGAGCAGAGCCCACAAAACAAAACGCCCCAGCGCTCGTTTAGAGCTTCTGGGACGTTCGTCGAAGCAGCCCTCCCCCGAAGTCTGCTCGAGAACAAATGTAACAGTAGGCCGGTTCTCCGTGAATGGCACTTTCAGGCCATATGCAAATCGATGGTAATGCGCGGCGGTAACATCCAGTGTCGTCCCTCTAAGTCATTGCCCTCTATCAACTTAATGGTCATTCACAGTATGCAAATCCGTGCACTTCGGCCAGCGCACTCCATTGCATCAACTTTTATGCATTCTCAACGAGATTTCTTGCGACTTAAAGTTCCCCCGCTCCCGAAGCAAAAATACGCAGGTTTCCACGTTAGGAGTGGGACTCGTCCTTGACCTCATCCTGAGCCGCTGCGAGGCCACGAAGGATCTCGCGTGGATTGGCCGAATGTCCGGGTAGCCCACCTTTCCGCTCTATTCGGGCCCTCTGGAAAACTATATTCGCCTCACTGAGCCGCTCTATCCTTCAACAGCTGGAGCACGCGCTCGGTAGTGGTGGTCTCACTTAGCCGAGGAAAAATCTTCTCGACGCTATGGCGGTGCGCATCGAGGTTCCGGTCCGTCATCGCATCCACGACCATCACCACGTTATAGCCTAGATCGTAGGCACTTCGCGCCGTCGATTCCACCCCGACACTGGTCGACAAGCCTGCCAGGAAGACTTGGGTTACGCCGCGCTGACGCAAGTAATCATGTAACGTCGTGCCCAGGATCGCGCCCCATCGTTCTTTCGTGACGGCGTAGTCATCGGGCTGCTGCTCCAATTCCGGAAGAAGATCGGACCAATCGGCTGGACGCGAAAGGTTGAATCTTTCAGCGTCGGTGCGGCCCGGAGCCGCGCCCCTCACATTGACGAGAACGACCGGAAGACTTCGCTCGCGAAAAGCACGCGCGAGCTGCGCAGCGCGACCGACAATCTCACCGATAGGGTGGACGGTGGGCAAAGCAATAAGGCCTTTTTGCAGGTCAATCACGATCAAGGCCGCAGTGGCATCAAGTTCTGTCAGAGGCACGTTTTTCCTTTCAGTTGGGGCTGTTGCGTAGCGCGCAGGTTCCGCTCACGCGGTTCCGTCGCTTGGTGAATCAGGTTTTTTCGTTGCAGATCGCACAGTTAACATTGTATGAGGTGCTCGACACTTTCGGTTTGTGCGAAAGTGGGCCGCGATGACGCGAGACCCTAGTGGCTAACTGTCTTTCAAAACTGCCCCCGAAGTCTCCGCCTCCGCATACATCGCTTCGATCCGATCGCGATACCGCTCCTCCACCACTCGCCGCCGCAGCTTCATACTCGCAGTAAGCGCCCCATTCTCCGGCGAGAATTCTTCCGCGATCAATATTACCTTCTTCAATTGTTCAAACCGCGCCAGATTCTGGTTCAAATCCGCGACGATGCCCTCATAGAGCGCCTTAACCCTGGGGTGGGCCACCATTTCGTTCCGCGAAGAGCAGCCGACCTGGTTAGTTCGCGCCCAATCCTCGAGCACAGGGAAATAAGGCGCAATCAACACGGCAGGAAACTTGTGCTTATCCCCGACGATCACAGCCTCACCGATCAGAGAATTGTGCTTTAGAGAGTTCTCGAGAGGTTGCGGAGCGATAAATTTCCCTCCGGAGGTCTTGATCAAGTCTTTCTTGCGGTCGGTCACCGACAGGAACCCGTCGGCGTCGAGTGTGCCAATGTCGCCCGTCTTGAACCAGCCATCGACCAACGCCGCTTGCGTTTCCTGCGGCCGGTTCCAGTAGCCCTTGAATACCGAAGGGCCGCGCACCAAAATCTCGCCATCCTCGGCGATGCGAACTTCAATATTGGGCAAGGTCTTGCCCACTGTTCCCAGTTTGTGCGCCTTCGGACTGTTGACCGCGATGACCGGCGAAGTTTCGGTTAGTCCATAACCCTCGTCGATCCGAATGCCGATATCCGCGTACCACTCCGCCAGTTCGCGCCCCAGCGGCGCTCCACCGGAGATGAAAACTTCCGCGCGTCCGCCCATACCTGCGCGGACTTTCGAATACACCAAGTGGTTGCCCAGTTTCCAAGCCAATGACGCTGGGATTCGATCGACAAGAATCTCGGCCCGGTGCGCCCGCCCGACCGAAAGCGCCCAGCGATAAATCCATCTCTTGGGAAAGCCTTTCGCCTTGATGTCCACCTGCGCGTGAACCTTTTCGTAAACTCGCGGCACTCCGACGAAGATCGTAGGACGAACCTCCAACAACGCCTGTGGCAGTTGGTCGAGCGCGGAAACATAGGCCAGCGTGACCCCACGCGAGAGCATGGCGAAATCCACGTGGCGCGCGGTCACGTGGGAGAGGGGAAGGAAAGAAATACTGATTTCACCGCCGCGAACATCAAATCCCGAAAGCGAATAAGCAATGTTCGACGCCATATTACCGTGCGTGAGCATGGCCCCCTTAGGAGTGCCGGTTGTTCCCGACGTATAAATAATGGTGGCAAGATCGTCAGGCCCGATGGCGCGCGCCTCAGAATCGAATTGCGCATCGCGTTCTTTCGGGCCGTCATGCATCAGGCGCTCCATGTGCACAGCATGCGCGGTTTCCACGCCATCCATCACCACGATTCTTTCGACGGCAGTTTGATCCTGAATGTCTTGAACTTTCAGAAGCTGCTTTTCGCTGGATACAAAAATCGCGTGGGCCCCCGAATCCCGCAAAATGTATGCCGTCTGCTCACCCGTCAAAGTCGCGTAAACGGGCACTACCACGGCACCGATCAGCAGGCAAGCGAAGTCCGCGATCGTCCACTCCGGGCGATTCTCGCTCAGTATGGCGACGCGATCCCCGCGCGAGATTCCCCATTCCCGCAGCGCTCGAGCCACTCCAGCCACGCTCTGATAGAGTTCGGACGAGGAGATAGAAACCCATTGGATGGCCCGCCGGTGCATGACCACCACCCGATCATCGCGCTCTACCACCGCGAAAAAGATTTCGTTGAGAGTTTGAAGGCTCATGAGCACCCGGAAAAAGCGACATCGCAAATGTTTGTTGGGAGGGCACGGCTTTCAGCGGTTGCGGAAAAAACCCGATTTCGGGTGGCGCAGCGCTCCAGCGCTGCGATAACTGTCCTCGAACGGATAATGGTGTTAATCCCGAGACAATAAAAATGTGTTTTTGCGCAGCTCCGCAAGTCCGAGATGGAACATCTCCGAAAACCAAGCATTCGCCGCAAATTTAAGCTCCGAAAGAAATGTACTTCTTTTCGCAACTCGTAAGCAACGCCCCGTCCCCACTGGCGTTAACTCGTCATAGCGGAGACGACAATCCGTTCAGTGCGCCTCAATGCGAATTGCGATAAACGCCATTACTGCGTTGCTGCTCGCGCGAAGTCCGGCCCAACCTCTCACGCCTACGGCATTGATCTCAACAAATACAGGGCTGCGCGTCGCGTAAACTTTCTTATCGGAAGAGACGGGGAAACTTTGGAGGAAGAAATCTACAGCGCAACAAGAATCGTCGATGCATGCGAGCGCACGAAGCCGAAAATTGACGCCACCCAGCGCCGTTGTTATCATAAAAGTGCGGGGTGGAGCAGTCTGGTAGCTCGTTGGGCTCATAACCCAAAGGTCGGTGGTTCAAATCCACCCCCCGCAACCAACATCTTCAGTCGGTACCAAGTGTTTCCGATCACAAGGCCTGCTCACACTACCCCAGCCGCATCATCAAGGCATTCATTCGGTTTCGCATCAGAGGAAGCGTTAGTTTGCTCGGGAGTTCAGTTGGTTAGAACGTCCGGGCTACATGAGATCCAACTATTCCAACTGGGCCTGGGTTAGCTTGACCGCGCAGTACGCGGCAGTGGTTCCGCAAATCGTGGTTGACGTCGCCAGCGTGCCGAAATAAATGCTCGACGCCTGCCCCGCGGTGGAATCGTTGTCCACAATCGTGGCGCTCGTCCCGCCAGCTACATCGGTGGTGTTCGTCGCAGTAATAACAGGCGGGTCACCTGAGGCAACGAGAAGCGAGCTAGGCAAAAGAAGGGTATACACTGCGTTTGGATTTTCATTCACTCCGACGAACAGGTAGTCCGGTCCGCCCGTAGCAGTTGCGCCGGTCACAGTGCACCCGGCACCAGTCGTCGCGGTGGGAATCGTAGCGTCGAAAGTGAAACTTGTTGCGGTCGCCGAGGCAACGGTTTGTATTCCGCCATTGATCACGGCGACGTCGGCGGCGGTGCAATTGTTACCAGTGTTGGCAGCTACGCCCGAAAGGGTGACCATATCATTGGCGGCGAGCGTGTTGTTTGCTGTTACCGTGACTACGGTTGTCGATGCCGTAACCCCGGTCACGGTGAATACCTGGGTGTTATAGAACTCGGTGAGCGGCGAGATGGTTGATGCGTTGGTTCCTAGTTGAGGCTTGTCGTTGTTGGGCGGCGTTACCTGCATGGTAGAACTAACGAACTGCAATTCTTTGAGCTGCTGGCCGCCGGTGCCGGAGGCGGCGCCGATTATCTCCCCATTGTTCGCCGCCGTGGCACTACCAATGCCCAAGGCATAGTAGCGTTCGTCCGGCGTGGGTGCGTAGATTGGAAAGCCAGCGGCGGAACAGTTTTGATTTGCGCCGGTGTCGAGGCCCGCAAACACAACTGCAGTCAAGCTATTGCTGCTAAATGTAAATTGGATAAGGCCGGCATTGCCCTTTGTTCCCGTGTCGCCCTCGCCGAGCGTGTTGGGGTTGCATGCGGCTACGACATAGCCCACCTGGTTCGTCGAATCAATGATGGCTCCGTCGCGAATGCCACCGTTGATGGCACCTTGGTTTGTGGTTCCGTTTACGCCGAGAGCAAGCGCCGTGGCCGCAGTAGTCCCGGCCGACGTCAGTACGTAAAAGTTAGAGCTACTATCGCCGACAAAAATATTGCCGGTGTCACCAACGTCGACCACTGGGGACGCGAGGTAGTTAGACCCGGGAATGACAGTTGCGCCAGTAACTGTGCAGCCGGTACCGGTAGTTGCGCTGGGTATGGTAGCGTCGAACTCGAACTTCGTTCCGCTTAACCCCGTAGCAATCACGGTTTGCGTTCCATTAATGGCAGCCACGTCCGCTGCGGTGCAGCCGTTGCCGGTGTTGGCGGTTACTCCCGCGATGGTGGCCAACTCTCCGATACTAAGTGAGTTGGTTACGGTGACTGTAACCACGGTCGTGGTTGCCGTCACCTCAGTCGGGATCGCTGACGCAGGGCTGGAGCTTACTTGCACCGGAAAATTCCCTCCCACATACGCTGGCGTTCCGTTGAACGTGGGAGTGATCGCATACAAGAAACCATTGTTGTCGCCAACGTAGGTGGTGTCGTCCCCATAATTGGTGAACGGGGATGAGAAGCTATCCGCCGCTCCCGCCACTGCGGTGGTGGCGTTGGCGGCAACCAAACCGAGGGGAAGCATGAAATCCGTGGCGATGCTTCCCGAAGTGCTTCCGGGAATTACCGGATCAGTGGCGCACGTCGGCAATGTGGTTCCGCCGTTGTTATTGCTGGCGCAGCCGGCGTTAGTTCCGTACTCGGTGCTGCCGCTGCCGAACGTCAGCACGTGCAGAATTGCTCCGATGTTCGGGTCATTCTCCACGTAGGAGATTTCTGTGCCACCGAGCGAGAGGCCAGGTGAAGTGGCGACCGGTCCGACGCCGGAGGCGTATGAAAATATGAATTCCGGATTCGAGAGATTACACAGCGACGTCCCAGACCCGCTGTAGAGCTGGTTGAAGGCGACGATGTTGGCCTGCGCGCCATTTGTTCCTGTAGTAACCGTGCCCCAGCTGAAATTGTTCAGTGCATTTGCGTCAGTCAGGGCCACGCCGGATCCTGGCGTCAGCGCGAAAACCGTCACCGTATCTCCCGACGCAACTGCCACGAAACGGTCGAGGGCGATACTACTGAGATTACGATTGATCGCCGCCGCCAGATTGGTTGCATTAGTAGCGACCGTGGTGGACACTTCGAAGTTTAACCCTGTGTTCGAGGTAGAAGATGACGTCAAGGTAAGAGTAAACGCGGTTCCGCCGGTCGGCGTTATGGTGATGGATGTAGTAGCGCCGGTCTGCGGTTCGCCGGTGAAGGTGCCTATAACATTGGCGCGCGTGTTCCCGGTTGACGCGTCGATGGGGAACACTGCGAAATCGGATGTGCAGTTCGGCGGCGCGTTCACGTTGAAGGTGTACTTTGCTGGTGACATGCCTTGCGCGACGCCGCCGGCGCCCAGCGAAATGGCCCAGTCCTTTTTCAATTTGCCTCTTACCCGCTTTCGCTGCGTTCCCTGCACCAGGCTTGCTTGCGCCGGGCCCGATTCTGCTGGCGCATTCCCGTGCAGGAGCCACTCGGCATAGGCTCGAGGCTCGTTCCACATTGTCGCCGCGTGCTCCGTCATAAAACCCGCGTTGAAGAGAACATGCCTTGAGCTCCAATCCATCGGCACGGAAACCGAACCGTCCGGCCTCGCGACGCCCTGTCCGAACGCTGGCGTCGCAAAGCTGATTGCAAGCCCGAATGCAGTCAGCAGCAACGCCGAAAATCTCGCAAGAAAGGCTGCGTTCTCACTCGGCGGAGTTCTAAGAGCGTTCATTGTCGATGCCCCTTCATGTCGCGATTCCGGGTGTAGCGCTGTCGTATTGCCGAGATGGATAAAACCTCAAACATTTGAAGGTCTGAGATCCTATATGTTCACAGTGTAAGAAACGAACCAGAGATTGTCCCGTTTTGCGGAGTAAGGGTGTTCCGTGATAGTACCCCCTGTTACGAAATCCGAACACTCTAGAAGCGGAGTACGAGTGTCGTCGTTCGGCAGGTCTTCAGTGAATTCGAGGCGGCATCAAGTTGTTTCGTCGGCGGTGGCCGTTTTCTTTGGTGGCCGAGTTTCGGATCGAGACGCGGCTAACGGCGATTACCACAGCTGCCTATGAATCAGCGTCAGATCGTTTCAATGCCGGGATACGAAACAAAGAAACCGGCCCGTAATGGTGGTTACGAGCCGGGAAGCCAAAACAATCACTGGCGGAGTCTTTACTGCCGAGGTTTGTCTTGCTCTTTTTGGGGATGCGACTGCTCTTCAGAGGAGGCACGAGGTGCTTTCTCCGGCCGCGCGTGAGCTTCTGTTGCAGAAGACTTCGGGTGAGGCTCGGATTTAGGTTCGCTGTCGGGACGCGCTGCAGGTTGTCCGTGTTCGGCACTCGCGGTGGATGGAGCGGTGTGCGCAGGCGCTTTGTTCTCAGCCGCCTTATTCTGTACGGCGTGGTTTGCAGCGGCTTTACTCTTTTGCTCGTTTGCGCGCGTGGTAGTTGCCTTCTGCTCGGCCGTTCGGTTTTCCTTTGTCTGAGCCGCGGCGGCCTTACTTTCAGCTGCCTTGTTTTCTGCGGCACGACTTGCCGCAGCTTTATTCGCCTTCGCCTTCTGCTCATCGGCGCGCTGTGTTTGCTGCTCAGTCGTTCGGTTTTGCTTTGTCTGAGCTGCAGCCGCCTTACTTTCAGCAGCCTTATTTTCTGCGGCGCGATTTGCCGCAGCTTTACTTGCTTTCTGCTCATTGGCGCGCGCTGATTGCTGCTCAGCCGCCCGGTTTTGCTTTGTCTGAGCCGCAGCCGCCTTACTTTCAGCAGCCT
>JGI12635J15846_10003166_pt1 | contig 14358 bp, 13 predicted proteins | sample BlaSpr_A8_OM2_M2_FD_15846 | JGI IMG/M metagenome (IMG submission 15846) | reverse complement strand
TTCCTTCGGCAGGGCTGAGCCCTGCACCCAGTATAAAGAAAGGATGCGGGACTTCGTCTCTGTTAGAAAGGAAGGGCTGTATCCGTTCTTCGCGATTGTTCCCCTTCCCTCGAGGGAAGGGGTTAGGTTCTTGCTTCGAGCATGCAAGCGGTGCGGAAAATCGTCTCGGTTATAATTCCGGTCTTCAACGGACAGGATACGATTGCGGCTGCGATCGACAGTGCGCTCGCCCAGGAATTTGGCGGCGACGTAGAAGTGGTCATCGTCAACGACGGATCGACCGACGCCACAGCCAGCGTGCTCGACGTGTATCGCGGGCGCGTGACGCTGCTGGATCGCGTCAACGGCGGTCCGGCGGCAGCGCGCAACGCTGGCGTGCGCGCGTCGCACGGCGAGTACGTCGCGTTTCTCGACGCCGACGACATCTGGATGCCTGGCAAGCTCGAGAAAACATTGGCGGCACTCGACCGCGACAGTGACGCCGCGATGGTCTACACGAATGCCCTGATTATTGGCGCCGACGGCGAACTGCGCGGCATCACCTACACTCCTGCTGACGAAAGGCGCGCGCCTACGATGGAGGACCTGCTGTCGCGGCTGTGGAATATCATTCCCAGCTCGGCAGTGATGAAGCGCGCGACCTTCAATGCGATCGGTGGTTTCCGCGAAGAGTTTGCGACCGGGCATCCGCAGTGGGAAGACAGCTATTTCATGCTGGTCGCACGCGAGCAGGGCCGCTTCGTTTACGTCGACGAACCCACTGTGTACTACCGCATCGTTGCTTCGGTGGCTGAGAACCTGAAACGGCGCCGGGTGTGGAAACAGGATGCGGAGAATGCCGAGACGATGCGCGCCGAGACTATGCGCATAGACCGCTACGTGCGCAACTCGGAATTGATGCAGCGCCTCGTGCGCGAGCGCTACGGCGATCGAGCGGCGCGGCTGCAAATTGCGATTCGCCGGGCGACCGCCGGCCTGCTCATCAGTGTCGGACTTACGGCAATGCTCGACTACGATCGTATCTTCGCGCGGCGCTGCTATCGGCGCTCGTTGCATTACGATCGCTTCAACGCGAAAACTTACGTGCGTATCGCGTGGACCTACCTGCCCGAGCGCGTTGCGCGGGCAATCTCGACGGCCTTGCCGCCAAGATTTAAGCGCGCGGTGTCCGGTCCGGCGCATGCTTCAGGGTGACTCCCGCACCCGGCGGTAAAGGCCGATGAAAGTGTCGGTCGTGATTCCCGTCTACAACGGCGAGGGGACGATCGCGGAGGCGCTGGACAGTGTCTTTGCGCAGCGGTTCCAGGACAGTTTCGAGGTAATCGTCGTCAACGACGGATCGACCGACGGCACGCGCGCACTGCTCGGAAAGTACGGCGATCGCATCCGCGTGATCGATCAGGAGAACGCCGGTATCGCCGCGGCGCGCAATGCGGCGATTCGGGCGGCGGCGGGAGAATATATCGCGCTGCTCGACGCTGACGATACGTGGATGGAGAACAAGCTCGCGAAGACAGTGCCCGCGCTCGACGCAAACCCGAACTGCGTCGCGGTCTTCTCGGACGCGATGATAGTGGACAGCGCGGGACGGGTAGTCCTGCCGAAAGTAGTTGGACCGGGCTTCGACCATTCGCCGACACTCGATGAGATGCTCGGCAACCGGCCCTGGCCAATCGTTGTTGCCACGGTCGTCATTCGGCGCGAGACGATTCTCGTCGACGGCGGCTTTACCGAGGTATTCGGAACGGACTACGGCGCCGAGGACATGCTTACCTGGCTGCAGTTGCGTGAGCGCGGTGAAATTATTTTCTTGCCGGAAGTACTGGCGCGGTACCAGATTCCACTGTTCGAGCAGCGGCTCGCAAAGTGTCTGCGTCCACTCGAATGGGCCGGCAAAGCGCGCGGTGCACCGGCCGACCCGGATCAATACTTCAGATCAAACCGGCTGTTGGCGCGGGTCGTGCTCGAGCGATACGGTGCTCGCGCCCGCAAGCTGGCTGACTTTGCGATCGATAGCACCGCGCGTGAACAGGTGATGCTGGGAATGGCGGCGATGCATCGACACGATCGCGAATTCGCGCAGCGCTGTTACCGCGCATCGATTCGCAATCGGCCGCTATGGTTGAAGACATACTTCCGGCTTGGATGGGCCCTGCTTCCAATCCGAGTCTCGGCCCGGTTGTCATCAATGCTCACGGCGCGGCTGCGGCGGAGCCTGTCGGGTCCGCCCTTCATGGAGGAGCGCCCGCAATGAAAGTGTCGGTCGTCATTCCGACCTACAACAACGAGCGCACGATTGCGGCCACGGTAGAAAGCGCTCTGGAGCAGCGGTTCGACCGCGGGTTCGAGGTGATCGTGGTCAATGATGGATCGACCGACGGCACGCTTGCCGTGCTCAAACAATTCGGCGATCGAATTCGCCTGATCGAGCAGGGGAACCGGGGCGTGTCGGCGGCGCGGAACGCGGGGATCGCGGCAGCGGCGGGCGAATATATTGCGCTGCTCGACGGCGACGATACGTGGACCGAGGACAAGCTCGAGAAATCGGTGCAAGTGCTCGACCGAAATCCAGCGTGCGTGGCCGCGTATTCAAACGTGATCGAGGTGGACGGCGCGGGCCGGGAACTCTCGCTCTATGTTCCGCCCGAATGCGCGCACGCGCCGACGCTCGACGAAATGCTGGCGCGGCCGTGGCCACTGCTGCCGAGCGCGATCCTGATGCGGCGCGAAACGCTGCTGGCGATCGGCGGCTTCCGCGAAGAATTCGGGCGCCGCAACGGCGGCGAAGACACCTTCGCGTTTGTGGTCGCCCGCGAGCGGGGCGAATTTCACTTTGTGCCGGACAAACTGGTCCGTTACCGAATTTCAGATTTCAACAAGAATTTGGCCAAAGGGAGACATTCTGGGGACGCAAACGGCGGCGTGACCGAGGCGCTCGAAGACCCGCGCAAGTTCGATGGCCACCTGGTATTCGCAGGTCTGGTGAGAGATCATTTCGGCGCACGCGGCAAGCCCCTGGTCCGCTTTTCACTCGACCGGATGAGCAACGAGCTGGTGAGCATGGGTATGATGGCGATGCATCGGGGCGATCGCACGCTGGCGCGGCGATGTTACCTCGCGTCGATTCGTTATCGCCCGTTGTGGCTGAAGACCTATTTCCGGCTCGGATGGGCGATGCTACCCGGCACGATTTCAGATCGGCTGCGCCCGCTGCTCGCGCCCGGAATCCGGCGAAGCCTGTCAGGTCCACCGTTCTCAAAACTTGCGGAATCGCCCGGATCGAATCGCGATTCATGAACCTCCTGGAACGAGCCGGCGTCGCAATGAAAGTGTCGGTCGTGGTCCCGGTCTACAACGACGAGGGTAGGATTGCCGCCGCGGTCGAAAGCGCTCTGGCGCAGCGGTTTGACGGCAGTTTCGAGGTAATCGTCGTCAACGACGGATCGACCGACGGCACGCGCGCGGTGCTCGCGAAATTTGGCGATCGGATCACGGTGATCGATCAGCAGAGACGGGGTGTTTCCAGCGCGCGTAACGCGGGGATCAAGGCGGCGGCAGGAGAATACATCGCGCTGCTGGACAGCGACGACACGTGGACAGAGGACAAGCTCGCGAAGACGGTGCTGGTGCTCGACAATAACGCGTCGTGTGTCGCGGTATTTTCGGATGCGACGGTAGTGGAAATCCCGGGCAGGTTCCTTTTGCCGAACTACGTCGAGGCCCGATTCGCTCATTCGCCGACGCTCGATGAGATGTTAAATCCGAAGTCGTGGCCGATCCTGCCGAGCACGTGCGTCATTCGGCGCGAGACTCTGCTCGGGATCGGAGGCTTTCCCGAGGAATTTGCAGCGAGCGATTACGGCTGCGAGGACACCTTTGCGTTTCTGCTGATGCGCGAGCGTGGTGAGATGGTCTTCCTGCCGGACAAACTGGTGCGATACCGTATGCCGGATTGGGAGACAAAGCTGGTCAAGCGAATCGGCGCGCTCAATTTCAATGGCGACGGGAAATCGGGCGGCCGCCTGGAAGAACCGTCCCGGTACTTCAGAGGCAACCGAGTCTTTGCGCGCCTTATGCGCGNGCGATACGGCGCTCGCGGCCGCAAGCTCTCCGGCGCGATACTCGATGGGGCTGCAAATGAGCTGGCGATGCTGGGAATGATGGCGATGCACGCGGGCGATCACAAATACGCGCGTCGATGTTACCGCGCGTCGATTCGTCATCGACCGTTTTGGCTGAAAACTTATATCCGGCTCGGGTGGACGATGCTGCCGGCCATCGTTTCGCAGCGGCTCGCGCCGATACTTTCGCCGCCGCTGCTGCGTAGCTTGTCGGGTCCGCCATTCACGGAGGAGCGATCGCAATGAAAGTGTCGGTCGTCATTCCGACCTATAACAATGAGTGCACGATTGCGGCCACGGTGGAAAGCGCTCTGGCGCAGCGGTTCGACACTGGGTTCGAGGTGATCGTGGTCAACGATGGATCGACCGACGACACGCCCGCGGTGCTCAAGCAGTTCGGTGATCGAATTCATTTGATCGAGCAGGAGAACCGGGGCGCGTCGGCGGCTCGTAACGCAGGGATCGCGGCAGCGGCGGGCGAATATATTGCGTTTCTCGACGGCGACGATACATGGACCGAGGATAAGCTCGAGAAATCCGTAAAGGTGCTCGACCAAAACTCGGCGTGCGTGGCGGCGTATTCAAACGTGATCGAGATAGACGGCGCGGGCCGGGAGCTCTCGCTCTATGTTACGCCCGAATGCGAGCATGCGCCGACGCTCGACGAAATGCTCGAACGGGTGTGGCCCCTCATCCCCAGCGCGATCGTCATACGGCGGGAGACGCTGATCGCGACCGGAGGCTTTAGCGAAGACTTTGGTGCGGGCGCGTGGGGCGGCGAGGACGTACTTGCGTTCCTGCTGGTGCGCGAACGGGGCGAGATTATCTTCGTGCCCGAGAAACTGGTGAGCTACCGGACGACGGAGTTCGCGCAAAGATTTACCAAACGTACTCGGCCGATGGACACTGACCGGAAATCACCCGGCGCCTTGGCAGACCCCGAGCGGTACTTCAGAGGAAACAGCGTCTGGGCGCGGCTGATGCTCGACCGATATGGCGCTCGCGGGCGTAAGCTGGCGGACGTGGCAATCGATACGACGGCTCGCGAACTCGCGATGCTGGGAATGATGGCGATGCACGAGGGCGATCGCGGATATGCGCGGCGATGTTACCGCGCGTCAATTCGCTATCGGCCGTTGTGGCTGAAGACGTATTTCCGGCTCGGGTGGGCGATGCTTCCCAGCAAGGTTTCGGATCGGCTGCGCCCGCTGCTCGCGCCCGGAATCCAGCGGAGCCTGTCAGGTCCGCCATTCTCAAAACTTGCGGAATCGCCCGCGGCAAGTCGCGATTCATGAACCTCCTGGAACGAGCCGGCGTCGCTATCCGTCACGCGCCGGCGCTGGAACGCGCGGACTGGTTATGGGATCGGATTCGGCCCGCGTACGATCGCATGCTGACCACATTCGCCCGAAGCCGCGGACTCGAGCGCGTCATCAATGGCAGCGACCGGTTCCGGCTGAGTCCGCAATCGCGCGGGTTCATCGCCGAGGAGTACGAACCGGCGGTTTGGGGCCGCGTGATGCGCGAAGTCAGGGCGGGTGATCACGTCGTGGAAGTGGGCGCGAGCATCGGACTCTACGCGCTCGCGTTCGCGGGACGCGTCGGGCCTGAGGGCCACGTCACCGCATTCGAACCCGATCCTGAGAGCGCATCGGCTCTGGAAGCCAACGTCGGCGTCAACGGTTGGCGAGACAGAGTGACTGTGATCAGAGCCGCGGTCGGTCAGAGGGGCGGCCAGGTGCGATTTGCCGCTGCGCGCGGACTCGAGTCACGAATCGAAATGCGTCCAGAGGTCCGCGACGGCGTGATCACGGTACCGCTGGTTGGGCTCGACGAAGCACTCGCCGGCCGGCGAATCGATCTGATCAAAATCGACGTCGAGGGCTTCGAGCAGCAGGTGCTCCAGGGGGCGCGGACAATCCTGACGGAAGCGCATCAGCGACCCCGCGCGATCCTGGTGGAAGTGCATCCTTTTGCATGGGCGGAGGCTGGCACGACCAGCGCGAGCTTTCTCGGTCTGCTGGACGAGTTGGGCTTCCGCGTCGAGGACATGGAAGGCGCCGCGGTTTCGAGCATCGGCGAATATGGGCACGTGATCGCGCTTCGCAAATGAAGCCCCGATTACTTATAACGATATATGCGAATCCAGATTACTATCCACCGACTGTGTATGCAGTCCGGCTACTAAGTTGCTATTTCGCAGTACATATTCTTTGCCGAAACATGGATCAGCCGTTTCAGGAATGGCCACCCGAAGTGACTATCGAGCGATTCGGCGAGTACGCGTCGGCGCGCGCCAAAGAGGGCGCGAATGCGGCTGCGAAGCTGATCGAATATGCGAAGTTCGCCGCGCGGACGCGCGTGCTCATCAAGCAAATGCGGCCGGCGGCGATTTATTCGTATGACCCGTACGCGTTCGTCGCGACCATGCTTGGCCGAGTGGGTCGGCGCCCGCTACCGGTGATATTTCACTCTCACGAGCTGCCGGAAACACAGAATCTTTCGTGGGGCTCACTGGAGAACTGGGTAGTAAGGGCGGCACTAATAAGTACCAAGTCGGCCGACGCAGTAGTATTTCCGGAAAAGAACCGGGCTCGCCACTGGCTAACGGCCGCGGCCGACCTGCGCGTCCCGACCATCGTGCCCAATTGTCCAGATCAACGGTACTTTCCCGCGCCGGCAGATTGGAGTGACACGATAGCCGCAAGATATCGCGCCCGCGAAGCGGTTTACGTCGGTTACGCGAGCGCCGATAACGGACACCTGGACGCGTTACGCGCGCTGGCGATGACCGACGGCATTCGCATGCGGGTGATCGGCGGTTTTCGTCCGGAATTCGAGGCCAGCTTCAACGAGCTCGCGCGCGAGCTTAGGGTCAATGAACGACTGAGCGTGGACGGGTGGCTGGCGCTCGACGAGTTGCGGGCGCGTGCTTCCCGCGCGTCAGTGGGTCTTTCGATTTACAAGCCAGTCACAAAGAGCCTGGAATATGTGGCCTCGGCGAGCAACAAGCTGTTCGAGTACGCGGCGATGGGATTGCCGGTGATAGTGCCGGACCGCGAGAACTACCGCGATTTTCTGGGCGATGCAGAGTGGGTGACGTACGCCGACGTCGAGCAGCCGGAAGCATTCTCGCGCGCGGTGACTTCAATCTTCGCCGACCGCGAGCGCTACGTCGCGATGAGCCGCGCGGCGCGTCGCGCATTCGAGACTGAATACAACTACGAGCGCGTCTTTGAGCCGCTGCTCGAAAAAATCCGCGCCCTCGCCGCGGCGGGCGCCGCCGAATCATCGGGACCCTGATCGCAGGATTGTAGATGAAGTTGACGCGGGCAAAACTCGATTATCTGGCGCGCGTGGTCGGGCATCGCGCGCGGATGCAACCGCGAGTCTGTCCGTATTGCGGCGAGGCGCGGGAGCTTCAGCTGCTGGGCCGCAAGCGACTGATCATCGAAATCCTGCGCTGCCAGCGCTGCAGCCTGATCTTCCGTTATCCGCTCGAAACGGCCCGCGACAACGCCGAGCGCTATCAGACGATTTACGATCAGGCGGAAGTGACGATGCTGCCGACCGACGAAGAGATCGCGCGCTTCGTCGCCGATGGATTTCCGGGCAATTCAAATTTTGCGCCGAAGCTCAGGGCGATGACCGCCCTCATACCGTCGGGACGGGTGCTCGATTTCGGCTGCTCGTGGGGCTACGGAGTTCATCAGCTCAGAACTTCGGGCTTCGAGGCGACGGGCTTCGAGATCTCCAAGCCACGCGCTCGATTCGGCAGAGAGAAGTTAGGCGTGCCGATCATCGACAATCCAGCTGAGCTCGAGGGGCAGTCCGCGCACTCGTTCGACGCGATTTTTTCAAGTCACGTCATCGAGCATCTTCCTGACCTGGCCGCGTCTTTCGACCTGTTCAGCCGGCTGTTGATTCCGGGCGGGCTGCTGTTCGCGATGCTTCCGAATTTCACCGGGATCAAGGCGCGCTCCGGACTCTTCTGGCGCTGGATCGGCCAGGACCATCCGATTGCTCCCACCCACGAGTTTCTTGCGCGCGCGTTGCTCGAACATGGATTTGCGAGCGCGCACTTCGGCTCCGGCCCTTTCGATGAACTCCTGATTCAGCGGTTACGAGCTCGAGATTTCGACGCGCTCGATACCGAAGGCGAGGAGCTGCTGATAGTCGGCCGGACGCTCGAGTCCGCTGACGAATCGAAACGATGAAAGTCGCAGTAGCCAGCGCCGGCCCGTTTCACGCGTTCGATCTGGCGCGCCAGATGGAGCGGCTCGATCATCTCCAACACCTGTACACGGCGTATCCGTCGTGGCGGGTGGACGGAATGCCGAAGGACAAAGTCAGCACGTTTCCGTGGTTGATGGCGCCGGCGATGGTGGCGAACCGGTTTGGATTCAACCGGGTGCGCGACGGACTGAATTTTCCGATGATCGAGACCTTCGACCGCTGGATGGCGGAGCGGCTCGCGCCCTGCGACGTATTCCATTGCCTGTCCAGCTTTGGCTTGCAGAGCCATCGAGCGGCGCGCTCGCGTCACGGAGCTTTAACCGTCTGCGACCGCGGTTCCGCGCACATCGAATTTCAGGACGAAATCATGCGCGAGGAATTTGCGCGCTTCGGCGCGCGCTTCCCAGGAATTGATGCGCGGCTGGTCGAACGTGAACTGGAGGAGTACGCCTTCTGCGATTTGATTTTCGTGCCGTCGTCNTTTGCGATGCGCACATTCACNGGCAAGGGCGTGCCGCGCGACAAGTTGCGGCTCAATCCCTACGGCGTGGATCTCACGATGTTTCATCGCGNGCCGAAACGCGATCGCAAATTTCGNGTGCTGTTCGCCGGAACGGTCACGCTGCGCAAAGGGTTNCCCTACTTGTTCGAAGCGATGGCCGGTCTTGAACATTACGACGTCGAGCTGTGCGTTGTCGGATCGCTCGAAGCCGAGATGCGCCCGATCATGGCGAAGTACGAGGGCAGGTTCCGCTATCTTGGAGCGGTTGCACGCGCCGAGTTGCACAAGCATTACAGTCAAGCCTCGGTGCTGGTGCTGCCGTCGATCGAGGAAGGACTGGCGCTGGTCCAGGCGCAAGCGATGGCGTGCGGCGTGCCGGTGATCGCGACCGAAAATACCGGCGCCGCGGATTTGTTCACCGACGGAATGGAAGGGTTCATCGTTCCGATCCGCGACGCTGGCGCTATTCGCGAGAAGCTTCTGACGCTGTACGAGAATCCCACGATGCGCGAGCAGATGGGCGAAGCGGCGCTCGCGCGCGTGAGAAAGATCGGCGGATGGAACGACTATGGCGAGCGCGCGGCGGACTACTATCGCCATGCACTCGAGACGCGAGCCGGCGGAGCCAATGCGAATTCTCTACGCTGAAACTACCCGCTACGCTCCATCGAGCGCCCACTTCCTCGAGGCTCTGGGAGCCAGCGCGGTGCGCGGCGAACATGAATTCCAGTTTCTCGACGAAGCGGACTTCATCAAGAGTTCGCGGTCGATAGCGGAGCGGATTGCGGATCGCGTCGCGGGGCGGCCGCTGAGCGGCTATCAGCAATTGAACCGCGCGCTGGTCGACCAGGCGGCGGCCTTCCGCCCCGACCTGATCCTGATCGGCAAGGGCCGGTGGTTCACGGCGTCGGCGCTTGTAGCGGCCAAAAAAGTCAGCGGCGCGATGCTGGTGAACTGGGCGACTGACGATCCTTTCAACCGCGCCGACAACTCGCGCGACCTGATCAAATCGATTCCGCTGTACGATCTGTATATCTGCACCAAGCAGGACATCATGAGCGACGTGCGGCGCGCTGGCTGCGCGAACGTCGCGTACGTGCGATTCGGTTACAAGCCGGAAGTACATTTTCCGGAAGCGCCGGCGACTGATGAAGAGCGCGATCGGTTTGCCTGCGATGTGATGTTCGCGGGTGGCTGCGACGCGCATCGGACTCCGTACTTCGAGGCGCTCATTCGCGCGATGCCCGGCGTGAGGCTCCGCTTCTATGGCATGTACTGGGAGCGCGTGCGAGCGTTGCGTCAGTACGCCCGGGGCTTAGCCATGGCGCGGGAATATCGCCTCGCGATCGGCGGGGCGAAGATAGCAGTTAACCTCGTGCGGCGCGCAAATCGTGACGATCACGTGATGCGTACCTTTGAAATTCCAGCGTGCGGCGGCTTCATGCTCACGGAGAGATCGTCGACTCACGACGAACTATTTTCCGACGACAACGAAGCGGCGTTTTTTACGACGCCCGATGAATTCGTCGCCAAGGTCCGCGACTATCTTGCGCGCGACGAAGACCGAGCGAGGATCGCCGCGGCGGGACATCGCAAAATTACACAGGGGCCGCATACTTACGGCGATCGGCTCGTGGAAATTATCGAAGCGGCGCGAACAGTAAAAGGATCGGTGAAGCCGCCGAATGCGGGCGCCGCACAAACCAGCGAGATCGAATCGAATGGCTGAACGATTCGAAACGGCAGCGCCGCATCCGGGTGACGATTGGTATGCGATTGTCAGCATGCCGAGGCCGGGGTCGGCCACTCTCGGCAAGGCGATGAAGCTGGCCGGGTCGGTCATCGTCGCGTTGATCGCGCTCAACCTGTATGCGCCCGCTTCGCCGACTATCCTCGAGCGGGTCCTGGCGTCCGCGATACTTGCCTCGCTCGCGCTTCCGGTCTGGCTGTGGATGTCCGGCGCGGATCCAACGGTTCCCTTCATGCCGTTCCTGACGATGGTCTTTGTCTACTACTTCGCGCTGCCGGTCTTCCTGTTGAGACGTTATTCCGTCGAAATGTTCAAACCGCCGGTTCCCGCGCAGTACATAGAGCTCGCGCTCGAATACTCACTGTTGGGACTGTACTGCCTATTCGCCGGATACTATGGACCAGCCAAATGGCTATTCGCACCAATACTACCTCGATTCAACTTGCAATGGCGCAATCTGCGAGTAGTGAAGACGGTCGCGCTGGTATTGGGATTCGGTGGATTGCTGGTGTCGATGTTGCACCTGTCCACGTTCCTGCCGGAGAGCCTGGCGCAAATCGGCGTATTCGCCGCTGACCTCTCGATAATTGGAATCTGCATGCTGGTCGCGCTCCAGGTGGCGGGACGGCTGGATTGGATGACCACGGTATTTTTATGGGGGTTTCTGATTCCGCTCCGGGTCGTAGGCGGCCTGGCGTCCGGCGCGACCGCCAGCGGTCTGATTGTGGGTATCGCCGTCGCGATGATGTTCGCATCGGTGCGCCGTTCGATCCCTTGGAAGATGATGGCGGTGGGAACCGTGGCGCTGTTCATCCTGCGGCCCGCGGAGATGCCGTTCCGGGCCGCGACCTGGGGCGGGAGATTGTCGGATGCGGGCCCAATCGAGAAGGCGCGCGCGTTCGCCGATATTGTTTACCGAATCACCCTCGGCGGCGCGGTCGATCCGCGAGCGCTGATCGAAATGGCGAGCTTGCGGCTGGCGCAGTTCACCGTATTCGGCGAAGTGATCGCGGACACCCCAGCCATCGTGCCGTATTGGCAGGGCGCCTCTTACTATCCGATCCTGTTCAAACCAATTCCGCGCTTCATCATGCCGGACAAGCCCGAGGAAGTGAGTGGCGCATGGTTCGGGCATCGATATGGATTGATCGCCCAACGTAACATTACGACCTCGATCAATCTTCCGCAGATAGTCGAGTTGTACGGCAACTTCGGACTGCCCGGAGTGATCGCGGGGATGTTCCTGTTCGGTTTGATTTTCCGGCTGCTGATCGAAATATACATTCATCCCGGCATGGGACTTGGCGCGCTGGTTGGCGGAGTTTACGTTCTGTCGAGGGTGCTGGACATCGGCTCCGCCGCCTCGCTGACCTTTGGGGCGGTTCCATGGAGCATCGTTTTGATCGCCCTGATTCACGTGGTCGTGCAACTCGGAGAGATCGACGCGATGTCGTTCGACTCGCGCTCTGCGGCGGGCGCAAGGGCGCGCACGACTTGAGGCCGTCAGCGCAAGACGCGGTCGCGGATTTGACAGTCGATGGCGCGCGCACTTCGCGCGAGGCAGGCGATGTGCGTGTCCTGCACGTAACTCCGTCCTTCGCGCCGGCGTGGTGTTATGGCGGGCTGCCCGAGTCGGCCTACCAGTTCGCGCGGCATCTGTCGCGCGCGGGTGCGGCGGTTCGGGTGCTGACAACGGATGCGAACGGATGGGGGAATCGGCTCGACGCCGCGGCGATGGCGGCATACGCGCATCGCGACGGAATCGAAGTGCGGTACTGCGCGCGCGTCGCGCGCCAGTCGGTGTCGCTCGAGCTGCTCGGTGCGCTGACGGAACAGATGCGATGGGCCGACGTGGTTCATCTGCACGCGGCGTATTCGTTTCCGACCATTCCNACTTTGCTGNCCGCGCGAGTGCAGAAGCGTCCGCTGGTGTGGACTCCNCACGGCGCGCTGCAACGCTGGAGCGGATCGCGGCGCGTGTGGTTCAAGTCAGCGTGGGAGAAGGTTTGCATCGCAGTTGCGCCGCGCGAGTTGATGCTGCACCTGACCTCGGCGGACGAGGCGGCGGAAACGCGCTCAAGATTTCCGCGCGCGAATCTCGGTCTGATTCCTAACGGCGTCGGGATTCCGGATGCGCTTCATCGCGATCCGCGCGGCGCGCAGTTGCGGCTGGGATTTGTCGGACGGCTCGATCCCAAAAAGGGAATCGAGAATCTGCTGGCCGCTTGCCGCATCTTGAAGGAACGGCGCGCGCCAGTATTCTCGCTCGCGATCGCCGGTTCAGGTTCGCCGGACTATGAAGGAAAGCTCCGCCATGAGATCGATCGGCTGGATCTGCGGAGCGAAGTCACGATGCTCGGCGACGTTCGCGGCGAGGAAAAACAGCGGATGTTCGAGCGTACCGATGTCGTCGTAGTGCCGTCGTTTACCGAGAATTTCGCGATAGTCGTCGCCGAAGCGCTCGCGCACGGCGCGGCCGTGATCGCCAGCACCGGCACTCCGTGGAAAGAACTCGAGCGCAAAGGTTGCGGGCTGTGGGTTGCCAACGATCCCGCGAGCCTCGCGGATGCAATCTCGAAAATAGACTCGATGCCAATCGCCGAGATAGGCGAGCGCGGCCGCCGCTGGATGGCCGCGGATTTTTCGTGGGAAAAATGCGCCTCAGAAATGATCGCGCTATACAAAACCCTGTTAACGCAGAGCAGCGACCGCACCTTGGCAACAGCGCATCAAATGTAAGGACGGACGATACTTCCTTGCAGCTCGTTCCGGGTGAAGGTAACTGCTTTCGCTCTCCGAGAGGGACCCGAGTAGAATCTGTGACGGTGAAGAGCGATGCATGATTGGAAACCCATGCCTTATCGCGATTGCAAGTGGATCGTCCGCGACCCTGACCTGTTGGGCAGCAAACTCGCGGTCCGCGGCACACGGTTGTCAGTCTAGTTCGTGCTCGCTTGCTTTGCCGAGGGCATGAGTGCGAAAGAGATCGCGAAAACATATAGCCCGTTTCCGCGGGAAGCAATTCCGGAAATCATGAAGGTCGCGTCAGAGCTGCTCGATTCCGGGCATGTGGCTGCTTGACGCCAACATGCCGGTTCAGCTCGTGGCGCTGCTCAAAGAACTGGCCATCGACGCCGACACGGCGCGAGCGCATTGTTGGAACCAGCTCAGTAACGGCAAGCTGGTGAGTGCAGTAGTGCGGGCAAAATTTAGCACACTAGACGAATGATCGATTGGCCTGTCGCTTAAGTTAGCCGGAATTCCAGGAAACGTTTCTCGCTCCTGTAATCTGATACCGAGAAGAATGGTTGCGATATTCCGTGAGCCTCACGCATCAATGTTAATCGTCGGAATCAACGCCTATCACGGAGACGCTAGCGCCGCCGCGATTGTAGACGGAACGCTGGTGGCGGCCGCCGAAGAGGAGCGCTTCACCCGCATCAAACACGCGGCCGGCTTTCCAGCCGAGGCTTTGAGGTATGTGGTGAAGGCGGCGGGCGCATCGCCACGCGACATCGACCTGCTGGCGGTGGCGCGCGATCCTTGGGCGCGGATCATGCGCAAGGCGTGGCATGCGCTGAAGATGCCGTCGCTCGCGCGCGACCGGTTGAGCGCGCAATCGCATTTTGCCTCGATTGGCGCTGAAGCGTCGCGTGCTCTGGGAGCCAATGAGGGCTCGATTCGGGTCGGTCGCGTCGAGCATCATCGGGCGCACCTCGCGAGCTCCTTCCTGGTATCGCCGTTCGACG
>JGI12635J15846_10003165_pt1 | contig 14359 bp, 10 predicted proteins | sample BlaSpr_A8_OM2_M2_FD_15846 | JGI IMG/M metagenome (IMG submission 15846) | reverse complement strand
ACCGGGCCATCTGCACTTTCAGCCCGCCACTGAATGGCACCTGTCGATCCGCGGGCCGGAGCGTGTGCTGGATCGCCTGAGGGTCGACGGCGACCGTATTTCGATAAAACATTCCTACCATCATCACCTGGGCGGGCTTGAGATAGAGCTGTCCGGCCCGGCGCTGCGCGACATCACGGTGAACGGTGCGGGCAAGCTGCTGCTCGATCATCTCAACCAGGATTCGCTGACGGTCGCAATCCACGGCAGCGGGTCGGTGCGCGCCAGCGGCAGCGCTGACTTACTGAAGGTGGACATCATGGGCTCGGGCGCAGCCCTGCTGGCGCAACTGGCCGTCCGCTCCACTAAGATATTCATCGCCGGCAGCGGCGACGCCGACATCGCGCCGATCGACGACGCCGACATCTTCATCGCCGGCTCCGGCGATGTACGCCTGCATACGCATCCGAAGCACCTGAACTCCAAGATCGCCGGCTCAGGCCGGATCATCGAGCTGTCGGGCGAGCAGAGGACCTGACGCGACCCGGCTAGCGCATCGTCACCATCTCCTCGGCGCTGGTCGGATGGATCGCGATCGTGTCGTCGAAGTCGCGCTTGGTCGCGCCCATGCGCAGCGCCACGGCGAAGCCCTGCAGCATTTCATCGGCGCCCTCGCCAATAACGTGGATGCCGACGATTTTCTGCGCCGGCCCGACGGTGACCATTTTCATGTGCTCACGCGGCTTGCGCGGCGTGAGCACGTGATACATCGGCATGAACGTCGACGTGAATACCTTGACCGCGTCGCCGTAGCGCGATCGGGCATCGGCTTCGCTCAAACCCACGGAGCCAATCGGCGGATGACTGAACACCACCGAGGGGATGTTTTCATAATCGACCTTGCGCCCTTTCTGGCCGCCGAACAGGCGATCCGCCAACCGCCGCCCGGCCGCAATTGCGACCGGCGTCAGAGCGGCTCGGGGGCTGACATCACCGAGGGCGTAGAGATGTTCCACATTGGTCTGCTGCAATTCATCGGTGACGATGTGGCCCAGCCAGTCGATCGTGACTCCCAGCAACTCCAGCCCCATGCCCGTGGTGATGGGCCGGCGGCCCACCGCCCAGATCAGGGCATCGAACTGTCCAAGGACCCGGCCGTCCTCGACCGCGAGTTCGAGCAACCCTGCCGCATTGCGCGATAGTGCCATCGGTACTGCGCCGGTGGCGAAGTCGACGCCTTCGTCGCGCATGATCTCCATCAGCGAATCGCCGAGCATAGAATCAAAGTGCCGCAGGATGCACTCGTGCCGCAACACCACCGTCGTCCGCGAGCCCAGCGCCGAGAAGATGCCGCTGAGTTCGGCGGCAATATAGCCGCCGCCGACTACCGCCACGTTGTCGGGGCGCGCGCCGAGCTCGAAAAAGCCGTCCGAACTGATGCCGAGCTCGGCTCCCGGCAGCCTCGGGATGATCGGCTTACCGCCGGTTGCGAGCACGATGCTGCCTGCCGACAGGACGCGGTCGCCGACCTGGATCGACTGCGCTGACAGCAGCCGCGCATGGCCGCGCAGCAGCTCGACCTGCCGCTGGCCAAGGTTGCGCTCGTAGATGGCGTTGATGCGGGCGATGAATTCATCGCGCATCTGTTTAAGCAGCGGCCAGTCGTGGCGCCAGAGCGAAATATCGAAACCGTAGCCGGCCGCGTCGCGCAGCGCGTGCGCGAGCTCGCCCGCGTTCCACATGACCTTCTTCGGCACACAACCGACGTTGACGCAGGTGCCACCCAGGCGGCCCATTTCGACCAGAAGCGTCCGTGCACCGAAGTCGGCCGCACGCTGAGCACAGGCCAGACCGCCGCTGCCGCCCCCGATCACGATCAGGTCATAGTCGGATGCCATGGCGTGGAACCTCGAATCTTCGATCAATCTTGCACAATGACCATGTTACACCGGCCGCTGGTGGCTAAAATGCCCGCCAGTCATGCCGAGGTCGCATCCCATGTCCGCAACCATCTCTGATAACCCGCTGCTCGAAGACACGCCGCTGCCGCGTTTCGACGCCATCCGGCCGGAGCACGTGGAGCCGGCCATCACTCGCCTGATCGCGGAGCAGCGTGCGCGCGTGGCACAGATCGAGTCGGTGCCGGATCCGACTTTCAAGACCGTGGTGGAGCCGCTGGAGGAACTGCGGCATCGTCTGAGCAGGGTCTGGTCGCCAATCGGGCACCTGAACGCAGTGATGAACTCGGAGCAGTTGCGGGCGGCGTACAACGCCTGTCTGCCGCTGCTGTCCGAGTACCACACCGATCTGGCGCAGAGCGAACGGCTCTATCGCGCCTATGCACGGATCGCGGAGCGTGAGGGTGCGACCCTCGATGCGGTACAGCGCGAGGTGATCGAGCACGCGCTGCGGGAGTTTCGTCTGGCGGGAGTCGCCCTGGATGCTGCGCGCAAAGCGCGCTTCAAGGCGGTCATGATGGAGCTGTCGCGGCTGTCGGCGAAGTTCGAGGAAAACGTGCTCGATGCCACCAATGCCTGGTCGCATCATGTCACCGACCGCGCACAGCTCGCCGGCATCAACGACGCCATCGTCGAGCAGGCGCGGCGGCGGGCGCGAGAGAAGGGTGTCGACGGCTGGCTGTTCGGTCTGGATCAGCCCAGCTATGTCGCGGTGGTGACCGACGGCGAGTGGGAGCCGTTGCGGCGCGTGTTCTACGAAGCCTGGTCGACGCGCGCCTCCGACCAGGGGCCGGGAGCCTGCAACTACGACAACACCGTGGTGATGAACGATATCCTGCGGCTGCGGCACGAAGCCGCGCAGCTGGTGGATTTCAGCAGTTACGCGGACTACGCGCTGGCGAACCGCATGGCACGCACGATTCCCGAAGTGATCGGCTTCCTGCGCGAGCTGGTCCGCACGGCCAAGCCGGCTGGCGCTGCGGAGTTTGCCGAACTCGAACGTTTCGCGGGCCGTAAGCTCAACGCCTGGGATGTCACGTTCTATTCGGAGCGGCTGCAGCAGAGCCGCTATTCGGTGACGCAGGAAGAGTTGCGCGACTACCTGCCGCTGCCACGGGTGCTTGAGGGTCTATTCGAAGTCGTGGAGAAGCTGTTCGATGTACGCATCCGCGAGCGCACCGGCGTGCCGGTGTGGCACCCGGATGTACGCTACTTCGAGGTGCAGACTCCGACCGATACTCCAGTGGCCAGTTTCTACCTGGACGCTTATGCCCGACCGCACAAGCGCAGCGGCGCCTGGATGGATGACTGCGTCGGCCGCAAGGGCTTAAGCGGGCGAACGATTCTTCCGGTTGCTTACCTGGTGTGCAATTCAATGCCGCCCAGCGACCATCGACCGGCGCAGCTCACGCACGATGATGTGGTGACGCTGTTCCATGAATTCGGCCATGGCCTGCACCACATGCTCACGCGCGTCAACTACCCGAGCCTTGCCGGCATCAACGGCGTCTCCTGGGACGCGGTCGAACTGCCAAGCCAGTTCATGGAGAACTATGCCTGGCAGAGCGAGGTGCTCAATCGCATCTCGGCGCACGTGCACGACCGCGAACCGCTTCCGGCCGAGAAACAGTGCCAGTTGATCGCGACCCGTAGCTTCCAGGCCGGATTGCAGACCCTGCGGCAGGTGGAGTTCGCGCTGTTCGATATGCGCCTGCACGCCGAATATGATCCGGCACGCGGCGGCCGCGTCTACGAGATTCTGAACGAAGTGCGGCACGAAGTCGCGGTGGTGCCGGTGCCGGATTGGAATCGCTATCCGCATGGCTTCGGCCACATTTTTTCCGGCGGCTACGCTGCCGGCTATTACAGCTACAAGTGGGCGGAAGTGCTGGCGGCGGACGCGTTTGCAGCTTTCGTCGAGCGTGGGGCATTCGATCGCGCGACGGCGCGGCGCTTTCTCGACAGCATTCTGTCGCGCGGCGGCAGCCGCGATGCGCTCGAGGCCTTCGTGGAGTTTCGCGGCCGCAAGCCGCAGGTCGCGGCGCTGCTCAAGCAATACGGTATCGCTGCCTGAAGCGCAGCGCTGCCGGCGGCAGCGGCGTCGCCCGGCCGCGACGCGTCGGGCGGCTGTTGCGCACCGGCTCCCGGTGCGCAATCCAAATGAGGACCTGAGCGATGAACCCTGAATATGGCAAAGCCCGCGCCACTCTGTTAATCGTCCTGCTCTGCAGCTCATTGACCTGCGCCGACGACGCGCCCGCGGCGCAACCGTTGGATTGGCCGGACAGCTTCGTCGCGCGTGTCGAGGCGTTGGCACTGTTGCAGACACTGAACGCCGACCTGCTGAGCCATGACAGCGCAACGCTGACGCTCGAGCGCTGGTGCGATAGCCATCGGCTGGCATCGCCGCCACGAATCGTCGCTGAACGGCTCGCCGGCGCCGACAAGCCGCCTACCGAGGACCAGCGTCGCGAGCTGGGCGTCACTGCGACGGATACCGTCCGTTACCGCAGGGTGAGATTGCTNTGCGGCACAGTGGTGCTGTCGGAGGCGGACAACTGGTACGTACCCGCTCGACTGAGCCCCGATATGAACCGGCTGCTCGACACCACCGACACGCCGTTTGGCCGGGCCGTGCAGGCATTGCATTTCCAGCGCCACACGATTTCGGCAACGCTGCTTTGGCTGCCACTGCCCGAAGGCTGGGAAATGAGCCCGGCCGCCGCGAGCGAGGGCTCGGGGAAACTGGTCGCGCCGGCCGGCGTGCTGCAGCATCGGGCCGTGCTGACATTGCCCGATGGCACGCCATTCAGCGAGGTGGTGGAGACCTACACCGGCAATGTGCTGGCGTTTCCGCCACCCCGGCCCTAGTTCGGGCCGTCACCAGATCCGCGCGCGCCTGGCGGGCTCGATATAGAGATTGTCGCTGGGCTGAACGCCAAATGCCTCATACCACGCGTCGATGTTTCGCACCACACCGTTGACTCGAAAACTCCGGTAGGAGTGCGGATCACTGAGCGTCAGCTGCCGAATGTAGTCCTCGCGCGAGGTGCCGCGCCAGATCTGCGCGAAAGACAGAAAAAAGCGCTGATCGCCGGTCAGGCCGTCGATGTCCGGAGCGGCCTCATTGTTCAGTGACGCGTGATAGGCGTCCAGGGCGATCGCGACGCCGCCTAAATCGGCAATATTCTCCCCCATCGTCAGCTCCGGGTTGATATGCAGTCCCGGGACCGGCTCAAAGCTCGCGTACTGCGAGCCGAGTATGGCTGCCCGGGCCTTGAATGCGTTGGCGTCCGCCTCGGTCCACCAGTCTCGCAGGGCGCCACGGGCGTCGAGCGCGCGCCCCTCATCGTCGAAGCCGTGAGTCAGTTCGTGGCCTATGATGGCGCCTATGCCGCCGAAGTTGACCGCCGCATCGGCGTTAGGATCAAAGTCCGGTGCCTGGAGAATCGCCGCCGGGAACACGATGTCGCGCAGCGACCCGTTGTAGGCGTCGACGGTTTGCGGGGTCATATCCCAGCTGCTTTTGTCGACCGGCCCGTGGCTGCGGCCGAGCAGGAAGGCATATTCCGCCGCCGCGGCCCGAAGTACGTTGCCGACCAGATCATCGTCACGCACGATGAGCGTGGAATAGTCGCGCGGCGTGTCCGGGTATCCCACTTTGACCACGTAGGTGTCCAGCTTGCGAAGTGCCTCGGCCCGCGTCGCCTCGCTCATCCAGTCGACTCGTTCGATGCGGCCGCGAAAGGCGCGAATGACCTCGGTCACCAGCGATTCGATAGCGGCTTTGGTGTCAGCCGGGAAATAGCGAGCCGTATATAGTTGGCCGACCGCCCAGTCCAGCGTGCCGAAACAGCTGCTCGGATCCGATGCACAATCCCCGCCCGCAACCGCCTTGATGCCCTCCTTCCATCGAGCCTGTCGCTCGCTGATACCGAGCAGGACATGGTCGCGAAATTCGAAGCGGGCATCGCCAAAGGAATGCGTCAGATAGGGTGAGGCCGTGTCCGCTACGGTGAACGCCAGCCACGCCTTCAGCGTGTCGAGCGGCGTGTCGGCGAAAACCCGCGTGATCTTCGGAAATGCGCTCCTTTCACCGACCACCACGCGGCTCCTGGCCCCAAGTCCGGTGCCCTTGAGGAATGCCGGCCATGGAAATCCGGGCGCAAATGCCTGCAGTTGCCCGGGCGTGTACGGGTTGTAGAGCTTCCTCAGATCGCGCTGCTCCGCCTTGGTCCAGCTGGCTTGTGCGATACGGGTTTCCAGCGCCACGATCGCGGCGGCGCGCTGGTGCGCAGCGGGCCAGCCGCTCAGCGTCAACAGCCGCTCTACGTAGTCGCCCAATTGCCGTTTCTTGTCGGCCAGTTCGGGCTTCAGATAGTAGTCGCGGTCAGGCAGCGTCAGCCCGCTTTGCTGCAGGTAGATCGCGTAGTGCGCGGTGTCCTTGAGATCGACGTCGATCGATACCCGAAAGAAAGTCCCCTCGAAGCCTGAGACAGAGTGCCCCATCAGCGTCGCCAGCTGCTCGCGCGAGCGGCTCGAACGAATGGCGGTGAGCTCGGGCGCGAGCGGCCGCACTCCAAGCGCCTCGAGTCGCTTCTGGTCCATGAAGGCGTTGTAGAACGCGCCCACCTTAGCTTCGATGGTAGCGGGTTCGTGGCCGGCATGGGCGGCGGCTTGCTCGATGATCGCGCGCAGCTGCGCCTCGGTGCGCTCGCGCATCAGTTGCGCCTCGCTCATGTACGGTCGGTCTGGGGGGATGGTTGCTCGCGCGATCCAGGCGCCATTGCAATGCTGGAAAAAATCATCGCCAGGATTGACCGACGAATCCATCGCCGACATGTCGAGACCCACCGGTGGATACAGCGCGCCGCCAAATTCGACCGGCGCAATCGGCGCCGCGAGCGCGGCCGACGCGGTCAGCAAAGCCCCCGTTGCAATCAGGTAATGTGCACCAATCAACTCCGATGCTCCTTTCAGTTCCCGTCAAGGTGACATTATCACGACCGGGGGATATGACCGCACGCCCCCATATGGAACCACCCACGATCAGCAGCAGCTCGCTCATGCGGATCACTTTCAGACGGACTCGATCTCCTCCCGACCGCGCTGCCGCGCTTCGGCTTCCCGTCGTGCGTCCTCGATCTGGTTGAGCACGGCACCCAGATCGGCTTCGGCCAGGCTCTGGGTAAAGTGGCCCGTGAGCGGGGTTTCCGGCGTCAGCGCGGTGGCCTGATAGAGCTTCCAGATTTCCTGCGCGTAGTCCGTTTCCAGCAGTTCGGGAGCGGCCCGGGCGAAGGCCGCGCGCATGTTATTGACATCGCGTTCCAGCATGCTGAACGCATTGTTGTTGCTGGCGGCATTGACCGCTTGCGGTAGATCGATGATGACCGGACCGTTGGCGTCCAGCAGCACGTTGTAGTCGGAAAGGTCGCCGTGAATCAGGCCCGCGCACAGCATGCGCACGATCTGCGCGATCGTGAACGCGTGCCACTGCCGCGCCTGCTCCGCGCTCAAATCGACGTCAGTGAGGCGGGGCGCGGGATTGCCCTGCGCATCCACCACCAGTTCCATCAACAGCACGCGATCATAGACACCGTATGGGGTGGGCACGCGCACGCCGGCATTGGCGAGGCGGTACAGCGCGGTTACCTCGGCGTTGGTCCACTCCGCATCCTGCACCTTGCGGCCGTGGCGGCCGCGCTTGGCCATCGCGCGGGCATCGCGGCTACCGCGCGCCTTGCGGCCTTCCTGGTATGCCGCGAGTTTGTGGAAGCCACGGTGCTCGGCATCCTTGTAGACCTTGGCGCAGCGAATCTCATCGCCGCAGGCCACGACGTAGACCGACGCTTCCTTGCCGCTCTTAAGCTGGCGGAGAACCACATCGACTTTGCCGTCCTCAACCAGCGCTTGCAGGCCCTTGGGCGTTTTCATCAGGCGTGATCAGACACCGGCGGTCGCCGGCGTGCCGGCACCTACCCGCTCGAGTCCGACTGGGCCGAAATGATTCGCCCAAGGTTGAGGCAGCCTCGCAACGGTCACTATCTATTCTTTTTCTTTTCGGCTTTGGCGGCCCTCTTCTGCATCAGGTTCATCGCCGGCTTTTTCTTCGTTTCTTTCTTTCGATCAATTCCCTTGCTCATGTCGTCTGCTCCTGCGTTGCGGGGCGGGTGCCGCCACCTCAGTGCTGCAGTTTAGAGGGAAAACGCGGCGAATGGTCTGCATATTGTGCAAGCCGGCGCGGAGAGCGCGCCGGGCCCTCATTCGGCCGCCCCAATGAGCTTCGCTTCCGGTACGGCGGTCGATGGCGGCGTGCCCGTACCATATCCGAGCCACCAAACCAGCAGCACTACGCGATCAACGCCGTCGAAGTACGGCGGCGAGCGATAGACCTCGTCCCGCTTGCGCACCAGAACGCCGTCACTCACAGCACCGAATTTGAGGCTCAAAAAGCTCAGAGCAAGTGAATCGTAACTTCCTCGCACCACGTCGTCGTGACCGTGCACTGCGTGCTGCACCAGGTATTGCACCTGATTGGCCTGCAGGTACTGGTTCACGTGCCGATCGGCGATTGCTTGTTGATACTCCATATTATTGGCGAGCCCGTCGAGATTGATGACACGCCGGCAACTGAAGAAAGCAAAGTCGCCGCTATCACTCATTGCGAACACGGCGCTCTCGGTCGTGTGATCGCGCGCCCACACTGCCGCGTTGTAGACAGCGGCATGCCAGCTCCCATTCAGCGGATATTGGTCGGCGGTGTACTGCCTGCCGACAGCGGCTGCAAGCAGGACCGCCACCGCCGCCCAATAGACCGCAGGCGTTCGCTCCACGATAGTCGATTTCAAAATTAAATCGATTCCGCCCGCGACCAACATCACGGCGAATAGCCGGTACAGCACGAAGTACCAGCCGAACACGCCCCATCTCATGAATAGCACGGTGTACAGGAAATGGAGAATGACGGCCCACGACAATCCGGTTGTAGACAACGTGTAGTAGTCGTCGCCCGGCAGCGGCAGCGGACTGCCCGTTCGGATGAATCGCCACATCAGCCAGCCGATGGCGAGCACGACGCATCCATAGTGCGTGATCCCGATGGCCCCAGGGTGCCACCGCTGAGAGCAAGCGATGGAAAACTCGACTTCAGCGCACCGCTGATCGGCACGACTGAGCCGAACTGGGTGTAGTTGAATAACAGATAGGGAAACACCACAGCGCAGCAACCCAGCCCCGCCATGACGATTGCCGCCATGGCCGTGGGGCGCGTGCGCCGATCGAGAACGTAATGCAAGGAGCAGACAAGCAGCGCCAGCGGCACGAATATCATGTCGAGCCGCGACAGCACGACGAAGCCGAGAATCGTTCCGAGCAACAGCGCGCGAGACCGGGTGGGCGGCGCCTGCGAAATATGCAGTCCGTAGCCGAACAGAGCGACCAGCATTAGGACGAACAGCGCAGATTCCATGCCATTTATGCTCGCCCTGGCGACCAGGAAGATGAACAGAATTCCGCTCAGCAATGCNGTACGAGCCGAAAACANCCGTGAGTAGGTGCGATACAACAGCAGGAANGCGACGCTCAATAGCGCTCCCTGCAGCAACACGACCAGCCTTAGCATCGTCTCGGGTGAGNCGTGCAGCAGAAACAGCGGCACCAGCAACAGCAGCCAGAGCGGGTGAAAGCCGTTGGTGGGATGAATGCCATCGAAAGTCATGCCACGGCCCGCGGCCATGTTCCGCGCCGTGGTCATGAAATAGGAGGCATCGTCCGCTACGCGTACCAGAAGATGACGAACGTCGCTCTGCCATGCGAATTGCAGGCAGAAAAACGCCGCGCCCGCAAGTATCAGCATGGCGGCCGCGAATGCCGCACGATCTTGCGACGCACGCTGCGAATTGATCATTGACCAAGCATTTTGCACTTGCGCTTCGTCAGTAGCCAGTGCGGTTGCGCCGGGTCGGGCTCGAGGTTCGTGCGCAACTTTCAAATGCGAAGATTGTGCGCCGCTGTCTACCTGTCAAACATTACGGGCAGACCGGAATCCTCGGCTCCGGTAAAACCGACGTCAGCCACTAAAACGAGAGTCTCCAATGTTCAAACACAGGGCGAGCGATGGATACGTCTTCGGCTGGTGCCGTCGCCGATCTCGACGGCGTCGCTATAACAGTTCACGGTGCAGCTGACACGGCACGCGGCGGCATGCGCAAAACTACTCGCGATGCGCCAATCGGTACCCAACCCCGGTCTCGGTGAGCAGCCAGCGCGGCCGCGTCGGATCGGGTTCAAGCTTCGAGCGCAACTGCTTCATATAGACGCGCAGGTACTGCGTCTGCTGCGCGCTTCCCGGCCCCCATACCTGCTGCAGCAGAGCGCGATGAGTCACCACCAGGCCGATATGCTGCGCCAGCACTTCGAGCAGTCGATATTCGATCGGGGTCAGGTGCAGCTCGTGTCCGCCGTCATCGCGCGCGCTGCGCGCCTTCAGATCGATCTGCCAGACACCGATCGTAAGCGTGGCGCCGGCGGCGCCCGCGCTTGCGGTATGGCGCAGCGCGACCTGCACCCGGGCGCTGAGCTCACGGGCTCCGAACGGCTTGGTGATGTAGTCGTCGGCGCCGGCCTCCAGAGCCGCGACCTTGTCCGACTCGTCACTGCGCGCCGACAACACGATGATCGGCACCCGCGACCAGCTGCGTACGCCGGTGATCACCTCGGTGCCGTCGCGATCGGGCAATCCCAGATCGACGATCAGCAGATCGGGTTTGTGCGTGCGCGCTTCCGCCAGTCCGCGTTCCGCGCTCTCGGCTTCGATGACGCGGAAGTTCTCCAGCTCGAGCAGCGTGCGCAGCACGCGACGCAGCTGCGGCTCGTCCTCGACCACCAGCACCGCACGGCTCGCGACCGTCATCGCGACGACAGCAACTCGGACGACACCCGTTCCTCCGCCGTGGCCGGCGCGATCGCCGGTAACGGCAGCGTAAAGCGGAGCGCGGCGCCGTGCGGCGCGCGGTTCTCGGCCCATATGCGCCCCTTGTGCAGGGCAAGAATCGTGCGGCAGATCGCTAGCCCGAGGCCGATGCCGCCGACGGCGCCTTCCGGCGCCCCACGCTGGAACTTCTCGAACAGAATCTCGGGATCGGCGGCAGCCAGGCCGGGTCCGTCGTCCTCGATGCTTACTTCGACCTGGCGCGACAGCACTTGTGCGCTGATGCGGATCTCGCTGCCCGCAGGCGTGTATTTGCCGGCGTTGTCGAGCAGATTCTCGAGCACCTGTTCGATCAGACGCCCATCGATGCGCAGTAGCGGCAATGAGTCGGGCAGCTCGATGCGCACCCGGTGGCGGCGCAGCCGCTGCTCGAGACGATGCAGCACCGAACCGACCAGCTCGTCGAGCGCGTACAGGTCGATACGCGGCTGGATGGCGCCGGTCTCGAGCCGTACCAGATCGAGCAACGTAGTGATGCGCTCGCTCATGCGCGTGGCTTCCTCGCTCACCGAGCTTGCGAGCGCGGCTCGGTCGGCATCGCTCAACGCATCGAGATTGCCGGCAAGCGTGGCCGCGCCGCCCGCTATGGTGGCCAGCGGCGTGCGCAGGTCATGCGAGATCGACGCCAGCAGGGCATTGCGAATCGCTTCGGTCTCGGCTCGTACCTCGGCCGCCTGGGCGTGGGCTGCAAAATCGGCCCGCTCCAATGCCAGCCCGATCTGGGCTGCGAACGTCTCGAGCAAACGAAATTGCTCCGGTAGGGTGACGCGCCGGGGATTCTCCGGCAGCAACGCGAGCACGCCGAACGCCCGTTCGCCGCCGGCGAGCGGCAGATAGAGGCCGGCCGAACCGCTCAGCGTATCGGTGCCCATGCCGGCGGGCTTGCGATGATCGAACACCCACTGGGCGACCCCCAGGTCGGCGCCGGCATACGACACGTCGAGCAGACCGGCTCGCGGATAGACGACGTGACCCTGCTCGTCGCAGAACAGCAGCACCGCGCGGCTGGTGAATACCTGACTCACATGGCGTACCGCCACCCCGGCCATTTCGTCGCGGCCGCGCGCCATCGCGAGCTGCCGGCTCATCTCGTACAGCAATGCAGTGCGCCGCTCGCGATAACCGGCGATGCGCGCCTGCTGGCGCACGCTGGCATTGAGCGTGCCGATGATCAGCGCGACGATCAGCATTATTGCGAAGGTAATGAAGTATTGGACGTCGCTGACCGCAAAAGTGAAGCGTGGCGGCACGAACATGAAATCAAAGGCGGCGACGCCGAGCACGGAGCTCAGGATCGCGGCCCGACGGCCGCCATAGACCGCCACCAGCGCCGTGGTGAGCAGATAGATCATCACCAGATTGGCCTGCGCCAGCGTTGGATACAGGCCGTAGAACACCCAACTGACGCCGGTAGCGGCCAGCGTCGACAGCACTGCCAGCAGATAGCGCGGCCAGCCCTGCTTGCCGGAACCAGCCGACAGCACGCTGTCCGGAGCGCTCGCAGAGGCGGCCGGCGGATCCGCGACCACATTGCGCGCGATCACCAGCACATCGATGTCGCGGCTGGCTTCGAGNAAATAATCGGTAGTCGAGGGTCGGAACAGGCGCCGCCAGCGCGGGCGATTGGAAGTCCCGATCAGGATGCGCGTGACGTTGCGGGTGCGCGCATATTGCAGCAGCTCGGCGCCAGCCGATGAGCCGCCGAGCGTGATGGCCTCGGCTCCCAGCGATTCGGCAAGNCGCAGGATCGCGATGCGGCGATTGCGCTCGTGCTCCGACAGCCGCTGCAGGTCCGGCGTCTCGACGAACACCACCAGCCATTCGGCGTCGAGGCGGTCGGCGGTGCGCTTGCCGGCGCGCACCAGCCGCTCGGCCTGCGCGTCCGGGCCCACCGCCACCAGCACGCGCTCGCATGCAGCCCAGGAGTCGCGGACTGCTTTCTCACGGCGATAATCGCGCATCGCCAGGTCGACGCGATCGGCGGTCTTGCGCAGCGCCAGTTCGCGCAGCGCGATCAGATTGCCCTTGCGGAAAAAATTCTCGAGCGCGCGCTGCGCCTGTTGCGATACGTAGACGCGACCTTCGCGCAGCCGCTGCAGCAGGTCATCGGGCGTAATGTCGACCAGCTTGACTTCATCGGCCTCGTCGAACACCCGGTCAGGCAGGGTCTCGAGCTGGCGCACGCCGGTGATCTGCCACACGACGTCGCTCAGGGATTCCAGATGCTGCACGTTGACGGTCGTGAAGACGTCGATGCCGGCATCGAGCAGTTCCTCGATGTCCTGCCAACGCTTCTCGTGCCGCGGCGGTGGATCACCGCCGCTGATGTTGGTGTGGGCGAGTTCGTCGACCAGCAGCAGGCGCGGCTTGCGCGCCAGCGCCGCGTCGAGATCGAATTCGCGGCGCGTCGTGGTGCCGAAATTCATGACCAGCGACGGCAGCTGTTCGAGCCCGGCGAGCAGTCGTTCGGTCTCCTCACGGCCGTGCAGCTCGACATAGCCGACCACGACATCGACGCCCTCGGTACGCCGCCGCTGCGCCGCCTCGAGCATCGAGTAGGTCTTGCCGACGCCGGCGTTGGCGCCAAAGAAAATAGTCAGGCGCCCGCGATGCGCACGCGCCTCGGACTGCCGCACCTGGGCAAGCAACAGGTCCGGATCGGGCCGGTTATCGTTCATCCCTGATCAGTTTGCGCGCAACGGCGCCTATAAAGAGTGTACGCGATCACTATACCCGTCGCCGCTGCGACTGTAATGCGCCGGCCCGTGCGATCGAACTCAACGCAGTGCATCCAATGCGAGGTTGAGCTCCAGCACATTGACGCGAGGCTCGCCGAACACTCCCCACTGCTGCGATTGCGTATGTGCCGCGATCAGGCCGCGGAGCCGCTCAGGATCGAGACCGCGCGCGCGGGCGACGCGCGTCACCTGATATTCAGCGCCTGCGGGGCTGATGTGCGGATCCAGGCCGCTGCCGGAGGCGGTGACGAGATCGACCGGCACCGGCAGCGTGTTGGCCGGATCGGCCTGCTGCAGCGCCGCCAGGTGCATGTTAACCGCATCGATCTGGGCGGGGTTGGTCGGCCCCAGATTCGAACCGGTCGACGAGACGCCGTTGTAAGGCTGCGGCGTGGTGGCCGATGGACGCGACCAGAAGTACTTCGGATCATCAAACGGCTGCCCCAGCAGCGCCGATCCGACCAGGCGATCGCCTTGCAGAATCAATGAACCCTCGGCGGCACGCGCGCAACACAGCGTGGCGATGCCGGTGACAACCAACGGATAGACGATGCCGGTCAGCACGCTGAACACCATCAGGGTCAGCAGCGAGGGCAACAGGATTTTGGACATGGCAGTACCCTTCAGGCCAGATGTAGCGCGACCAGCAACATGTCGATCACCTTGATGCCGATGAACGGCACGATGATCCCGCC
>JGI12635J15846_10003164_pt1 | contig 14360 bp, 11 predicted proteins | sample BlaSpr_A8_OM2_M2_FD_15846 | JGI IMG/M metagenome (IMG submission 15846) | reverse complement strand
GCTCGAAGGGCGGCACGATCCAGTTGACGCGCTCGATGGCGTTGAGCTACGCGCAGTTCAACATCCAGACCAATTGCATCGTCCCCGGCATTTTCCCGCACAACGAAGAGATGATGCAGTTTTTCAAGGGCGGCAAATTTATTCCGATCGGCCGCGTCGGCGAAGACAGCGAGCTCGGCCCGCTCGCCGTGTTCCTCGCCTCCGACGCGTCCAATCACGTCAACGGCGAACTGATCGCGATCGACGGCGGCGGCCTTGCGGGCGGTATCGCGCCGACCGGAGTGTCACCGGAAACTTCGAACTGAAAAAACAGCGGAGCTGAAAATGGCCACCTCGAACGCGTCGAATGATTTCTCGCTCGAAGGCAAGAGCGCGCTGGTCGTCGGCGCCGAGCATTCCGTCGGGCGCGCCGCCGCGGTGACGCTCGCCGAAGCCGGCGCGAAAATCGTCATCGCGTCGCAGGAACCCGGCACCGACAAGCAGCTCAAGGAGGTCGCGAAGCTGGTGACCGCGGCCGGCGTCAAGCCCGTGATTCGTGTGCAGAGTGCGTCGATACGCGCCGACCTGTCCGCCACCGCCGACTTCGCCGCCAGCCAACTCGGCCGATTGGACATCNTGGTCAACGCGCTCGACACGCCAGCNTACGGCCCGGCNGAAGCCGGCGACGACACNNNGTTCGACAGAATCATGGAGAACAATCTGAAGACGGTCTGGATGTCGTGCCAGGAGGGCGCGCGCGTGATGCTGCGACAGGGCGGCGGCGTCATCGTCAATATCACGTCGGTGCTGGCGGAACGCGGCGTCCCCAACGCGGCGCTCTACTGCGCGGCGAAAGCCGCAGTGCTGAATCTCACGCGCGCGCTCGCGCTCGAATGGGGCCGCAGGGGAATCCGCGTCAACGCTATTCAGGCCGGATGGCTCGACGACGAATCGAGTCCCGCCAACAAGGACGACGAGTTCAGCAAAAATCTGCTCAAGTACCTGCCCGACAATCGTCTGGTGAAGCCTGAGGAACTCGGCGGCGCCCTGCTCTACCTGTGCTCGCCCGCAGCCGGCTTCGTGACGGGAGAATCGATCGCAGTCGACGGCGCACTCCGCGCGCGCGTGTAGGCTTCGCGCTATCGCTCGGCGACGGTGAACATGTAGTCGCCGCCGTCATACGGATATTTGGCGATCACATCTTTGATGTGCCCGGATTCGATGTCGTCGGCGATACGCTGCACGCCGCGCGCGATCTCGTCCTGGTCTGGCGCATCGGCGAAACTCGAGATGCCGCTGCGGATGCGCGGATCGAGATACCGCTCGGGCTGAAGCTTCCCGCAGCAGAGAAAAAAATCCTTCAGGTCGGGGGTGACGTCGTACTTTTCCTCGTACGCAATGCGAAAGCCCGCGGACTCGAGCACGTCGACGGTGACGAATCGCACGTACGGCGCAATCGCCTTTTCCATCATCCGCGGGAAGTACTCGCTCAGCCAATAGTGGCGGATCTGTTCCACGGTGCAGTTGAGAATTACGAAGCGCGCGTGCGGCGTCAGCACCCGATGAACTTCCTTGAACGCCGCGGCCGGGTCCGCCATATGATGATGCACGAAGGTGCAGGTCGCGCCGTCGAAGCTGCCCGACGCGAACGGGATCGCCTCGGCGCGCGCGTTGTGCCATGCGATCTGCGGGCACTTCTCTTTCGCCCGCACGAGCATCGTCGCCGACAGCTCCAGCCCGCGAATTTGCACGCCCGCCTGATGCATCGCTATTGTGTAATTACCGGTCCCTGATCCGACGTCGAGGTAGCGGCCATCCGCGCGCGGACGCAGATGATGAATCAAGCGTGAGAGGACATACGGATCGGCTTGCCGCGTCGTGTCGTATCCGACACCGATCCGGTCGTACAGCGCCATCTACATCTGCTCTCCGCCAACCGTCAGCACGATCGCGCTTTCCTCGACCGCCTCGATCGAATGCTCGATCCCACGATCCAACGCGACCATCGCGCCTGCGCTCACAGGCTGCGCTTTACCCTTCGCGGTAAAATTGATTCTGCCCTCGATCACGTGCACGGTGATCGGCGCGCGTGTGTGATGCTCCTGCAGCTTGGCGCCCTTCTTCAGCATCATCAGCGCCACGTTGATCCCGTCGCCCTTCACCAGCGAGCTGCCGTGCCGATCGTTGCCGGCCCACGCGGGCTCGCTCTTGAGCCGCGCAATCTCCGCGCGCACATCGACCGCAATCAATCCGCCTTGCGCCAGAAAATTCTCATTGTGAGGATGCCTGGCGTGATGCGTCGCCTGGTCGTCCTGCCGCGCGCGATCGGAATCCTTAGTTTGTTGCGCCATGGAAGTCCTCCGCTACGACCATTGTTTCCCGACCCGGAATTCCACGCAATCACCTGCGCGGTGGGCGGCAGGGGTGACCCCTGCACCCAGTATCTATACCGAAAAGCCCTGCGGACAGGTCTTTTCGAAAAGTTCTAACAGAGGCGAAGCCCCGCATCTTTCGCGTAGATACTGGTTTGCAAGGGGTCACCCCTTGCCGCCCACCGCGCAGGTGATTCATCATTTGTCGCATGAGTAAGTCCGCAGTCCCTTCCGCGAACCAGATTATTGAGTACTCGAACTTCGCGTCGGTCGTGACCGGCGAGGGCGACTGGATGCCCGCCGGCTTCCCGCTGCCCGACGGCGGCTTCTGGCAATATCGCGAGCCCGACGCGGTCGTGATCGTGCAGGACGGTTTTCTGCGCGTCGCCGCGGTGCCGTACACGCGCGGCCACGACAAGATCCAGTTCCTGGACAACGCCAAGCACATGTATTTCAGCACGCGCACGTTCGCATGCCCCGACGGCGGCGCGATCACGTTTTCGATCGATCTCGCCGCGACGATCGTCAGCGGCGCGGCGGGCGATCTCTACGACGGCTTCGTGTCGTTCAACGTGCTCGATTTCTCGACTGGCGCCGCGCTCGATTTCTTCGTCGGCAATGAAACGATCGCGACTGTGTACGGCAAGCTGCCGTTTCCCGGCGTGCCGGTCGTCGATCCCGCGCATGGCCCGCGCCACTTCTGCTTGTTCGAGGAAATTCGCGACGCGACCGCGCCCGGCCAGCTCCATCATTTTGAAATCGCGTACGACTCCGCCGCCGACCGCGTGACGTTTTCGGTTGACGGCCGCGAGGTGCGCCAGTATTCGAATGTTCCGTTCAAGCTCGGGCCGTGCACGCTCGCGCTCGGCCTGATGAGCGAAAAAGATATCGCGCCCGGCAAGGGCAGCGTCTCATGCCACGGTCAGGGCGCAGTCGGCAAATGGGGCAACATCCGAATCGCAACCACCGCCCCCCGCTAAGGTACTCAAATGGAATTCGCAGGCTTTGGACATATCACGCTGACGGTCAGTAACTACGACGCGTGCCTGAAATTCTACGACCGCCTGATGACGCATATCGGGATGCGCCGTTACTTCGAGTCGCCGCTCGGCGTCGGATGGTTCGCGGACGAGTACATGTTTGTCATGGGACATGCGGCGCCGGCCGGCGATCGATTCTCGCAATGGCGCACCGGCCTGCATCACCTGTCATTCCGCGCGCGCAGCCGCGACGAAGTGGACTCATGCTACGCGATGCTCAAAGAAATCGGCGCAAAGATTATTTTCCCCGCCGAGCCCGGTCCGTTCTGGCCCGGCTACTATTCGGTGGTTTTCGAAGATCCGGACGGCACGCGGCTTGAGATGAACTACATCCCAGTCGAAGGATGGAACGCAGTCGCCGCGGCGGCCGACGCGATCGCACGGGGCAAAGCGCAATCGGAGTAATCCAGGTGTCATGCGTACAATTCTGCGCTGCCTAGCTGCGACGATTGCAATCGCAATAGCAGGATGCGCGACGTCGTCCGCAGCACCGCCTCCCGCACAGAATATCAGCGCGCCGCTAAATTTGTGCGCGCCGAGCGGTTCGCCTCCGAAAGAGATCGCGGCTCAAGCAGGCGACGTTCAATACGAGGTCACGGTCACCGACGCCGCGGGAAATCCGGTAAGAGGTCTGAAGCAGTCGGATTTTGTGGCGTATGTCGGTAATCAATCGTTGGCGATCAAATATTTCCGCGACGATCAAAGCGGAGCGCCGCAGTCGATTGTGATGGTTGTGGACGAGTCGGGCAGCATGCTGCGGAAGCTTGTCGTGCAGGACCCAAGCACGCTGCAGAGCGTACGCCAAGAACTTGGCGAAGCGGCAAAGAGGCTAAACAGATGCGACGAGATCGCTGCGATCGCGGTGGCAGGCCATCCTGACAAGATTAGGGTTATCCAGCCGCTAACAACCGATCACGCACTGGCGCTGGGGTCGATAACTGCGCAGGTCCCGTGGGGACAGACACCGCTCTACGATGGGATTAATCAGGGACTGGAATTGATCGAGTCGGCACACTACCCCGATCGCATCCTAGTCATAATCACTGACGGTCTCGACAACAGCAGCGAAACGAAATTGGACGAAGTGCTCACGCGCGCTAAGAAAGACTCGGTTCCGATCTACATGATTGGTATTGGAGATCCGAGCCTCCCGCCCAGAGCAATTGAAATCTTGTTAGGACCACTTGTGATGCGCGATCGAGTCGATACGAACACCCTGAAGGCACTGTCTGTGCCGAGCGGCGGTCAATACTACGTTGTATCGGAGCTCGCAAAAGACGATGGCCGCGGGCTTGTTGCTGCGATCGGTGAAGTGGCAGATGCGCTCGGACATAGCTATGCGATTGGAGTGATTGGTCCATCGACAAGCGCGTCGGAAGAGCAGCCTGTCAAGATTGGTTTGGCCAATCCAGGCACTTTCCTCTTGAGCGCACGCAAGGTGGAAGCAGCAGCCAACTCCGGTCCCTGATTTATGCAGAGGCGTGTTTTCGCGCCGGCCGTTCAAATGCGCCCATACGCGCGCAGGCAGAGAAGCGCCTCGAGGGTTAGCCGTCCACGCCATTCGATCGCGGCGCCATCGCCCGGGGCTTGCCAGGTGATCGGCCAGCCACCGTCGGGTTGCTGGCGGGACGCTAGATCGTCTAGGTGCGCAGCGATCAGATCGTCCGAGAAAGCCGCGCGCCCGATTGACCTGGGCGTCGGGCAGAGTCCCAGCGGCGTCACGCCGTAATCCGAGGTTCCGGCGCGCTCGAGAAACCACTTGGTGCGCGGCGCCTCGCTGCACAAACGGATCGCTAATTCGCGCGCGCGAGCGGGCTCCGGCGCATACTCGAGAAATCTCAGCGCGGTTGCAATCTCGTGCGCGTCCGTGAGCGGACGCTCCAGCCGTTTCCAGCACCACTCGTCGGCCTGCGTCAGCCATCGATGACTCGCGCCCTGGTAGTGAAGCAGTCCGGCAATACCCGCGGTCGGATTGGGAGAGTCCGACCCGAAAGATGGCGAATTCCAATGCGCGGCGCGTGGGTAGTCGAAAATATGCGGCAGCGTCGTTTCGACGCGACCGTCCGGCTCCGCGACCGAGGCCAGGAACTCGCAGATTCCAGCGGCCAGCGCGGGGTCGCGAATATCGGCCTCGCGCAGTGCGCGGAGCGCGTTCTCGCACGCGAGCGGCGTACTGCCGGGCGCGCGGAGGTCCGGCTCGAGCGCATTGCCAAATCCGCCATCCGCGTTACGGTAGGCCGTCAGCGCCGCGATTACCGGCTCAGTCGACCCGTCAAGAAACGCACGCACGAAGATCGCCCGCTCCAACAAACGCGCGTTGCGCCAAATGAAATCCGCGGCGCGCTCTACGACGACCGAACTCTTCTTGCTCATTTTTTCATGCGCCTCTGGTGAGTGCGGTGTGCATTCACTTCACGCCCGGGAAACTCAACGTGAAACCTCCGTCTACCATGATCGTTTGCGCGGTCAGGTAGCTGGCGGCGGGGAGGCAGAGCAGGCAGGCGACGGCCGCGATCTCGTCGAGCGTTGGCAGGCGTTTCAGGGCCGAGCGCTCGGCGCATCGGCGCTGGAAATCTTCGTAGTTGTCGCCCAGATAGTTGGCGTAGAAGCGCGCCGAGTCGGTGTCGATGTAGCCGACGTTGAGGCCGTTGACCGTGATGCCGCGCGGGCCGAGCTCGAAGGCGAAGTCACGCACCATGCTCTCGAGCGCGGCCTTCGCGGCGCCCAGCACGCCGTGGCCGGGAAGGTTGCGAATCGAGTCGATGCCGGAAATCATCAGCACCCGCCCGCCGTCGCGCATCACCTTGTTCGCTTCCTGCACCGCGGCGACGAATCCGTTGACGCTGAGCGCGAAAGTTCGCGCGAGATTATGCGGCTTGGTTTCGAGCAGCGGTTTGAATGCGGTCGCGGCGGCGTTGGCGATCAGAATATCGAGACCGCCAAGTTCCGAGGCGGCGCTCGTGATCATCGCGCGCACCTGCGCGTCATCTTCGAGGTCGGCCTTGATGAGAATCGAACGCGGGGCGATCGCGCGGACTTCTGCGAGAGTTTTTTCGGCGCTCACTTCGTCGCGCCGATAGTTCATCGCGACCGTCGCGCCGAGGTGCGCCAGGCCGAGTGCGATTGCGCGGCCGAGTCCGCGCGTGCCGCCGGTTACGATTGCGATTTTGTCGTTGAGGTCGTGATCGTTCATCAGACTTATGAACTCAGGTGCGCGTAGAGTATTTGCCGGATGTCTTTGGCGAGCGAAGTGCCGTCGGCGCGCAGCTTGCGCGAGTTGAAGTCTTTCAGCTCGACGCTCACCGTCAGCTCGGCGTCGGCGGCGTCGGCCGGCGTTGCGAACGCGACGCGGCCGCTTTCGGGCGTCCGCGATTCCGCGATAACGGCGTCGCCCCTGCCGTGCAGAGTGACGCGCGCGCCGGCGAGCGGCGGATACTCGCCGTCGGGCAGCGCATCATTGTCCAGCACCATGACGCGGATGCTGCGCAAGTCGCGCGCGCGCTCAATCTCGACGCGCAGGTCGCGCAAATAGATCATCGGCTCGGCGAACACGCCCTGGATTCCAGCGCGCTGCGGCTCGCGCGCAGGATTCGCCTTGAGCTCGACGCGCTGCGCCGCCATCCCGTGGTCCGAAGTAACAACGAACAGCGTCGAGTCGAGCAGGCCGCGTGCGCGGAACATCTCGAGCACCGCGCCGATTCGGCGGTCGGTGCGATAGAGCGCCTCGCGCATCCCCTCGTGATGCGGGCCGTAGTCGTGACCCGCGCCGTCGGTCAGCACGAACTCATGCGCGACAAACGCCGGCGCCTTTTCGTTGTCGCCGCAATGCTCGAGCAGAGTGATCAACTGCGCCATCCCGCGAATGTCGACGACTTCTTCGCGTGTCATCCCGGGCATGTCATCCACGGCCCATCGCGGGCTCACGTCGGAGAGCATCTCGACCGTCAGCGCCTTGAGGCGCGCCTTGTCGCCCACGATGCGCCGCTCGAACGCCGCGTGATCGGCGCCGCGTCCCTGCGGTTCGTGGATCGACGCCGTGATCGTGCCTTCGCCGCCGGCGCGCCTGAACGCCTCGTACAGCGTCTCGACGCCGGGACTCAAATAGCGCTCGCCCTCGAAGACGTTGCCCTGGATCGGCACTGTCTCGCGATTCTCGCGCAGATGGAAGGTCGGGTTGACGACATCGTGATGCCCGCACCATGCGCCGGTCAGAATCGTCGAATGGCTGGGCCACGTGATGCTCGGGAAGTTGACGATCGAGCCGTGCGAGAGCATCGCGCCGCGCTCGACCAGGCCGGCGAGATTCGGAATCGCACCGGGATTGTTGTCGAGCTGATGACGCAGCTCGGAATGCGACAGGCCGTCGAGCAAAATCATGTAGACCCGCTTCGGGCGCTCGGTATGGTCGTCGATTATTTCGTCGAGCGGTCTGCCGTCCTGTCGCTTCAGATAAACTTCGGCGGGTAGGCCTGACGCGTCGAGGCCGGCGATCTTCGGGATGTTCGCGAGGCGCGCGATCGTCGGCGCAACGTCAACCTGTCGCGCGTTCAGCTTGAACAGTCCGCGTCGCACCCCCGGACCGCTGAACACCAGCGGCGCGCGGCATTGCACGACGTCGAGCGCGCCATGCTGTCCCGGCTGGATTCCGTAGGCGTAGCACTTCGGGCTGACGACCAGGTCGGGGGCGCGCGGACTGTCGAACAACTGCGCGATTCGCTCGTACGCGTAAGGATGGCTGAGCACGTGGGGCTCGAAGTACGCGTGATTGGGATCGCCGGTGCGATTGCCGCTGCACGCGGCTGCCTCGAGCTCCTCGTCGATGGTTGAGACGATGAACGGATCCTGATTCGCAATCGGATTCTCACCGATTTGCTCGACGACCTCGAACGACAGCGCGCCACGTTGGTCGGCGAAGCGCTTGAAGCGAATCATCCCGCGGCGCGACCACACTTCATATGCGTCGGCACGCCAGGTGATCGCGAGATCGACATAGTCGGCGGCCGGGGTCTCGGCGAGCAGCGCGAGTATCGTCGAGTCGCCGGAGTCGTACTGATGCGGATCGAGTCCCTGCCCGCCGTGGCGTTCGGGGCCGTGTTCCCGCAGATTCTCGGATTCGCGATTCATTTTTTTCTTCGAGGCTCCTTATCGAGCAACATTGCACCGCGCGACATGAGGCGTGCAAGCCAGTCAAGACACTCTACTTAATGTTTTGTTAACATACGCGATTCAACCATCCAGCATTGCGTGAGCGCGCGCATTCCCGCAATAGTGAAACCCATTCGGGAGAAAGGCAATCAGTATATGGCGGCTAATGAAGAATTCGAATCGCGAATCGGCAAAGGCACCAAGGCTTCAGGCAAGCTGAACTTTCGCGGCCCGGTAAAAATCGAAGGCGAGGCGGAAGGCGAGATCACCGGCGAGGAGGTCGTCATCACGACCGGCGCGGTTGTGAGCGCACGGATCTCCGCGAGCAAGGTGACGATTGCCGGGTCTTTCAGCGGCGAAGTGACGGCGCGCGAGCGCGTCGAGTTGCTGGCGACGGCGCGCGTGCAATGCACGATCAACACGCCTAGCTTCGTACTCAACGAGGGCGCTCAGTTCGACGGCGACTGCAAGATGCCGGCGAAGAAGCTCGCGGCTTAGCGCGACTACGCGTTACTAAATGTGAAACCCGCTGTGGGTTTCGCTTCCTTCGGAAGGGCTGAGCCCGGCACCCGGTGTAGTAAACTTTTCATACTGGGTGATAACCGCGACGTTGTATTCCCCACGACTGGCACCGTTTTACTGCTCTTCGACCGCGACAATGTAAAAACTTCCAAGGTTCATACTCGGATCTCGTCCGGGAGACTTCCGATCNCGGCGAAAATTCGAGGCTTGCTCACAAAAACATAAAGAACGCGTGGGCCCCGAATTTGCACCCTCCACCGCTCGATTCGAAATAGTGCCTNTCGGTGAAGTTCAGCCGAGGCCCGAATACGCATCGGAGGGGATTGCGCAATGAGTCGACGGCCGTCTCGGTTTGACCGAGCTTCACTGGTTATCCGTTTCTCGAATTCTATTCTTACGAACGTCGGACTTGTGGCGGCGCGTGCCGCGGGATTCGTGGCGATCGCGATCGGGTTGCTCTCGCTCGCGCTGGCCACGGGCGCCTTGGCCAGCGTGACCGGAGACCCTTCCGAGTTCAGCCTGTGTCCGATTAACTATGTGCCACCAGGCGGTGCGCCTCTGTTGTGCTCGCACAGCGAAACCACTGGCGGTCAACTCACGATCGGCAATTCGACCGTGACGATCTCCAACAACCCCGATACCGTGGACCTGGGCGCCTACAGCACTTCAGGTTTGGGTCTATTCGGCGTCGAAGTGATCGTTACGCCCACTAACGGCGAGGTCTTCGGCGGCCCGGCCCAGGTCGTGCCCGGCGGCTTGCTCGGGCTCACGGGCGAACTGGCCCCGCTCTCGCAACCGACCGACCCCATCAACGAGGTCACGTCCTCGATCGAACTCGCTGGCATGACGACGCCCGCGACCGTGGTCGATCCGACCGCGACCTCGGCGTTTTTCTGCGGTGGTGGTCCCCTGGCCAGCTGCGAAGACGGGCCGAGTCCGTCGAGCGTGATCACGGTGCCGATCAAGATCCATCTGCACAACGACGCCGTGCTCGGTTCGAGTTGCTATATCGGCTCGGACACCGATCCGATTGTACTGAACCTGGTCGAGACACCGACCAGCACACCGGTGCTCACCACTGGCGGCCCGGGAGGAAACGCGCTCATCATCAGCGATGTGGAGGTGGCCGACACCACCTTCGCCGCTCCGGGGGCGAACGGCTGCGGGCCGCTCGGTGCGCTCGACGCGGTTGTCGACTTGAAAGTCGGCCTGCCGTCGGCGTCGGGCAGCAACTCGGCGCTGATCGACGAGAACGGCGAGGTCCTGGCTGCCCAATTCCTGCTGCCGGCGACTCCGACTCCAACGTCGACCGCGACCGATACTCCAACCGCCACTGCGACAGCTACCGCGACCCCGACCGCGATGCCCACGCTGATCGCGACCGCGACCGCAACGGCCACTTCGACCTTGGCGCCGACTCCGACGGCAACCGCGACCGCATCGCCGGGAAAATTGACCGTCAAGCCGCTCACGCTGGCCTTCACGGAGCAGGAAGTAGGGACAACCTCCGCCGCCCAAAATGTAACGCTGACCAATTCGACCAGCTCGTCGATACAAATCAACAGCGTGACGCCGTCCGGAGATTTCAGCCTCTCGAGCGACGGATGCAGCGGCACCAGCGTCGCTCCCAGCGGAAACTGCGTGGTAAGCGTGGTCTTTACTCCGACTGCGACCGGAACCCGCACGGGAACGCTGACCATCACCGACGTGGCCTCCAACAGTCCGCAGACGGTAAAACTCTCGGGCAAGGGTATCCTCGTGAAGCCGACTTATTCGCCGGCCAGCCTGAGTTTCGGCGACCAGCCGGTCGAGGTTGCCAGCGCCGCGAAGACCATTACCCTGACCAACCCCAACAAGGTTTCGCTCAGCGTGACCAGCGTCGTACCTTCCGGCGACTTCACCACCGTCAATGACAATTGCAGTGGAACGTCGGTCGCCGCGGGCGGCACCTGCACNTTCGGTGTGATATTCACTCCGTCACAGAAAGGCGCCAGGACCGGAAAAATCGTCGTCACTGACGACGCCGTCACNCCCACGCAAACAATCGGCGTGTCCGGCGTGGGCGTCATCGAGACTCCCACGGTATCGCCGAAGTCTCTGAGCTTCGGCAGAATCCAGGTCAACACCGTTTCGCCGGCACAGACCGTTACGCTGTCGAATTCCAACGCGGTGGCCGTAACCTTCACCTCGATCGCGACCAGCGGTCCATTTGACATCACCGCGAACGGTTGCGGCGCGTCGGTGGCGGCCAATTCGAGCTGCCAGGTCTCGGTGACCTTCAACCCGACCACTGACACTACCGCCACCGGAACCACCGAAACCGGCAAGCTGACCTTCAGCGATAACGCGACGGTGGCCACCCAAATCGTTAGCTTGAGCGGAGTCGCGTTCGGTTCGGTTGCGAGCGCGACCCCATCGACCACGACCACCCCGACTCCCAGCGCAACTGCCACCGGTTCCACGCCGACGGCAACTGCGACGGCCACTTCGACCTCAACCTCAAGCGCGTCACCAACTGTGACAGCGACGGCGACTGCATCCGCGACTGCCACGCAGACGGCGACCGCGACTGCAACAGCCACCGCGACCGCTTCGCGGACGGCGACCGCGACCGCCACGTCCACCTCAACCGGATCGGCGACCGCGACCGCCACATCGAGCGCGACTGCCACGGCGACCGCGACTGCCTCGTCAACGGTGACCGCAACGCCGACGGCGACCGCCACTGCCACCGCGACCTCGCCGACTCCGACAGCGACGCCAACCAGCACGGCGGGACCCGAGGCAGGCAGTGTCCTGGTAGCGGGTGGAGACTCCGGCGGGAAGCTAGCTGGGATCATCAACCTGTCAACCGACACCAACTCGAGCAATTCCGCGCAGATCTTCGACGCCGCCACCAACACCTTCCTGCTGGTGGGCAACCTCAATACCTCGCGCGAGTCGGCCGCGGCAGTTGTACTGCCCAACGGGCTGACCCTGATCGTCGGCGGTCAGACCTGTGCGGCCGCGACCTACAGCGACACCAGCGGCTTCCAGTGCAACGCGCTGAATACCGCCGAGCTGTACAACGAGAGCACCAAGGCGTTCACCTTTGCCGGCAGCGGCAGCGGCGGCGTGATGACAGTCGCGCGCAGCGGCCCAAGCGCAACGCTGATTTCGGGTAGCGGCACAGCGCTCGATGGGCAGGTGCTGATCGTGGGCGGCTCGACCGGCAGTTCGTTCCTGTCAACCGCAAGTTCGCCGCCGGCCGGAGCGCCGCCGGGACAGACGGGACTGAACACTGCCGAGCTGTACAACCCGGTGACCGACGCGTTCACCGCCACCTCGACGATTCCGGGATGCCCGACGGGGACGTCATGCTCGACTGGCCTGCCTTCGATTTGCGCCGGGACGGCCAGCGTGATCTCGTCCACCTCCGAAAGCGGAACGACGGTAACCGTCACGATGACGTCGGCGAATCCGAGTAACCTGATCGTAGGCGACAAAGTCACGATCGTCGGCGTCAGCCAGGCGGGCTACAACGGGAACTTCGCCGTAACCGCAATACCCAGCGGCGCCACCTTCCAGTACACGGCCGCATCGGGATTGACCGCGGGCACTGGTGGCACCGCCGCCGCCGATACTTCCGAGTGCGGCATGGTTGACCAGGGCGCGGCCCTCATTCCGAACGACGGCGGCAAGGTGCTGCTGGCGGGAGGAGACCTGGTCGAGTTCCTGGGTCAGTCGTCGAACCTGTCGTTCATCTTCGACCCGTCAACGGAAAGCTTCTCGCGGACCACGGGCTCGCTTACCACCCAGCGCGAACTGTTCGCTCTGGTCGCCTTGGATCCGTCGGTGGTTACCGGAGCGCTGTCTGGCGACGTGGTGGCATTCGGCGGTATCGATGCGAATTCGGACTCCTGCACCGTCAGCAGTTCACCGACGGTGGCGACGACGCTCAACACTGCCGAGGTGTTCGACCCGAGCACGCAGACCTGGAGCGCGGCGGCGAACACGATGGGCGTCAAGCGCGCGGGAGACGCAAGTTTGTTCGAAGCCGGCAGCCTGGCGGGCGAGTTGATACTCCCCGGCGGCGTTGACGTCGAGGCTGGCACATTGCCTTCGACCTGCGTCGCCGCTACCGGAATCAAGCAGTCGGCGCAGAGTGAGACCGACCTGTACGATCCAGCCAGTGGAACGGGCGGAACCTTCACGGCCACCGGTTCGCTCAACCAGGCACGTGAAGGCCAGGGCCAGGGCGTGATCGGAGCGGGAACCGACGCGACGGACGTGTTGGTGATTGGTGGCGCGTGCACTACTCCGTCGCCCAGTCTGCAGTCGGTGACGATTGGCACCTCGGGGGCGACGACCACCTGCGGCAGCGCCAACGCGACCAACGANTACTCGGAGCTTTACAGCCAATCGAGCGAGACCTGGACCGTGGGCCCGTCATTCGCGAGCGGCTTTACTCCGACCAATGGGCCAGCCGCGGCAGTGTTGCCCTAGCCCGCTGTACCGAGCACATCGCGGCGATGCCGTCCTCATCAAGTGGGGGCGGCATCGCCGCTTGAGTTAGGTCTGCGGCTAAAATGCCTTCAGGCGCGGATCGTCGGTGGCTACGCAGACTGCCCCGGCTTGCACCTGCGTCGCCAGCCTGGCGGTCTCACATTTGTCAGCCTTGTCGAATGACTGCTGATTCGTCCATCGGTTGAGCGGCGCGCCAGTGTCTGAGCGTTGCGCGCCGATCCACCAGATCTTGGTTTGCGGCGGCATCATCAGGTACCAGCCCAAAAGCGCGAGCGCGACGGCAGTGTGTCGTAGTTTCAATGTTCAACCTGTCCTTGTAAAAGCGATCGAATGAGGTAGCAACAATCGAAGGTAACTGGCATCAGTGTCCGCCTTGTCCGATTGGCGCGGCAACTGGCAGCCCGTGTTTTCGGTAGCTACGAGCACCAAAATGTGATTGTTCGGAGCGAGGAGTGAATCAAATGGACAAGACCACTGGCGAATACTACTTCACGCGGCTCGAGACGGTCGCCTTCGGCGCCGGCAAAATCGAGGCGCTCGGACGCGAATTATCGCGCCGCGGAGCGAAGCGTGCGCTGATCGTGACGGGCAAGACGCTCGGCAAATCGAAACTGCTGGACCAGGTTAAGAGTGCGGCCGGCGGTGCGTTCGCTGGAGTCTTCACCGGCGCGGCGCAGCATGTGCCGTCGCAAACCGTGACGGACCTGGTGGCAACGGCGCGGCGCGTCGGCGCCGATGCGTTGGTGAGTTTCGGCGGCGGCAGTCCGATCGACACGGTGAAGAACGCTGCGTGGCA
>JGI12635J15846_10003163_pt1 | contig 14366 bp, 15 predicted proteins | sample BlaSpr_A8_OM2_M2_FD_15846 | JGI IMG/M metagenome (IMG submission 15846) | reverse complement strand
CGCCGACCCGCCGGGACGCTTGTCGATGTCGCCGGCCGCGCGGCTCCGGTGTTCGATGTCGCCGGCCGCGCGGCTCCGGTGTTCGATGTCGCCGGCCGCGCGGCTCCGGTGGTCTTTCAGCACCCGGGCCAGCCCCCATGTGGCGCGCAGCACCACGGCGACGTTCATCCCGGTCGGACCGGCCCGCATCGGTCCGCGCAGCCCCGCGGTTCCGAACCTCAACGACCCGCTGAACCGCGCGGCGAGTTCGTCGGGCGTGCAGGCAGACAGTTCGGCCACGGCGTCGGGATCCGGATCGTGGGCGATCCACTCGTCGGGCTTCACTCAGATGATTCTGCATGCCCCCGGCCCGATCCCGCGTCTATTACCGCTAGCAGGTATGCCGAAGGAGTGGCTGGCAGCAAACACTGACGGCCGCTAACCGTGACGACATTCACTCCGCACAGCGCGATTGTGAGAGCCATGGAAGTGATCACAGACGAACCGTTGGCCGCGCGGTTCAGGCGCGAGGTTGTTCCGCTGCGCGAGTCGCTCTACCGGCAGGCGCTGCACATGAGTCGCAACCACGCCGATGCCGAGGATCTCGTGCAGGACACGTTGGTGAAGGCATATGCCGGTTTCCACTCCTTCCGCCAGGGCACCAACATCAACGGTTGGTTGTACCGGATTTTGAAAAACACCTACATCAATGTCTATCGCAGGAAGCGCCGGCAACCGGTGCAGTACTCAACCGACGAGATCACCGAGCAGCACCTGGTGGGCCACGCCCAACACGCATCGACGGGACTGCGGTCGGCGGAAGACGAGGCGCTAGAGGCCTTGCCGGACAACGATATTCTGGCTGCTATGCAGTCGTTGCCGGAACAGTTCCGCATGGTGGTGTACTACGCTGATGTCGAAGGCTTCCGGTGCTCGGAGATCGCGGAGATCATGGCCACTCCAGACGGAACCGTCTTGTCGCGGCTGCATCGCGGTCGAAAGCAACTTCGCACGCTACTGACCGACGGGTAGTGAGGAAATGACGATGTTTCATTCGGTGCAGAATGGCCGCGCGGTGCGGATTGATGACACTGTTTCACTGGCATGACCCACTGCTACTAAAGGCATCTAACGCCTACCGTCGCCTGATAGCCCACATCATCGTGACCATTGTGCTGGCAACGCTGGTTATCGCCGAGGCGTGGCTGTTCATCAGTCCCGCTGCGCCACACACGAATCCAGCGTGACGTCGAGGGGAATGGCGGCCGTCAGTGACGTGCCGTGTCCGGCGACACTGGAGATCTGCAATCGTCCCCCAAGCGCCTCGACGCGGTCGGTCAGCCCGACGAGTCCGGAGCCTTTCCGTGAGTCGGCTCCGCCAACACCGTCGTCGCGAATCGAGACATGCAAAGATGCGGCGTCGGCTTCAACGTGCACCCGGACTTCGGATGCCTCGGCATGTTTGGCCGCATTCGTGAGCGCTTCGGCGACGAGGTAGTAGGCGCCCACTTCGGCCCGGTCGGGCAACCTTCGGTCAATGTCGACACGGAGTTCCACGGGAACGGTGGAACGCCTGGCGAGCGTCTTGAGTGCGGGGCCCAACCCGCCCCTGGACAGGATTGCCGGATGAATTCCGCGGGATGTCTCCTGCAAATCCTTTGAAACGCCGGTCAGACCGGTCACGATGTCTGCAATTTGATCCCTGAGCGTCTGCAGCCCCGGTGGCACTGAAGCCTCGGCTGTGCGGAGTTTGAGTCCAAGCGAGACGAGCCGCTGCTGAGCGCCGTCGTGCAGATCGCGTTCGAATCGGCGCCGGGCGTTATCGCTGGCTTCGACAATCCTGGCGCGAGAAGCGGTGAGCTCCGCGCGGGCCTCGGCGTCGGCGATTGCGGTCGCTGCCAGGTCCGCGAAGTCCCTGACCAGCTCCTCGGTGTCCGCAGGCAGGGTCTGTGGTCTCAGCGAGCCCACCACGGCCGAACCCCACAGGCGGCCATCGACCAAGATCGGCGCTCCCGCCCCCGAGTAGAAACCCAATTCGCGGATGTATTTCGCCGCTGCGCCGGCGAGCTCGTCGTGGCTTTCGATCCGGGCGGCGCGGCCGGTGCGGAATACCACGGCCGCGACGCTGGAGCCCTGGAGCGAAAACCGCATGCCGACGGGCATCTTGGTTGCCGCGCTCTGATCGTGGGCCGCGAGCACGAGAGCGGTGCCGTCGGGCTCGTAGCGCAGGAGAGCCGCGTGGGGCACGCGCAGGTAGGAGGCCAGCTCGTCAGCGACTGTCGCGAACACCTCCGACGAGGGCACCGCACGCGCGACCAACATTGCCACCCGTCGCAGCGCGGCCTGCAGATCGGCGAGCCTGCGGAGCTCATCCCGGCTCGCCTCGGCCTCCAGGCGTCGTCGATCTGCCTCGACGGCGCGCGACCGCGCCAGGTACGCGACGGTATTGGTCACCAAGGCAACGGCCAGGAAGACGCCTATCGTCACCCAATTCTCGGCGTCGGCCGGCATGAATTGGCCAAGCCGGTTTCTGAAGTAGTCGAATGCGACGGCGCTCATCAGCGACGTCGTCACGGCCAGCCCGAACCCCCACATGGTCGAGACCACCAAGACGCCCACCAAAAACACGACTCCAAATGCGTTTCCGGTGGCCATGTGCTTCAGCGTCACCAGCAGTAGGCATTCGATCACGATGAAGGACGTCGCGACCACGATCCCCAGCCAGAGCGGCGGGGTCGTCGGGCGCAGCAACAGCGACATCAACCGCGCGCGCACGGGTGCCACGGCTACTCCCGCGTTATTGGCGGAACGGCGTGACATGCAGGCCAATCGCTTGTTACCTCCCTTAAATTGTGGTTCCGACGGCTCCGCCGATGCCATATGTCACCAGCATCGCAAGCGCGCCGCCAAGCACGATGCGCAGCGCCGCCGGCCCCATTCGGGTGCCGCCCAAGCCGGCACTGACGGCACCGGTCAAGACCAGCGCAACCAGGACGGACATGAACGCCACGGGGACCCGGACGTCCGCCGGTGGCAACAGGATCGCGATCAATGGAATGACTGCGCCGAGGGTGAAGGCGACCGCCGACGATAACGCGGCCTGCCAGGGATCGGACAAAGCGTTCGGGTCGATCCCGAGTTGGGGCTCTTGACGCTCCTTTTGCAGCAGCGCTCGCTGGCTGTCGCGTTGCGTGCTCACCGACACATACTCGCCGAGCGCCATCGACACCGCCCCCGCGACCAGCCCGGCCAATCCGGCGGCGAAGATCACCGACTTGGCCGTCGTCGCCCCAGCGATCCCTACCACCAGACCGGCGATGGAGACGATTCCGTCGTTTGCCCCCAGCACCCCCGCCCGCAACCAGTTCAATCGGTTGCTCAGNTAGGAAGCATCCGGGTCGATCGCCGGATGCGGTGTCTCACTGCCTAATTCAGTGCTGATGGAGAGCGTCATGTCATCGTCGCCTCGGTAACCGCGGCAGCNACGTCATCGGCGCCATGGTCCATCGCGATGGCCTNTTTCCAGCGCGGCANTAGCGCGCTGGTCAACGGGAGGTCCACGCCNTGCTGATGAGCGGCCTTCACGGCAAGTTCGGCGTCCTTCGTCGCGTGCCGCAACGGAAAGCCGGGGGCGAACTCGGCATCCAGCATCGCGGCGCCCTTGGCCATGGCGTACTCGGACGCCATCGGGCCGTCGGCGATGGCCTCCAGTACGAACCGTGGGTCAACGCCCAGCGCCTCGCTGAGCGTGAGGGTTTCGGCCATGCCCTCGACCAGCACCGCCAACCAGTTGTTCAGCGCGAGCTTCAGCCGGCTGCCATCTTCGACGCGTTCCAGCCACAGTGTGTGCTCTCCCAATATGTCGAAGATCGGCTCGACAAGGGGGCGGACCGATTGCGCACCGGAAGCGAGGATGACGAGCTGTCCCCGCTCGGCGGGGCCTGAGCTGCCGGACACCGGGGCGTCGACAAACACGACGTCGTAGCGAACCGCCAAGTCGGCCAGGCGGTCTGTCCACTCGACGCCGATCGTGCTCATCTGGATCCATATCGCGCCCGGCGCAAGCATGGCCAACGCGCCTGATGGACCGTCCATCACCTGCTCGACGGCGGCACCGTCGGTCAGCATCGTGATCAATATGTCGGCCCCGACGGCGGCTTCTGCCGGGGTGGACGCGGTCCGTGCGCCGTCGGCGACCAATGCGGCGGCCTTGGCCGGGGTGCGGTTCCAGACCTGCAGGTCTAGACCTGCGGACAGCAAGTTGCGCGCGATCGGGGCTCCCATTGTCCCGGTGCCCAGTAGGGCGACGGTCACCCTTTGGCCGCTCAACACGCGTTCTCCGGGCCTGGGCCGGCCACCGGTGTGGCGTCGAGCTGGCACGTGCCGAGGGTGATGCGTGAGAGGTGCGGCCCGCTACGACCCAATGTCGTGGCCTTCATTGAGGCTCCCATCAATCGCTTGTGGTCAATCGCTTGTGGCCGCGGTGAAGGAACCGCGGCGTCCGAGGTTGTCATTTGACACAATTGCGTGCCCGGTGGCCGATGTCGCTACCGTTACGGCCCATCACCGCACCCCGGCAGCGGGAGTCTCCAGCTACCGGCTAGCTGCATATCGATACGCTCGAGGCAATATGTTCCGGTTAGCGGGAATGCAGGAGGGTGCCCGCCCTGCGAAGCTGTTTCCATGGTGTTGGGAGTTATGCCGTGCGCTGCTTAATCGTTGATGACAGCGCGGTTTTCATCGATGCCGCACGCGGTCTGCTTGAGCGGCAGGGCATCGCGGTGGTCGGCGCGGCGTCGAGCGGGGCCGAGGCGATTCGGCGCTTCGAGGAACTGCGGCCGGATGTGACACTGGTCGACATCGACCTCGGCGGCGAAAGCGGCTTCGACGTGGTCAATCAACTTCACCGTGCGGCGGCGCCCGCACCGTTGCCGCTGATATTGATTTCCACCCACGCCATGCAGGACTTCGCCGACATGGTGGCGACGAGCCCGGCTATCGGGTTCGTCTCCAAGTCCGCGCTCTCGGCGGAGGTCATCCAGGACCTCATCAGGGCGTCAGCGGGTTTCGAGGTAGGTGATGACCGCTAGGACGCGGCGGTGGTCGTCGGTGGCTTCGTGAATGCCCAGTTTGGTCAGGATGCTGCGGACGTGTTTTTCCACGGTGCCTTCGGTGACCCAGATTTGGTGGGCGATGCCGGCGTTGGAGCGGCCCTCGGCCATCAGCGCGAGCACCTCGCGTTCGCGGTCGCTGAGCACCGCCAGCGGGTCGTTGCGCCGGCGCGCTGAGACCAGCTCGGAGACCAGGGCGGGGTCCACCACCGAGGCGCCCTTGGCGATGCGTTCCAGGGTGTCGATGAAGTCGGTGACGTCGGTGACCCGGCTTTTGAGCAGGTAGCCGATGCTGTGGCCGCTGGCCAGCAGTTCCATCGCGTGTTCGACGTCGACGTGCGCGGAGAGCACCAGGATGGCGATGTCGGGGAACTCGTCGCGGATGATGCGCGCGGTGTCCAGTCCCTCGGTGGCGTGGTTGGGTGGCATCCGGATGTCGGTGATGACCAGCTCCGGTGTGTGCTCGCGTACCAGCGCGAGCAGTTGCTCGCCGTCGCCGGCCTGCCCGACAACGGCAAACCCCGAGCGGTCCAGCAGGCTGGCCAACCCCTCCCGCAACAACACATCATCCTCGGCCACCACCACCCGTGTCGGACTCACCCGTTGACTCCCACCAGTCGACTCCAATGTGAAAAAGCGTTCCCATAGTGTGACGCCACCAGCCGTGCTTCTGACCATGTTGCACCTAACTCGACCACGAGAAAATCCGGTCGAGCGAACCAGGTAGCAAATTGCAGCTGGCAGGTATCCCCGGAGTGGGGTTGGCGTCCAGCAGTAATGGGCGACAGCGCCGACGACACGGCCGACCTCGGCGGGCGATGGTAGGTCCCATGCAGACCGTCACCCCACACGAACCACCTTCGGCCCTCGCAACCAAACAATCGGCCGCCGTGAGCGGCCCGCGCGCGAGCGCCAAGTACGCGGTCGAGGCGATTGGAACATTCTTTCTGGTTTTCACGGTCGGTGCCGCGGTCGGCAGTGGCAGCACATTCGCCCCACTGGCTATCGGTGCGGTCCTGATGGTGATGATCTACGCCGGCGGGCACATCTCGGGCGGGCACTACAACCCCGCTGTGACCTTAGCGGTCCTGGTGCGGCGCCGGATCTCGCTGCGTGACGCCGCCGCTTACTGGATCGTGCAGTTCGGCGCGGGCCTGCTCGCCGCTGCCGCCGTCCGTGCGATCATCGATCCGGCGCGGGTGACCACCATCCAGACGACGACGCTTGGTGGTCGAACCCTAGTGGCCGCGTTCGTGGTGGAGGCGCTGTTCACCTTCGCGCTGTGCTACGTCGTGCTCAACGTTGCCACCAGCAAGGACCACCCGGACAACTCGTATTACGGGCTGGCCATCGGATTCACCGTCGTGGCGGGGGCATTCGCGGTTGGCGCGATCTCGGGTGGCGCGTTCAACCCATCCGTCACGCTGGGCGCGGCGGTCATGGGACTGTTCGCATGGCCGACGCTGTGGATTTATCTGATGGCGCAAGTTATCGGCAGTTTAGCGGCCGGAGTCACCTTCCTCGCGCTGAATCCGGACGACAAATGACTGCGTCACTCGGGTTTTCGCCTCAGGACTCCGTAGTCGCGCGCTCGGTGCTCGGCCTTGCGGACCTCCCGACCGTTGTCGCCCTGGGTCCGTTCGACGATCTTGCGCACGCCGAACAATTGGCCGCCGCGTTCACGGCGGTGCGGCGGCGCTGCAACGCACAGTTCGTTCTTCTCGGGACGGGCGCGCACCGCGCCGCGATCGTTCGCCGAACGTTTTCACAAGGCGCCCGGAGGAGCGTGCACGTTGTCCCTGAGAACCGTTGGGCAGACCTGATCTGGGCCGCAGATCTCGTGGTGCCCAGCACCGCAACGGGCTTACGGCGATTGTTGGAGGTGTTGGCCGCCGGCCGGCCCGTCGTCGCGCCTGTCAACCCGACGACCGTACGGGTGGTTGTGCCCTCGAGCGCGGGACTGGTCTACCGGCCGGGCGACGTGTCCGGGATGGCTGGGGCGCTGCTGCGGCTTTTGACCACGCCGTCGCTCCGTCACGGAATGTCCTGTCGCGCACGTGAAGTCGCGCACCGACATCACAGGCGGCAGATACGGTTGCACGAGTCCGGAAGAGAGAAGGAACATGCGTAGCGCCCTGGGACGACTAATCATCTGGATTGCCGAGATGCTCGATCGGAGCTTGGTGACGGTGCCCGACATCGACGAGCACCGGGCACCGGTGTATTCGCCGGCGCGGGTGCGCCACTTGTCCTGATTGTCGCGTCATTGTCCTGTCCAAAACTGTCCCGTCCAAAACTGAAAGGTAACCCAAAATGACCGAGATGCAACCGATCCCGACGACAACGGACGCCGGTATCCCGGTGCCCAGCGANGACCATTCGCTCACCATCGGTCCGGATGGGCCGATTCTGCTGCAGGATCACTACCTGATCGAGCAGATGGCNAACTTCAACCGGGAGCGCGTCCCNGAGCGCCAGCCGCACGCCAAGGGCTCTGGCGCGTTCGGCTATTTCGAGGTGACCNACGATGTCANCGAGTTCACGCGCGCGGCAGTGTTTCAGCCGGGCACCAGGACCGANACGCTAATCCGGTTCTCCACCGTGGCCGGCGAGCGCGGCAGCCCAGACACCTGGCGTGACCCGCGCGGGTTCTCGCTGCGGTTCTACACCNNTGAGGGCAACCTGGATATCGTCGGCAACAACACCCCGGTGTTTTTCATCCGCGACGGACTCAAGTTTCAGCACTTCATNCGCTCGCAGAAGCGCCGCGCCGACAACAACTGCCGCGACAACGACATGCAGTGGGATTTCTGGACCCTCTCACCGGAGAGCGCCCACCAGGTGGCGTGGCTGTTCGGCGATCGCGGTATCCCGGCCACCTGGCGGAACATGAACGGCTACGGGTCGCACACCTACAGCTGGATCAACGCCGACGGGCAGATCTCTTGGGTGAAATACCATTTCATCTCCGATCAGGGCATCCGGTGTTTGACCCAGGCCGAGGCCGACCGGCTGGTCAGCGTCGACGGCGATTACCACACCCGCGACCTGCATCAGGCGATCAAGCGCGGCGAGTACCCGAGTTGGACGCTGAAGATGCAGATCATGCCGTTCGAGGACGCCAAGACCTACCGGTTTAACCCGTTTGATCTGACTAAGGTGTGGCCGCACGCCGACTACCCGCTGATCGAGGTCGGAAAGCTGGTGCTGGACCGCAACTTTACCGACCATCACACCCAGATCGAGCAGGCCGCGTTCGCCCCCAGCAACCAGGTGCCAGGGACCGGACTCAGCCCGGACAAGATGCTGCTGGCGCGCGGGTTTTCCTACGCCGACGCGCACCGCGCCCGGATCGGGGTCAACTACAAGCAGATCCCGGTCAACGCCCCCAAGTCGCCGGTGCACTCGTATTCCAAGGACGGTGCGATGCGCGTCATGCCCGTCTCCGATCCGGTGTATGCGCCCAACTCCAAGGGCGGACCCCAGGCCGACCCGTCACGCACAGCCGAGGCGCTGTGGCACACCGACGGTGAGATGGTCCGCACCGCCTACACGCTGCGCCCCGAGGACGATGACTGGGGCCAGGCCGGCACGCTGGTGCGCGACGTGATGGACGACGACGAACGGGATCGCCTGGTCGGCAACCTCGTTGGCCACCTGCTCAACGGAGTGAGCGAGCCGGTGCTGGCTCGCGCGTTCGAGTACTGGCGCAACGTCGATAAGGACCTCGGCGACCGGATTGAGAAGGGCGTCCGGGCCGGGTAGCGGCTGATCGACGCGCCCACCGCGGGAAAGGTGTCCGCCAATGTGCAGTTGTGCGACGACAACCGGCTGGAGGCCAGCTGACCCGGTGGCTGTGGTGCTGGTGGGCCGATGAGTCTGCTGGTTGTCGGGTTGTCCCTCCGCAGCGCACCGGTAGATGTGCTGGAGCGGGTCGCGGTGTCCTGCGCGGACGGCGGCAAGATTCTGGCCCAACTGCTCGAGCGTCAGCACGTCGCGGAGGCATTGCTACTGCGCACCTGCAACCGCGTCGAGGTGTACGCCGTGGTCGCAGCTTTCCATGAGGGCTTGGGCGAGATCGTCGATGTCGTGGCCCACCAGTCCGCCATGACGTCCGCCGACCTGTCCGAACACCTCTACGTGCACTACGCCACCGCCGGTGTGGAACACTTGTTCTCGGTGGCCGCAGGTCTCGACTCGATGGTCGTCGGCGAGGCGCAGATTCTTGGTCAGTTGCGCACCGCTTACGCCGGCGCCGAGCAGGCCGGCACCGTGGGACGCACGCTGCATGAAGTTGCACAGCAGGCGCTGCGGGTAGGCAAACGCGTCCAGACCGAGACTGATATCGACGCCCACGGTGCCTCGGTGCTCTCCGAAGGTCTGGCCGCGGCGACAGCCGTGCTGGCGGGCCGGGCCTCGTCCGGCCTCGCTGGTCGGAGAGCGATGGTGCTCGGCGCTGGTTCATTGGGCAACCTCGCCGCTGCGCACTTGCGCAGGGCCGGAGTCGCCGAGATAGTCCTGGGCAATCGCACGGCGGGCAAAGCGGAGCGGATGGCGGCTCTGTCCGAGGAGGAGGGCACCCCGGCCCGGGTCATCGGGCTGGACGCCGTGAGCTCCGCCATATCCGCGATCGATCTGGTGATCTGCTGCACCGGCGCCACCGGGGTAGTGACGGTGGCGGACGTCGGTGCCAGGGTGCGCCCGCTGGTGGTGTGCGACCTCGGGTTGCCCCGCAACGTCGAGCCCGCGGTGGGTGACGTGCCTGGTGTGACCCTGCTCGATCTCACTACCGTCGACCGCCGGCTGGAGCACCGCGAAACGCCCGGGGAGCTAGAGGCCGCCCAGTATCTTGTTGCGCAGGAGGTGCAGAGTTACCTGCTGGCCCAACGCACCGCGGAGGTCCTCCCCACTGTCGCCGCGCTGCGCACGTGGGCGGCAGACGTGGTCGACGCGGAGCTACTGCAGCTTGATCGTCGGCTACCGGAGCTTGATGCGGGCGTGCGAGCTGAGTTCGCCCGCACCGTGCGCCGCGTGGTGGGCAAGTTGTTGCACGCTCCCACGGTGCGGGTCCAGGAACTCGCCAAGGCCGATGGCGGCGCGACATACGCCGATGCGCTACGAGAACTGTTCGAACTTGATCGGCAAACGCCTGCCGCCATCACCGCACCGCGCCGCAGCATTCCGGGGTTTCCCGCTCTGCTCGGAGCAGGTGATGGCATTCCTTATCCTGGCCTTTCGTAGCACGATCAAGAGGATCAGACTTGAAGGCTATGGCTCAGCAGAGCCCGTCATTTGACTACGAGTTAGAAGCCCTCGGGCGGCTCGCTGACGAGCAGGCCGCACTGCGGCGGGTGGCGACACTGGTCGCGCGCGGGGCCAGCCCGGCGGAGGTGTTCGCCGCGGTATCCGACGAACTGGCCCGCCACCTGGACGTGGTGAATGCTGGGTTGCTGCGCTTTGAGGCCGACGGCACCGGGTATGTGGTCGCCGTACGGTATGAGCCGGGAATCACGCGGATGCCGGTCACCGGCGAACACATTCCGTTGGCGGGCGACGACGTCGGAGCGCGGGTGTTACACACCGCGCGCGCCGCGCGCATAGACAACCACGAAAACGTTGAGGGCCCGGAAGCCGCGCGCATCCGTGCTGAAGGCATCGGTTCGATCGTGGGCGTGCCGATCGTTGTCGACGGCCGGTTGTGGGGCGCGGCGATCGTCGGGTCGCGGCGCCCCGAGCCCATGCCCGCGGACACCGAGGCGCGCATTGCGGACTTCGCCGACCTAGTCGCCACCGCCATCTCCAACGCCGCCACCCGCGCCGAATTGCGGGTGAGCCGTGACGAACTGAGTGTGCTCGCCGACCAACAGGCCGCGTTGCGCCACGTAGCAACCCTGGTTGCGCGCGGCGTCTCCCCCTCGGAGGTGTTCTCAGCGGTGGTGGTAGAAATGGCCCGCTGCCTGCACGCGGGCCATTCGGCGGTATACCGCTACGCCGACGATGCACTGGTCCCACTCGCCGTCTCTCACGCGGACGGGCTACAACCGCTGCCCAAGGGACTTCGCCTCAGGTTGGAAGGCGACAATGTTGCGGCGAGGGTGCTCGCCACCGGCGGCCCCACGCGAATAGACCGGAACGACGATGCCCCAGCTCCGCACGCTGGTCGAATGCGTGGGCTGGGCATCCATTCGGCGGTGGGGGTGCCGATCATTGTCGACGGCCGGGCGTGGGGTGCGGCAGTGGTCGGTTCGTTGCGACCCGAGCCGCTGCCACCAAACACCGAGACGCGGATGAGTGACTTCGCCGACCTCGTCTCGACAGCGATCGCCAACGCCGCCACCCGCGCCGAGCTGATCGCCTCACGCGCGCGCATCGTAACTGCCGCCGACGAGGGGCGCCGTCGTCTCGAGCGCGACCTGCACGACGGCGCCCAACAGCGGCTGGTCGCGCTGGGGTTGCAGACGCGGCTGGCAGAGGCGTCAACGCCACCCGAAATGCCGGCGCTCAAACAGCAGCTTTCTGACATCGTGTCGGCATTGGCCGGTGTCACCACAGAGCTGCAGGAGATCTCACGCGGGATTCACCCCGCCATCTTGTCCAAGGGCGGCCTGGGTCCCGCGCTCAAGACGCTGGCCCGCCGCTCGGCTGTCCCGGTCACCCTCGACCTCACGATTGACCGACGCTTGCCCGACTCGGTGGAAGTGGGCGCATATTACGTCGTCTCGGAAGCGCTGACCAACGCCGCCAAGCACTCTCACGCGTCCGAGGTGGCCGTGTGCGGGCAAACCAAGGATCACACGCTCTTACTGTCGATTCGCGACGACGGAATCGGAGGAGCCGACGTGGGCAACGGCTCAGGGCTGCTCGGGCTCAGAGACCGAGTCGAGGCCCTCGGCGGACGGATGCGGATCAACAGCCCAGCCGGAAGCGGGACATCGCTGGACGTCACCATTCCGTTCGGCGGCGCGTGAGCCCGAGCACCCAGCAGTTCGTGATGGCAGCCGGGTATTGGAACGCCGGTTGGCGGGAAACATGTTTGGGTGCGAGCAGGGACGACATGTGTCCGCTGGAGCGCAACTCTAATAACAAACAGATTGGGCCACGCTTGAAGGAGACAAATGCTGTTTCGCCAGCTGGAGTACTTCGTCGCGGTCGCGCGAGAGAGACACTTCGCCCGGGCCGCGGAAGCCTGCTATGTGTCGCAGCCTGCTCTGTCGGCGTCAATCGCCAAGCTCGAGCGCGAGTTGAACGTCACATTGATCAATCGCGGCCACAACTATCAGGGCTTGACCCCGGAGGGCGAACAACTCGTCTTGTGGGCCAAGCGGATCCTCTGCGAGCAAGAGGCCTTCAAGGACGCGGTCGCGTCGGTTCAGTCAGGCATCACAGGCACTCTGCGGCTCGGGACGGAACCTACCGCGTCGACGACGCTGGCACTTCCCGTGGCCGCATACTGCTCGGCCCATCCCGGCGCCAGGGTGGAGGTTGACACCCGCGTGTCGACGACTGAGCTGCGTCGTCAGCTCCTCGAATTCGAGCTAGACGTCGCGATCGCTCACTTCGCCCACGAGGACCGGGCCGGCTTACATGTGGTGCCGCTGTACGAGGAGAAGTACGTCGTGCTGGCGTCCGCCGACCGGTTGCCTCCAGGGAGCGACGTGATGACATGGGCGGACGCCGCGCAGTTGCCGCTCGCCTTATTGACCCCCAACATGAGAATTCGCCGGGTAATCGACAACGCGTTCGAGCAGAGCGGCGTCACAGTACGCCCGCAGGTCGAAACGGATTCGGTCGCTTCCCTCTACGCACATGTGGGCGTGGGGGAGTGGGCGACCATCGTGCCGCATACGTGGCTGCGTGCAATGCCGGTAACGGGTACCACCCGACCGGTCCGCCTGGTGGAACCGGATGCCAGGGCACAGATTTCGGTGGCGATCCACTCCGCCACCCCTGGTTCGGTCACCGCTCGGGCGTTCATGACAGCCGCAAGGGGCTTGTCCCTGAATGACTTCTTTGCGCAGCCCCTGCGGACCCCACAAGGCGTCAGCTGAAAACGGTGCCGCCGCGTCAGCGCGCGAACTGTTCCTGAACGGCTCGCCGGTCGAGCGCACCCTTGGCGGTGTGAGGCAGGGACGCGACGACTACCAGGCGGGCGGGTACCTCGAACGGCGATAACCGTCGGCGGCACTCGTCGAGGATCTGGCCGGCCTCTGCGCGCGCGAATTGTCCTACCACCACGGCGGCGCCGACGAGTTCGCCGTAAGTTTCGTCGGGGATGGCGAACACGGCGGCCTCAGCGACACCTGTGCACGCGGCGAGGACGGCTTCAACGTGCTCCGGGGAGATCTTCTCTCCGCCGCGGTTAATGATGTTCTTGATCCGTCCGGTGATGAACAGGTACCCGTCGTCGTCCAGTGAGCCCAGATCCCCTGTGCGGAACCACCCGTCGACGAAGCTGCGCGCGGTGTTGGCCGGATCGGCGAGATAGCCCCGCGCAACGGTTGGGCCGTGCACCCAGACCTCTCCTACGGCGCCCGCGGGGCAGGTGCGGCCGTGAGGATCGACGACCCGAAGACGCACTCCCGTTGGCGGGCCGACAGATCCGGGCTTCGTCGGTCCCCGCTGCGGCACCGGCTCGCTGGTCGCCTGGTGTGTGGTCTCGGTCATCCCATAGGCGGACAACATCGGCGCCCGCAGCGTCTGTTCGATCGCCCTCGCCGTTTCAACGTTCAACGGGGCACTACAACTGCGGACGAACCTCAAGGGAATGGCGCGCGGGCCTGGATATTCGCGCGCCGACCGCTGCAGGAGAATCTGATGGATGGTCGGAACCGCGGTGAACCACGTCGCACGTGCGGCTCGCATGTCATCCCAGAAGGTGTGTGCCGAGAACCGTCCACGCTGCGGCAGCAGCACGCGTCCTCCGCTGGCGAGTGAGGAGATGAGCACCGCAAGCAACCCGTGACCGTGAAAGAGCGGCATGACCGCGACCGTCGCATCATCGGGGCCCAGCTGGTAGCTCCCGCAGATTCCCCGCACCGACGCGGCCACGTTGGCGTGCGTGAGTGGGACCATCTTCGCTTGGCTGGTGGTGCCGGAGGTAAACAAGACGAGGGCGTCGTCATCTCTGCGCCCAGGGGGCGTGTTTGCGGCGCGGGGTAGACCACCCGATGTCTCGAGGGTGGCCGTTGCGGTAGTGTCGGCTGAAATGCCCACTCGCAGTTCCCATATAGGGACTGGAAGCCGGGGAATGGGCCCGTCGTCAACGGTTGGTGGGCG
>JGI12635J15846_10003160_pt1 | contig 14369 bp, 12 predicted proteins | sample BlaSpr_A8_OM2_M2_FD_15846 | JGI IMG/M metagenome (IMG submission 15846) | reverse complement strand
ATTCTTGCCGGGCCATCGTTTGAGGAAACGGACGACGGCGTTTTGGCGGCCGAGGCTTTAGTAGTCGCAAATTGCAAAAAAATATTTCTGCAATCGGCCGGCGGAGCCGTTCAGAAATATCGCGAGAAGCTGGCGGATGAGCAGGAGCTGGTTGCCGCGCTTTCCAATATTGTCATGGAAATCTACGCCATGGAATCTTCGCTGCTACGCGCGCAAAAAGCCGCGAACGCCAAAGGCCAATCAGTGGCGCAGCCGATGATCGACGCAGCGAGGGTCTTTATTTCCGATTCCGCTGAGCGTGTTGAACACGAAGCGAAACGCGCGATTCCCGCTCTCCATGAAGGAGACATGCTTACTACTCAGATGTCGGTGCTGAAGCGTTTCGCAAAGCGCGCGCCGGTCGATACCATCGCGTTGCGTCGCAATGTAGCCAGGGCGGTGCAGTCGCAAGACCGCTACCCATTCGAGGGCAAATAACGCTGTTGCGGCCTTCCCTGCTGCTATTTTTTTGGCTGGAGTGAAACGCCAAAGTGCGGTTCGTGATATGTACCTGTCATCTCAACAGGTACTTCCGCTCCGGCATGTTTTTTCTTGAATAGCGGATCTAACGGTTTTAGCAGGACAGCTTTTACGCCGCTACTGTCGTCCGACAGCGACGCTTCCGTCTTCAAATCTCCGTGAAAATCGATCTTGGTGTCTTCTAAATTATAAGTTCCTTGCAGGGTGGCTTCCGCACCAGGCACGTTGAAAGAAGTATCATGAAATTTAGCGATTTCGTTGCTCAATAACACGCTCCCTTTTAAATCCGCGGTCACGTTGGGAGTCTCTGGATCTTTTTTCTTTCCGCTGGCCTTTTTACTTAACATGTTCACGCTCATCTGGCGTTCTGGCTTGGTCCATTGCGCATGCTCAATTTCAAAATCGCCTTGAAGCAGTACACGCTTCAAAAACGGCTGGTGCCCTGACGGCCAGACGATGTGCGCGCGGAAGTTGGTGGCGCCTTCCATGGGGGATTTGCTCTCACGCACGAAAAGCCACAGGACGTCCTCGATGCGGCCGTTCCGCACGTTCGCATTGAGCGAAGTGGTCTTGCCAGGCTGCCCGGGTTTGGCGGCCACGGAACCCTCGATGTGTACCGGCGTTTTAATCAACACAGTATCGACGGAGTGCAAAATCGTGTCGCCGCTCATACCATCAACGGTCGCGTTGAATTTTGCTTTGAGCGCTACCGCGTGGTGACTGTGGGTAACTTCAAATTTCGGAGTGTCCGTAGTTCCCTGCGTTTCTATGCGGCCCAGCACGCCCTGAAAATCTCCTTTGCCAGCCAGGATTCCGCCAATGCCTTGGAATACTCCTAAATCTACATCATCGAATGTGTATGAGCCTGAGAGAGGAATGTCATTCATGTGTTGACTGTCCCAGGGACCGAGTTTTCCGCGCGAGCGAATTTCGCCTGGAGGCTCCGCGTTGCGCATCGCGAGGTCATACGACATGGGTGAGCTATCGCTGATGGATTTGAGGATGAGCTGATGAATCTCGAATTTCAGAGGGCCGTCGTCTTTTCGCGCGACCTCCAGCGTGGCGTCTTTTGTAAAGACTTCGCCAATACGCGTGGACGATTTGGCCGACGTTTTTTGCGATGCCGATGTGTCTTGCTCTGCCGGAACCGAGATTTTGAGACCTTCGAGAATAATTCTGGATACATAGCCGGGCCGCAATAAAAGGTCGTGGTAATTGGCCTGGATAATCACTCTTTGAATGGCCACCAGCGGCGGCCCAGAGCTGTCAGACCCACGGGTCAGTGCAACATTTTCGAGCACACAACCGGGATGCGGGAAGTACGTCCGGTGGAAACTTTGCACTGCTATTTTGCCGGACCAAGTTTCCTGGACAGATTGAGTAACTCTCTGCGAAGAAAACGGCCAGTGAAAAGCCAGAATAATTCCGCCGATGCACAGCGCCACCAAAATTACGATAGCGAGAGGAAGTAACCAGCGTCTAGTGCTGGTGGTTCTCGGCGTTGCCTGGACAGGTTCCTGTGTCGCGACGGTCATTCTTGCTTGAGTTTGCCTTGGCGCAGTATGCCATGACCGTGCGTCAGGAAGGCTCGGGGAATCTACGTAAAAGGGACACGACTCGGCTGTAGGAAGTAAATTGCGCTTCTTGGCCCGGAGAGAGCACTGCTTTAGATTTACGGCTTGGTTCTACGGCTTCGGCCGCGCGGAATACTTTTCGAATAGCCTCTTTTGGCGGTTGTCGAGCGAAGTGAGCTGTCCACGAATAAAAAGGTAGCGCACGTCGCTAGTGATTTCGAGAGGATCGCCATTCGTTACGATAACATTAGCGATCTTGCCGCTCTCGAGCGTGCCAACTTGGTCAGCCAGGCCGAAGATTTGCGCTGGATATAATGTGACAGCCTTCAGCGCTTCGTCGTGGGGCAGGCCGTAGGCTACGGCGTTTGCGGCATTTTGCCCCAGCCTGCGCGCAAATGAATTGTCAAAGCTGCCAAAAGCGAATTTGACGTCCGCGGCGGAAAGTTCAGCAGGTTGCGACAGCAGGCGATCGTAAGGATCGTCTTCATACAGAGGCAAAGTCAGCATGGGGCGCAAAATCACCGGGATGCTTCTCGATCGCAGCAGATCTTTGAGTTTGTAGGCCTCGGAGCCGCCAGCCAAAATCATTTTCAGATTTTGCTTGTCGCAAAATTCGATAGCGTTGCGAATTTCGCGAGAGCGGTCGGCGAAAATGAGTAGCGGCAACTGGCCGCGCACTACCGGCACCAGTGCTTCGAGTTTTAAATCGCGCTCATAATCGGCCGGACCGGCGTGCCCCATGGCTTGCGCATAATGACGAGCTCGCTCAATCCAATCGGTCAACTCGATCACCTGTTTGTCGTATTCCTGCTTCGCTTCCGTGTACGGCTTTTCTTTTCTTTGAAAGGTCGCGAAGTCAAATGTCTTGGTTTGGATTTCCGGCCAGTTCACCACCATGGCGACGCTTCTTTTGAGTTGCATGTCGTCAACGGTCCAGCCCGCCAGATAAATTGCCGAGGCTTGGCCTCCGATGACTCCGTTCGGCCCGAACGAATCCATGCCGCCGCTGGCCGGCACGGCCAGAACTTCGGTGATGCCCGCGACACGCGTTACGGGAATATGCTCGCTGGATGGCGATACAGCAGTTAACGCCACCACGTCAGGGTTATAGTTTCCAGTTTCCGCGGAATCCACGGTGGAGCTGACGGCGCCGATTTCGCGCAAGCCCATCTGCGTAATCGAATCAAACATTCCCGGATAAATCTGCAAGCCCTCGGCGTTGATGACCTGGGCGTCTTGCGGAACTTCGACTTGCCCGCCCACCGCGGCAATCTTGCCGTCGCGAATAATCAACGTGCCGTTTTCGATGGGCGCTCCGGCAAGGGTAAAAATTTTAGCGTGCACCAAAGCATACGCTTTTGGGGCTGGCTGTTGCGCAGCGAGCAACACAGGAAATGCGAAAACCGCAGCGAGGATCAGGGCATTGCGGAATCTTGTAGTCGCGCACAAGCGGTTCACAGTGCACCCCTGCCGCTGTCTGCGACGCTACCAACTCCGTCACTTTCATCGGTGGTGCTTCCCTGCCCTGATTGCGGCGGATTAGGTTTGTCGTCCGGTTTCTCCTCGTTTTGTTTTTTGTCTTCAGGCTTTTTCTCTTCGGACTTTTTCTCGGCGGCAGCTTTCTTTTCTTTCTCGATCAGCGCTTTCTTTTCTTTTTCGCGATCGGCACGTTCGGCGATGTCGCGTCCGCGATCAAAGTAAACTCGCCCATCGATCAAGGTTCTTTGTACTACGGCATAGGCGCTTAACGGATCGTGGTTGTAGATGACCAGATCCGCGTCTTTGCCCACATCAATCGAACCTACGCGTTTGTCGATGCCCAGCTGCATGGCGGGATTAATGGTAACCATCTTCAACGCTTCTTCGCGTGAGAGTCCGCCGTAGCGAATGCTCTTGGCGGCTTCCTGATTCAGATGCGTGGCTTCTTCCGCGTCATCGGAGTTGATGGAGACCACCACGCCGCGCCGCGTCATGATCGCCGCGTTATAAGGGATGGCGTCATAGGCTTCCACTTTGTACGCCCACCAATCCGAAAAAGTGGAAGCACCCGCTCCAGCAGCGGCGATTTCGTCAGCGACTTTGTAACCTTCAAGAACATGCTGGAAAGTTCGTACTTTGAAGCCGAATTCCTTGGCTACCCGCAGCAACATCAAAATCTCGTCTTCGCGGTAGCAGTGCGCGTGCACGTAGCGCTTCCCTTCCAGTACTTCGACGAGCGGATCCAAACGCAAATCACGGCGCGGGGGAATGAGATTTTTTTCTCCCGCCGAAGTTCTCCTGTCGTAGTCATCCCATTTACTTTTGTAATCGCGCGCTTCGGTAAACGCGGCGCGAATAGTTTCTTCCACGCCCATGCGTGTCGCGGGATAGCGCTTTTCCTGGCCTCGGATACTAAAGTTGGAACGCTTGGGATTTTCCCCGAGAGCAAACTTGATGCCCGGCAATGCGCCTTCGAACGGCAACCGCGACGCGGGCGCGCCCCAGCGCAACTTGATCACCACGGTTTGCCCGCCGATGGAGTTAGCGGAACCGTGCAAGACGTTCGCAACCGTCACGCCGCCGGCGAGGTCGCGATAAATGTCGATGTCATCGGGATTCAGTACGTCCGCGATATTCACCATGGATGAAACGGAAACGCTGCCCTCATTGACGGAGCCGTCTACGGCGATGTGGGAATGACAATCGATGATGCCCGGCATCACGAATTGCCCGTTGGCGTCGATTACTTCCGCACCTTGCGGCTTAGCGATGGACTGGCCGACCTCCGCGATTTTGCCGTCGCGAATTAAGATAGAGCCGTGCTCGATGGTTCCGTGGGAAATGGTCAGGATGGTGGCGTTTTGGATCAGCAGTATCGCAGGGGCTGCCGCGTCGGGAGGATTTGTCGCGAGCGCGCACAACGACATGAAAAAATTCAGCGCCACAATGCCGGCAAATGCTCTCGGAATTGCGTTACCCGCACGAGCGGCCTTCACAGCGCACCTCCGGTTGCAGACGCGCTGGAGTGTGCTCCAGGTTTTGTGCCGGTAAAATCCGCGGAGAATCCGGTGACGCTCACTAAACCTTTCATGGAGGTGGCGTCAAATGTTCCGGAAAAAGTGACGTCCAGCGGATTTCCTTCGATGGGAATATTTATACTGAAGCTGAATTTATCCGCGCTGGCGTAGCCATTAAGAATTGATCCTGTTCCACGGCTGCTGGTCACTGTGCCGGAAATGGTGCCGTCTTTTTCCATGTTCAAGTCGGCGGTCGCTTCTTCCGGGCCGTGTGGAGTATTGAAGGACAACTTCCATTTGCCGCTGATGTCACCCTTTGGAGGATCTTTTGGTTTTTCGGGCTCATGCGTTTCGAATCTGCGCCCATCCACGAATACCATCTTGATTTTGGTTTTCTCTTCGAAGAGATCGCCATCGGTAACTACCAAATTGGCGATTTTGCCGACTTCAATGGAGCCCATGCGATCCGACACGCCATATATTTCCGCAGCGGAAAGAGTCAACGCACGCAACGCCGCATCCGCCGGCAAGCCCGCGTCGATCGATTTTTTCACCGCTTTCAAAACATCCTTCGGCACAGTTAGACCGCCGGAATAAAATGCGAACTTTACATTGGCCTTGGCGAGCGCCGCGGGCGCGGATGGCGCGCGATCGCGAAAACGCAATTCTCGCAAAGACGGCTTGTCTTCGGGATCGGCGTCTTTTTCCGCTTCTGGCCATTTTGCGTTCACCAACACGGGAAGCTTTTTGGCGGCAATCTGCGGAGCATCTTCATAAGCCATTTGTGCGCCATAAATCACTCCGTTGACCTTCCAGCGATCCGCGAGCGCCAACGAACGTTGAATCTGCACGATATTGTTCGCCGGGATGAGCACCACAACATGCTTTTGAAGCACAGCAGCAAGGGACGCTTCGGAGCGGTCGTAAGGCGGGCGCTCGACGTGCGCATTATGTTCGTAAGCGGCTTGCGCCCGAGTGCTCCAGTCAGTGTCCAGAAACACCTGACGCACGTATGCCAGCACACCCATTAGAGAGTTGGGAAAACCACTGCCGAATCCGCCTGTCACGCTGAGGTTCAGGGGGATTGCCACCGGCGATTTCACGACGAAGTCTCCCGGGCGATCGCCAGCGAGATCAAGGACCGCGACCTGACCGGAAAAAAAACCGCCTTTGGGCGCGGCGACGACGGTTGTGAAGCCGCCGTTGCGCCAGGTTTCAATACGCTTGTCGCCCAGGTTCACTTCATCCGCGGCATTGCGCCAGGGTGTTGTGCCGGGTCGGTCCTCAGGACCGCGCGCGGGGACTTGCGTTTGTGGAGGTCGCGGGGCCGCGTCTGCGCCCGGCGCGCCGGGTGTACCCACGGCAGGTGGCGCCATCAGTCCCACATCAGTAAATGAATCGATCAGCCCGGGATAGACGGTCAGCCCTTTTCCGTCGATGATCCACGCTTCGTCCGGGATCTTGGCATCGGCTCCAATGGCGGAAATAATTCCCCGCGAAATGATAATGGTGGAATTTTCCGCTGTTCGTCCTGACACCGATACGATTTTCGCACCACGAATGGCAAAGTACGGCGGTTCCCCTCCCTGGCCGCGGACGTCTGGCGCCAGGCATAAGGTCACGACCAGCGCTGCGAATACTACGGTGCAGCATTCTGCAAACACACGGGTGCGCATGAAACGCTCCTTGCCATGAGGGAAGATTTTTCGATAGAGAAAGATAACCGTCGCCGTCTTTTAATTGAACGCATGAGGCTAACGGTAAGTTTCAGAAGAGTCAAGAAAACCTTCGGGTTTTGTCAAACCTCTTTAGAAATGTCCCCTTTCTTACCTCATTAGAAATGTCCCTTTTTCTTTTGATTTGCTGTTGTCGTTGGGGTGTCCGCCGGAGCGAAGCCCTGCGCCGCGGTTTGTGCGGCGCGTTTAGGGCGTAGCGGAGGCGGACACCCCAACGAGCGCTGACTCCTGCGATCGATTCAACCGCTGCAATTTCATTCTCTGCTCATAGCCTTGCCGCCAGGGATGTTCCTGCGCAGCTTTACTCCCTACCTGCTTGGCTGGCTCGCGGCTTGGCTCACGCGGCGCGCCCTGCGCCCCTCGGGGCCGCACTAGCAGATCTTCGTAATCCATGCGTTCTCCGCGATAGTGCACTTCTACCGCTCCATCCTCCCACTCACAGACCAAGGCCTTGGCCTGCGTCGGTCCATAGCGCTTATTCTGCGGCTTGAGTTGTAGAAAATGGCCCCGATACTGCACCACCCAATCGTTACTGATCCAGCGTTCCGTCTCTAACCGGAAAACTTCTCTCAACTTTGCCGGGCTCGGTGCCCGTACGTGATAGTTCTCCGGGCGAGCCGCTTCTTGCGCAAAACGCCGATGGTGTTCTGGAAGATATTCCGCTTCCAGATATTCATTCGCAGCTTCGTAGCCCTGGATCCCCTGGCGACGCAGTTTCTTCACCAGACGATCTTGATGGACCCCGTTATTGCGTTCCACCCGCCCTTTCGCTTGCGGTGAACTGGCCGCAATAATGCGAATCTCTAATCGCTCGCACATGCGTCCAAACTGCGTCGTTGACGCTTTCCCCCGTAACCGCTCGCGTTCGCTCGGCTGCCGCTTATAGACGTTCTTCCAATCGGTATACAACGCTCGCGGTACCCCATACTTGCCGATCCAGCTTCGCAGCACTCCTACCGCTGCCCAGATCGTTTCCTGCTCTCCCAGTCGGCAGCACGTCCTCGTGGTGGCATCATCCACCATATTCATCAGACATCCGCGCGGTCCCCGCTCCTCAAACCACGCATGGAAACTGCCATCGAGCTGCACCAAGTCGCCAAAGTGCTGTCGCCGTTCCCGGCGCTTCCGATGCGCTTTCCGGCGACGCATCCGGCTCCACAACCCCTCCGCCAGCATCCAGCGTCGCAACGTCTCCTCCCCCACTTCCAGCCCATCCTCATCCGCTAAATGTTCCGCTGCCAGCGTCGGTCCGAACCGCTCCTGCTCCGTTCCCGAATATTTCTCCCGAATCAGCTGCAGCACCTTCCGCCGGAATTTCTCTGGCTTTGCTCGGTTCGAACTTCTTCCAGCGCTGCGGTGCTGCAGCCCTTTGGCTCCTTCTTCGCGATATCGCTGCCACAGCCTCTTCGCCTGCCGATAGCTCAACTCCAGCATCTTCGCCGCGTCGACCAGCCTCAGCGTATGGCTCTTCACTCGCCCCAGAACCTCTGCTCGTCGAAGCTCTCTCGTGCTCATCGCTGTCCTCTTCAACCGGACCTCCTCAGGAGGTCGCAGTGTAGGGGACATTTCTAATGGGGGCTGAAGGGGACACTATCAAAGAGGTTCAACAACCCTGGGATTATTTGGTAGTGTCCTAATTTGCCTGTGTCTCCTCTTGGTGGCGGTGTTCATAGCGGTCAATCAAGAAGTTACTCACTGTGGGGCTGTAGGTGCATTCGCAATCAATGACGTAGCTCTTCGTAAATATGTCCTTGTACTTCAGAAGTCCCCAAATCTTCAGAGAAAGTTGACCTCCCAAGATCATTGCCAAATCAACACCGGGGTACCTACCTGTTCCGGCGCTGAAGCTGTGCTAGTGCTGTAGCACGTTGGACTGTCAGCCGGTAGGATGTGAATATGTCTCGGGCGCTGCGCCTTTTAAGTCTCGCGTTTATCGGGGTTTGGACTTCCGACAAGCCCACTGCGCCTGCAGCTAAGACAGCAGATCGAATCGTCGTCGAGAAGTCCACGCGTACGATGAACTTGATGCTGGGCAACCAAGTTCTGAAGACCTACAAGGTCGCGCTGAGCACCGAGCCAGTCGGAGCAAAGGAGCGGGAAGGCGATCATAAAGTACCTGAGGGCCACTACGTGATCGACTCGAAGAACTCTCACAGTCGCTTCCATCTCGCTTTGCACATCTCCTATCCAAATGCCTCCGATCGGGAGAAAGCACGGACACTGGGAGTAAAGCCTGGAGGCGATATCGAAATACACGGATTGGGCAGCAAGTACGGCTGGGTCGGTAGTCTGCACCTCCAGTCAAACTGGACGGATGGGTGGATCGCTGTGACTAATTCAGAGATCGAAGAAATTTGGCCTCTGGTCCCAATCGGAACACGCTTGGAGATACGTCCGTAACATGGTGAGAAGCTGGAAAGCTTCCGTCTGTCCCAGTGCGAGGCTTTGTCCAAGCCACTAAAGAAAAGCAAATGGCCTTAGAAAAAACCAGACTGATCTTACAAGAGGTGTGAAATGAGAAGAGTCATCGTAGCATTAGTCTTGAGCGGTATATTGTCAAACGGCTAAGGAAGGAAGTGCCATCCCAGTTGTGCTGCCAAACCCCCCGGATTTGCAGATTCGCGATCAAAGTTATGGCGCGTAGAGCCCGAAAAGTTCGCGCTTCAATTAAGCGTAGCCGGTAAGGAAGAAAAAAAAAGACAAGTAGCCGAGGCGGGAACGATACAGGCTATATATATAGCTTTTGGAGGAAGAACCGCGTGCAACATCCGCTGAATCGAATGGTGCCCCGTGATGCTGCTGGCGAACACGGGGACATGTCTTGGGGAATTCCGGGACAAGACGAGGAAATCGAGGAAATCGGGACAGAGGAAATCGGGAAAGACGGGACGTTTTCTTTTATCTTGTGCGTGATGACACCCGAGGATTATTAGATTACTGCGGGTATTGTTTAACACTGGTTACGCGCGTGCCTGTGAAACGCACGAACACGGTTTTTGATGGGGGCTGACCGTAAATCCAGTCCTCAATGTCGTTGCCTTCTGCGTCACGCTCGCGGACCTTGTGCTCCGGCTTGCCAATCGCGGCAACAACTTCTTCACGGTCCATGCCCACGACGGCGATTCGTTCCTGAATCGCTTTCTTCATTTCGACGGGAAGTGTGTCAACCCATTGCACCGAAGCGGAGCGTTGCTTCGCAAAATCCAGGAATGGCGCCAGCAGTTTCTTCAAGTCGTCAGGAGATAAATCCGGCAGCGGCTTTCCGAATTCAAGAAACAGCGTGCTTCCCAGTCCGGGCTGCATTCCTGGAGGGCCCTGATCCTGCGGCGTAGTAGACGTTGTTCGAGTCGTCGGGATGCCGCCCATGTCTAGATGAATGCGATCGCGCAGCCGCTTCTTGCCTCGGCCGCCACCATTTAAATCCACCACGATTTGTTTCTCATGAAATTCCAGCTTCGTGATCTGAACGTGATCCCCGGTACTAATTGCAGCGCCGTGCGTGGCCACTTGGCGGTCAAGCATGTCGAAATCCGTGGGCTGTCCGATGTGCACAATGAAACCATCTTTGCCGGCGGGCAGTGGTTTGATGGCTCTCGCAAATTCGCCGGACACGTAGCGGATCAGGTTCAGTCTCGAACTGTCCTGCAGCGAGGTGTTCTTGCTGCCGTTTTGCGTTTTGTCCTGCGCCCCCGCTGGATTCTGCGAATCGGTATCGGATGCATCGTTTCCGAACAGAGGAATTTCGTCGCCGGGCAATGTCCCTAGATTGGAACTTGCAGGCGGGCGCAGGCTATTCACCTGCGGCACATCCGCATCCGCAAATAGCAGGAACGTCAAAGTTATCGCTAAAATCGTCATCCGTAAGGGTTCCAACCGGCGGGGCAATCCCGGGCCAGTCTACCTTAACTCTCATTCTATGATGCGAAAAACTCGCTGAACAGCCAGATGCAGGGCCAGCCTTATCCTTTCGCTTAACTGTCCTAAAGGGCTATTCCCTCCCGGAATGGCGTAGGTTCCTGCACAGCGGGCTTGCTTGTCCATCTGCCTCAGGAAGGCCTACGGTAGGCGCCGAAGGTACCCGGAGGTTATCTAGGCTCTATTCTGGGTCAGTGAGCAGGTCATCTTAAGCCTGCATCCCTAAGGCGCGCCGGCCCGCCTAGGACGCAAACAGCACGAACGCTCGACCACGCAACAATCTGTTAACGGGACACTACTTGAACGCCTTGGCGATCGATCTTCACCGGCAGCACTTCCGCTCCTGCGTCTCGAATGCTGGCCTCCACTCGCTGGCGCGCGTCCGGTTCAATCAGCAGCACCACGCACCCGCCGCCGCCGGCGCCGCAAACTTTGCCGGCCAGCGCGCCTTTTTTGCGGGCTCCTTCAATAACGCGGTCCACCAATTTCGTGGATATGGTGGGCAAATTTCTTTTGCGAAAAAACCATTCTTCGCGCATCAGCCGCCCCGCTTCGTCCCAATCCGTGGCTTCCAGCGCCACGCGCAACAATTGCGCGACCTTGGAGATTTTCTCCATGCCGTTTTGCACCGCGCGCTTGCCGTTAATGTGCGCTTTAAAAACTTCCCAATTATTGATGCCATGCTGGCGTGGCTTGCCGGTGTAGCACACCGCGATGCGGCGTTCCAGCTCATCCAGATTCAGGCGCAGCTCCACGCGATGTTCTCCGCCCGCGGGCAGTTCGATGGCCGCTGCGCCGCCAAATGCCGGAGGATAGTGGTCCTGCGTTCCGGTAGGGACGCAGATAACTACCGCTTCCGCGTCACGGCTGATATGAATCCAGTCTTCTTTACTCTTGCCCGCTCCGGTGAAGCGATCCAGCGCCGCGCAGATCGCCACAGCCATGGCACTGGAGCCACCGATGCCCGCGCCCGCCGGAGCCTCGGAATCGGTCGTGAGAGTGAATCCTCCGGGTGGCCGAAAGAACTTCACAATTTCGGCGAGCAGTGGAAGTCGATAGCGTCCAGCTTTTGCAAGCGCAGCGAGGGAGCTGAAACTCTCCTCGCGCTTGGTGTCGCGCGACACCAGCTTGATTTGTTCATCGCCGGGACGGTTGGTTTCGATTACGCAGGAGGCGTAGCGCGAAATCGCTACGTTCACGGTTAACGCTCCGGGATGAAACAGATACAAGGGCCAAATATCAAGCGTGGCCCCAGCCAGATCGACGCGAGTCGGCGCCTTGGACGCGATAATCATGTTTGTCCTTGGAAAAAAAGACGACTGGCTATTTTAACGTTGCGGCGAGTTGCCGGCTCAATTTATATCGGTGAGTGTGACGTGAATTACTTTGCGCCCGAAATACCGCGCGCGCGGAACATCAGTTGCGGCCCATCTTTTTTTTCTTGCGCCAGCGCGATGTTGGGCTCGAAGCATCGCCGGCAGCGCGCTTCGTAAATACCGGTGGCGCCCACCACCACCAGTTCTTCGCTTTCGACTAGCCGTTGCGTGTGCACCGCGGGATTGCCACAACGGACGCAAATGGCCAGCAGCTTGGTGATCTCTTCCGCGATCGCCAAAAGCCGTGGCATGGGTTCAAACGGCCGGCCCAGGTAATCGGTGTCCAGGCCCGCGACGATTACCCGCTTCCCGAGATTCGCGAGCTTGGTGCAAACGTCCACCACTTCTTCTCCCAGGAATTGGGCTTCATCGATGCCGATAACTTCGGTGCGCGGCTGCACCTTGTCCATGATTTCCGACGCCCTGGTGACATTGTCCGACGCAATGCCCAGTCCCGAGTGCGACACAATTTCATTTGCCGCGTAGCGCTGGTCGATGGCTGGCTTGAAGATCTGCACGCGTTGGCGCGCAAATTCCGCGCGGCGCAAGCGGCGAATGAGCTCTTCGCTCTTGCCCGAGAACATCGGGCCCACCACCACCTCGATCCAACCCATATTGCCTTTGACGATGTCCACGTCGGTTAATCCTTCCGTTCAGCTCTTACCTTGATTATCTCACCAAAATAATTTCATTAAAATCCAACTGCCTGGCACCTCAGCTGGCAGCCCGCGCGACACGAAACAAATTCGCGTTGAAAAACGGCGCGAATGCCGCGACTAAAGCTACGCGAAATGCCTCGCGCCGCGTAATTAAATTATTAGAAAGCACGCCCCACGCGCCCTGGTTATCTCGAAGGCCGGCCACGCCCGCAAACTTATCAATGGCGGCCGCCAACTCGACGCCTTTATCCAATACCTCGTGTGCAAGCGCGGGCGGCAATTCGATTCCTCCACTGCGCCCAAAATGTCCACGTGAACCGTCGCTTACATACGCCCAGCTCTCCAGAAACACGCGACGGCCACCATTTCCCACCGAGTCTATATTTTCCCCCTGGCCTTCTTGAGCTTGGTTGCTTTCCATAACTTCGAGTCCGCCCTCCAGGCCGACGAAGTATTTATAAACTTCGTCGTTCCCGGAAGCCATTTGCATCAATGCTTCTGTACGTTGACGCGCACCTCGCATGGATTCCGCGGAAGATAACGGCGTGTGTCCAACGCCGCTGTCGACAGCAAAGCCTAATACCTCAAATTGCACATTGGGATTGAGCTGCTCTGCACACAGCTTCAGCGCATCGTGCACGGCATCTAACTTAGGTCCGCGCGTGCTGCCAACAGCAATAAGGCTCTTACTCATGATTTTGCCGGCTGTATAGTAAGCGATTTTTGAGCGGTTCGCGAATGACGACCTGAGGAAAATAAAAGAAGCGCACTGTGTTGTCTTCGGTTGAATAATTTTAGACCTGTTTGCTGAACCCTGCTCGTAGCTGATCTTCGTACTGCAGGAAGTCATACGGGGGCAATATATCGTGGGGCTAAGCACGCTAACGCTACTGGAGATAAATCATTGAGCTGCAACACACAATGTAGTAAATAGTTCCGTGGGGAGCCTCTCTCCCTTCCCTTGGGGGTTGTATGGAACCGAATTTAATAGGCCAATACGTCCCGTCTGCTCAACTTCTAAACGACATCATGGTCGGACTGCGAATGCGGTACGCTGCCCTTAATAATATTCATTACGAAGCTGCCTGGACAGACAGCTGGTGTGACTGCCGCTGCATGCATGCGCATCAGACGCTCAGCGATGCCGCCAAGTGCGGCCTGCCTCGTGGTGCCGGTTGGTATGTCTTGGCGATCGAAGATGGCGAACTCCGAGAATTGACCACTGCGGAAGATAAGCTCGTGAATGATTTCCGATTTGCGTCTTGGAAAACTGAATCCTAAATCCGTTAACCCATTTACGCGGACGCGACCAGGCAAGCGACAAACGCTGAAGTTCGCATCCGCGCCTCACAGTGTTGTCGCTCGCCCAGTGAACAAATTTGATACGGCTTATCTGGGAACTTCCAACTTACGGTTGTACGCTTCCAACGTAGTTCGCGTCTTTCTGTACTCCACGAAGTCTTTTATCAAGGAGGCCAGATTCAATGCGGCTTCCGCATTGGACTTTATGTACTCTTGATATTGCGGCTCGTGAATTTTCAGTGGGTCCTTCCTCAAGTGTTCGATGGCTGCAGTGGTATTCGAGGCTAGTTTT
>JGI12635J15846_10003157_pt1 | contig 14384 bp, 10 predicted proteins | sample BlaSpr_A8_OM2_M2_FD_15846 | JGI IMG/M metagenome (IMG submission 15846) | reverse complement strand
CGGAGTCTTGGGTCCCGAACTCGGTTTCTGCTGCGGTGCTTCCGTAGCTTCGACCTGCGATTCGACGTCCTTGCTTTCCCAGCCACGTGCCATGCCTACAGTGTGACACAAATTGTGCAAATCGCACGCGATTCAGATGGGAAAGTTACTAAAGAAAAATCAGGCGCTGGCGGCGCGTCGTTGCGGGAGAACGGGGAGAGCAGGGCGCATCACACCGCGGATGGTGGTCTCCGCGACGCGCGCTAGATGCTCGGCAAAGATGCCGCCGTAGGAGAATTCGGCGGTGTGACCGGCCCAGGTCATTCGCAGGCGCCAGGATTCTTTCGATTGCCCCGCGCAGGCGGCAGTGATTTCGCTGACGGGGATCTCGAGGAGTGGCTGGAAACTTCGGTCGAGCACCCAAACACTTTCGGCGCCGACGAAGAGCTGCACGGCAGCAGATGGCGCGCTTCCGGGTTGAAAGCGCCCGCCGTTGATAACCACGAGGGCCCCCAGCTCGTGGGCCTTGTCGTCGGCTTTGGTATCGGGTTTGGCGGGAGGCAGAAGAATCGCGCTGATGAACATGGCCAGGCCGACGATGGCCGGAACAAAGCTGGTTCCCAAGCCGAGCGGCAGGACGACCATCGCCGCTCCGGCGACTCCCAAGAAAATGCGCAAGACCATCCAAGAGCGCGGGTTGCGCCGCACATGCAGAATCTGAGGGATAAGTAGCACCAAGGCGAAGAGAGCTCCGACGGCAAGTTGGCGCAGCCTTTTGCCGAGATCCTCCGGCTGGGAAAGCGATGGATTGGACGTGGCGCTCATTTTCGATCTTTCAAGGTTGCAGGCCGCCGATTTCGCGCATGCGTGCAAAGGCACGCCGCACGTGAGGAATGGTGATCGAGCCGCCAACGATCAGCGCGACGTTGAGCGCGTCGATCACTTCCTCGCGCTTCCAGCCTTCCTCGCCGCAGCGAACCAGGTGATAAGTGATGCAGTCATCGCATCGCAGCACCGCGGAGGCGACCAGCCCGAGTAACTCCTTGGTCTTGGTGCCGAGCGGGCCGGGTTCGTAGGCCTGGTGGTCGAGAGCGAAGAAGCGCTTGATGCCGAGGTGGCCGCAGCCGAGGATTTCCTCGTTCAAGTCGGTGCGAAACTTCTGAAAATCTTCCAGGCGATCGGCCATGGTTCCTCCGGGGGAAATATTCCAACGCACCAACCGTGCCGCTATTATGGACCAACCAGGGCCATCCTGTTAGGGCGCGACAAGGATGGCGTACTCCGACTGTCCGAGCATGTCGATGAAACCGGGAGCAACAACCATGCGGCGCGCATCGATGGTGCGAGCGTTGACCCTCGCTCCGTGCACGACGCAATTTGTTCCGAGTCCCGGACACCGCGGGCATCTTACTCTGGAATCGCTAGCAAGGCTTTTTCCTCCANCTGCTAGGGTTTTTCGAGAAGTTCCTGAGCATCGGCGCCGAGGCCGCGGGTACGAACGCGGTACCAGATGACGATCAGGGTAACGGAGACGGCGAAGATCAGCGTGGAGACGGCGTTGATTTCGGGGGTGATGCCACGGCGGAGGCGGCCCCAGATTTCGAGCGGCAAAGTATTGTCGCGGCCGATCAGGAAGAAGGTGACGGCGATCTCGTCCATCGAGAGCGTGAAGATGAGCAGGCCGGCGGCGATCAGCGAGAGCTTCAGATTCGGCAGAGTGACGCGCCAGAAAGTCTGCCACGGCGTCGCGCCGAGGTCGAGGGAAGCCTCTTCTTGAGCGCGGTCCATTTTTTGCAGGCCAGCGAAGAGCTCGGTGGTAGCGACAGAAATGAGCGCGGTGCCGTGGCCGAGAAAAACGGTGAGCAGGCTGAGCTGGGCGCCGGCAAAGACAACGAACATGAGCAGGGAGAGACCGGTGATGATGCCGGGAAGAATCAACGGCAAGAGAACGAGGCGGCGGAAGAGAGCTTTCCCGGGAAAGTTCGCGCGATCGAGGGCCAGCGCGGCCAGTAGCCCCAGGGTCAGCGAGAGTGCGACGCTGCAAGACGCGACGATCAAGCTGTTCACGACGGCGTCCCAGATGGGAGCATCGGCAACGAGCTGTCGGTACCAATCGAGCGTGAGATGTCGGGGAGGGAAACCGCCGACGCCGTCACGGTTGAAAGAGTAAAGAATGAGAACGACGACCGGCAGATAGATAAAGATGAAGACGAGCGCGGAATAAATGGTGAGCAGCGGGGCGCGGCGGGTTGGAGCGTGACCGCTCATTTGAAGGACCACCGCTTTTCCAGCCGCTCGCTGAGGAAAAGCAAGGAGATGGTGATGATCAGGATGCAGACGGAAATCGCCGCGCCGAGCGGCCAATCAAACGCCGCACCGAAGAGGCTCTGCACCACGTTGGCAATCATCGTGCCGGACGCGCCACCGACCAGGAGCGGCGCGAGGAAGTCGCCCAGCGAGAGAACGAAAGCGAAAGTTGCGCCGGCGAGCAGGCCGGGAATCGAAAGAGGCAAGATGACGCGCAGAAATGTTTGAACCGATCCGGCGCCGAGGTCGTGCGAGGCTTCGACAAGCGGGCGGGGGATGTGTTCGAGGGCCGCGTAAATCGGCAGAAAGACGAAAGGCGTGTAGATGTGCGTGAGCATGAGAACGACGGCGAAAGGGCTGTAGAGAAGGAACGCGACGGGCCCATGCGTGAGATGGAGGTATTGCAAGAAGCCATTGAGGATGCCTTCGCTGCCGAGAATGGTTTTCCAGGCGTAGCCGCGCACCAGGTAGCTCACCCACAGCGGCACGATGACGAGCTGGTAGAGCAGCTCTTTGCGAGAACCGGCATGAAACGACAGGTAGTAGGCGAGCGGGTAGCCGAGCAGCAGAGAGCACAGCGTCACCGAGGCGGCGATGCGCATGGTGCGCAGGAGGACTTCGACGTAGACGGGTTTGGAAAAGAGAGTCAAGTAATTGTGCAGGTTCCACTGGTGGACCAGAACTCCGTCATGGACAACCCAGAAGCTGTGCGCGAACATCAGCGCGTAGGGCAGCAGGAGGAACAAGCCGACCCAGAGGAGCGGCGGGAGAGAGACGAGCGTCTTGTACGCGCGCGAGTACATGGACAGAGCTAAGGGCGATTACTCCTCGACGCGGATGGCATCCGCGGCCGAGAAAACAAATTCGTGTTCGCCGGAGAGCGGTCCGCGCGCGGAAATACGCACGCGCAAGAGCTGGCCGCCGCCGCAATTCACTTCCAGCAATTCACTCGCGCCACTGAAGAACTGCTGCTGAAGTGCGGCGCGGAACCGCGCGGTTCCCGGAGGAGCCACAGCATCGGAGGCGAGACGGATGTCCTCTGGGCGCAACGAGAAAATGACGGCACCACCTGGGCCACCGGCGGGCCACTGCAAGGCGCCGCACCTGGCCGTGCCATTGAGAATCTCACCGCGCAATAAATTGGTCTGGCCGATGAACTGGGCGGTGTACGCCGTGCTGGGATGCGCGTAGATCTCGCGGGGAGAGGCGACTTGCTCCAGCGCGCCGTCGCGCAGCAGCGCAATGCGGTCGGAGAGCGCCATGGCTTCTTCCTGATCGTGGGTGACAAAAAGAAAAGTGATGCCGAGTTCGCGCTGCAGGGCTTTCAATTCACTTTGCATTTGCTTGCGCAAATTGGCGTCCAGCGCGGAAAGCGGCTCGTCGAGCAGGAGAAGCAAAGGGCGATTGACGAGAGCGCGCGCGAGGGCGACACGTTGCTGCTGGCCACCGCTTAGTTTGGACGGTCGGGAAGCCGCGAATTCCTGCATCTTCACCATGCGCAACGCTTCATCGACGCGGCCGCCGATCTCTGTTGCAGAAGTTTTCTGGACGCGCAGGCCATAGGCGACGTTCTCGCGCACACTTAGGTGCGGGAACAGCGCGTAGTGCTGGAACACAGTGTTCACGCGGCGCTTGTAAGGTGGAAGGGTGTCCAGCCTCTGGCCGCGCATCCAGATTTCTCCCGCGGTCGGCTGTTCGAATCCGGCGACCAGACGAAGAACAGTGGTCTTGCCGGAACCGCTTTCGCCTAGCAACGTGAGGAATTCTCCCGAAGCAATGTTTAACGAGATGTTTTTCAGCACCTCACGCGCGCCGAAGCGCTTGCCAACACCGCGGAATTCGAGGAGTGCTTCCGGCTCGGCCGAGAGCTGGTGCTGCGGGTTGGCAGCGGCGGCGCTCACTGGGCGGCTTTGACCTCGTTCCAGATTTCGTTGTACTTCGCGCGGCGAGAAACGTCCTGCCAGAAATAGATTCGCTGCATGTAGGCATCGGGCTTATCGAGGTGCAGACCTTTGATTTCGTCCGGAGTCAGGAACTGTGACGCCCCAGGATTGGCAGGAGTGTAGTGCGTCCTATCGGTGATCAATTTCTGAGTATTCGGTTCGATCATGTATTCGAGAAAGGCGTGCGCCAATTCCTTGTGGCTGCTTGCCGAGGTGATCATCAGGTGGTCGATCCATCCGGTGGTATTTTCTTTTGGGATGGTCTCGCCGATGGGAAAATTCAGTTTTCGAAGGTCATTGGTGTTCAGCGGCCAACCCATGGCCAGAATCACTTCGTGGTTCTGGAAGAGATTGGTTAGTTCTCCGCCGGTGGCCCAGATCTTTCGAATGTTGGGCTTGAGTTCGATCAGTTTGTTTCTGACGGCAGCCAGCTGATCGTCCGTCAGATTGTAAAGTTGCGACGGGTCCGGCTTGTCGAAGCCGAGGATCTGTGCGGCGAGGTAGACCGTGGAAAGATCATCCCACACGGAGATTTTGCCTTTGTATTTCGGATCCCAAAGAATCGCCCAGGAATCCGGGGGTTGCACAAATACAGTGGTGTCATAGAGGAGGGGATTCGGTCCCCACATGAAAGGGACGCCGTAGACCTGGCCGTTGGTTTTGACAAGAGGAAGGTCCCGGAGTTTGGAGGAGAGCTGCCCGTAGGACGGCAACTTCGAAAGGTCGAGGGGCGCGGCGAGGCCGGTGCGCGCAATGGAGGCGGCGACGTCGCTGGAAGGAGAGATTACGTCGTAATTCGAAGCGCTGCCGCCCCGAAGTTTTGCGACGAGTTCGTCGCTGGAGCCCATGAAGGATGCAACGACTTTGCAGTGATGGCTTTCTTCAAACGCGCGTACGAAGGAATCGTCGGAATAGCCTTCCCAGACCAGCAGGCTTAGCGATTCCTCTTTTTTCTTGCAAGAGCTACATGCCAATGCGAGCATCAGAATTGCCAGAAGTATGGCGCGACGTCTCATTGCTCCTCCCGGTTACTTTGTATACGCTTGATAGACCAGCCGCCCGCCGACAATGGTGGTGACAACCTTTGTCGCATCAATCTTATGCGGATTGATGTCGAAAATATTCTGCGAAAGGATGATCAGGTCGGCAAGCTTGCCGATCTCGAGCGAGCCTTCCGATTTTTCGCGGCGGCCGGCAAACGCCGCTCCGAGCGTGTAACCCTCAATCGCTTGCGCCACGGTCAATCGCTGCTCGGGGACAAAACCCGCTTCCGGTTTACCTTCAGACGTTTGGCGAGTCACAGCGGTCTGAATCCCTTCCCACGGATTGAGAGTGACGACGGGCCAATCGCTGCCGAAGGCCAGGCGGCCGCCTGCATCAGAGATGCTCTTCCAGGCCCAGGCGCGAGAAGCGCGATCGGGGCCGGCATTCCGCGCCCAGACGTCCAGTGTGTCGGAGTCCGGGTAAGAATGGAGCGGCTGCATGCTGGCGATAACCCCCAGCTTGCCGAATCGCAGAATGTCGGACGTGGCGATGGTTTCAATGTGTTCGATGCGCGGCCGGCGATCGCGCTTGTGGTTCCGCGTTTCGGCATTTTCATAGGCATCCAACGCCGTCCGCACGGCGTAGTCGCCGATCGCATGGGTGAAAAGCTGCAACCCGCGCTTGTCCAATTCCGCGACCGCGGCCTTGTAGTTAGCGGGCTCCCAGAAGAGCTTGCCTTTCAATAAGGGATCGTCGCTGTATGGCTCAAGCATTGCTGCAGTGTGCGATTCGACCACGCCATCCACCATGAACTTGACGGCGTCGGCGTCGATCCAGTCGTCGTGGAATTTTTTGCGCGCATGATCGATAGCGTCGAGATCCTGAGGCCGGAGCTCGGGCGGATTGAGGAAGTAAGCGATATACATGCGCACGCTGAGATCGCCGCGATGGCGCATTTCGTCGAAAAGATCGAGTGCTTCGAAATCCTGTCCAGCACTGTGGACGCGAGTGATGCCGTGTTCGTTGGCCCATTTCATGCCTGCGCGCAGCGCCAAAAGCTTTTCGACGCGAGACGGTTTTGGAATGATCTTGGCGACCAGGTCCTGAGCTGACTCTTTTAGCGCACCTGTGGCCTCACCCGTTTTGGGGTCGCGGACAACCGTGCCGTTTGGCGGATCCGGAGTATCGCGGGTGATCCCAGCCAGAACGAGAGCCTTCGAGTTTGCCCAGTAGGTATGTCCGTCATAACCTTCGAGGAAAACCGGGCGATCGGGGAAGAGTTCGTCCAGATAGTTCTTGTGCGGGAGCGCCTCGGGACCGAACATAGCGTAATTCCAGCCGCGGCCAAGGATCCAGTCATCCCCAGGCCGTTGAGCGGCATATTCCCGCAGTCGTTTTTGAATGTCGGCGGCATCCTTCGAGCCCTCGAGATTCACGCGCCCCAGACTGAGAGAGCCATCCAGAAAATGAACGTGGCAGTCGACAATGCCCGGAAGCACAAGCTTTCCGCCGGCGTTGATAACCTTGGTGCCCATGCCGCGCCGGCGCTCAATTTCGGGATCGTCTCCAACGGCAACGATTTTTCCGTGGTAAATCGCCACGGCTTGAGCCCACGGCTGCTTGGGGTTTTCGGTATAAACGTGACCGTGAACGACGATGATATCCGCCGGTTCCACGATCCGGCCTTGCGCGCGAGTGAAGGCGGCGGCACCGAGCAAGAGCGGAAGAGCTTGCAGAAAGACCCGAAGCGGGTGAATTTTCATCGGCACCTAGTCCTGAGAATCAGAATGTTGGCGGCGTGTTGATCCACAGCAGCCAGGTTTCCGTACGGCCGGGATTCTTCCAGCGGTGCGGAGTCGAACTCTCGAAATAGAGACTGTCGCCGGGCTTTAGATGATAATGCTCCTTGGCGTCGAGCCAGATCTCAAAATTTCCGCGAAGAACGTGCAGGAATTCCTCGCCTTCGTGCGAGTAGGATGCACCGCTGCCGCCACCAGGTTTGATGCGGAAAAGATGCGGCTCCATCGCCGTGTTCCCCCAGGCGAGCAGCTCCATGCGCACGCCTGGCGTGGTCTCCAGGACTTTTCGCTGATGCGGGCGCACAAGGCGCGGATTATCGCCCGCAGTTTCGAACAGGGAAAGAATGTTCGTGTGGTAGAAGCGGGCGATGCGGCGCAGCGTGGCAATCGAGGAGCGCATCTGGCCGCGCTCCAGGGCGCTGAGGAAACCGACGGAGACCCCGGTGGCGCGAGCCACGTGAGCGAGTGAAAGGCCGCGGCGGATCCGCAGGCGGCGGAAACGTTGTCCGGGAAGAAGCGTACTTTCCGCGGGAGCAGAGACGATTCCCTGGCGCTTGAGCACGTGGACGATTGCTGCGGGATTGAGGCCGCGGGCCCGGCGCAGGAAAATCGCACGCTGCAGCAGGCGTACATCGGATTCGTTAAAAAGGCGGTAGCGGCTCCGCGTACGCTGCGGCGAGACGAGGCCCAAGGCTTCCCAGGAGCGCAAAGCGGAGGAAGAAATGCCCACGCGGCGCGCCACTTCGCTGATGCGCAAGGTGCGCGGCGGCTTGCGGGCCGCCGATGTGTCGGATAAATTCTTTCTGCTTGACACTAGTCCCGGCCTTCTCTAAGTTTACAGGATTATAGTAAGGTTTCAGGGGCACAGCAACCTCGAAGAATCAGTCCTTAAAAGATTCTTCGCGGCAAGGGGTGGGTTCATGAAGGTTGACGCACGATTCCGGCAACTGCGCTCGTTATGCTGCCGCAGCATCTTATCCGCAACTGTTTTGGCGATGGCATTCTGCGTCGCGGCGCCGTTTGCCGGCGCGCAAAGCACCGGCGGCCGCATCCGCGGCACGGTAATGGATACCAGCGGCGGCGCGGTGCCTGCGGCGAATGTCACGCTGATCAACGAGGCAAATCACGCCACGCGCGAAGTCCAAACGGGTGCGAACGGAGAATACGTCTTCCTGGAAGTGCCGGTGGGAAGTTACGAAATCGATACCGTCAGCCAGGGCTTTAAGAAATACACGCGCAAGGGGATTGTCCTTAACCTGAACGAAGTCGTAAGCGTTGATCTCACGCTGCAGATCGGTGGATCGACCGAGGTCGTGGAAGTCACGGGCGCCCCCCCGGTCGTGGATACGACCTCGACTCAGCTCGGCGCCGTCGTCAACGAGCGCTCCTCCACGCAGTTGCCTCTGAACACGCGCGACGTCTTCCAACTCCTGCAATTACAGCCGGGGGTTCAGTCTCAGATCGGAAACAATCTTTTCTATGGCTCTGACAAACCTGGCGTGGTCACCGTGAATGGTGGCCGAGGCCGCTCCAACAATTATTCCGTAAACGGCGGCGACAGCAACGACCTCTTCGCCAATCTCCCCGCGGTTCAGCCCTCACCCGACAGCATTGAAGAATTTCGCGTCATCACCAATTCCTTTGACGCCGAGTATGGCCGCAACTCCGGCGCCGTCGTCAACGTCGTCACCAAGTCGGGTACCAATGATATCCACGGAAGCGCCTACGAATTCTTCCGCAACGACGTGCTGAACGCGCATGGATTTACTTTTAGCCCGACGCCGAAGCCCCCCTTCAAGCAGAATCAGTTCGGGGGCACGCTCGGGGGCCCGATTAGGAAAGACAAAACCTTCATCTTCGGATCTTACGAAGGACGCCGCATCGTCCGCGGCATCGTCTCGCAAAACGTGCCAGTCCCGACGGGAGGCGACTACGCTGGCACTTTCACTGGCGCTCCGACGGACACTATGGTGTTTCCGGGCACGCTGAATGACGCAATGGTCGCGACGATTCTCCAGAATCGTTGCGGCAATCTAAGCCCCGCTGGAAGCAAATTGACGCCCGCGGGTCAGGCTGCGTTGAACCTCGCTGCCGGCGGCACGCCTCAGCCTTGGGATTCCATTTTCCCTTCCTCTGGACCCAGTGGCGCTCTCGTGGCCACTGTTCCCACGCAATGTTTTGATCCCGTTGCTGTCAATTTGGCAAAGCAATTCCTGACCGGATCCGGCGGCAGCAGTTCCCAAACGCAGGATGTGGTGAAGTCCAGAGATCGCGGCGATCAATTCCAGATTCGCTTTGACCAAATTCTGAACAAAGACCAGAAGCTGTCGGTATACTACTACTACGACAACGACAATACGCTCGATCCCTTCGCCATCTTCCAGTTGGCAGGCGGCTCCCTCGGCAATTTCGGTGGCACCATCATCTCGCACGTGCAGCAGATTAACGCCAGCCACACCTGGACGCTCGGTTCCACCGCCGTCAATGAATTTCGGTTTACACTGTTCCGCGAGGCGCAGCCGCAGTTCTACACTCCCACGAAAACCAACACAGTGACTGCTTCGTGCGGCAGTGATCCGGCTGCTGCGCCCTTCTGCTTCACAGGAACCTCGGACACTTCCCTGAAAGCCAACGACGGCACCGTTCTTGGCTCGACTCCCGCCTGTCCTGGATTTGGCTGTGGAATCCATCCGGGCCTCGGGTCTAAATTTGAAGGCGTGCCCTTCATTACCTTCAATGGCACGCAGGGCCTCTTTGGCAACAACTTCGAAGGCCAATTGCCGCAGACCGGCAACACATTCCAATTCAACGACAACTACAGCAAAATTGTCGGCAAGCACAGTTTCAAGTTTGGCGGCGATGCTCGCTACCAGAAATTCGACCAAAAGGTCTATTTCAACGTAAACGGGGAATACATCTTCGGCCCCGGCGGTAACAACGATACCGGCGCCTCTGACCTCTACGCGAATTACCTTCTTGGTCTGCCTGTCTCTTACTCGCAAGGTTCGGCGAACACCGAATTCGTCCGGAGCACCTCCGTCTACCTCTTTGCTCAGGACAGCTGGAAGCTCAAGCCCAACGTGACCCTAAACTACGGTTTGCGCTGGGAAATGAATACGCCGCTCACCGATGTCGGCAAGAAAGTGCAGCGCTTCAACCCTGGACAGAACTCCACCGTTTATCCGTGTCAGCTAACCCCCACAAGCAATCTCTTTGGCCCAGGTAACACCTGTGACAATCAGGGTGTTACGCCCACGGGTCTGGTCGTTCCTGGTGACAAGGGCGTTCCTGGCGGGTTGATTGACACCTATTACAAAGCGGTCGCACCGCGCATCGGTTTGAACTGGAGCCCCGGCTGGAAGGACGGCACACTCGCCACACTCACCGGCGGACCGAACAGGACGACCGTCAGCATGGGTTGGGGGCTTTTCTACAATCCCATCGAACAATTGGTTCTGGAGCAGTTCGTCGCCGAACCGCCTTTCGGTATCAGCAACGGCGTTTCTAATCCTCTCTTCAGCACCCCCTTCGTCACCCAAAGTGGGACGACCAAACCGAACGTCTCCGACGCTTTCTTGAATCCGCCGCGCAATCAACCCGTGGATTGGTCACTCTATCGTCCGATCCTGCTTTTCGGCCAGTTCCCAACGAAACTGCGCACGCAGTATTCCTCGCAGTACAACTTGACCTTCAAGCGCGAGCTTCCTGGCAACATCCTCGCGCAAATCGGCTACGTCGGCTCGCAGGGCCATCGGCTGCTTGCCATTCACGACCAGAATTTCGCCAACGCGCAAACCTGTCTGGATATGTCGGCAATCTCCAATTTCTACGCACCCCCTCCACCTAATGGACCACCGAATCCCAACGAGAATGATGTTTTTTCTGCCGCCTACAGCTGCGCTCCTTTCTTCGAAGACTCCTCGTTCAGCCTGCCGGCCAATTCCATCCCAGCAGGCTTTACAGTTCATCTGCCTTACGGCTCCGTACCCACTGTAGGTCCGGGTAACCCGGCAATCACCTTGGTTGGCCTGCGGCCTTTCTCCTCGCCCAATTGCCAGCCCACTACCGGGGTCGGGTGCCCAGCCGACGGCACACCCATTTTCACCAGCATCTTCGCGGAAGATACTTCCGCGCATTCCAACTACAACTCGCTGCAAGCCCTCTTCGAGAAGCGCTACTCTCATGGCTTGCAATTTCAGGCTTCCTACACCTACAGCAAATCCTTGGACAACGCTTCCAGCTTTGAGGAGATCCTGAATCCGCTCAACTTCAACTCCACTTACGGACCGTCGCTCTTCGATTCCCGTCATCGTTTCGTTTTTAACTATGTCTGGGAATTGCCCATCCCGAAAATGCAGGGTTTTGCCGGAAAGGCGCTCAATGGCTGGCAATTTTCCGGAATCTATACCTTCCAGAGCGGATTCCCGATCCTGATCAACAATTGCAACGACCAGGAGCTTCAGGGAAGCACTCTTGGTTTTGAGTGCCCGGGCAAGCCCGACCTCACCGCTGCCTTCAAGACCCACAATCCCAGGATCGACGGCAACGTTTTTGATCCAACCATTTTTACGAACAGCGCGTTGGGAACGATCGGTAACACCCCGCGCACCCTGTGCTGCAATCCTCCCATCAACAACTGGGACATGGGGCTGTTCAAGGATACGGCCCTCGGTGAAAAATTCCGTTTGGAATTCCGCACCGAAATTTACAACGTTTTCAACCATGCTCAGTTCTACGGCGTGGACGGCGGTTCCTCGAACACCACCTTCGGCCAGCCGCAGAAGGTTCGCGACCCCCGTTTGCTCCAATTTGCATTGAAGCTGATCTTTTAGCAGTCCTGGAGAATCCAACGCTTTTCCGGCGCGGCTCGCGAGGGCCGCGCGTTCGCACGTCTGGTAAAATCGAGAGAAGAGCAGCAGTCCCAAGAGATTTTCTTCGCACACACTGACCGCAGGGAACAGACCTGCAATCACGGAGTACTCAAATGCACGACGCACTACAGAAAGAAATCACCACCTACGAGAAGCGCACGCCGAAATCGGCCGCAGCGCACAAGCGCGCGCTGGAGCGCATCCCGCTCGGAGTTGCCAGCAACTACCGGCATTACGAGCCCTATCCGATTTTTGTCAAAGACGGCAAGGGCAGCCGGATTCACGACGTCGACGGCAACGAATACATCGACCACAACCTGTGCTTCGGCGCGCTGATGGCTGGGCATTGTCATCCCGCCGTCGTGAAGGCCGTCGAACAGAAGCTGCATGAAGGAACGACGTTCGGGATGCCGCACGAGCAGGAATGGGAGCTTGCCGAAGAAATTTGCAAACGCTATCCGGTGGAGATGGTTCGTTTCGGTTCCAGCGGAACGGAAGTCACCATGCATGCCTGCCGCATCGCGCGCGCCGCCACGGGCCGCGACAAGATTCTGAAGTTCGAAGGCGCGTACCATGGACTGCATGACACTGCGCTCGTCAGCGTCAAGCCCAAGGCGGAAGATTACGGCGACCCGGATGCGCCCAATTCCGTTCCCGGGGGCGGTGGCGTACCGAAGGCCGCTCTCGAGAATGTCGTCGTCGCCAGCTTCAACAATCTCAAGAGCGTTGAAAATCGTTTTAAGCAATATCCCGGACAGATCGCCGCGATCATTCTCGAACCCATCCTGATGAACGTCGGACTGTGCATGCCGCAGCCCGGTTTCCTGCAAGGGCTGCGCGATATTTGCAACAAGAACGGCGCGTTGCTGATCTTCGACGAAGTGAAAACGGGCGCGAAGCTGGCCTGGGGCGGCGCCAGCGAATTCTTCGGCGTGAAGCCGGACATCATCTGCCTGGCCAAGTCCATCGGCGGCGGCTTGCCGCTGGGAGCGTTCGGCGCGAGCCGCGCAGTGATGGATCTGATCGCGCAGCACAAGGTTTTCCACGGCGGCACCTATAACACCAACCGTGGGGCGATGGCTGCTGGTCTCGCAACGTTCCGCGAGGTCCTCACGCGCGAGAATTATGTGCATGTCGGCAAGCTCAGCAAAAATCTCACCGAAGGCTATCGCGCTATCGTGAAGAAATCCGGTCTGCAAGCCTACGTCGCCAGCGCCGGCGTCAATGGCGCGTTGATGCTCTATCCGAAGGAGATTCAGAACTACCGCGACTGGACCAAGATCGACGTGGATCTCTGGCGCCACTACTGGTTTGCGATGGTCAATCGCGGCGTCCTCGCGCAGCCTTATTGGTGGGACGAGCAGTGGACGATCTCCGTTCAGCACACGGAAGCCGACATTGACAAGCACCTCGCAGTTTTTGAAAAAATCGCGCCGGCGCTTGCCAAGGCGCAGCAAGAGCGAGGCCTGGCATTTGTCGGTGCAGCCGGACACTAGTCCGCTGCAGTACCTCACTCAGGAGAGAACCCCATTGGCGAACGAAGTCACCACTGCACCGGCAGCGGCTGCAACACAAGAAGCGCCGCACCTGCGCCGGGTCCTGGGGCGGTGGGATCTCGTTCTGCTTTTTGTTGTCGCCGTTTTCAACCTCAACGTAGTTCCGTCAATTGCCGCCAATGGCGGCGTAACGGTCTGGCTGTGGATCATCTCGCTCGTGCTGTTCTTCTGGCCACAGGGCATCGCCGTCATTGAACTCGCGCATCGCTTTCCGGGTGAGGGCGGCGTGTACCTCTGGGCCAAGGAAGTCTTCGGAGACTTCCACGGTTTTCTCTCCGGTTGGTGCTACTGGACGAACAACATGATGTACGTGCCGACGATAATGCTTTATTTCGTCGGCGTGTTCGTCTTTGTTCTGGGAGCCGGGCACGAATCGCTCGCGGACAACAAATCCTTCACTTTAACGGCTTCCCTGGTTCTGCTATTCCTGCTGGTGGTGCTGAACGTTCTTGGTCTCGGCGTCGGGAAGTGGCTTAACAATCTCGGCGCGATCGGAACGGGATTTGCCGCGGCCGTCCTTATTGGTTTGGGAATTGTAATATGGCTGCGGTTCGGTACGTCGGTAACGGCGGCGGATTTCCAGATTCCGGCAAACCCTCGTTTTGTTCTGAATTCATTCGGGGTGATCTGTTTCGGCCTAGTGGGGCTGGAGCTCGCCTCGGTCATGGGCGATGAAATCGAGAATCCTCAGAGAACTCTTCCCGGAGCCGTCGCTTGGGGCGGCGTTCTATCCGGTTTGCTCTACATCGGAGCGACACTGACGCTTCTGATCGCCGTGAGCAAGAACCAAATCAGCGTGCTTCAAGGCATCGTACAGGCCGTGGGCCACATGGCCAGCCGCGTTGGGGTGAGCTGGATCGTTGCACCCTTCGCATTCCTGTTGAGCATCTCGATTGCCGGAATTGGCTCCGCGTGGCTCGGGGGATCGGCGCGGATTCCCTTTGT
>JGI12635J15846_10003154_pt1 | contig 14386 bp, 16 predicted proteins | sample BlaSpr_A8_OM2_M2_FD_15846 | JGI IMG/M metagenome (IMG submission 15846) | reverse complement strand
TCGGCGTCGCTGATGGCCGGCGGCAACCTGCGAAGCATGCCGACGGGGACGGTGACCGATTCGGCGTACGCTCCCTGGCGGCCAATGCCGGGGCCGCGGTCGATACCGTTTTCGCACAGGTTCGGGCGGCCGATGCGGCACGCGTAGCACGCCCCGCAGGGCACCATCGGAACCACGGCCACCCGCTCACCGACGTCCCACTGCCCAACGCTGGGGCCGAGCGCGGCGATCACGCCGGTGAACTCGTGCCCGAGCACGTGCCCGGCCGGGATCATCTCGGCGGGCATCTGCAGCATGTGCAGGTCGGACCCGCAGATGCCGCAGAAGCTGACGTCCAGAAGCACCTCGCCGGGGCCCGGGACCGGGCGGTCGATGTCCACCACCTCAAGGCTCCGGTCGCTTGCGATCGCGACAGCACGCATGGCGCCTCGTTCCGGCCGGCTCAGAATCTGTGCGTGGTGGCGCCGAACGGGTCTCCCTTGGCGTGCGCGAAGACCTTGATCGGTGTCACCGCGAACACCTCGCTTGGATGGTCGCCGAAGTCAGCGTTGCAGAAGCGGCCATCGCGCACGGTGTACTTCCACCGGCCCTCCCACTTGGTGGCGAACGCGCTGGCGATGAGTGTGAGCGTGGCCTCGTCCGTAACATGGCTGGCCGGGCCCTCGACCACGACGTCAAGCCCGTGGTCCCAGCTGTTGCAGCCGGTGGTCAGCACGACGTGCTGGTTGGCGCGCAGGTTGGCGTACTTCTGTTCTTCCGCGCCGGTGGAAAAGCAGAGCGTCCCGTCGGTCCACACCGCGACTACCGGCGTGACGTGCGGCCTGCCGTCGGCCCGCACCGTCGACACCCAGAACAGCTCGGCGGACTCGAGCACACTGCGCGTCTGATCCCAGCTGACAGCGACGGCCTCAGCGCCGCTGTAACGCTGGTCGAGAGCCGTAACCGGCGTGTCCATCTGCGTCCTCCTTCGGGCTTTCCCACTCTCAGGTAAGACGCGGCAACGGCGCCGAACTAATCGCCGCGCGTCAATGGACCGACAGGCCGCCGTCAACGAAGATCGACTGGCCAGTGACGTACGCGGATGCGCGGCTGGCCAGGAACACCGCCGGGCCGGCGAAGTCCTCCGCGACCCCGTTGCGCCCCACCATCGTCCGGGCGGCCAGCTCCGCGACCCGGGCGGGGTCGGATGAGATCCGGGCGTTCAGCGGAGTCATGACAAAGCCGGGGACCAGCGTGTTGCTGGTCACCCCGTGCGGCGACCACGCCTCCGCCTGGGAGCGGGACAGCGACTCGAGGCCGCCCTTGGACACGCCATACGCCCCGCTCTGCACGAAGGCCCGATGGGCCTGCTGCGAGGTGACATGGATCAGCCGCCCGAAGCCCCGCTCGGCCATGCCGGGCCCAAATCGCTGGCCGAGCAGGTACGGCGCCTCCAGGTTCACCGCCATCGTGGCGTCCCAGGTCNGCTCGTCGATCTCGGCCATCGCCGGCCGCAGGTTCACTCCCGCGCAGTTGACGAGGATGTCCGGCTCGCCGAAAACCTTGGCGGACTCGCCGGCCGCGGCGAGCGCGCCCTTTCTCGAGCCCAGGTCGCCGCTCACGTACGCCGCGCGGCAGCCGTCCGCGGTGAGATCGTCAACGGCCGCGGCCAGCCGGTCCTCTCCGCGCGCCACCATTACGACGCTCCCGCCCGCGTGCGCCAGCGCTCCGGCAATGGCCCGCCCGATCCCGGAACTGCCGCCGGTCACGACCGCGACGAGACCGTCCAGCGAGAACAGTTGCTCAACGTAAGACGCCATCACGAGGCCCTCTCGTTCGCCCGCAGCGACCTTTGTACCAGAACCGCTGGCCGGCGCCGCTGGGCCAGAACGCTTAGCTCTCGCCCTCGGCCGGGTGCGGCGGCGAACCCGCTAGCGGGGTGGTGTCCAGGTACCGGATCTCGTAGACGCGTTCGGTGAACTTCCAGCCGTCGGCGGTCCGCTGGTAGCGGTCGTGGTAGATCGCGTAGTTCACCTCAGAGTGGCCGTCGCGGGTNCGAATGACTTCTTGCATGTAGGCGCGGCCGGACGCGNTGTCGCCGTCCAGCTTGATCATGCCCGGGTGCGTGTTCTGCACCAGGAAGTCCACGACTTCCGGCACCCGCCGGCCCCAGGCGCGGATCTGCTCCTGCCCTTCGAGCTCAACCGGGATGTTCGGCATCCGCAGCGCGCCGTCGGGCGTGAACAGCGACGCGGCACGGTCGTAGTCGCGCATCATCACCGCGTCGGTGAACTCGGCGCCCAAGGCCTCGATCTCGACGCGGTCAGCCATGGCTTGCAGGTCGCTCATCGTTTCCTCCTCGTCCTCTCGCCAGGACGACGACGCAGCCCGCCGGAATGTCAGGCGGCGCGGCCGCGCCCCGGTCAGCGGACCAGCCACCGGGCGCTCACGGCGAGCGCGACCACCGCGACAACCCCGAAGATCATGACCCAGGCCCCGCCCGGGACCGGCGTGAGGCGCGCCAGCTGGTCGGCGTCGCTGCGCCGTCCCCCGCCGCGGCGGCGTTCGCCCGCCAGCTCGATCACCGGCCGGATCCCGCCCAGCAGCAGGAACCACGTCATCACGTAGCCGAACCCGGCCTGCACGGCCGCGGACGCGTACAGGCTCACGGCCGCGACGGTCACGAGCGCGACCAGCACGGCCAGCATGCCGTAGACGTTGCGGATCGCGATCGCCAGACCGGCCAGCAGCACGAGGCTGAGCAGCAGCATCGCGGTCAGGTGCCCGATCGCCAGCAACGCGGCGGCGCCCAGGCCCAGCAGCGGCGGCGCCACGTACCCGGCCACGGCGGTCAGCGCGACACCGAACCCCTCCGCGCGCCCCCTCGACAGGGTTTCGCCGGCGGTGCTGCGGTAGATCCGCACCCCGCCGAGGTGCCGCCCCGTGGCCAGCGCCATCAGCGCGTGCCCGCCCTCGTGCACGATCGTCACCACGGTCCGCGCCACCGGCCAGACCCGGGAGGAACCCACGACGAGCAGCGCGAGCACGCCGCTGCCCAGGACCAGCCACCGCGGCGGCAGCGGCTGCGCCATGAACGCGTGGTGCCACGCGACGTCGGCCCGCTGCCAGAACCCGCCAAGCAGGGAGGACAGGCGATACGACGAGCCGATGGCAACGTGCAGCACCCAGCCAGGCTAAGCGAACGCACCCGCCGATAGGGGCACGCAGAGCACGCCGACGGCAGGTCTGCAGCCGATGTTCAGGTTGGGGTTGTGTCCATTTTGTTCTGAGTGCTGATGACGGTGGCCATTGCCGCGCTCGTCCGGGTGTTCATGCGTGGCCGGGTGGACCTGCCCTACCTGGCCTACGCCGGAGGATCGGCGCCCTACGGGCCGGCCGGGTCCGGGCTACGGCAACAGGTGTCGCCCGAGCAGATCCTGGCCGAGCGGTTCACCCGGGGCGAGATCAACCAGGACGAGTTCCACGAGCGGATGGCTGCGCTCCGTGCGGAGACCCCACACCCGCAGCCGAGCCCAGCACCCGAGTCCAGCTGACCCGGTCGAGGCCCGCGCGAAGGGCGGTCAGGCTTTTCTGCGGCTCCCCCAGAGGACCCGGTGAGCGGCGGCAAAAGCGCCCTGGCTCACGTGACACCCCCACCACTGTCTTGGGTATGTCTCACTCGGGTGCTACCGGAGGCCGGAGGCCAGTACGGGCACGGAGGCGTCGTTTGAGCTGGCGGGACGAGATCGGAACGGTGCTGGAGACGTGGATTGTAGCGCTCGGCGGCGAACATGGCAGGGAACGCTGGCAGCGAGTGGGGACCGCGCGGCCGACGGGCGAACCCGGGTCCTACGCAGTGGACATTCGCGGATCGGATCTGACTGCAGATCAGGCCGACAACCTGCGCCTTGCCGGATCAGAAGAACGAAGTGTCTGGGACGGATTCCCCGTTATGGGGGTCACAGTCGATGGGGAACTCTTGCGCGTGCGCGTGGCAGAATTCGCCGCACCTTCGGAGCCTTACCTGTGGCGACTGCGGCAACAGCCGACATTCCTAGTCACGGCGTTGCGAGATGGACTCGCAGCACTTGCCGACGCTGGCCTTGCAAACCTGCTAGCCCGTGGAGAGGTGGGCGGCGTACGCGCGGCAGTGACCCCGCCCCCTTTGCTGCCCGCACAGCAGGGCGCCTATCAGGCCTGTCTTGGCAGTGGATTATGGCTTGTATGGGGACCGCCAGGAACGGGTAAGACCCGGGTGCTCCGGGCGGCGATCGGCGATCTGATCGCAGACGGGAAGCGGGTCCTACTCGTCTCCGGCACCAACATCGCCGTGGACAACGCGCTGCTCGGCGTCGTGCGCGAGCACCGCCATCGGTACGGTGAGGTTGTCCGAGTGGGCCCGCCACAGCTTCGCGAGATCGCGGACGACCCGCAGATCTGCCTGCCCCTGATGGTGCAGGCAAGACTCGCAGAGACAGAAGAGCGGAGGCGGGCGGCGGCGCTGGATTTGCTGGAGATGGACCGCCGCAGCGAGCGACTGCGTAGTCTACAAGCGAAGCTGGCGGGGTTCGATATCGCAGCATACGAAACGGCCGCAGCGTTGCTTGCCGATCCTGGGCACACGGTAACCGAGACGAGTAACGCGCTGGCGGAATGCGAACTACTCGCGGAGGAAGGCCTGCGCGAGATCGAGAATGGCCGAAACAGGCTTAACGCCGCAGCATTATTTGCCGCCGAAGCAGCACCGGCCCGCAAGTTGTGGGTGCAGATAGCAAAAGAAGAAGCGGATCTGGCTCAGGTAGAGGAGGCAGCCCGGCAGGCGGAAGCGCGAGGGCTGGTGGCGGAGAACCGGTGCGCCGCAGCAGAGGAGAGGATCGCCGCACTGCAGCAACCGGGTCGCAAGGTGCGTCGGCGCGACCGCGGCGCCCTCAGGGAAGCCCAGCGCCGACTCGAAGAAGCGCGGCCTGAATACGATCGGCGACGCGCCGATGCGACCAGGGCGCGCAGCATTGCAGACGCGTCCCGCCATGACACCGAAGCCTCGATATCGGATCTCATCTCGCGGGCCGAGCTCAACAGAGATGAGATCCAGCGTCGCGACGCGGCTGTTGCGCAGGCCAAGGCTCGATTGGACGAGTTGGCACAGACCCAGTTCGTCACGCAAAACCGCCTTGCAAACCTTCGGTCTGCTTACTCCGCGGTTCAGGAGGCTGACGAATTGGTTACCGCGTGCGCTCGGCGCGGGTGGCCCGACATACATGCCCAGGCCACAGTTCTACGCAGCGAGGTCGCGCAGGACAATGCCCGCCGCCGCGAACTGGAAGAGCGGCACAGCGAACTCCAGCAGCAATATGAAAACCTAGCCCGCGACGCGCAGGGCGAGATCATCCGGGCGGCACATCTCGTGGCCACCACCCTCGCCCGTTTCCGCACGACTAAGGCCGTGCTCGAAGGCCCATACGACATCGTGCTGGTCGACGAAGCGGGCGCCGCCACCCTGCCTGAGATTTTGCTCGCCGTCGCCAAGGCCTCCCAGTGCGCTGTGCTGCTCGGCGACTTTATGCAGCTCGGTCCCGTCCTGCCGACCCTAGAACATAGTGATAGGGCAGACATCCGCCGCTGGCTCATCACCGATGTATTCCGCCACTGTGGCATCACCACCCCGGCCGAGGCCCTGCACCACAGGTCCTGCCTCGTGTTGGATACCCAGCACCGGTTTGGCCCACATGTCATGGACCTTGCCAATCTTCTCGCCTATGACGGCCTGCTCAAGCCCGGTGACGACGTGCGTAGCCACACCGCGGAGGACCCTGAGATCGTCCTGATAGACACAGACGGCCTCCATGAACTGACCCAGGTCCACCGCGTGAGCCGCAACAGCGGCTGGTGGGCCGCAGGCCTTCTGCTAGCCCGGGCACTGGTCGAATTTCATTCCGAGAACGGCGAGACTACAGGGGTAGTCACGCCATATACCACACAGGCCGAGGCCACCCTGGAGGCGTTGCGGGACGTGGAGCCAGGCGGGCATCCACTCGCAGAGGTTGGCACCGCACACCGCTTTCAGGGCCGGGAGTTCCCCATCGTCGTGTTCGACACGGTCGAGCCCTTGCACGACGGCGGCCTCTGGATAGGTCAGGCATCGAGGCTGCCTGGCAGCACACCATGGCAGCAAAACGGCGTGCGCCTCTTTAACGTGGCCACCACGAGAGTCCAGCACCGTCTCTACGTGATCGCCAGCCGTGGCCGCATCCGCAACGCCAAACCCGGGACGGCATTGGGGCACTTTGGCGTGCTGCTCGGCGGCCGGAAGGTGCGCAGCGTCCCGGCTACAGGCCTGGTTGCACCGCTGGACTTCGAGGCCGCGAACCTCGGACCAGAAGGCAGACGTCTCGCGGAGGTACTCGCCCGGCATGTCGAGATCACGGACATCCACGACGAGCGTTCCTTCTACGACCAGTTCGCCCGCCTCATCTCGGAGGCTCAGAGCTCGATCTGGCTGTGGTCGGCGTGGGCTGCCACCCGCGTCTATAAGTTGCTGCCGCTGCTCAAAGCAGCTATCGAGCGCGGCGTGCGCGTGACCGTCTTCGTCCGGGACCCGAGCGACAGCCTGCAGAAAAAGACACACTTCGCTGAAGCCCTCGCCGCGTTGCGCACCATAGTTCCGGACGTGGTCGAGGTCCACGCCACTCACGAGAAGGCAGTGATCATTGACGAGCACACCGTCATGTTCGGCAGCCTCAATGTTCTCTCGCAGCAGCGGAGCCGCGAAGTAATGGTGACCATGCGCGGTCACCATTGGGCTCGCAAGCTGCTACTCCACCTCCATGCCGAGGAGTTCAGCAGGCCGCCCCGCTGTGAAGCCTGCGACGGGCAAGAGGTCGACCTCCGCCGCAGGAATAACGGCTCCTGGTATTGGCACTGCCATAGCAACGCCTGCTCACAGCATGGCACAGGCAAGTACAAAGGCTGGACGCGTGATGTGATCCTGCGACGGTCCCGGAACTGACCCGTAATTCGCACACGCTAGCCCTACGTATTCGCCTCTTTCTGCTGCCGTGAATGCTCGGCGATGGCGGGCAGCGCCCGCGCGAACGAGGCCAGGCTCTTGTTTTGCTCCCCGGAGAGGATCCTGCGAGCGGTGGAAAAGGGAAAGCCGGTGATCCCGAGGGCCGATATCGCGGGCCCGCGTTCCTCATCGGTGACCCACTGACCCTCGTACAGCCGGATGGTCACCTCGCCGGTATACGCGCCGACCAGCTGCCACCACAACTCCAGTCGCTGGCCGGCCAGCGGCCCGTCCGCGGTCAGCTCCGCGCATACCTCATCGAGTTCGCCAAGGCTGGCGATTGACCAGTCGAGCTGCCGTCCGTACTGCTCGCCTACGAGGTTCACGCACTCGGCGGCGACGCCTCGCATCGTTTCCGGGTCGGGATTGCCCACGGTCACCGATCCTTGCATGCGTTCGGGTGCAATCAACTCAAATCGGTATCGCGGGGCGGGGGCATGCCGGTCTTCGCACGGCGGGAACGGCGCAGGCTCCGGTAGCTGGCATTGACGATCACCACGGCGGCGATGATTGCGGCCTCGAGTTCGGCGGTGTACCGCAGCACGGCGAGGTTCTCTGGCTGGAGCAGATCGCCGAGATCCAGGCCAAGCCCCCCGCCATTGTTGATGCGCAGCGCCCCGTGCGCGCCGGGGCGTCCGCCCGGGGACAGCTTGACGGCGTGCGGCGCAGCCTTGACCACGTTGCCCTGCACGGGGACCGCTTCACCGCCCGGGCCCTCTCCCGGGAGGCTGGGGGCGAACCGGTTCCAGGCCAGCCCGAGGAGCACCACGACCGCGACGACCGCCACGACGGCGGCGAACTGCCGGAGGAACTTCACTGCGACCGCCCTCGCGGACGCCAGACCAGCATCCGGCGGCCCACCCCGGCGATCCATCGCCAGCGCAGTGCCACGTGGACCGGGACGAGGCCGACCGTCACCTCCGCGGTGAGGACGTGCAGGCGGAACCAGAACGGGGTCTGCAGGGTGGTGATGCCGAGTTCGGGGAGCGCAACCCGCGAGATGGCGATCCCGGATGCCACGCACAGCGTCATGGCGAACAGCAGCGCGAGGTTGACCAGCCAGATCACCTTGTCGTGGCCGCGCGGATCCAATAGCCGTCTCGTCGTGCGGATGGCCCAGTCCCAGTGCAGCGTCAGGTGCAGCAGCAGGGCGATCCCGATGCCGATGCCGAGCCACTCGTGGATCACCACTCCGGTGAATCCATAGCTGTAAGCGACCGTGTACGCGAGCAGGATGACCGCGTCAAACCAGAAGTCCAGCTTTGTCCGGCCCGCGACGTGCGCCCGGCGCGGAGCCGTTCCGGCCGACGGCGTCGTCGAGGGTGCGCTCATGACAGGAACCTTAGAGCGGGCTATTTGACCTACCGCTAGAACTCTATGCGAGTTCCTCGTGAGCCCCGCACGAGGTGGCCGCGCTGGCCGGCACGCGAGCCCGGGCCAGTTGCTCCCGGCGGCACACTGCATACTTCGGCTGGTTCGTTATCAGGACATTGACGCGCTCGTCGGTCAGAAATCGATCGATCAGATTGTCCGCGTCGACGGTCCAGACCATGGCGCCGATTCCGTGCTGACTGCACAACTTCAGGACACCCCAATGAGCCAGCTTGTAATTCACGGCTCAGCCGCTGAATAACTGAATCCGGTGCCGATGATGGATTCAGCAAGAGGAGTCGCTGAGCACTCAATCGGCGCATCATTCAGTGCCGCGCCTTGATTCCGGATGGCGGTGAATGTCTCGCCGAGCGTTGGATCGTAGACGACGCCAATCACCGATTCACCTTCGGTGACCGCTGCGATCGAGACAGAGAAGTTAGGGATGCCGCGGAGGTAGTTCGTGGTTCCGTCGATCGGGTCGATCAGCCAGCTGAGACCGCTCTGCGATGCCTTCGAGGCCCCCTCCTCGCCAACCATCCCGTCATCCGGCCGGGCGGCCAGGATGGTCTCCAGGATCAATTGCTCCGCTGCGCGGTCCATCTCGGTCACGAAGTCGGTGGGCGAGGACTTGGTCGACGCTCGCAGCGCGCGTGCAGGCGTCTGGATGACCATGGAGCCAGCCTCGATGGCTGCCCTGCGGGCAAGATCCAGCATGGCGCGCGAGTCCGCATCTGAGATCGTCATGCCTTACCTTCTCCGCGGCATATTCGCTTGCGCCCGGATCATCGACAGGCGGGGGTCACCCAGTTGGCGCCCGCGCGCATCGAACATCGAGGCGAGGCGCCCACGAACGGCGTCTGGGACGAAGCGCCAATTGCGAAGGTCGCGCCATACGTCCACCGCGGCCAGCATCGCGACGTCCGCGACGCGATCGCTTTCGATCGTGCCCACGTTGCTGCGCAGCAGCTCGTCTGGCATGACGACCGTGAGCACAGGCCAGTCGGCCGAAGCGACGAGGTCGTCCAGCATGGTGCGGAGTTCTCGCATCTCGTCAGGCGGAACGTTCCAGACCTCAGCACCGCGCTCGAGGAGCTCGTCCTCGCTTCGCACGTAAACCGCGCACCCCACCGGGGCGTTCTTGAGATCGGACATGATCTCGGGCAGTACCCGATGATCGGTGAGCGACCACACATTCTGCCTGACGGCTGATTCATTGACAGAAAGATGCCTCGCGAACTCGAGCCGTGCCTCGATAACCTCGGGGTCGGCGGAAGTTCTGTCGAGGGAAAGCGGAACGCTGTATCTGACGTCGATATATCCATAGCCAAGAGCATCGGCAAGCAGCGCCCCAATGTACTCGGCATGTGCATACGGGCAGCCAAGAATCAACAGGTTGGGAACGGCCGGTGACGCGTTTGGCGCGGGAGGCCGGGGTCTTTCATGCTGCGGGATGTTAAGAATGAGGCTGGGGCGTGGCTTCGGCCAGTCATGCGCCTCTTGCTCCCGCCAGCGGGCGCCGAAGACCCGGGCCGATTGCCCGACGATGCGAGTAACAAGCACGCGGAGCTCTTCCTCTCCATAGACCTCGCGGTCAATGCTCTCGACCCCAACGTACGTACTCAAGTGAATAGGGTGCCGAGCCCCGCGGTGAGCTCGCCTCAGCGTGAGCTGAAGAGGGATCTCGCTGCTGGCGAGGAGGATACCGGCCAGCCGCGCACCCGCATCAGAGAAGGCTAGCTCGGCTGCTCGCGATACTGCCCCTTCGATCTCACCGAGTGCATTGCGGAGCTGATCCGCTACTTGCATGGCGTGCGCCTCGGCACGCAGTTCTGGCGGCAGCACGTTGCCCAGCTCGAGCTGGACTGCCTGACTGATGCCGGTCAATTCCGCGAATGACGCAAGGCGTGACAGCTGAGGCGGGACTTCGCCGGACAGCCATCTCTTCAGCGTCGTATTGCGCAGCCCGAGCTGGCTCGCCGCGGAATTTATCGTGATGCCGCGGCGCTCGAGTGCCCCCCGGATCGCCGCGCCCCACGCAGGCCAGCCATGATCCTGCTCCAGGTCGTGCCGTCCCAGCGGGTGTTGCGCCTCCACAGCTACATTCTGTTCCGATCGAGCTGGCAGGAGATTGCCGACATGCAGCACTGTACTGCCGCCATTTGGTTCGATCAATGGCCGTCATCGATGTCGCCCGGCCACCGTCAACCTTTGCCATCCGCTTCGCGCACGCTGCACGTCAGAGTTGGTGCCATGAACGAACTGTCACCAGCCCATCACGAGAGCGGCCGGGAAGGGTGGTGAGGGACGAATGAAACACACTGGCCATGAGCGGCGGCCCAGCCCATTTGTCTTAGCGCTGGTTGTGGCGGGGTGCCTCGCCGTAGTCGTGATCGGCCTGTGCGCCCCGGTTGCCAGGGCGGAGCTGATCTTGCCCGTCCTGCCCGGGCTGGTCGCTCTGGCCGTGGCCTGGCTCGGCCATCCCGCGCTGGAAGGGCGGCACTCTCGTGAGAGAGCCAGCGGCCTGAGTCGGCCTAGTCGGCGGGAAGCACCTCGAATGCCGGGTGCTTGGGTGCGATGGCGCGGATCTGGTCATCGCCCGAGTCCGGCCCAACGCCCTCGAAGAAGACCCCGACCTCCGCCTTCCACCGCTTGAGGTAGGCGCGCAGCACCGGCACCTTCTCGTCGTCGGTGAGCTCCCGGCCGCGAAAGCCCTCGGCCCGCCTGCCCAGACGCAGTTCACCGGTGCCGATGACCCGCAGGTTACGCACCCACTGGGTCTCGCCGCGCGGCGCGACGAGGTACCGGCGGTCGTCGTAGGTGAGCAGATTCACCGGCGTGGTGCGCCACTGGCCGCTCGTCCGGCCCTTCACCGCGAGGACCCGCGAGCCTAGAACGCTGATGCCCTGCCGGGTGAGGAACGCCACCAGCTGGTTGAAGACGTTGCGCGTGAACCAGCCGGGTGCGCGGTAATGATCGGACACGCCAACCAGCCTAACGACATAGGCCGTCGGCGTGGGACCCTGGCTACAGGGTGGAGCCGCCCACCGCTGGATACCCCAGGCTTGGAGCGAAGGCCAGTGCTCGACGATCTGGAGTACGACGACAGCGAGTCGCCTGCGATTGGCCTGGTGCCCGATGGCGTCTCCTGGGAAGAAGTGCAGAACCACATAAAGATCGCGCATAACCCGCTCCTGGTTCCGCGAGGCGACAGCGATGAATATGTGGGGGCGTACTGGGCCGACACACGGCTGGTCGTCGCCGAGGATCTCGGATCAGATCAGGACCAGGCGGTCCGCGAGTTCCGTGAGTTGCTGCGCGAGCGCGGGGAGGCATAGGCCGCGCCGCGCCCTCGGCATGACCCGTAAGCTCCAGCCAGGCTGCAAGATCACCCCTAATGGGCCAACGGAAGGTAGCGTATTGTCCATGGCTGTCCCGGTTCCGTTGCATATGACATCGGTACAGGCTAACGATCTTGAATTCGGGCTGCTCGAGGCGGGCTCGGGCCCGCTGGCGCTGTGCCTGCACGGCTTTCCGGACACGGCCCACACCTGGAAGCACCTGCTGCCGGCCCTGGCCGACGCAGGATTCCACGCGGTGGCCCCGTTCATGCGCGGCTACGCGCCGACCGCGATTCCGGCCGACGGCGCCTACCAGATAGGCGCGCTTGTCGCCGACGCCGTGGCCTTGCACGAGGCCCTGGGCGGCGACGGGGATGCGGTGCTGATCGGGCACGACTGGGGCGCCGAGACGGCATACGGGGCGGCCGCCTTCACCCCGGACCGGTGGCGGCGGCTGGTGACCCTGGCCGTGCCGCCCGCCGCCCTGGATGCCGTGCTGTTCAGCGACTATGAGCAGCTGAAGCGGCTTTTCTATACGTTCATGTTCCGCGACCCGAACGGGTTCGCCGACGCGGTGGTGGCCCGCGACGGGATGGCGTTCCTGGACAGACTCTGGGCCGACTGGTCGCCCGGCTTCCCGGCCAGCGAACATCTGGCCCTGGTCAAGGAATCCCTGCACGAACCGGCCAACCTCGCGGCCGCGATCGGCTACTACCGCGCTGCTGGCGGCTACTACCGGGCTCTGGGTATCGAGGGCCCGCCAGCGGACTCGCCCGATGCCGCCGCGCCCTACGCGGCCGAGCAGGAGGCCGCCGGGCAGCAGGCGCCGCAGCCCACCCTGTACCTGCACGGAGCCGACGACGGCTGCATTCGGCTGGAGCTGGCCCGCGGCACGGAGCGCCTGCTAGCTCCGTCCTCGCGCATGGTCGTGATCGAGCATGCAGGGCATTTCCTGCAGCTGGAGCGGCCCGGCGAGGTCAACGATCACATCCTCGAGTGGGTCACCGGTTAGAAGAGGCAGATCATGAACGCTTCAGGCTCGATAGCTCGCAGAGATCCCGAAAGCGAACTGCTCGTCTTCGACTTCATGGGGAACCCGCCCGGTGAGCCCTATCCCTTTTACCGGAAGCTGCGCGAGAAAGCGCCCGCCCTGATCACCAGCGACGGCAACATGATGGTGCTCAGCAGGCACGCTGACTGCGTCGCGGCGCTGCGGAACCGCGCGTTCGGCAAGGGCGAGGAGTGGATCCAGGCCCGGAATGTGGGCGGGGAAGAGATCCGGCCGGTCATGGAGCGCCTGCAGAAGACCATGATCCTTACCAATCCGCCCGAGCACACCAGGCTGCGCCGCGTGATCAGCTCCGCCTTCACGCTCCGGCACGTGGACGCGCTTCGCCCCAGCATCGCGCAGCGCACCGACAAGCTCCTCGACAAGCTGGCGGCCGCGCCCGGCGGTGACTTCATGGACCTGGTGGCCATGCCATTGCCGGTCGGCGTGATCGGCGACCTGCTCGGCATCCCGGAGTCTGACCGGGAGCACCTGATCCCCTGGATCCACGAAGCGGGCCTGTTAATTGAGCCGGCATCCGGGCGGGAGGAAATCATCCGGGGAGCCAGGGCCGAGAAGAAGCTCGCGGCTTACGTCACAGAACTGATCGCCAGCAAGCGCGCCCACCCCGGCGACGACCTGGTCAGCCGGCTGACGGTGGCGGAGGCCGACGGAATGATCGACGAAACCGAAACGGTCGCCACCGCGATCCTGCTTTTCGGCGGGGGAAACAAGCCGACCTCGAACTTGCTGGGCAACGGGCTTCATGCCCTGATGGCCAACCCGGATCAGTTTCAGCGAATCCGGGAGGATCGCAGCCTGATCCCTTCGGCGGTGGAGGAGATGCTGCGGTACGACTCGCCAGCGCACGTGGATGCGCTGAGCGTGCTCCAGCCCGCGGCGTTTGCCGGCACCGAATTGCGGCAGGGGCAGACGCTGATCATCCTGCTCGGCTCGGCGAACAGGGATCCGGATCAGTTCCCCGAGCCCGACCGGTTCGACGTCGGGCGCAACAGCGGTTCCCACCTGGCATTCGCGTCCGGCCCGCATTTCTGCCTCGGCAGCCCGCTCGCCCGCGTCATGGCCCAGGTCTTCCTGACCCGGGCGCTCGAACGCTTCACCGGCATCACGCCAGCCGGAACCCCGCGGCGCACTACGGGCCTGGGCCACCACGGCTTCGAGAGCCTTCCCGTCACGGCCCATTCCTGACCCTTCTGCCCGTGAGCACTGCTGCGGCTCACCACAGGCCGGGGATGAGACGCTTGGTGTGGCTGCGGTAGTCGCGGTACGGGTCGCCGAGCACCCGGGTCAGCTCGTTTTCCTCGACTCCGATGCGGCGCAAAATCGCGACCGCCGGCAGCACCAGGCAGATGACCAGTCCGGGCCACGTGCTCAGGGCCAGGCCGAAGCCGACCGCGATGAGCAGCAGGCCGGTATACGAGGGATGGCGGACCCACCGGTACGGGCCGCGCGACACAACGGGCTGCGCGGCATCGACCTCGACGGTGGTGCGGAACGAGCGGCCGAGCACGACCACGGACCAGACCCGGATCACCAGTCCCAGCCAGACGATGACCAGCC
>JGI12635J15846_10003149_pt1 | contig 14396 bp, 17 predicted proteins | sample BlaSpr_A8_OM2_M2_FD_15846 | JGI IMG/M metagenome (IMG submission 15846) | reverse complement strand
GCAGGCTCTTCGCGGTGTGTTCTCCTCCCAGCATTTCGAAGACGGCGTCGACGCCTTCGCCGTGGGTCAGGTTCTTCACGGTTTCTTCATAGTCTCGCTGCTTGTAGTTGATGCCGTGCTGCAGGCCAAGTTCTTTCACGCGCGCAAGTTTTTCGTCCGACGAGGATGTCCCGTACATGTCGATGCCGAGCAAATGGCCGATTTGCACCGCCGCGGTTCCTACGCCTCCTGCCACTGCATGGATCAGCACGCGAGGCGGAGCGCTCCGCTGGACGGCCGTGGGCGGCTGTCCCCACACAGCTCCGGGCGTCATTCCCGCCTGCCAATATCCCAGGTAGGCCGTGAAGTAATTCACCGGAAACGCGGCAGCCTGTTCGTCAGTCCAGCGATCGGGAACCGGCCACACCATGTTGGAGTAGGCGAGGGTCTTCTCGGCGAAGGCGCCCCATTGCGCGTACCCCATCACGCGCCGCCCGCTGCTCTCTTCGACTCCCGCGAACTCGCGTCCCACAACCAGCGGCGGCGCCGGAGTTCCCGGATATCCGCCCCTGGTCGTCATCATGTCGGCAAAGTTCAGCCCTCCGACGCCGACGCGAACCACCGTCTGGCCCGCCTTCGGTGTAGGGTCAGCAACTTGTTGAATGGCGAGCGCGTCTGGTCCGGACAGCCTGGTGAGCACGAGAGCTTTCATGGGGAAAAGTCTAGCAGGGAGGGCCGGGACACCGCAGGGTCTTGAGTGTTTGGTCTTAGGCCTTAGGCGGTTGCTGTTTGCCTAACACCTAAGACCTATGACCAAAATTCACAAGTCTGAATGCTCGCATCACATCCCCCTATCAGGTACTGACGGATTACGCCGGCGAACTGCTTTCGATCAAGCAGTTCGCAAAACGACTAATTCAGATGCCCTGGAGCCCGCATCTCGGCTTCCGGTGTTTTCCGTAGTGGTGGGTCGGACCGGACGGTAGCATGAAACGGATTCAGGCTTAGGAGAAAGAAGCCCAAGTTCTCAAACGAAAGCCCAAGACATCCGCCCAGAAAGCAGTTCCCCCCGACTTGTACCGGGGGTATATACTTTTGGCGTAGGTTTACTGATCGCCCGGCTGAGCCCCACTGAGCCGGGACGGGGCGCACATTCATCCCCTAATTCATGCGCGCCTCGCATGCGAAGCGAACGGCCGGTTCCGTCACGGGGCGACGAATTGGCACGGGTGCATCGCCTGGTTGTATGGGCATATAGGCAACTTGCATCCGCGGGGAGGTTTACCGTGGATATCATTCTTGTACGTCTTCTTTTCCTCATCGTTGTAGCAGTTACTTGCTTCGTCATTGAGCCCTTCGGATTAACCCGCAACGTAGACGCGGGTGTGGGCGCATTGCTCGGGGCCGCCATCATCCTGTTCGAGTGGAAGCTGCGCACTGTGAGTCTCAAACGACTCATCGGCGCCGCCATCGGGAGTTTCCTCGGCATCTGTGGCGCCTACCTGTTTGCTCTGGTCATCCGCAACAGTATTCCCGAAGGACACACCCAGAGCTTCCTGCAGATTTTAGTCATGCTGCTGATGGCCTACGTGGGCCTCATCGTCGGGGCCAACAAGGGAGATCTGCTGAATCTGGCGGCGCTCGGCGGGATCTTTGGTGGCGAGAAGCAAGGCAAGAAAAGCTACAAGATTCTCGACACCAGCGTCATCATTGACGGGCGCATTGCCGACATTGCCGAGACCGGCTTCCTCGACGGCATTATCGTCACCCCGCAATTCGTGTTGCGCGAATTGCAGCTCGTCGCCGACTCCGCTGACTCCCTGAAGCGCAATCGCGGGCGGCGCGGCCTCGACATCCTGCAGCGCCTGCAAAAAGTCGCCAACCTGCAGATTCAGATTGTGGAAGATGACTTTCCCGCCGTCCGCGAAGTCGACCTGAAACTGATTGAACTCGCCAAGGTCTACGAGGGCAAGATCATCACCAACGACTTCAATCTGAATAAGGTGGCACAACTGCAGGGAGTCGAAGTCCTGAACATCAACGAACTGGCGAATTCCCTGAAGCCCATCGTGCTCCCGGGCGAGACCATGCGCGTCTTCATCCTGAAGGAAGGCAAGGAATACAACCAGGGCGTCGCGTATCTAGATGACGGCACCATGGTAGTGGTGGACAACGCTCGGAAAATGATTGGCAAGACGATCGACGTCTCAGTGACGTCGGTCCTGCAGACGACTGCGGGAAAAATGATCTTCGGCAAGTGGGACGAACGTGCCGCTTACTCGCGTCAGGCGGCGGTGCCGGTATCAGCACCGCCAGTGTCAGTGCCAGTGCCGGTCGGGGGCCCGCCGGTATCCGTTTCTCCGGGAACCGAAACGAAGCCGTCTTCGTAACCTCCTTCGAGGAGGATGCATCATGCGCTATCAGTCACCTGCCACCGTTGGCGATATTCCAATTGTGTCGATCGCATTCGGACCCGATTCCCAATCGCAGCAACTTCGAGGTCGCGCCGTCGGTGTGATCGCGGTGGGCGACGTCGCCGTTGGCATCATAGCCGTGGGCGCAATCGCTGCCGGCGTAATCGCCATCGGCGGCCTCAGTTTGGGTGTGATCAGCGTCGGCGGCCTCGCGCTGGGTTTGGTGGCTCTGGGCGGCCTCGCCATGGGAGGAGTGGCTGTGGGTGGATTGGCTGTCGGCTTGCGTTCTCTCGGAGGCTTGGCCATTGGCCTGGACCCGCAGGGAGGCACGGTGATCAAATGGCCATGAGGCGACCTGCTTAAAACCTAACACCTCAGACCCAAGACCGAGGCCTGGCTTTCGATTTACTTCGCGGCAGAGGATCGCGCGCTCGTGGAGCGGCGGGAGGATCTCGGTCGCGAGTATCGCCCATTTCTCAGCGGCTGCGCGTCTTTCATGGTTCCGTTATAAACGTACACCCAGCACCGCAGGCGTTTCCCGTCGTCCATCGTGACCGGCCACGCCCGGCGAAGAAACAGGCTGGAACTCCGCTTCTTCGGTTCAAAGCCCTCATAGTCGTCCAGCGACGTCAAGGTACTTCGATCGCCCGGAAGTTCGAATACTTCCCCACGAATCACGGACCGCGACTTCTCACTCAAGACCGCCCCCGGATACTCGCCAAGATCGTACAGGCGGCCGCGAACCGACGCCTGCCCCACCGGGCGAAGCCGGCGCACCGTAGCGGCGATCTCCGGCGGCGCGTGCCGCGGAGATAGAGTTCCGTATACAAATAGATGGTGAGTCATGATCGGATCCGCTAATTGGCAGGCGGAAAACGCGGCAGAAGTTTCTTCAGATAGCCGTATCCGTTCCTGTCGTCCAATACATATCTTCGCACGTCTTTGTGTTTGGAGAGAAGTCGCAAGTAATAATCGAACAGGGCTACCACGTCTCTCCTGCTGAGCTGGCCGCGTGCCTCCAGGTAAGCCATGAACTCAAAGAAGTTCAGGTAGTCGGTCAAATCCGGATCTTCGTTTCGAACCAATTCCTCGACTTGAGGAGAGTCGGGCGGATTGTCATCCAGGACCTTGCGAATTCTCTTCAGGTCGGGTGCCTCGTAAAACTTGGAATAGAGGCTCGACAGCCAGGTCGCCCGCTCCAGGGCCACTTTTCTGTAATAGATTCGTACCGCTCCCAACACTCCCGCAGCGGCCAACAGGCTGGAGATGCGCTCGGCGTTCCAAAATACCCACTGTAAAAGTCGCAGGATGATGTCCATGAAAAATATCTCCCGGAGGGAAAGGATTCCGCCATTGTATGTCGATGATGTTTATCGGAGAATAACCGGTGGTGCGCATCCGCAGGGTTGCCGCTAATTTGAACTCCTGCCTCAGCACTCGTATACTTACACCCCGCCATGAAGGTGATCGTGATTATTCCCGCTGCCGGCCTGGGTACGCGTATGGCTCCCATGCCCAGCGCCCTGGACGNGAAAACCAAGAAGCCGCATCCTTCCAAACAATTCACCGACTTGGCAGGCACGCCGATCCTTCTTCACACGCTCCGCAAGTTCGCCGGCGTCGATGCGGTGAAAGAAATCTGGATTGCGCTGCGCGAAAATGAAATTGAAGGATTCCGCGAACGCCTGTCCAAAGACGACGTCCTGAAAAAGAAAAGGATCGAACTCGTTGTCGGCGGCGAGCACCGCCAGCAGTCGGTCGAGCAGGCGCTCAACGCCATTTCCGCGGCCGCCGATGATGTCATTCTCGTGCACGACGCCGTGCGTCCTCTCGTCCCCGAAGAGGTCATCGACGAAGTCATCGCGGCCGCCAAGAAATATGGTGCTGCCATCGCCGGTCTTCCCGCAGTCGATACGGTGAAGCAGGTGGAACGCACCGCGGAAGGCGCCATCGTCAAAGCCACGATTCCCCGCGCTGGCATTGTCTTAGCCCAAACTCCGCAGGGATTTCATTACGGCGTAATCAAGAAGGCCTTCGACGAAGCCGCCGCCGACGGGTTTATGGGAACCGACGAGTCTTCGTTAGCCGAGCGCTCAGGACACGAAGTCGCTGTCGTCATGGGTTCGCCCAGAAACATAAAGATCACGACCCCGGCCGACATGGAACTGGCGGAGTTCTATTTAAGGAAATGAGCCACGGATTCGCACGGATTTTCACGGATACCCAAGATCTTAGCGGCGTACACTCGCTGGTGATGGGTTCTCCGCTAAAGCCCCTGAAGCATTCGACAGTCACCGACAAGATCATTGGTGTGTTTTACGATGTTTACAACGAACTCGGATATCGGTTTCTCGAATCCACCTATGCTGAGGCAATGGTCATAGCACTCAACCAGTCAGGACTCAGGGCGATACGGGAGGTTCCAGTTCCTGTGTGGTTCCGCGGCAAGAAAGTAGGGCAGTATTTTACGGATATGGTTGTAGAGAATGCTGTATTGCTGGAATTGAAAGTCGCACGAAGCTTGGAATCGGCCCACGAGGCCCAGTTGCTCCACTACCTGCGTGCTACAGAAATTGAAGTGGGTCTGCTCCTGAATTTCGGCTTGCGCCCTCAATTCCGCCGTCTGCTTTTCGATAACGAGCGAAAAAAGATCCGTGAAAATCCGAGCGAATCCGTGGCCAAGGTTCTAGCATGAGGATCGGCTACGGCTTTGACTCGCACGAGTTCCGTCCCGGCATTCCCTTGAAGATTGGCGGGATCACGCTTCCCCATGACAAAGGTCTGGGCGGACATTCTGACGGCGATGTCTTGCTCCACGCCATTACCGACGCTCTTCTGGGAGCCATCGCCGCTCCGGATATCGGGGCTCTGTTCCCACCGTCCGATCCCAAATGGAAGGGTGCCGACTCCGTTCTCTTTTTGCGTGAAGCGCTGAAGCGCGTGCGCAACGCCGGTTATCGCCTCGCCAACGTCGATGCCAGCCTGATCCTGGCTGCGCCGAAGATCGGTCCCCGCGCCGCCGAAATTCGAACCCACGTCGCCGAGATGCTGGGCGTGGCCGCGGATTGCGTCGGTCTGAAAGCGAAAACACCGGAGGGGCTTAATCTCGAGAACGCCGCCCTCGCCCACGTGGTAGTCCTGCTAGAGAACGCCGCGACGAAAGCGACAAAGAAAAAAAGAGGCCGCTCGATTTAATTCATGGAGGCGTCATCCCGGCTGGAGCCGTTCTTCAGGCGAGGGAGGGATCTCGCGCGTACTCCGACCTCGCAAAAAGGTTCTAACGCCAATTGCCGGCTGCGTCGATGAACGCACGAAAAATAGCGCGCGAAGCCTCATCAGAATCCACCGATCGCTCGGGATGCCACTGCACCGCCAGCACGAAATGATCTGGCGCGGTCCCTTCCAGTGCTTCTACGATGCCGTCGTCGGGGCAGCGGGCCACAATGCGCAGGCCGTCACCGATCGCTTCCGCAGATTGATGGTGCGAGGAATTTACCGGCAACACGATCGAACCTCGAACCTCTGACCGCCGGCCTGCGCCGTTATCGCTCACGATTTCCGCCAGCCTGGAGTTCGGCTCGATCTCTACCCCATGTGCAACGGCGATCTTGCTCCCCGCTTCATGATTCACCTTCGCGCGTTTTTCTTCCGGCAAGAAATCCGGAATATGCTGAATGAGCGATCCCGCCCGGTAAACATTCAGAGTCTGCAGTCCGTAACAAACTCCTAGCACCGGTTTTCTCAAGTTGTAGGCGTCGTGCAGCAGCAGCTCGTCGACAGCATCGCGGCGCGGATCGGCCGCTGCCGTGTGGGCCGATCGCGCGCCCTTGAACCTCGCCGGATCAACATCGGCCTTGCTTCCAGGCAGAAGAACGCCGTCGCAGCGCTCAATTACTTTGCTGATTGCGTCTGGCGTCTGATCGAGGCTAACGCGAACCGCTTCTCCTCCTGCGAGTTCAACCGCGCGCTCATACTGCGGAATCGCCCGCTCCGCATATTCGCGGTCAGAAAAGTGGGGCATGGGAATCGCGATGCGGGGAGCCATGTTCTCGATTGTAGCGTCATGTGGGGACAGCCGCCCTCGGCCGTCCGGCCGGGCAAAGCCCGGCTCGGCTCTTTCCCGCTCCTAACCAAGCCTCTCAATCGCCGATAGAGTCTTGCTCTGCCGGTAGTGCCGGATCTCCATCACCAGGGCAAGCACAAAAACGATGCTTCCCGCCACCAGCGCCACGGGCAGCGCGATCATGCGATAGGCAATCCGCATGTCAGGATGGACGCCGCGCAACGAGGAAACAATCACCGTACCTAAGATACCCAGCAGCAAGACTACCGCGAAGCAGAGCAGCGTCCCAATGAACGTAACTAGACAAACGCGCACCGGAATCGTGTACCAGCGGGGAGCGCAGGTTGCGCGTGCGGTGGCCATAAGCTCATCTATTCTACGGGTTCGAACTCTCGTTGACTCGGTTCGCGCAGTGCAAAGCCGCGAGGCGGCGAAAGAATGCAGCCCACAGCGCGAGCTGTGGGTAAGCGCAAGGTGATTTCGACCAGCCCCGGAGGAGGGGGCGAAAGAAGCCAGCACCAAATTACCGAATTAAATCGGCCCCCTCCGCCTCCTGGCTTGTCACCGTAATCGCTGGGCAGGCTACCTACGCACAAGCCCGTTCTTTCGTCACCGCCACGAGCCTTTTTTCCACAGCCGTCCACCGCAAGAATCTCAATTCTTGTGACGAACAGCCTTTACTGAGAACTTGGGAAAGAGCAAACTCGACATATGCGCGAAAGCTCTCCTGACAAGTTCGTCGCTGCTCACTCGATGAACTGCTCCAAGTCCGCTACTAACTCTTTATTCCGGAATATTTTACCGATAACTCCTTTCAACTCAATATTTTGCGGCGAGCCAGCTCTATCCCTTTCTTCTAAGTGCAATGAAACCAGGATTTTAGGGGCGGCCCAGAAAAAAATTTCTCGAGGTATATTCCCTCCAAGATTGAACCGCCAAGTGTTCGCTCCGTCTTCCTCCACCGTCCTCGACCGGGATGTCATTGGTCCTGTGTGTAGAATAGGGCAGCATGTCGCAGGCCGCTTCAGCCATCACGCGCAGTCCCGCCGAAGTTGTAAGGCTCACCCCGGTTTCCCAGGCAACGAATGGCATCTGCTACGCGGTCGCCGGCGAGGTCGCGGTCAACTCGTTTGATCTGGAGCGCATGGTCGCCGCCGTTCCTGCGAAAGTGGCAGCCGCGCTGGAGCGCAAGGCCTACTACTTTGTCCCGTTGACCGTCAGCCAGGGCGAGGAAACCGTCATCGCCGACCGCTACGATGTTGCACTCAGCGACAATGCCGTTTGCCACCGCAACCTGAACTTGGGCGACTCGCAGTGTGTGTTCATCTCCACCCGGCTGATGGACGACAAGTTTTCCGTCGCCTTCGAGTTTTATATCAACGTGGGCCACGCCCTCGTCGAGCGCGCCGGAGTTTCGCGCGATTTTAGCGAGTTGGCCTGGAGTCAGGTGGAAGCCGGAGTCCGGGGAGAAACGTCTCTCGACGCGTGGGAAGCGCGCAAGCTGGCTACCGCGGGCGGCCCAGAGAGTGAGCGCTTCAAGAACGAATATCTCGACGCCACCTTCTCCGACACGATTTCCATCTATCTGCTTTCGCTCTATCTCGACGTGGACTACTACGATCTTCGGGAGCGAGACTATCCGCTGCTGGCGCCCTCTGCGCTGGCCGAACGACTCCGCAAAGTAGCGGAACTGTTCCCACCCAACGCCGGCTTCGAATTCGCGGTTCTCTACAAACGCCGCGGCTGAAGGCCTGTGTGCAACTGAATTTCGAATCTTAGCCGCACTTATCTGAGGTCTGAGGTCCGAAGTCAGCTTTATCTATTTATTCGAGATCACGAAGCTGACCGTGCTGACCTGATTGCCGCTGACGGTCACTGATTTCTCCCAGGTCTTGGGTTCCGTGAAGACCGGGCGCTGCACGGCGTGCTCGGTCAGAACATCGTAAGCTTGTTCTTTGCCTGCGAGGCCCCAGCCTTCATGCCACGCCACGATCTGATACGTTCCCGGTGGGACATTGGTGAACTCGAAGCGTCCACTCTCATCCGTGACCGCATAGTAAGGATGCGGAACCACTATCATTTCCGCGTTCATCCACACGTGGCCACCGTTGCATCGCAGGTGAACCAGTCCGGGAGTCGCCATGGTGCGTGTAATGGGCCGGTCCGTGAAAGGAAAGGGCAGGTTAAACGAGGCGGCACCATCCATGTGGATGGTGTGCAAGGTCGCATCGGAACTCACCATAGTGAGGGAGGCGCTTTCCGGAACCAGGAGAATGTGCGGAATGTAATGGCAATGTCTCTGGTCGAGATGTCGCCGTTGTTCGGGCAGATCCATGGCTTTTCCGGTAGAGATATTCTTAAGGTAGACGACGGTATTCGCAAGGCCGCCCTGCGGCCCGATGACCAACCGCTCGAGATCGACGGTCTTTTTGGAGTCCGGATCGCAGATCTGCGGATCTTTAGTGATGGGAAAATCGAGCGCGTGCGGAACGGTTCCCGACCATTTTACGGTCCCGGCAATCGTCCCACCGTCGCTGACGGCTTCGACCCTGTAGCCGCTCTGCGAGAAGCCCGCGCAAGTCGAGGCCACAAAGAAAGTCAACAAGCAATACTGTGAAACTACTCGGCGCATACTCGTCCCCTTGAAACTCGTGGCGGCCGGCACCGCAGCCGGTTGTTTTCGCCCGAGTTTGAGATTCGGCCGTACCATCACCTCCCGCTTCCACGGACTTGCATCCCAAACTTACGGAAAGTGCTGCAAGGGGCCAGATAACATCCGGAGCAACACTGGTGTTTGCGGGTCTTGCCTACGTTTCAACGGGGAGGCCGCCCGATGGCGAACGGTCTTGTGATTGAAATCACATTAAGCATGTACCAGTGGGCGAGGGTCGTCGAGATTACCAAGGTGGTGGGCCGGATGGGGGGATGCCTCCACTAGGTCGGAACGCCGGCATCGTAAATTTGTAATCGGGAATTTACAATCATCCCTCCATGACGGTGAGCGTGCGATCGTTCGCAAAGATCAATCTCGGGCTGCGCATTGGCGCGGCGCGGGAGGATGGATTCCACGAGTTGCTGACGATCTACCAGACGATCGCTTTGCATGACGTGATTCGCGTTAGCGTGGGGCGCGGCAATGGAATTGAGATTCAATGCGATGACCCGCGGGTGCCCAAGGACGATTCCAATACCTGCTTCCGCATTGTTGAGAAGGCTATGCGGGCGCTGCACGCGAAAGGACGGGTAGTCATCGAGATCGAGAAGCGGTTGCCGGTGCAGGGTGGGCTCGGAGGAGCTTCCACCAATGCGGTGGCTACGTTGCTCGGATTGGAACGGGCGCTGAAGAAGGTTTTGCCGGCCAAGGAAAAGCTGCGAATTGCTGCAGAAGTTGGGTCGGACTTGCCACTGTTCCTGGTGGGCGGAACTGTACTTGGTGCGGGCCGTGGAGAGCAGGTGTATCCACTGGAGGATTTGCCGGCGATAGCATGCGTCGTGGTGACGCCGGAAGTAGGGGTGTCCACTCCGAAGGCGTTTGCGGCGTGGGACCGGTTGTGTGGCGCGGGCGCCCCCGCCCGCGAAGGCTTAAGAGAGCACGTACACCTAAGTGCAAGCCAAGCTCCCCCCGAGCTTCGTTCGGCCGGACAGCCGAGGGCGGCTGTCCCCACAAAAATCATATCCACTTCCGAGTCGCTGAAATTGACGGTATCCACACCGTCCGATAGAATGAATGAGCTTGGCTGCGGCTTGTCGGCGTGGCTGAGTGAACCTTACTCCGGTGCTCCTTTTCGAAGGGGCCGGGCCGAGAATCATCTTCTCGCGCTTGTCCGGGCCGGGATTGAAAACGACTTCGAACAAGTCGTCTTTCCTGAATATCCCGAGCTGAGTGATGGGAAGGGTGCGCTTTTGCGCGCGGGCGCGAAGTATGCGTCGTTGTCGGGCTCTGGCTCGACGCTGTACGGGCTGTTTGTCTCCCGAAAGTCGGCGGTGCAGGCGGCCGCTAAACTCCGGAAGCAAGGCTGGGCGGCGCAGGCGACTGCGACGCTGCCACGGAAGGCTTACTGGAAGCGAGTGGTGGCGGACTAAAGGCGAGTCTATCTTGGAAGACGCTCGGCTTCGCCTTCGCTTGGACAGCCGAGGCGGCTGTCGCTACATGATCTGTGGCGGCAAATTTTTGATTGTTGATTTTTGATTATTGATTGAAAATCTAAGTGCCCCGGGTTTGGGGTTCAATCGACAATCACCAATTGCGCAATCAACAATTGTTTCACTGGGCCGTCGACTAATGGTAGGTCAAGTGCCTTTGGAGCACTTTGTCTAGGTTCGAATCCTAGCGGCCCAGCCAGAAAAAAGTTCTCAGTTGCCAGTTCTCAGTTCTCAGCCGAACTGGCCACAAAATACTGAGAACCGGGAACTGAGAACTGCCTATGGCTACTCTGGTGACGCCGACCGACAAGACCGTTGAGAAGAAGAGCCCGCCTGTGACCGATGAAAAGCTGGAGCGGAAGCAGCGTCCGCGAACCGACGAGAAGTTCAAGATCTTCAGCGGCACGGCGAACGAACCTTTAGCTGATGAAGTCTGCAACTTTCTTGGGATGCAGCGCGGGCAGGCGCAGGTCATCCGCTTCCGGGACGGCGAGTGTTACGTTCAGATTCAGGAGAACGTGCGCGGCGCGGATGTATTCGTGCTGCAGCCTACCTGCCGTCCGGTGGACGAGCATCTGATGGAGTTGCTGTTGATGATCGATGCGCTGAAGCGCGCTTCGGCGCGGCGCATTACGGCGGTGATTCCGTACTTTGGCTACGCCCGGCAGGACCGCAAGGACAAGCCGCGCAGTCCGATTTCGTCGAAGCTGGTGGCCGATCTACTGACCACGGCCGGCGCGCACCGGGCATTGATTGTGGATTTGCATACACCGCAGTTGCAGGGCTTTTTCAATATTCCGGTAGATCACCTGTTCGCGTCGCCGGTGCTGGTGGATCACTTCCGGAAGCTGGCGCTGCCGAATTTGACGGTGGTTTCGCCGGATGCAGGCGGCGTGGAACGGGCGCGGTTTTTCGCCAAGAAAGTGGATGCGGCCCTGGCCATCGTCGACAAGCGCCGCGTCGAGATTAACGTTGCCGAAGTGATGCACGTGATCGGCGACGTCGACGGCCGCACCTGCTTGATCATTGACGATCTAATCGACACCGCGGGAACGCTGGTAAAGACCGCGGACGCTTTGGTGGAGAATGGCGCGACTTCAGTGTACGCATGTGCGTCACATGCGGTGCTTTCAGGGCCGGCGGTGGAGAACATCACGAACTCCGTGATTAAAGAAGTCGTGGTGACCAACACCATCCCGCTGACGGCCGAGGCGGATGCGGCGCGAACGCAAAAGGGAGGAAAGATCAGCGTCCTCTCCATCGCAGGACTGATTGGCCGGGCAATTCAGGCCAATCACGAAGAGACTTCGGTCAGCAAGTTATTTACGTAAAACCGCCGCAGGGCGGCAGAACTTTACAGACAGGAATTGAAATTTATGGCGACTGCAATCGAACAAAACACACTCGAAGCGCAACCACGGGAAGCCGGGACCAAGAACGACGCCCGCGCCGTGCGCCGTGAGGGAAGGATTCCGGCCGTGGTCTACGGAGCGGGTAAAGATTCGCTTTCCATCNGCGTGGATCCGCGGCACGTGATGCGGATTCTGAACTCGGAGACCGGACACAACACGATTTTTGATCTTGCGCTCGGCGGCGGCGAGCACAGCAAGGCCATGATCGTCGACTGGCAATACGAGCCCATCAAGGGCAAGTTGCTGCACATCGACCTNAAGCGCATTGCCCTCGACAAGGTTCTCAAGGTCAGCGTGCCCATCTTCCTGGTCGGCGAATCGGCCGGCGTGAAGCAGGAGGGCGGCATCATGGAACAGATGCTGCGCGAGCTCGAGATCGAGTGCTTGCCCGGAGATATTCCGAGCCACATCGATGCCGACGTCAGCCACCTCACGTTTGGCAAGGTACTGCGCGTTTCGGAGTTGCCGCAATCGGAAAAGATTAAGGTCCTCACCGACCCGAATCAGCCCGTGGCGCACGTTACCGCGGTGAAGGAAGAAGTGGTGGCCGCACCCGAAGCGGNAGCGGCGGAAGCGGCTNCTCCGGCCGAGCCCGAAGTTATCAAGAAGGGTAAGCAGGAGACTGAGGAAGAGGGNGGCGAGGCTCCTGCGGCCAAGCCCGAGAAGGCGGAGAAGGCTGAGAAGAAGGAGAAGAAATANCTCNCNTAGGGACGGGCGCCCTTCGGCTTCGCTCAGGGCANGCTATTCGCCCGTCCGGCCGAGCGCGAAGCGCTGCCGCCAGCGCAAGNGCTTGGCACTACGAAACCGGGCGGACGAATGCGTCCGCCGCTACGTGGATCCGGATGGTGGCGTGAAACTGATCGTCGGTCTCGGCAATCCCGGTATCGAGTACCAGTTCACGCCGCATAACCTGGGCTTTCTGACGATTGATCGAATCGCCACGAACCTGGGAGTGGATGTAAGAAACCGGCAATGCCGTGCGCTGACGGCGCGGGCCGTGATTGCGGATCAACCGGTGCTGCTGGCCAAGCCGGAGACGTTCATGAATTTGAGTGGCGTCTCGGTGCGGGAGTTGGTCGACGAGTACGACGCGAAGCCGGAGTCGGACCTGATCGTGATTCAGGACGAACTGGATTTTCCGCTGGGCACGTTGCGCATTCATACGCGGCGCAGTTCGGCAGGGCACAACGGCATCGAGTCGATCATCGAGGCGTTGGGGACGCAGGATTTTTTGCGCATCCGGATCGGCGTCGCGCCCGAGCGGAAAGTGTCCAACGGCAGAGAGTATTTGTTGGCACCGATGCGCAAAGCGGACTTGCAGGCGGTCGATGGAATGCTGGATACCGCCGAAGAAGCAGTGAAGGTGATTCTGAAAGAAGGTCCGGCGGCGGCGATGAACCGCTTCAACCGGAAGGAACCGGAAGAGAACGGGAAAGATTAGCCACGGATCGGGACGGATTTTAACGGATCAAGAAACCTTCTTGGGGTTTTATCCGTGAAGATCCGTGAGAATCAGTGGCCAGGAATTTGGAGAAGAGAATGAATCGTACCTATGAGTTGATGTTCATTGTTCGTCCGGATATGACGGACGAGGATCTGGATAAATTGATTTCCACCTTGCAGTCGGTGGTGCCGACCGCGGGAGGAAGCGTGCAGCGCGTTGACAAGATGGGCAAGCGCCGTCTGGCCTACACGGTGCGCCGGTTCCACGAAGGGATTTACATCCTGATGGTCGTGGAAGGCGGGGGCGCGGTCATTCACGAACTGGGGGGAGATCGTCCGCGGTTTGGCGGCGGTGGTGGTGGACGCGGGCCGGGCGGTCCTCCGCGCGAAGGCGGTGGCGGACGCAAATTTTTCCGGCGCAAGAAAGTGTGCAAGTTCTGCGTCGAGAAAATCGAAGACATCAACTACAAGGATTACCGCATGCTCGGGCAGTTCGTCGCCGAGAGCGGCAAGATCGTGCCGCGGCACCGCATCAGCATCGGCTGTCGGCGGCCATCAAGAAGGCCCGCAACATCGCGCTGCTGCCGTTTGCCGGAAGAGCATCGTAGAAAACCAGCTTCTAGCTCCTAGCTTCTAGCTCCTAGCTAAAAGGGGCGGGAGGGCTTGGTTGGCTAGAAGCTAGCAGCTAGAAGCCAGGAGCTATCATGGAAGTCATTCTGAAAGAAGATGTAGCGAAGCTTGGATCCCGCGGCGACGTGGTGAAGGTCGCGGAAGGATATGGGCGGAATTATCTTTTGCCGCGCAAGCTGGCCATTCAGGCCAACGAGGGCAACAAGGCCGTCATCGCGCAGATGAAGGCCGCTTCGGTGCGGCGCTCCGCCAAGGAGAAGACGCAGGCCGAAGAATTGGCCAAGCAGTTCGAGGGCGTGTCGGTGTCGTTCC
>JGI12635J15846_10003148_pt1 | contig 14396 bp, 11 predicted proteins | sample BlaSpr_A8_OM2_M2_FD_15846 | JGI IMG/M metagenome (IMG submission 15846) | reverse complement strand
GATATCGGGATGCCCGTCGTGGATGGTTTGACTGCGGCTCGTAAGATATTGGCCAGTGGCGGGACGGCGAAGATCCTGATTCTGTCGCTGCACGACTCCAAGAACATAATCCGGCAGGTGGTTGACTCAGGGGCGCGAGGGTTTGTGCTGAAGTCGGATGCGGCGCGAGACCTGATTGCCGCCGTCGAGGCGATTCAGGCTGGCGGAACGTTTTTCACGCCGAAGACGGCGGAGATTATTTTGGATCGGCAATTGGATCGAATGCAGGAAGAGCAGACGAGGTCGTCGTCGCATCATTCGAATAAGTGGAGCCCCGTTCAATGAGGGCGTAGGCGGGTAATCCGTCCCGGCTGAATTCGACGCATCGACCGATTGCGTTCTTGAGACGATTTCGATGCCTTTATAATGCAGCATGCCTCCCAGCCGTAGTCTTCGAAGATTCTCACTCCTACCTTCAGGCCGACACTTGAGAGTTATGTGTGCGGTTGTGTTTGCTCTTCTCGCTGCTGGCGTTGCTTCGGCGCAGCAAAATGCGAGTTGGGAAAAAGATCTGGCGGCGTGGCGCGTGCAGCACGCTGCCGACTTGCAGAAACCTGATGGATGGCTTGCTCTAGCGGGACTGGTGTGGCTTGAGCCCGGCGACAACTCGATGGGGTCGGCTGGCGATAGCAAGCTAAGGTTGCCGGCGAGCGGGCCTGCGCATGTGGGTATTCTCCATCTCGAGGGAACAACGGTATCGCTCCGGCCGCCGGCTGGGGGATTCCCCGCCGGGCTGCTGGTCGATGGGAAGCCGGCGGAGGCGCAGGATCTGCACACGAGTTCTGACAACGATAAAGGCAATCCGCGGATGACGATCGCATCGCTGAATTTTTACGCGGTAAGGCGAGGGGATCGGTTCGCGTTGCGGATCAAGGATGCGAAGTCGCCTACGCTGGTTGGATTTCATGGGCTGAAGTGGTATCCGCCGAATGCCCACTATCTCGTGACGGCGAAGTGGGTGCCGTACAATCCGCCGAAGACGATCAAGCTGGTGACGATGATCGGGACGGCGTATGACGCGCCGGTGCCGGGAGCGGCGGAGTTTTCGCTGAATGGAAGGACGTATCGGCTTGAGCCGGTAACGGAGGACAATCCGCCGGTGAAACTGTTTTTTATTTTGAAGGACACCACAAGCGCGACCAAGACTTACGGAGCGTGCCGATTTCTTTACACGCCGCTGCCGGCGGGCGGACTCGATAAGCCGGGCGAGCTTGTGCTGGATCTTAATCACCTGGAAAATCCGCCGTGCGCGTATACGACGTTCGCGACGTGTCCGTTGCCGCCGAGGGGGAATCGTTTGCCAATTGCGTTGCCGGTCGGCGAGCTGCGTTACCACAAGTAGGTTGTAGAGCTCCTGTGTGATCGCAATTGCAGGTAGCGATTCCTGTGCTTGGCGTTGGGCTAGTTGTGTTCCACAATGATTGCCAGGACCTCGCCGATTCCTGGGAGGCCTTTTGCAAAATAATGACGACCTCCGATCCTTACGCCGCCAACACGGGCGGACCGGCGAATCCTGCTCGCGAGAAGCTTGTGGCGTTGCGGCTTAGCCTGCTGCGATTGCACAAAGAGTTGCTGGACATGGAACGGCGCGATTACGAGCGGCTGCACGGCAAAGTCAATACTGGTGAGTTGTTTCGATTGGTGATCGACCACGAGCAATTCGCGTGGCTGCACAACATTTCTGAGTTTGTGGTGCGGATCGATGAGAGCCTTGCGGCGGAAAATCCGGTAACAGCGGAAGACACGCACAACGCGATCATGCTGGCGCGGAAGATGTTCTCGCCGTCGGAATCGGGCGATGCGTTTCAGAAGCGGTACTTTGATGCGATTCAGCGGGATCCGGCGGTTGTGATGGTACACGCTGAATTGGCGAGGATTTTTGCGAATGAGCCGGGTGAGGCGACGGCAAGCTGAGGGCGGACGGAGAATCAACCCCTACTTCTCCTAGTCCTTATCGTCACCAGGGCTTCTTGATTCGGCGTGCGGAAATCGCCGCAACTCTTTATAATCCAAGCCGCTGGAGGCCCGTCACTTCGATGCATGGACCTCGTTCGTCCACCACGGTCTTGAAGCTCGGTCTGGCACTGGTTTTCGCGCTCACGCTGACATCCGCGATCTCTGCGCGAGCTTCCCGGACGGATCTCGCCTCGCGGGCTGAGCCAGCCTCGAGCGAAACGCTACGATTTCGACACCTGTCTCTGAAAACTCGACAAGAAGTATTCGAACGGATTTGGAAAGACATTGATGAGCATTACTACGATCGCTCGTTCAACGGTGTCGATTGGAAAGAAGTTCACGCGCGCTATAAGCCGCTTGTGGATGCGACGAACGATGACGGCGAATTTTATGCGCTCATGAGCCGGATGACCGGCGAGCTGCATGACGCGCACACGCGATTCAATTCGCCGGAACAGTGGAGAAATTTCAAGAAACAGCAGGGTGTTGGCTCGGGGCTGAGCCTGGATGAGATTGACGGGAAGGTTGTAGTGACGGCGATCCGGCCTGATTCGAACGCGGCGCACGTCGGCATCGAGCCGGGGATGATTCTGCTGACGGTTGATGGCAAACCCGTTGAGGAACGGATTGACGAGATCGAAAACGCCAAGGCGGCGTCTTCGACGAGTCGCGCGACGCGGATATTTACGTATAGCCGATTGCTGGCCGGGCCAACCGATACTGAGGTGAAGCTGGAGTTCGAACGGGCGGATGGCTCTCGATTCCAGACGGAAGTCAGGCGGCAGATTTATTCGGCGGCGCCGAACCTGGCGACTGACACCACGCCTTCGGGGAATGCCTATATTCGGTTCGACGGATTTCAGCCGTCGATCACGAAGGAATTTCGTCAGGCGCTCGAGCGGTTCCGGAATTCGCCGGGTCTCATCGTCGATCTGAGACGGAATGGCGGCGGGGACCTTGGCGTCCTGGTTCCGATTGCGGGATATTTTTTCGACAAGAAGACGCTTTTCGCGAAGGACGAAACCCGGTCGGGCAAACCGCTTTCGGAGTTCGCCGGAGTTTTGCGGCTGCCGCTTGATTTGTACGTCGGCCGAAGCGGAGATCAGATTTATTCGGGGCCGGTGGTGATACTGATGGGATCTCACTCGGCGAGTTCGTCGGAAGTTTTTGCAGCGGGCATGCAGGATTCGCAAAGAGCTCGTGTGGTCGGCAGTCAAAGTTGTGGATGTGTTTTGGGGATTGCGAAGCCTCGGTTCATGAAAGGCGGCGGCGTGCTGGAGATGAGCGAGGTGCTGTGGTTTTCGCCGAAGGGCCGCCGGCTCGAAGGTACGGGAATTCTGCCTGACCAAATGGTAGTGCCCACCCTGAAGAGCCTTCAGGCGAATGAAGATCCAGTGCTTCAAGCAGCGGATCAAGCGCTCGTACATATGATTGCGAGCGCTCGGCGTCCGTCGAACCGGCTTTAGCGTGAAGCGATTGCGATGAGCCGGCTTTCCTACATCTTCAAACGCACAGTTATCGGGATTCTGATTGTGTTGGTGGCGGCGTTTATCCTCGATTACGTGGTGCTGCGCGCGAAAATGATGTTTCCCAAGCTCGGCGCGGCGACGGGAACCGTGCAGATGACACGGCTCTATGCGATTTCGGAGAAGAACGGGCGCGTCGAATACGAACTGGACGCGAACCAGCCCGAAGTGACGATGCCGTGTGTGCATTCGTTGTTTCCGCATTTGGGGAACAGCCCCTGTTGGTACCTGCAGCAGAACGCGACGAAGCCGATTCCAGTCGTAATACTCCCTTCCCTGCCGCATTAGCTTGAATCTGAATGGAGATTAATCGCTCTCCGCGCTCTGGAGGTTATGCGCTTAACCTGCTAAGATTCGCGGCACAAATCCGGCGGCGCACATTTTTTCATCGGCGGCCTTTTATTTTTTTTCTGCCGCACCGATTTTCCTGGCGCCCCGCGAGAAGGAGCCTCATGGATCGACGCGATTTCCTCCGAACGACCGGGACTGTCATTGCCAGCGCTACGATCGTGCCCGCCGCACTGGGCTCCAACGCTCCTACCCCCGACTCGACGGGTCGCATCGTCCTGCCGATCAATCGCAATTGGCGCTATAGCAAGAAGTATGCGCAGGGCGCACATGGTAAAGATTTCGACGACTCGAGCTTTTATCGCATCGTCATTCCCCACACGAACGTTCGGCTTCCCTGGCATAGTTTCGACGACAAGGACTACGAGTTTGTCTCGATCTATCGGCGGCATTTCAAGCTGCCTCCTGAAGCCAAAGGAAAACATGTCTTTGTCGATTTCGAAGGCGTGATGACGGCGTCGACGGTTTGGATCAACGGCGAGAAGCTCGGCGAATACAAAGGCGGCTACACGCCGTTTTCCTTCGATCTTACGCCGCACATCGATTTCGATGGCGAGAATGTCTTGGCGGTCGATGTCGATTCGACGGAACGCGGTGACATCCCGCCGTTCGGGTACCAGATCGACTACCTCACCTTCGGCGGAATTTATCGCGAAGTCTCGCTGCGCATCGTGCCGGGAACTTTCATCGAGAACATTTTCGCGAAGCCGAAGGATGTGATGAGTGGCAAGCCGACGCTCGATGTCGACTGCCATATGCAGTATCTCGAAGCGACGCGCGAGCCGCTGACGTTGGAAGTCGAGTTACGCGACGGCGACCATACGCTCGCGAAGGGTTCGCAAAAATTGCCTGCGGCCCAATCGGCAGCGGACCCGATGGTCCATGCCGTCCATCTCGACAACCTGGGAGCGGTCAAACTTTGGGACCTCCAAAATCGCAACCTTTATACAGTTCACGTGCGGTTGCTAAGAGGAACGCAGCTTGTGGACAGCGATGAGCGCAGAACCGGTTTCCGACATGCCGAATTTACCGATCACGGCTTTGAGCTCAACGGCAAAGTGATCAAGCTGCGCGGACTTGATCGTCATCAGACGTACCCGTTTGTCGGGCAAGCGATGCCGGGCCGCTGCCAGCGCAGCGACGCGAATATTCTCCGCAACATAATGCACTGCAACATCGTGCGGACCTCGCATTATCCCCAATCCCGCCATTTTCTCGACGCGTGCGACGAAATGGGCTTGCTCGTATTGGAAGAAATTCCCGGCTGGCAACACATCGGCGATCTGCCGTGGCAGGACATCTCGGTCGACAACGTTTCGCGGATGATTCGCCGCGATTGGAACCATCCCAGCATCATCTTGTGGGGTGTGCGCATCAACGAATCCAAAGACAATCATGATTTCTATGTGCGCACGAACGCGATGGCGCACAAACTCGATCCCACGCGGCAAACCGGCGGCATCCGCTATTTTCAGTCGTCGGAGTTCCTCGAAGATGTTTTCACGATGAACGATTTCGGATTCCCGCTGAAACCGCCAAACCATCCGCGCTACCTGAACACGGAATTTGTCGGCCATACCTACCCGACCAAAACGATCGACCAGGTCGAGCGCATCCAGGAGCACATGCTGCGTCACGCGCGCATCCACGATCAGCTCGCGTCGAATCCGCAGTACGCCGGTGGGATCGGCTGGTGCGCATTCGACTACAACACACACGCGGATTTCGGAACTGGAGACCGCATCTGTTACCACGGCGTGACCGACATGTTCCGCGAACCGAAGTCAGCAGCGGGCTTCTACAAATCGCAGTGCGATCCTTCCGAAGAAGTCGTCCTCGAGCCGGCCTTTCACTGGGCACGCGGCGATGAATCGATCGGGTTCACGAAAGCTTGGGTCTGCTCGAACTGCGAGCAACTGAAGTTTTACATCGGTGAAAAGATGGTCGCGCAGGTCGATCCGAACCGCACAGAGTTCAAGAATTTGAAGTATGCGCCGTTTGTCGCGGAGCTCGGTGAAGCCGTTGGCAACTGGGGTGATCTGCGAATCGAAGGCTATATCGGTGGGAAGAAAGCCATTGAAAAGACGATGTCTGGTCGTGGAGTCGATCAGAAATTCGCACTGATTCCCGATGATACAAAGTTGGTCGCCGATGGCTCCGACAGTACGCGGGTCGTGCTGCGCGTCACAGACGAATTCGGCGCTATCCGGCCGTTCGCCAATGACCCTGTGAAATTCCAACTCGACGGTCCCGCCGAACTCATCGGAGACAATCCGTTCGCCGTGATCGGCGGCACCGGGGCGGTGTGGATACGCGCGAAGGAAGAAGCCGGCACGGTGAAGCTGACGGCGACACATCCGCAGCTCGGTGATCAAGCACTCACTTTCGAGATTTCAGGCGCTCCGGCGGAAAAGGCGTAGCCGAGAGATCGCCGCGCGTTGTTCGTCGCCCGCATGTCTTTACGACGGGTCTCTTTCGTTCTATTCCGTTTTCTTTCCTTCCATTTCCTTTCTTGTGCTATGGTCTCTCCACTTTCGAAGTGGAGAATCCGAATGCAGCGAAGAGACTTCCTGAAAAGCAGTGCCCTTCTGGCGGCAACGGCGGGCGCCGCAGCGAAAGCTGCCAAGGGTGACGTCCCGGCCCACAACTGGGGCAAATATGACTTTGGCTCCGGCCCGAAGGTAACGGATCGGCTGAACCAAGGCCCGTTTCCGCAGTACCCGCCAACGGCGATCATTCCTACTGACGACGTGGTGATGACCACGACTCCGTCCGACGACGTCGTTCCGAACTACGGCAAAGGGCTTGTTACCTACATCACAGCCGATTCCGGCACGGACGAGATAAAATCCGACAACATCCCGCAGGCGATCGAAGACCTTGTCAAATTTCCGCTGGGCCAGCAGCTTTATGTTCGCCCGACGTGGCGCGAAGTCCAGCCGCGCCCCGGCATGCTGCAGCTCCCCGACTATCTGAAGCTCGTCTTCGATNTCGCCAAGAAGAATGATAAGCGCATCGGCTTGCGCATTCAGATGTGCGCGCCGGACTATACGCACTCCGCTGCCCTTCCTGACTTCGTTCTCGAAAAAGTTCCGAAGGTCGATCTCGTTCTTAAAGATCAATCCGAGGCTCGCAGCGCGAAGCGCTATCTGGAAAACCCGCACTCAAAGTATCAGCCGCGCTACGACGATCCGTTTTTCCAGCAAGCATTCGCGGACCTTGTTGGCGAACTCGCCGCCGAATTCGATGGCAATCCACAAATCGAATTCATCGACACCTTCATGTACGGCTTCTGGGGCGAAGGTCACACATGGCCGTTCGCGAACAATCCCTTCCCCGACTACCAGACCGCTGAGCGCACCTGGATTCGCATGATGGAAGTGCAGATCGAGAATTTCAAAAAGACGCCGCTGCTGACCAATACGCAGCCTGACTTCAGCCGCGTCGGCAATTCCGAAATGCTTGATCGCGGGGTGCGGAGTAACAATTGGATTCGCAGCGACACGATTTTCATTGAGAACGAGCAGATCGAAGCGCTCAGCAATCGTCCGCCGTGGATTGCCGCGCTGCTCGAGCAGGGGATCCCGGGAAAACCGCCCGACCCGGCGGCCGTGATCGAAGGTATTTCGCCGGCCGAGAATATGATTTCGCATGTCATCGATATCGGGGCGAACTACTTTTCGCTTTGGAATTTCCACCAGATCAACGCGAAAAATCTGGCCGCGTACTATCAGGCGTATCCCGCGGCTTTCGATCGCATCAATCGGCGCATCGGCTATCGCGTGCGACCATCTTTTGTCTGGAGCTACGAAGACACGGGCTACCTTGGCCTTATCCTCGGTCTGGCTAACGATGGAATCGCGGGAGTGCCAGGCGTCTTGCGCGTCACGGTCGAGAGCAAAGAAGGCAAAGTGCTGCAAAGCGGGTGTCTCGATCCGGGGTATCCGCTGCCGGGTAAAATTCGACAAGCGCAGCTCGTGCTGCCGCAGGGCACGCAGTTCGAAGGATTGAAGCTTCGCGCGGATATTGAAGTGAAAGGGATGCGGTATCCCGTGCGCTGGGCGTGCCACCAGAAGCTGAACGATGACGGCANCCTCACGCTGCGAAAGAATCTGCGTCAAGCGGTGTAGTCGGTCTATCGAGCGGCCGCCCGCAATCGAAACCTCAAGAGGACTTATCCGTGTCTACAGCTGACCTCAACCGGCGTGAATTCGTAAAACTTACGGCCGGAGCCAGCGCGGCACTTGCGATGCCGACGATCGCTTTCCCTGGCGAATCGAAGAAAATGATCGGCATTCAAGTCGGCGCAATTTCGTTCGTTGACGAAGGCACGGAACAAGTACTCGACATTCTTCAGCAGCGCGGCGGGGTGAACACGCTTTTTCTCGCGGTCTTCACCTACGGCCGGGGCATCGCCGGGCGGCAAATTCCCGGTCAGCCCCTGCCCGATCACGGCAAACAGGAATACGACCTTAATTTTCACGGCGGAAATTTTGCAACTCCGCATCCGGAGTTTTATAAAAACACAGTTCTGAAGGAAACGCGCGCGCCGGATCACGGCAACCTCGACATCCTCGCGGAAGTGATTCCGGCCGCGAAGAAACGCAACATGAAGGTCATCTGCTGGCTCGAGGATGTGTTCCGCGCCGATCTCCCGAACATCGAGAAACTGCAAGAACGCGATCTGCATGGACGAAACGCGGAGACGCTTTGCGTCAACAATCCGAACTACCGAAATTTTTTGACTGGGCTGGTCGAAGACTACGCACGTTCGTACGACATCGACGGGCTGATGTGGGGCTCCGAGCGTCAGGGCGCGATGTGCGACAGCATCGGCGCCACGCACGACACGCCGCCCGTCGATCCGGGCCAGGTGACTTGCTTCTGTGAATTTTGTCAGGCCAAGGCGAAGCAGCGCGGCATCAATCCCGAACGGGCAAAAGAGGGATTCCTGGCGCTCGAAACGTACGTGCGTGCGTGCCGCAGCGGCAAACGGCCTGTTGACGGCTACTATCCGCAATTCTGGCGTCTGTTGCTTCGCTATCCTGAACTCGCTGCGTGGGAAATGCTGTGGACCGACAGCTTGCGCGAAACTTATGCAGCGATCTACGAAACCGTGAAAACGGCCAAGCCGTCGATTCCCGTCGGCTGGCACATTTGGCACAACAATTCTTTCAATCCGATTTATCGCGCGGAACAGGACCTGCACGAGCTATCGGCGCATTCCGATTTCATCAAAGTGGTGATGTACAACAACTGCGGCGGCGAGCGCATGGCGCTGTATGCCGACAACATCGGCTCGACGATCTATGGCGATCTTTCGAAGCCGGCGGTCATCGACATGAACTACGGCTTGATGAATCTCAAGGAGCGGAGCTATGCCGAGATTCCGCACACGGGTCTTTCGTCGGATTACGTTTCCCGAGAGACGAAACGCGCGCTCGATGGCGTTGAAGGCACGAAGACATTGATCTGGCCGGGTATTGATATCGACATCCCGACGGAAAAAGGCAACAGCAAATGCACTCCGCAGAGCGTCAAGGGCGCGGTCACGGCTGCGTTTCAAGCGGGAGCTCCCGGAGTTTTGTTGTCGCGCAAGTATTCCGAGATGCGGCTCGCAAATCTCAGCGGAGCCGGCGACGCGATCCGCGAATTGAAGATTTCGACCTGACGACGAGACCTCGGTGTGAAATCAAATCCCGGACTGCGTCCATGCGGTACAATACAAAAACGACGCACCCCTAGCTCAATTGGATAGAGCATCACGCTTCGAACGTGAGGGTTGGGGGTTCAAGTCCCTCGGGGTGCGCCACTTTTCCTCCGGCTTCCCTCTGCTTCAAATCGTTTTATTCCCTGCTTTTTCATCGATTCGCACTTGCACGAATCACGGCCGCGGTGGTACGAACCGGTCTCAGACTGGGTTCCTAAACCATGACTTCCCCATCTTCATCACCGGGGCGCCGGTTTCGAGACGCGCTCGGCGCTGAAAAGCCACTTCAAATTGTAGGAGCCATCACCGCGTTCGCGGCGCGCATGGCCGAGGCTACCGGATTTCGCGCTCTGTACCTTTCCGGAGGAGGCGTCGCCGTAAATTCGCTGGGCCTTCCCGATCTCGGTATCAGCACGATGGATGATGTTTTGACCGACGCGCGCCGCATCGTTGAAGCGACAACGATCCCGTTGCTGGTGGACATCGACACCGGGTGGGGCGGCGCGTTTAATATTGCGCGAACGATTCGATCGATGATTCGGACGGGAGTTGCTGCGGTTCACATCGAGGACCAGGTCAGCGCCAAGCGCTGCGGACACCGGCCGGGGAAGGAAATTGTCGCCAAGGAAGAGATGGTTGATCGTGTGAAGGCGGCCGTCGATGCGAAGACGGACTCCGAATTTGTAGTGATGGCGCGCACAGACGCGCTTGCCGTCGATGGACTGGAAGCCGCGATCGAGCGTTCGATCGCCTACGTCGAGGCGGGCGCGGACATGATTTTCGCCGAGGCGGTCACCGACGTCTCGATGTACACGAGGTTCAAGAAAGAGGTCGACGTGCCGATCCTCGCGAACATCACCGAGTTTGGGGAAACGCCGCTTTACACGCGAGACGAGCTTGGCGCCGCTGGCGTGGATATGATTCTGTACTGCTGCTCCGGCTACCGGGCGATGAACGCCGCGGCCTTGAAAGTGTTTCAGGCGATTCGCGTGGACGGTACGCAGAAGAATGTTTTGGATTCCATGCAGACACGAGACGAACTGTATCGCTATCTCGGCTACATGGAATACGAACGGAAACTGGATCAATTGTTCGACAAAGAGCGCAAGTCCTGAATTAGTTTTACTCCTCCAACCCCAAGCCATAACCCATTGCCCTGTGATAGCAGCGAGCCGTAATTCTAGGCGACTTCTTGCGGCTCTGAGCGATTATCGGTCGCGTGAGGGTGTCTACGGTATCTGGGGTATGGATTCGGCGAAAGTGGCTTGCGAGTATCGTCTTGCGGGCTACCAAGTTCGCAAGTTGGAGGAGGGGGAGCGGCGTGGTACGCTTCTTAAAAGAGGCGGTAGGGCTGGGACGCGACGCTTCTCCTTCTTCTGCAAAGTTTTTCCTTCCAGGTCGACTCCTGACAATTCGAAGAATTTGCCGGGGAAAGCAAACTCATCCCCGATGGCCCGTATAATGGCGCGGTGCGACGCCGGCCTGACTCGAAAGACAATCGAGATTCGAATCGCAGTTCGCGTACACCGTCATCCGAACGTCGCGTCTGCCTAGCGCGTGCTCTTTCGAAGCTAGGCGTCTGCTCGCGCTCACAAGCTTCGGAGTGGATTGCCGCCGGGCGAGTTCGATTGTCGGGCGCGATCACAAGAAATCCCGAAGCTCCGGTGCGGCTCGGAACCGATCGCATTGAAATCGACGGCCAACCCGCCGCCGCTAAAGACAAAATCTATCTCGTTCTCAATAAAGAGCGGGGTGTCGTGACGACAGCGTCGGACGAGCAGGGACGCGCAACCGTCTACGATTCCCTTCCCGCATCGTTCTCCGGTTCCAGATCCCGGTGGGTCGCTCCGGTGGGCCGCCTCGACAAAGCGAGCGAAGGCCTCCTCTTGATGACCAACGATTCGGAGTGGGCCGCACGCATCACAGCGCCCGAATCGCACCTCGACAAGATCTATCATGCCCAGATTGCCGCGGTCACAGATGACAGACTGCTGGATGCCCTGCGACGCGGCGTGGAAAATCGCGGAGAATATTTGCATTCCAAGAGAGCGTCCTCGCTGCGGACCGGTGAAAAGAATTCGTGGATTGAAATCGTGCTCGACGAAGGAAAAAATCGGCAGATTCGTCGGATGTTTGAGTCGCTTGGAATTGAAGTTCTTCGACTCGTTCGCGTGTCGATAGGGCCGCTGGCGCTGGGAGATCTAAAACCCGGAGCCACCCGGACACTCACGCGACAGGAAAAATCGTCGCTCGATCATGCGATCGCAAAACACGGCAACGCCCGACAAGAACTTTTCCCATTGCCATAACTTGCAAACAGAAGCGCGAACCTCTACCGTACCCGGATGCCTGAGCTGACGCCTCAATTTCTCACTTTCGTCTTCATTTACTACGTCGTTTTTCTCTTCTCCACTACGTGCCACGAAGCCTCGCACGCACTGGTCGCGAAATGGGGCGGCGATTCGACAGCCGCACTGAATGGGCAGGTAACACTCAATCCGCTCCCGCATATTCGACGCGAGCCCTGGGGCATGCTGATCATTCCGATTGCGGCATTTATTTTTCTGCAGCAGATGATCGGCTGGGCGAGTGCACCTTATGATCCAGCTTGGGAGCGGCGCTATCCGAAGCGGGCCGCCCTTATGGCATTGGCAGGCCCAGCCACCAATTTCATGTTGATGATTGTCGGTGCGCTTGGCCTTTGGACGCTTGGCTGGCTACGTTTTCCGGGAGAAGGAATCGGCTTTCTCGTTGCCGTGCTGTTCGCCATGTTTCGGCTGAATTTGTTGCTGGGCGTCTTTAACTTGTTACCAGTGCCTCCGCTCGATGGCAGCGCTGGAATCATGATTTTTATGAGTGAGTCAACGGCGCAACGCTACTTGGACTGGTTGCGCGAGAGCAGCTATGCCCGGCTCGGGCTTCTGGTAGGGCTGCTCGCTTTCCGGTATCTCTACGGCCCGATTGAGGCGATTGCCACCAATCTCCTATTGCGCGGCCACTTCTAGTTTTTTTAATATTGCCGACCGCAGCTCGCGGTTCAGTTTCACACAGTGGACGCGGGCTGTTTCGAACGCAAACACTCGCCGTCGAACGCAGTCGCCCTAACTCCAGCATTTTTCGTTACCTACGAAAAATAAAGCACTGGCCATCGGCCTGCACCATCTTGCACCTGGAGGCGTTCATCGGATGAGCCTGTCTGCCCGTTTCCCCATTTCCAGTTTGTATCGCGTCGAGGTTTCCGGCTGGGACAAATCACGAACGTTTTTCGTCGAAAAGTCGGAGCTCGAATGGAATGAAAACTCGGGTAAACATGTGACGCTCAGCAGCGCCGTGCCCGACGGTTCGGTGGTATTTCTGCGGTTGATCCAGGCCTTGAGCGCCGATTGCCCTCAGTCCGTGGCGTATGAAACGGAGTTTCTATCCGTAACGCCCGATGGACAGTACCAGTTCCGCCTGCACCCGGTAAGACCGCCGATCGCGGTAGCGTCAACTGAGTTGCGCTTTGGGAATCGAAACTGACGGACCGAATGACTGAGCACCGAATTGGAGCACTGATTCGATTCGGCTTTCCGCTTCCTCCGAGAGACAGGTCGGAGTCGCGCTTCCCGCCGGGCGGCGAGGCTCGGTCCTCGCTTCAGAACTCGTATCGCGCTGAACGTGAATGCCTTGTTGCTTCCCCGAACGCGCAGTTTCTCATTGGAACGCGCTAGCTCGACGAGGGGGTTTGTTGGCATTTGGTATGCGCGAGTCGAAGCGTGGCTCACGTTCTAACCAATACGATAGAAGCTTCTACCACGAAGAACCTCGTCACTCCGTGCATCCTCGATCAAGATCTGGAACAACGCGATGCACTCGGCGCCTTGATCGAAGACCTAGGCTATGAGTCGGTTCGAACGTCGGATCCCGAGCAGGCATTGAAATGCATTCGCGAGGGCCGCAGCCGGCTCTTGCTGGCGGAAGTGTGCGAAACGGGAATCTACGGGTACGACTTTCTCGACCGTGTCTTGCGCACGGACCCGGGCGTTCACGTCATTGTGACCGCACGGCACTACACGCTGGAGTCCGCGCTCGAAGCCATTCGAAGAGGCGCCAGCCATTTTTTGCCGAAACCGGTCGATCGAGCGCGTTTAAAACGCGCCCTTGACGATATTTCGGCGCTCTACGACCAGCGGCGCCGGGTCCGCGCGCTCGAAGAGCAACTGTTAAAAGATCTTGAATTTCATGGCATCGTTGGCAAAAGCCCAGCGACGCTGGAGGTGTTCGATTTCGCGCGCAAGGTCGCGCGTCACTACACCAACGTTTTGGTGGTGGGCCAGACCGGCACCGGAAAAGAACTGGTCGCGCGCGCCATCCATCAGCTCAGCCCGGTCAGTTCCCAACGCCTTGCGGTCTGTAATTGTTCGGCTCTGGTGGACACACTGCTCGAGAGCCAGCTCTTCGGGCACTTACGGGGATCGTTCACGGGCGCGACCGACAGTCGTCCCGGTCTTTTTGAGTACGCGAACGGCGGCACCGTATTCCTCGACGAAATCGGCGAAACCTCGCTGCCGATGCAGGCAAAGCTTCTGCGGGTGATTCAAAACCGCGAGATCCAGCGCGTCGGCTCGCCCGAAGTCAAGCAGATAAACGTGCGCGTGATCGCCGCCACAAATCGCGATCTACGCGCCGAAGTTCTCGCGGGACGTTTCCGTGAAGACCTTTTCTATCGCCTGAGTTCGATCCAGATTCGAATCCCGCCGCTGAGCGAACGGCTTGAGGATGTTCCACTGCTCGTTCAATTCTTCTTAAAGAAATACAACGAGGCCTACGGTAAAAAA
>JGI12635J15846_10003146_pt1 | contig 14399 bp, 11 predicted proteins | sample BlaSpr_A8_OM2_M2_FD_15846 | JGI IMG/M metagenome (IMG submission 15846) | reverse complement strand
TTGGCTCTAGGTAATTACGATCGAATTGGAAGCCGGGGTTGGTTGTCTCCTCAAGGAATCCGCTCGTTTGCCGGTGAGGCTATTCAACGACTTGGGGTTAAGGGAACGCCTCAGCAGCTGGCAGGGCATCTGTCGGGAGGTAACCAGCAGAAAGTAATTATCGCGCGCTGGATTTCGCGTGTGCCCAAGATCTTCATCTTGGACGAACCAACTCGTGGCATCGACATGGGAGCCAGGTCTGCGATCTATGAAACCATCGCTGGTTTGGCCCGCGGTGGAATGGGAGTGATCGTAGTCAGTTCAGACTTGGAGGAAGTCCTCGGGCTTTCCCATCGGATCCTTGTGCTCAGTCGTGGCCGCCAAAAAGGCATCTTAAACACCAACGAGACAAACCAGGTCGCCATCATGGAACTGGCAACATCCTGAAAGAAGGAGTTCAAGGAGTACACGGAGATGGATAGCCGATGAAGATCTTGGTGATGGCGAACCAACTGCATCGAACAATGGTTGGAGCTCGAGCCAGCGCTCGCTCCTTAAACTCCTGCGACTCCTTGAACTCCTTAAAAAATGAACCTATTTAGTCTAGAAGGAAAAGTGGCGATCGTTACCGGTGCGGGAAGCGGAATTGGCCAACGGATCGCAGTTGGTCTGGCTGAGGCGGGAGCCTCAGTTGCCTGTTTTGATTTAGAAAAAAGCGACGGCTTGGTTAACACGGTCGAACGCATCGAGGCGCTGGGCAAAAAAGCGGTAGCGCTTCGCGGAGACGTGACTCGTGTGGAGGATCTAACCGGCGCGGTTGAATCGGTCGAGAAAAATCTCGGGGGTCTTTCTCTAGCGGTGAATTGTGCCGGCATCGCGAACGCCGCTCCCGCAGAAGAGATGGCCGTTTCTCAATGGCAGAAGATGTTGGATATCAACCTCACCGGCGTTTTCTTGTCTTGCCAGGCCGAAGCGAATGCGATGTTACCTCGCCGGCAGGGATCGATTGTCAATATCGCGTCGATGTCCGGTATTATCGTCAATCGTGGCATTCAACAGATTCACTATAACACCTCGAAAGCCGGCGTGATCCATCTCACTAAGAGCCTGGCCATGGAATGGTGCGATCGCGGCATCCGGGTTAACGCGATTAGTCCGGGCTACACATTGACTCCGATGAATGCTCGTCCCGAAGTCGCCGATCAGCGAAAACAATTCGAAGCCGATACACCAATGGGACGGATGGCAACCGTTGACGAACTAGTTGGACCCGCGGTTTTTCTTCTGAGCACCGCCGCCTCTTTTTGTACGGGCGTCGATTTAGTGGTCGATGGGGGCTTTGTGTGCTGGTGATGGGTTGGGGTTGGCAGCTTGCGGTTGACAGTTAGCCGTTTTGCGGTTGGCGGTTCACCTCCCGGTCGGAACACCTAGATCCAATAAGCGTCGAGTGTCCAATTAGCGCTTTCGCTCTCCTCGCTGGATCGAGCGGGAGGCGTGACAGACCCGTAGTTGCCAACCGCTAACCAGTTTCACCCCTTCCGCTCGAACTGGAATTGTGAGGGTACTTGTTCGACACGGTCTACCCGGACCCCGAGGTCCTTGATCAGGCCATCTTTAAGACCGTAGATCCATCCATGGATCGCGAGAGGCTGGCTCCGGGCCCAGGCGTCTTGAACGATCGCGGTTTGGCTCAATGCTGCGACCTGTTCCCTGACATTCAATTCGCAGAGCCGGTCCGATTTTAGTTCCGGGTCGGCGATTGAATCCAGAAGTTCATGGTTTTTGAGATAAAGGTCTTTGATTTTCCAGAGCCAACTATCGATTAGACCGTGGCGGGCGCCAGACATCGCGGCTTTGACTCCGCCGCATCCGTAGTGTCCGCAAACAATAATGTGCTCGACCTTGAGAACCTCCACTGCGAATTGGACGACAGAAATACAGTTTAAATCGGAGGCATACACCAGGTTCGCTACATTGCGATGGACGAATAATTCTCCCGGCAAAACGCCGACGACTTCGTCCGCCGGGACCCTGCTGTCGGAGCAGCCTATCCACAAATAATCCGGAGTTTGCTGTCGAGCGAGCTGCCGAAAATAATCGGGTTCTCCCGAGGTCATGCTCTCTGACCAAGCACGATTGTTTTGTAGCAACTTTTCGATTGAGATCATTTTGGGTGGCGGAGTGTAGCGTGGTGCGGTAATCAACGCTCGAAGATTCTTTCGTTACGACTGAGTTGCTTCGTGTGGGGCATTGACGGGCTTGTTGGCGTGAGGCGCGAAGCGCTGGAAAGATTTTAGCCCCGCGGCCGCGGGGCTGAGTCTTCGAGGCCTAGGTATGCTGCACAAAAAAGCAGCCAGCGCTGAAAGCGCGAAAGAGATTGCCGTTCTGATCTGACGCGATGATCGATCTCTAAAACCGGCTAGGAACGTTTGTTTCCGATCCAACCAACGTATCCAGTGACCGCGTTCTATCGCGCTTTCAGCGCTTATCGCTTTTTTATACCGATACCGAGGCCTCGCGGACTCAGCCCCGCGGCCGCGAGGCTAAAGTCTATCAGCGCTTCGCGCCTCAAATCGCACCGCTACACCGACACGCCCATCAACCTCCCATTTCCACAATTTGGGCCAAATCCGGCGGGGCGTTGGGTTCGATGATCCACCAGCCACAGGCAAAGTTTGCCAAGATGAAAACGACCAAGACTATCAGCGAAACCCGTTTCTCCCATCGCAGGGCTTTCAGCGCCTGACCGTCATCGTTGTATTTCCGGGATCTTAATGTGATCAAAAACGCCACGAGAATGCCGAGGTAACAAAGTACGTGGAGAGTGTCTGGAAGACTGTAAAAACTGCGAGCGCCGATGGCACTCCCGATTTCACGCTGATTGACCACCGCTGCCAGCAGACAAGCGACCTGCATGCTGATGCGACCGGAAAAAACCGGCGGATGTTTGGTCTTCAACAGGCATCCGAGCAAGGCAATCAGGACCGACACATAAGCGCCACTCATTAAGCGGAAGAAGAGCACCCAAGGCAGACGGGTCATCTTGAAGCTGGCGACAATCCAATCTGTAGGTCGTTGTCCATCTGCCGGGTCGCCGAAATTAGACTGATAACTCAGCCTGTACTTGAAGAGCTGGAAGTCCGTGATTTTCCAGCCGCCTTCAATCCTCTTTTGGGCGATGCCGGAGTCGCCTTTGTCTAAATCGATCGTGAACTTTTTTCCTTCCGGAGGGCTCAATCGAAAAACGAGCGAGAGGGTATGTTCATCAAACGGATAGCTACGCAGATCCCATTCGTTCAGCATTTCGCACCGGTACGCTTTCAAAACCCAACGGCTGTTTCCGCGAACCTCGTGGTTTTCGGAGAGCAGCGTGCTGGTGACAGCTCGAGGAAATTGCATCGAACTCAATGGATCCGGATCGTCGAGTGGTCCGGTGGCCCAGATGTAAAAGAGCACTGTGTACGAGCCTTTGCTCGGGTCGACGCTAAAGGTTGAAACGATAAAAATCCCTATCCGAATCGGTTCTTCCGGGCCTTCGACCGGTTGTTGGGCGAAAGAGACGATGGGACGGCAGAAGAGGCCAAGTAGGAAGACTAGAGCAAGTACGAGTTTGAGATTCACGAGGCAGGCGGCGAGTAGCAAATAGCAGATAGAAGATAGCAAATGCAATTGGAGGCTGCTGGAGCGCGAGCGGACGAGAGGGGGCGAACAAACTTGGTGGGGCGAGCCCGCTGTGAAACCGCTAGGGTCCGCAACGGTATCGTCGTTTGTTACCGGCGGTGGTCATCACCGAAGATCCTGCCGGGCCGGTCCCAGGATGTGGCAGCCGGGTAAACTTGGCACGCAACCTACCACGGCTCGGCGCGCTGTTTGGCACCTCAGCATCGCGGGTATCAGACATCTAAAACGTTGCGAATTCTCTGGGTTGTTCGGGAGCCCCGCCCCACCAGGTTGACACCCTTTCGAGTACCCCCGCATCGCTCATTTGCAGGATACGCCGGCGCTGGTCTTGCCTCGCGATCGCATTATGTTGGTTTGTCATGGAAGACCAACATGGAACTTATCGTCGGCAATTCTTAGCGAGATCCTTCAAAATGATCGCTCTGATCGCTTTTGGATCAGTTTCAACGATTCGCCGAGTTTTGGCCCAGGTAAAGAATATGAAACAACCTGAGACTGCTCTCTTCAAGGATGACGGCGTAATTCCGAACAATCGACTCCACTTGCTTTTGTACCGGGGAGTTCTGCCGATCGGCGGCGATGATCCGGCAACGCCAGTCGTGCAACTGTTCGCGGCCAACAATTGGACTAACTCGTGGCGAAACGGTATCTACCCGTTTCATCATTATCACAGCACGAGCCACGAAGTATTGGGCGTTTACCGTGGTTCGGTGACGGTGCGGCTTGGTGGAGAGCAAGGGAAAGATTTTAACGTGCACGCCGGCGATGTAATTGTGATCCCGGCCGGCGTTGGGCATAAGAATCTTGGCGCCAGCGAAGATTTCGGTGTGGTGGGCGCTTACCCTGATGACCGTGATTGGGATTTACTGACCGGCAAACCGGGAGAACGTCCGCAGGCGGATCGTAATATCGCGTCTTTGCCAATCCCTGAGCAAGACCCAGTGTTTGGTGCGGATGGGCCGTTGCGGGAGATTTGGCGAGGGTGAGCCGTCATGGTAGGGCGAGGCTCCCGAATCACCTGAAAGCTCAATCAAAGGACAAGCCTGGTCGCTGAAGCGCGCTTGCCCGACGAAGCCTCCCGGAGTTTCGAACGACGCGACGAAGTCGAGTCGGAATTGTCCGGTTTTTCTACGCTATAATAAGGTTGTGACTCCAGTTTTCACTGGCGTAAGCTGAGCTCATGCGTCCCCCGGCATTTCGTTCACCTTGGTCGTATACCGTCGTGGGAGTCATCGTTACGGTGATTTTGCTGTCACCGCTTTACTGGGTCCTATCGGGAAGCTTAATGACCCAGCGAGAGCTGTTCAGCCCGCATTTCTCCATTTGGCCCCGACAGTTCGTCTTTGAGAATTGGTCAAATGCCGTTATCAGGCTTTGGCCGCATTTCGCTACCAGCGCGATCGTCAGCATTTGTACTTCTGCTTTAACGTTGCTGGTCACCGCTCCTGCCGCCTACGCGGTCGTCTGGCTAAAGGTCCGCGGTCGGGCAGCTATTCTCTCTTTTATGCTGACCAGCCAGATGCTCCCGGCGATTGTTTTTGTTATCCCATTGTTCGTTCTTTTTTCACGCGTTGACCTGGTCAATACCTTGCCGGGCCTGATTCTTGGGGACATGACTTTTACCGTTCCGTTTGCGCTCATTATGCTCGGCGCTTATCTCCGCGAGTTTCCTTATCAGTTGGTTGAAGCCGCGCTGGTAGATGGTGCTGGGCAATGGCGAGCATTTTTCTCGATCGTTCTACCGGTCACCATGACGGGCATGATTACCGTCGCTATTTTTAGCTTCTTAATGCCTTGGGGGGACCTGATTTTCGCCTTGAGCTTGATCACCGAGTCGGGATTACAACCGCTTACGCTGGAATTGTACAAGGCGGTCGGAGTATATGGCATCGATTGGAGTTTCCTCTTACCCGGCAGTTTGTTAACGGCTCTTCCGGCGGTGGTTTTTGTGGTAGCCGCCAGCCGGTTCATTGTGGCCGGCTTCACCCGGGGCGCGTTGCATTAGGTAAAGGGAACCGATGAGACAATTGGAGGCAATTCGAGCACGCGGCGCCACAGCCCCCGAGGCTGGTGGTCGAGCAACCCCGCGACGGAGAGCGGCTTGGAGGACCGCGTTGAGCTCCTATTCATTTATTCTGCCGATCACGATATTTGGTCTGTTCCTTCTCGTTTATCCGGTGCTGTACAGTCTCGCGCTCAGTTTTCGTGACGCCACCGTGGAAACTTTTGTGGGTGGAGACATGCCGTTCGTCGGCCTCAGTAATTATGAGCAGATTCTTGCCAGCTCCACCTTTTGGCAGGCGCTGGAGAACACCGTCGTATTCACTTTTTGCAGCATTCTGTTTCAATTCGCGATCGGCTTCCTGCTGGCCCTGTTTTTTCAGAACCGGTTCCCGCTTAAGAACGTATTGATTGCCCTGCTGCTGATTCCTTGGATCGCTCCGGTCCTCACGGCAGCCAATACCTTTAAGGGTCTGTTCAATGAGGTTGGTCCGATTAACCAAATCGCGCATTTGCTGGGAATCCCGACTGTGCCCTGGCTGGCGTCACCCGGGTTCGCCTTAGCAGCCACGATCGTGGCAAATATTTGGATCGGTTTCCCGTTCAATTTTATTTTGCTGTACTCAGGGGTCTGCAATGTTCCGCCTGAGATCTACGAAGCGGCTCGAATTGACGGCGCCAGTTACTGGCGCCGGGTTGCGCACATTACCTTACCGATCTTGAAACCGGTGACAGTGGCGGTGCTGATGTTAGGCACCATCTATACCGTTAAGGTCTTTGATCTGGTCTGGATTATGACCGGCGGCGGGCCGGCTAACACCAGCCATCTGCTTTCGACTTACGCCTATCAGGTCGGTTTTTCGATCTTGAATTTTGGACAAGCCGCGGCCATTGCTACCGTGATTGTGGCCTTGATCCTCAGTTTGAACCTGTTCCAGCTCGTCCTGCAGCGAAGATAGGAGCTTTCTCCAAACCGTTTTCCCCCAAAACACCAAAAACAACCCGATAAAATGCCCCTAAAACCACCCTCTGGAACATTTCCGCTTTGGCGGAGACTTCTTGTTTGCAGCTCGATCATCGTCTGCCTTGGTGCCGCGCGAGCGGAGACCACGGTTGAAATCGTCCATTACTTCAACGTCCCGGGTCAGCTCGACGGTCTAGCCGATATCCAAAAGGATTTCGAAGCAGCCAACCCAGATATCAAAATCAAGTTCACTTATATCCCGTTTGCGGAGTTGGTGAGCCGTACAGTGCAGATGGCCGCAGTGCATAAGCCGCCAGCGATCTCCTGTATAGATAATCCGGATGTAAGGTACGTTGCCAAATCCGGCGTCCTGAAGGACATCAGCGCAAGTGTCGCGAAGTTGCCGACCTGGCAAGATACTTATCCCGGGCCGAAACATTCGGTTACAGAAGGAGAGAAGGTTTTTGGGGTACCAATCGGCAGCAACAGTTTGGCGATTTTTTCCAATAAAAAGATGCTGAGCGACGCCGGAATTACGGATCCGCCCAAGACCTGGGACGAGTTGACAGCAGACGCTGCCAAGCTGACCAAGAGCCCAGTTTACGGACTGGTATTTTCGGCCACAAACACCGAAGAATCCACCTGGCAATGGGAGCCATTTCTCTGGAGCGACGGCGGTAGTCTGCTCGACCTGAGCGCAGCACCAGCTAAGCAATCGTTACAGCTTTGGGTTGATCTCATCCAAAAAGGATCGGTGTCCAAAGACGCGGTCAATTGGAACCAGGGAGATGTTGCCAACCAGTTCATCAGCGGACAAGCCGCGATGATGGTGATGGGGCCGTGGATGCTTGGCCAAGTGCATAAGAGCGGTCTTGATTTCGAGGTTACCCCAATCCCGGTGCCGAAAGAAGGCGAGAAACCGGTGGTCCCGTTGGGAGGCGAAGTCTGGTGTGTTTTGAAGGGAGACCCGAAGGTGGAAGCGGCGGCCGTCAAGTTCATCGAGTTTGTCCAGGATTCCGATCGTTTGGAGAAATTGTGTAATACCTTTAATTACATTTCTTCTGTGCGAAGCGTGGCCAAAAAACAGGGTGAAGCGAACCCCGAATTACAGCCTTTTGTTCTGCAAATGGACACGGCCCGAGCCCGACCGGAAGAGGGAGGCGCGAATTATACTAAAGTTTCTCTCGCGGCGCGAACTGCCATCCAGCAGGCGATTACCGGCCAAGCAACCGTCGATGCCGCCCTAGCGGATGCAGCTGCCAAGATCAAGCCACTTGCAGCGAAGAAGTAATTGTAGTCATTCTTAGGCCTTGGGAACCGGTGGTGATGCTGTTTTTGGGGGAGTCTGCTCATCGCCGGTTCCCACTAACGAGTTTTAGGTTTTAGGTTCTAAGTTTTAAGTTCCAAGTTTTGAGACCGTAGCGGCTTAGCTCAGCTCCATGTGTAATGCACGGCTCAACGTCGAACCTATAACCTAGAACTGACCATGGAGGGTTAAGGGTTTTAAGTTCGAAGGTTCAAGTTATGAGCGTTCTGCTGCTCGGCGACGCCTCGATCTCCAACCCGTGACCCAACCTAGAACTTAAAACCTATAACCTAAAATTTATAACTCATAATGCGTGCTATCCACGTCGGTTGCGGGGCGATGAGCCCAAATTGGCTTCGTCCTGCGGCCGAATTAGGTGTCGACATCCGGGCCTTGGTCGATATCGACGAGAAAAATGCCCGGCTGCGAGCTCAAGAATTCAACTTGGACGTGCCGGTCTACACTGACCTCGAGAGTGCGATTCGCGAGGTTTCGGCTGATGCTCTGTTTGATTGCACCATCCCAGCTGCGCACAAACAAGTGTCCTCAGCGGCTCTCGCGGCCGGACTACACGTGCTGGAGGAGAAACCCTTGGCATTAACCTTTCAGGACGCGGCGGACCTGGTCGCATTGGCCAAGACTGCTGGGAAACTGCATGTCGTTCTCCAGAACCGCCGGTTTAATCGCCGGATAAGGCAGCTGCGTGAGACGCTCTCTCAGGGTGTAATCGGAGAATTGACCACAGTCCATGTCGATTTTTTCATTGCCCCGCATTTCGGCGGTTTTCGCGAGGTCATGCCCCATGTCCTCTTAGCGGACATGGCGATTCACGCTTTTGATGCAACGCGTTTTGTAACCGGACTAAACGCTGAAGCTGTGTTCTGCGAAGAATGGATCCCAAAGAACTCCTGGTATGCGAGTGGTCCTTCGGTGGTAGCCGTTTTCCGGATGAGCGCGGGTGTGCGGTTTTGCTATCGCGCTAGCTGGTGTGCGGATGGGTTCCGGACCGCATGGGATGGCGTTTGGCGGGTTATCGGCACCGAAGGGACCTTGATTTGGGACGGAGACGAAGATCTGAAAGCCGAAAGATTGCCGGCAAATCATCTCACAACCCAACCCAAGGCGTTCCTGAAAGAGATGGAAACCGTACTCCCGGCCAGCGAACCAGACCCGATGCAAACGCGCGGCCACTTCAGCGTGATGAATCAATTTTTATCTGCGCTCAACGGTGGGCCACCTCCCGAGACTCGCTCTTCTGATAATATCCACAGCCTCGCCATGGTCTTGGCTGCGATTGAAAGCGCAGAGCAGGGCAGGTGGGTGGAGGTGAGGGGAGGTGAAAGGTGAAAAGTGAAATGTGAAAGGTGGGCGCCTCTTGCATGGCTTACAGCTCCGTCAATGTGATTAAGCTCTGTATCCTTTGCCAATTATGACGTTGCTCTATGCATTGGATCGCGGCTCGGAGAGTAACGCAGCGTACCTATCACCTTTCACTTTTCACCTTTCACCGTTTCTTCACGCCGCGTTCGTATGCTGCCTTGGATGCAACGACCGGAACTGGTTCGGTTGCATATCGAAAAAGCGGCGGAACATCCGCCGGAAATAATCCGGGTTACCGTAACCGCAGGCAGCGGAGACCTCTTTCACGTTCAGTGAGCTGAGCAACAGGAGATTTTTGGCGTGATGCATGCGCGCTTGGTGGATGCCGATTGTAAGGCTGTGGCCAAATGTTTCCCGGTAGACCCGGCCGAGGTAGTCCGGGTTGCAATGAAGCGTTCGGGCAATCTCCGAGGTTGTGATGGGTTCGCGAAACCGTTTTCCAATCGCGACTTGGGCAGTGGCGGCTAGTTTGCGGGCGGGTGGTTGCCCTCGTCTACCGTGCTTCGATTGATCCTGCAAGGCGATCTCCAGCAACATCAGTTTCACCAAGGTGGCCGCATAGTTCGGTTCCAAATCGTTGTTCTCTTGGTCGTCGAGGAACCGCCGGAATAGTTCGACCAACCGGAGTGGTCGGGGTACCTCTGCGACTTGGGGCACAACGGCGCCGGCTACTGCGGAGCCCGACTCGAGCGCGAAATGTAACCAATAAAATGAGGTTTTTGGCTCGTACGGCGCACTAGGCCCGTGTTTGCGTCCTGGCCACAAGATCAAAGTTTGGCCCGGCGAAATTTCGAATCGATTCTGATTTTCCCAAAGCCGGAGCACACCGGCACGTACAAAGATCAGCTCGAACGAAGCCAGCTCGCGCTCTGGATGCAAACCGCACGGTGGCGCGACAAAGAGCCCGGCGTTTGAGGCCGATAACGCGCTTTGCGTGGATATGACCAGCTGATTTGGTGGGTGCATTGGGGGGAGGGGCGAGGAAGTGAGAGGTGCGTCCAGAGGTGATGGTGCGGCAGGGGTCGATCCGCGTCAACTTGGGGTGGCATAGCGGGGAAGGAGCTAGAATCTAGGAGCTAGGAGTCGCGTACCACGACATGTCGTCCTCGATTCGGTCTGCACGTTGCACCTCAAGACGCCGCGTCGCCTATACGCGACTCCTAGATTCTAGCTCCTATCTCCTGTTCGACGAGGTCGGTCGAACAAGTCGGATTTGTGCCGCCTTTCTACGGATCAGTTAAGTTGTGGTCCAATGTCTCGCAATGAAAAGTATTTCTATGGATGCGAGTTGGTCTCCTGTTCCCCCAAGCAGAGTTACGATTGTCGATGGCTTTTGGAAACGATGGCGGGATTTGGTGGGGAGCACGACGCTTTTCCATCAGTTCCGCCAGCTGCAAGGTGAAGGTCAGATCGATGCCTTGGGTCTCGATCAGAAGATGCATCGGGGCCGAGCCGTGGGTGATGATTGGTACTGGGGCGGCAGCATTTTCTGGGATTCAGATTTGGCGAAATGGTTGGAAGCAGCCTCAGCCCGCCTTCAGCAAACGAATGATCCGGCGCTGGAAAAATTGGTCGACGATATCATTGCGCGATTTGAACGCGCCCAGCAGCCGGACGGTTATGTCAATAGCCATATCCTTACCTGGCGCCCGCGCCACCGGTTCAAGAATCTTCGAGATTTACACGAGCTCTACTGTGCCGGGCACTTGATCGAAGCGGCGGTCGTCCATCATCAAGCGACTGGGAAGAACACCTTGTTGAATGTCGCCAAGCGGTATGCCGATCTCTTGTTTGAGCGCTTTGGTAAGGGGCCCGATCAGGTCAACGGGTACTGCGGCCATCCTGAGATCGAGCTCGCTTTGATGCGCCTGTATCGATCGACCGGCGATAGCCGCTATCTCGAACTCAGCCGGTTCTTCATCGATGAAAGGGGTGCGTCACCCAACTATTTCGAGCGCGAAGCCGTTGAGCGACTGGATAAGCGCGAATTTCGTCCAAACCATCCGGGTTCGCCTTATGCCTACATGCAGGCGCATCAACCGATCCGGCAACAAACAAAAGTGGTCGGTCATGCAGTGAGAGCGATGTACCTGTTGTCGGCAGTGGTCGACGTCGGCGTGGCTACTAAGGATGCGAGCCTATTGGAGACTGCTGAACGTCTTTGGCGCGATGTCATTGATACCAAGCTCTACTTGACTGGCGGTATAGGATCCGCATCTGAAAATGAAGGGTTTACGCGTGATTTCGATCTTCCCAACGAAAACGCGTATGCCGAAACTTGCGCGTCGATTGGGCTATTCCTTTTTGGACATCGGCTGCTACAGACACGGCTCGATTCGGAGTTCGCTGACGTGATGGAGTTGGCCCTCTACAATTGTATTCTCTCCGGAATTGGGCTGGATGGTAAATCCTTTTTTTATGACAATCCTCTGGCTAGCCGGGGAAAGCACCACCGGATTGATTGGCCGTGGTGGTGCCCGTGTTGTCCCCCGAATTTAGCTCGGCTGATCAATGCGCTGTCCGGATACCTCTTCAGCGAGGGGCCAGAGGGAATCGCTGTCCACCACTACATGAGTTGTGAAGCGGCCTTCGAAGGGCTTCGGCTGAGGGTGAAAAGCGGCCTACCCTTTGCTGGTGATAACTCCTTCGAAGTGGCAACCGAGGGTCCAAGTGATAAGACACTCGCGTTTCGGCTTCCTGGTTGGGCCGGCCAGATCACTCTCAAGATTAATGACCAGTTGCAGGGCGTGGAAGCGAAGGACGGTTATGTGTATCTGCACCGGATTTGGAACAACGGGGATCAAATCGAATTAAATTTCGAAATGCCGGTGCGCCAGAAGTTCGCCCGTTTTGACGTCGAAGCAGATCGTGGCCGGACCGCCTTCAGCCGTGGACCACTAGTCTATTGTATCGAGCAGGCAGACAACGGTCCCGATCTTGATCGTTGTGCGGTTCCCGCTAAAGGGAAGTTCCGCCCCGTGGAAGCGAATGATTTGCTCGGTGGAATCACGGTATTGAAAGGGAACGCCCTTCGGGAAATGGACGGAGCGGCCGGCCTTTACACCGAACATAGTCCGACCTCTGAAACCATTGAACTTCAGGCCATCCCGTACTACGCCTGGGCAAATCGTGAACCCGGCGAGATGCAGGTTTGGGTGCGGCGCTGCGGGTGATGGGATCGTAATCAGTAGGTCAATCGTCAGTTCGGATCCTGGGCAACACTTGGTTGCGGATCACTGATTGGTTGCCATTTGCATTCCAATCGCCAACCCGGCTTTGGCGTCTGCTTGCCTGGGAAGCTCAAACAAAATCCGAGCGCCGACCGATCCTCGCCCCGGGCCCTCGCGAACCATCGTGGCCATGCTCGGACTCGGCCTACCGACCTTGGCCGTATAAAAACCTGGCCACGGCGCTGAAATGGAGCCTTAGGCGGAAACGTCATGCCGGTCGGGGGCACATCCGGGCCGGCGATGATATGTAACTGCTTCCCGGTCTGGAAGTTCGATACAGTTCGAACAAGCAAAACCTCTTTCAGAGCACCGGTTTGAGCTCCTGAGGTTGGAACTCGAATCGGCTTGGCCGGGGTTGCAAATAGCTGAGCCGGGAATGCAGTAAGCAATGCGCGCGCGCATAATTTGACGGTTAATCAAAACTGTTAAACTTATTTGAACAGGGGATCTGCTGTTCGAGGTTGGCTGAAATCAGCTGTAGCTAACGAGTTTATGCTGGAGGAAACCGTCTCACCGGAGGGCGGAAATTGTCTGTAACCGAGTCAGGAACAGATTCTGCTAAGTCGGTGTTAAAGGGTCGGCGCAGCGATGGTCGCCGTAATTACATCGTTAATTTTTTTGGGCCCGATAGGACGGTAGGATGCAAACTCTTAAGACCAAAGGAGTAGCTAACGGTTTTCACGCGATAGACCTTCGTCAGATAACTCCCGAGGTGGTAGATATGGGGGAGCACTGGGATCCGCCTGGAGCCCAAGAGGACAAGCATCAACATGGTTATTGGGAGTTAGGGTACATCGCGGAGGGAAGCAGCGAGCTCTATGTGGGTGGTGGAAGTAGGATTCAGCTGAGAGGCGGTTCGTTTTGGAGTGTGACCGCCGAGACCGACCATTGGCTCCGGCAAGGACCAGGAGCCAGACATCATCGCCTGTTTCTGGGGCTGCGATTACCAATCGTGCTGGCGCGTTGTTCCGAGTGGAATCTAAGAAATCTTCTACGCGAGCCGATTGTCCTCCATGAAGCCTATCAGTTTGAACAGCTATTCTCTCGGCTCATCGTGGAGGCTACGACGCCTTCTCACTACCAGACGGCTGCTCTCCGGCTAGGAGTGGATGCCTTACTCCTGGAGATTGTTAGATTGAGCAACGACGGCAATCGACCAACCGCCAACGCCACGATTCATCCGGCAGTTGCTCGCGCTCTGAAAATTTTGCAGACGCGGTTCCGAGAAAATTGGTCTCTGGAACGGTTAGCCAAAGAATCCGGCATCTCCCGAGCCCGTTTAGCTCAGCTGTTTCGCAGGCAGGTGGGCACGTCGATTCACAAGGTCCTGAATAAAGTGCGAGTGGAGCAGGCGCAACTGCTTTTGAAAGACTCCGACTTCACTATCAGCGAAATCGCGGAGCACTGCGGTTTCGCCACCAGCCAGCATTTTGCTAGGATATTCCGGCAAACTACCGGGGGTACGGCAGCGGAATATCGTCGAGATCTCGCTTGAAGATTAACTCGGTTTTAATGAAGATTAGTTTAATGAAACGTTAATTAATGAAGGTTGGTTAATCCTGGGTGTCCGTTCGTCGGAAAGAAGTATCTATCCGTATCGAACCCAGTGGAGACACTCGACATTGCTTAGTGGCTAGTTAAGAACGGAATCCAATCCGCGTTCGTCCAGACTCGGACGAAGTTCGAATAAAGTCGAACGTCGGTGGGCCTTAACTAACCAATAACATGGAGAGACCAAAACGATTCCCCCCATACTTACAGCTGTGTTTACCGGTCACGGCTGCCCTTTTGTTTACCGGTTCCGTTGGTTTGGCACAGAATAGCAACAGCCAGACCGATGATGTTTCGACACTGAAGG
>JGI12635J15846_10003144_pt1 | contig 14405 bp, 9 predicted proteins | sample BlaSpr_A8_OM2_M2_FD_15846 | JGI IMG/M metagenome (IMG submission 15846) | reverse complement strand
CGCCTGCCACTTGCGCTGGGATCACCGTCATCAGCAACGTAGATGGCAATGGATAGCGGCCGCCGGGGACGTAACAGCCCACCGATTCCAGAGGACGCACGAATTGACCTACGTTGACTCCCGGTTGAATTTCGCGCCGCCACTCTTCCGGTTTTTGCCACTCGCAATATTGGCGAATGTTCGCCGCCGCTTGCTTGATGGCGGCTTGCAGTTCCGCAGGCGTTTCCTTCCAAGCTGTCTGTAACTCAGCGGAGGATACGCGAACGCATTCGCTTTTGCCGAGGCCGTCCCATCGCTCTGCATAACGACGCAAAGCTTCATCGCCGTCGCGACGCACAGCATTCACGATGCGCCTCACCGCTGGCTCAATTTCAGCCAGATCATTCGCACCACGCTGATCCAGCGCCTGCAGGAAGCGATTCTTTTTGGCTCCGTCTAGAATGCGCATCACATCACCACCTTATTCAGTGGATACTCGACAATGCCTTGAGCGTTGGCTTGCTTGAGCTTTGGAATCAGGGACCAGGCAGTCTGTTCATCAATGATGGTATTGACCGCGACCCACTCGCCGTCTGCCAGCGGAGCGACAGTGGGGTTCTTTAGCGCGGGCAATACGCTGAGAACCGCGGCTAAATCTGGCTTGCGCACGTTGAGCATCAGGCCGACTCGACCGTGCGCGGCAATCGCTCCGGAGAGCATTACCGCTAGATTTTCGATCTTGTTTCGCCGTTCAGGATCAGCCCACGCTGTTTTGTTGGCGATCAGTTGTGTGTTTGATTCCAAGACCGTCTCGATAATTCTGAGATGATTGGCGCGCAGCGAACTCCCGGTTTCAGTGACTTCGACGATGGCGTCGGCTAGCAAGGGCGGCTTCACTTCGGTTGCGCCCCAGGAAAATTCAACTCGGACCGGCACGTTCCGTTCGGCAAAATAATTTCGGGTGAAACTTACTAATTCGGTAGCAACGATTCGGTTCGCGAGATCTTCCGGTTTCTTAAAACTCGATTCTTCGGGGACGGCTAGTACCCACTTCACTTTTCCCATGCTCTGTTTCGCATAGATGAGGTCAGTGACGCTGACCACGTCGAGGCCGCTTTCGAGAACCCAATCGAGGCCGGTCAAGCCAGCGTCGAGCGCACCGTGTTCGACATAACGCGCCATCTCCTGCGCACGAATGAGCAGGCATTCAATCTCTGGATCATCAGTCGCGGCGAAATAAGAGCGAGCGTTGGTGTACACGCGCAGGCCAGCGCGTGCGAACAGGCCAAGAGTCGCTTCCTGCAAACTTCCTTTGGGAATACCCAGTCGAAGCTTCATCGCCGCGCCTCTTCTTCAACCGCGGACGTGTTGACGAGCGAAAGCTCTTTAGTGAAACATGATTTTGACCCGGTATGGCAAACCTTACCCTCGCCTAATACGCGCACACGCAGAAGCACCGTATCGTGATCGCAATCCGTCCATGCCGTCACGACTTCGAGGCGGTTGCCAGAGGTTTCCCCCTTGGTCCATAGCGACTGCCGGGTGCGGCTGTAGAAAGTAACAAAGCCGGTTCGCAACGTAACCTCCAGCGCCTGACGATTCATGAAGCCAAGCATCAGCACTTCGCCGGTGGACGCATCCTGAACGACGGCCGGCGCCAAGCCTTGCATTTTTTCGAAATCGATCTCCATAGCAATTCCTCTTTCATTTGCTGTATTCAGAACCGTGCAGTAGAAACAAAAAGCCCGCTGCTGCGGGATTCGCATCAGCGGGCTTGGATTTCCTATTATTGCTTTCTAGGCTTTCATCCGAAATGCTCCGCCGACACACCGAGTGCGGGATGATGGTGGTGGCGATGATGGCGGAGTGAAAGCATGATTCTTGATATTAGGACGGGAATCTTTTGCCGTCAACTATTTTCAGGCGCGGACAAGGCGTCTGTTCCTGATGTTTGGGGTAAAGTAAAGCGGGATGCCGAGTTGCAACGGTAAAGTGGTCACTCATCGAAGATGCGAATATTGATCGTTGAAGACGAAATCCGACTTGCTGACAATATCGCCGCCGCGCTGAGGCAAGGGGCCGGGGTGGCGGTGGATTGCGCCCATGATGGGAAAGAGGGCGCGTCTCTCACAGAATTTGGGCACTATGATTTGTTGCTGCTGGATCTGATGCTCCCTGGGCTCGATGGCTTGAGTATCGTGCGTCGAGTGCGTGGTCGCGGCGATGCTACTCCGATACTGGTACTTACGGCCCGAGACGAACGGAGCCACGTGGTCGAGCTTCTAAACGCTGGCGCTGACGACTACTTGACCAAACCATTTGATCTCGGCGAGTTGATTGCGCGAGTAAAGGCTTTGATTCGGCGCGGAAAGGGCGCAGCTCATCCGTTGCTCAAGGTGGGCCGGCTCACTTTAAACGCGGTGGAGCAGACGGTCCGCTGCGGAGGGCAGTTGATTGATCTGTCGCCCACGGAGTACCGAATCCTGGAATACTTGATGTTCCGTCCGCGTGCGATCGTCTCCAAGCGGGAATTGCTGGAGCATCTCTATGACTACACGTGGGAGCATCATTCCAACGTAATTGAAGCGCATATTTCGAACCTGAGAAAACGATTGCGAGCCATGAGGGAAGAGGCAACGGTAGAGACAGTACGCGGACGTGGGTACCGGCTGGAGGCTCCGGATTCCGAGCTATGAGAACGCATTCGCTCACAGGCCGGCTCATCGCGGGAGTTCTGCTTGCAGAGTTGTTGTGCGCGGTGTGCTTTTCCGTCGTTGCGACCTTGCACGAGTTGCATGGACGCCAGCGAGCCTTTGACATTATGTTACGCGGACGCGCGGATTCGCTGCTGGGTGCCGTACAGGACGCCGATGACGCAGACGCAAATGTCACGGTGGATCGCAACGAACTGGATCTGCCCGCCGAAGACATCTACGTCGTGTTAAGTCCCGCAGGCAGGTTGTTGGGGCAGTCGAACAGCGCCGAGACAAAAGCGTTAGATGAACTTACTTCTGCGCACCGGGACGGCTACTTCAACGTTGAACTGAACGGCGTTCAGTACCGTGCCCTTCGCAGCCAGGGCGTGCGCATTATTGATCGCCTGGAAAATGGGGGTACGCGGCGTCCGGTTACGTTAATTTATGGTGCACCAACGGGCCATCTCCGTCACGAGGTCGTGGAGGCTGCTCGTTTCTACGTGCTCACCAGCGTGCTGCTGCTGGCGGTTACCGGAATCCTTCTGGCCTGGCTGCTGCGGCGCTGGCTCGCTCCGCTACGAGAGCTTGCACAAGCTGCATCAAGCGTTTCCGTTGCCTCGTGGGAATTCGAGCCGACGGAGAATGCGCTGCAGACACGGGAACTAGAGCCAATCGTTTTTTCAATCCGGCAATTGCTTAAAGGATTGCGGGAGGCATTTGAACGTCAGCGAAGGTTCACCGGGGATGCAGCGCATGAACTCAAGACGTCGCTTGCGCTGCTGAAGTCGAGTCTGCAACTGCTGACCATGAGACAGCGGAACGCGGATCAGTATGAAGATGGACTGACAGGATTAACGGTAGACGTTCAGAGAATGGAAGAACTCACAGAGCGGATGCTGGCTCTAGCACGGGTCGAAGAGGAGCCATCAAGGCTGGCTGAGGCGATCGACTTGGGGAAACTGATGCGATCGCTGGCAAGGCGCTTGCAGCCCGCTGCCGATGTGAAACAGGTAAAGATTAGACTCGCCGGCGACGATACGTATCTCGTGAATATGCATGCTACCGATGCCGAAATCCTCGCTTCAAATCTGGTGACGAATGCTGTGCAATACAGCCCTCCAGAAGCTGAAGTGATCGTCTCTCTTGGAGCTCCGGACGGAATGATCGAGATGCGAGTAACCGACCAGGGAGTGGGGATTCCGGAAGCCGCTCTGCCCCATATCTTCGAGCGCTTCTATCGCACCGACGCTTCGCGAAGCCGTACCAGTGGCGGTACTGGACTCGGACTGTCAATCTGCAAGGCCATCGTCGAGCGCTCGCAAGGGTCGATTGAAGTGCAAAGCGCGGCTGGTCGAGGCACAGAGGTTATCGTGACTTTGCCAAAAGCTGTGGGATAGGTGAAATTCAATCATCTCTATAATTCAGCATGTTTTAAGGTTCAGTCCCAATAATCGGAGACCGGCCCGCAACAATCTCCGGCCAATGGGAGAAAAAGGATGGCTGTCACCGTTGATCGCTCGTTTCTACGCCGTATGCTGGCACTCGCTGCAATTTCTTTCTGTTTATTCGAGGCCGTGTCCGTTGCCGCACAACAGCCTTACAAGATAATTGAGCACTGGAAGATAGGTGGGACCGGCTCGTGGGATTACCTGGTTGCGGATTCCGCCGCGCATCGGCTTTACGTCACCCATGGCACGCAGGTCGTGGTCATCGATAGCGCCACAGGCAAAGCGGTCGGCGCCATTACCGGATTGAAGAAAGCTCACGGCGTTGCGCTCGACGATCAGGATAAATTCGGTTACATCAGCGATGGCGAAAGCAATAACGTCGTCGTATTCGACCGGCACGACTTTCATATCGTCGCGACCATTCCGGCCGGAGCTAACCCGGACGGGATAGTCTTCGACCCGAGCACAAAAACGGTGTGGTCCTTCAACGGCCACGGAAAAAACGTCACGATCATCGACACCGCGACCAACCAGGTCATCACTTCAGTTGATGTTCCGGGAAAGCCGGAGTTTCCGGTTGCGGACGGTCGAGGCTCGATTTATGACAACATCGAGACGGGAAATGAGATTGTCCGCTTCGATGCCCGTGCCAAAAAAATCACGGCCACGTGGAAGCTCAACGATTGTGAATCACCTTCGGGCCTAGCCATTGATCGCGAGCACCACAAGCTCTTTGCGGTATGCGATGGCAAGAAGATGGCCGTAGTGGATGCCGATAGCGGCAAGCAGATTGCATCGCCGACGATCGGCGATGGTCCGGATGCTACGGACTTTAGTTCGAAGCACCAATTGGCTTTCAGTTCCAACGGCGATGGCACATTGACGGTTGTCGATGCGGCGAATGGCTATAAGGTGATCGAAAATCTGCCGACCGCAAAGGGCGCCCGCACCATGACTTATGATGAGGCGACGGATCGCGTCTATCTCGTTACTGCGAAGTTCGGTCCGGTCCCAGCGCCAACTCCGCAGGTGCAACACCCCCGGCCCTCGGCGCTGCCTGACAGTTTTGAAATCATCGTTATAGGACGAAAATAGAACGAAAGTAGTACGACGAAAATAGAGGACCGAGCCAGAGAAACGGGGCTGCCGCTGAATGAAACGGCAGCCCCGTTTTCAATGTTAGCGTAGCATTGCCTATGTTCAAGTTTGGAATTACGATCCAGAAAACAAATACGGGAATTTAAAAAATGGACAAACAAAACCTCTCTCTCCTTCGCTCGATACGTATTTCCGCGGCTCTGCTTGCGCTGGCTTTTGCGCTCGTCAATGGCCAGAGCGCGAATGCCGAAGGCGCTCCCACCGCCGTCGCTCAGAATGTGCCCGCTCCGAATGCGCCCGCGCAGATTCATGCGCTCAAAGTGACGCTGCTGTCGACGATGCTGGCAGGTAGCACGACGGGGATGGGGGAGTGGGGATTTTCAGCGCTCATCGAGGCTGATGGTCATCGCATCCTGCTGGATACGGGAGCTCACCCCGATACGGTGTTGCAAAATGCGCACGACTTGAAGATTGATTTGTCCGACGTTAAAGAAGTGATTCTGACCCATAACCACTGGGATCACGTCAGCGGGCTGATGAGTCTTCGCAAGGAGATGATGAAAAAAAATCCGGCGGCATTGTCCGTGGCCTATGTCGCGCGCGGAATTTTCTACAGCAGACCGTCTGCTGAGGGCGAAGATAACCGGATGGTTGCTATAAGGAAAGAATATGAAGCGACGGGAGGAAAATTCATTGAACACGAAGGGTCTTCGGAATTATTTCCGGGCGCGTGGCTGACAGGCCCGGTTCCGCGAAAATTTCCGGAGCATAACTGGAGCAGCACTGGGAAAGTGCAGACGCCCGTCGGCCTAGTGGAGGATACGATTCCAGAGGACCAGTCTCTGGTTCTCAACACGCCGCAAGGGTTGGTGGTGATAACGGGATGCGGGCATGCAGGAATCATCAATATCCTTACCTTTGCTCGAGAGCAATTTCCGAACGAGCCAGTGGAGGCGGTAGTGGGCGGGCTGCACCTGTTTCCGGCAACGGATCAGCAACTGGACTGGACTGCCGACAAGATGAAAGAGTTTAAAGTGGCGAACTTGATTGGCGCCCATTGCACCGGAATCGAAGCCGTTTATCGCATTCGCGAGCGCCTGGCGTTGCCGCGATCGTCGGCAGTGGTAGGCAGCGTGGGAGCCAGCTTTGTGCTTGGCGAAGGAATTCATCCCGGACCGCTGGCTAAATAACCAATCGCGGCAGATTGCGCGTTATGCTGCGACATACCCGCCATCGACCGGCATGATGGCTCCTGTTACCCAAGACGATTCGTCACTCGCCAAATAGACGGCCAACCCTGCAATGTCCTCAGGCTGACCTAGCCTTCCGATGGGATGTGCGGCGGTCCTTTGCCGCCGAATTGCTTCGGGATCGCTGGTCTTCCCGAGAAGTCCCTCGGTCAGTTCCGTTTCAACGAACGACGGGCAGATTGCATTGACGCGGATTTTTTCGTGCCCGTGGTCGATGGCCATGCTTTTCGTCAGCTGGACTACCGCACCCTTGGATGGAGCATATGCGGCGCGATTGGGAGCGCCCACAAGTCCGAGCGTGGAAGCCATGTTGATGATCGAACCACCGCCCGCTTTTCTGATATGCGGAAGCGCCGCGCGCGAGAGCAGCCAAACTCCGCGAACGTTTACGTTGAAGGTTTCGTCCCACTGATCTTCAGTTAGCTGCTCGGCATTGCCGACGTGAAGAATGCCGGCATTGTTCAGCAGAAAATTCATTCCGCCAAATCGGCCCACCGTTTTCTCCAGCAATGAACCGATGTCGGTTTTAGTGGAAACATCGGCTGGAACTGCAAACGCGAGTTCGCCGATTTCACTCGCAACTTCGTCGATGCGCTCGCGCCGCCTGCCGACGAGAACCACTCGCGCTCCCTCTTTTGCCATGGCTACTGCGCATGCTCGGCCTATTCCGCTTCCCGCACCGGTGACAATTCCTATCTTGCCCTTCAAACGTTCGCTCATGAAAATCAGTTTAGCCGAAGAGATCAGCGGCTGGAGGAACAATTCGCCGTGCGCGTAAAACAATTCATCGTTCAGCTAGATTTAATGTAAGGGTGGTATTTCTTAAGAGTTATTTGTGTTGTTGAATCGCGATTTGCGCAGCATACACTTTTTGTGCAAGGTGCTCGAGTGAGATCTCGCTTCATTTGCCTGGCTCTCGTTGCGATGGTGGGATGTTCATTCTCAGCGGGACTTTTTGCGCAGAGCGACATTTCAGGCGGCGCCACATCTGCCTCCGAAGATCAACCTGGCTTTTCGTCGGCCTCGATTTCGGGGACGGTTGTCGACCCATCCGGCGCTGCGATTGCCTATGCTCAGGTTTTTTTGTTGGGGGAAGACTCCAAGCCGAAATCACAAACCGTCACCGGAAACAGCGGATACTTCCACTTCAACAAAATCGCTCCCGGAAAATACATTCTTCAATTTCGCGCCGAAGGCTTTCGCGAAACCAGCCTGTCTACTAGTCTGAGCAGCAAGCCTCTGGCTCCCCTTCGCGTGACGCTGCCGATCTTGGCGCAGGCTGAAGCCGTCACCGTTGTGTCTGGCGGTTCAGTTCCGTTCGTCAGCACGGAAGCTTCTGAGAATCAGAACATGAACACTATCGATCGCGCTGCGTTGGATCGCGTTCCTGTATTTGATCAGGACTACATCACAACGATGTCGCGTTTTCTGGATGACAACGCCACTGGAACCAACGGCGTTTCGCTGGTAGTGAACGGCATCGAAGCCAATGGGCCCGGAGTGACGCCCTCCGCCATTCAGGAAGTGAAGATCAACAATAATCCTTACTCGGCGCGCTTCTCGCGGCCCGGTCGCGCTCGCCTTGAGATCATCACCAAGAACGGATCAGCTGACTATCATGGCTCGCTGAATTTCATGTTTCGCGATTCGTTTTTCGACGCCAGCAACGCGTTCGCAGCGGTTAAACCGCACGAACGCCGTCAATACTACGAAGGTTCAATCACCGGGCCTATCGGCCAAAGCAAGCACACGAGCTTTCTGCTTGCGCTCGACGAAGACATTCAAGACCAGCAGGCTGTGATTGACCCCACCGCGCTCGCCGCCGCCGAATCGCTCGGCTTCGGCACGATTCCGCAGACGGTTCCCAATCCCACGCATCACTTCTTCGGCTCGGGGCGCATCTTTCACGATTTTTCCAACGGCGATCAGTTCTGGATCGGCTACTCCTACGAACATCGCTCCGTCCAAAATATGAACGTTGGCGGCACCATCCTACCGAGCGCCGGCACCGACACACGATTTCTGGAACATGAAATCAATGTCAGCTATCTGCACCAGATCTCTTCGCGATGGGTCAACCAATTAAGATTTTTGGTTGGCCACTACGACGCGCCCGTCAGCAGCATCAATGCCAGTCCCCAAGTTGCGGTTTCAGGGTTTTTTACCGCGGGTGGCGCGCAGGCTGATTCCCGGCGCACCGAGTATCACTTCGACGGAACCGATTTCGCCACATACGTCAGCGGCAAGCATCAACTCAGCTTCGGTGTCGATATCCCGGATATCAGCAGGCGCGCCCTCGACGATTTCACGAACCGAGCCGGCACTTACACGTTTGCCAGCAGCGCTGATTTCACAGGTGGAGCGCCCACAACCTACCTCCTCCAAACCGGCCGCGGTCACGTAGTTTTTTTGGAGAAAGTAATCAGTGGATTCATCGAGGACAACATCCGGCTGAGGCCAGGCTTTTCTGTATACCTGGGACTCCGCTACTACTGGCAGAATTATTTTCACGACGATCCCAATAACTTTGCCCCTCGTATCGGATTTGCCTACGCTCCCACGGCCAAGAGCAAGACCGTCATTCGCGGCGGCGCTGGCGTCTTTTACGATCGTACCGGGCCCAGCCCCATCGGCGATCTTCTTCACTTTAATGGCGTGAATCTTCAGCGCTTCATCGTCGAATCGCCACACTATCCGGTGCTTCCGACTGAACTGTTGAGCACTCCGACCAGTTTGGTGACGCTCGATCCTCGAGCGCATATTCCTTATACTTTGCAATACAGCATTGGCGTGGAGCATCAAGTGACGGCCAAGAGCACGGCCAGCGCCGTCTACATCGGCAACCGCGGCATAGACTTATTCCGCTCCATTGACGCCAATGCTCCCGTCGGCGATAGTTTCGTTCGCCCAAACCCGGCTCTTGGGCAGGTGCGACAGATGCAGTCGGAGGGATACCTTAAGGGAAATGCTCTCGAACTAACCTTCCGAGGGAAGGCCAGCAAATATTTCTCGGGTCAAGTTCAATACACGCTCAGCCGCACCTACAACAACACCAGCGGCATCACATTTTTTCCCGCCAACAGCTATGATCCTGCCGCCGAATGGGGACGATCCGATAACGATCGCCTGCACAAGTTCGATCTTCTAGCCTCTAGCCAGCCGACCCGTTTTTTTACATTCGGCGCAGCGCTGTCGCTCTATGCGGGCAAGCCGGTGGATATCACGACCGGCGCCGATAACAACCACGATGGCATTATCAATGATCGCCCGTTTGGAACCGCGCGCAATACGATGGCCGGACCCGGGCTCATCAATCTTGATCTGAATCTTTCGCACGATTTCGCGCTGTCGAAGCGCAAGAAAGAGGCGAAAGTCCTGTCACTTTCCCTGAATTCGTTCAACATTCTCAACCACCCGAATTATGTCACCTATATCGGAACAATCTCTTCTCCATTGTTCGGAATGCCGGCTGCGGCCCTACCTCCACGCCGTACGCAACTCGACATTCAGTTTAAGTTTTGATATTGGATAACGAGAATGGCAGCCGCGTCAAAAACCTACACGGCGTGAAAGCTGCTCGAATCGCGGGTCGGAATGGAGGCTGGCGAATTCGGGGTCCAATTTTAAAAAGGCCATTGCGGTGGATCGATCCTCATAGGCTTTTTGTAGCCAGCTAATGGCGTGATCGTTATCGCCAAGTCCGGCATAGATTAGCGCTATTGCATATGCAGGTACGTACTCGCGTCCGCGGCTGCCTGCTTCTAAATCCTGCAGAACTTTACGCGCCTGCTCGGTCTTTCCAGATACAGCGTAAGCATGCCCGAGAGAGCCTTTGTAGCAAGTATCACCTCCGGAGAGAGTCACCGCCTGTTGCAATTCAGAAATCGCCATGTCGTAAGACTTTTTTTGCTCATAGGCTCTTCCCAGCCGGAAGTGGGTTCGTGGGAATGACGGATCGATCTCGATCGCTTTTTTTAGAACGCTAATCGCCTGGTCACCTTTTCCAGCCAATGAAAAGGTCCAGCCCGCGTTGCTTCCGATGATCAAGGACAGGGGATCGTCTTCGAGGGCGCGTTGAGCCTCTACTACCGCTTCGGGATATTGGCCCATAGCCGCTAAGCTTTCGCCATACCAGGAATGGGCCATCGCATAGTTCGGATTATCCGCAAGCGCGCGGTGGAATTCATTGGTGGCGTCGGCTCCGTTCCAGTCGTAATAAAAGTGGATGAATCCCAAGCTGGCATGCGCTGCGGCGAGGCCATCGTCCATCTCCAAGGCTCGCTTGGCTGCTGCTTTGGCGGCAGGGAACGCCTCCTTCGGAGGAATCACCGCGTAGAGGCCGAGAGTGGCATACGAATCGGCCACGCCCACGTAGGCTTCTGCGAAGTTTGGATCGAGAGTGATGGCCTGACGAAAGTATTCGAGGCCTTTCTTCATCGCACTGTCGGTTCGCTTGTTCCAGAAATAGCGGCCTTTGACATAAGCCTCGTAGGCGTCGGGGCGCTCGGTCGAGCGTTTGGTGAAACGGCGTGTCTCCTCTCCCGTGAGTTCGAGCCGGATAGACTGGGCGACGCGCTCGGAGAGGGCATCCTCCAGGGCAAATATGTTTGTAAACTCCTTGTCGAAGGTTTCGCCCCAGAGCTGCACGCCGTCGCGCACGCGAATGAGTTGCACGGTGAGACGAACGCGGTCGGCCTGGCGTTGAATGCGTCCGTCTAGAACGGCATCGACGCCCTGCTCCTGACCGGCCGCCTGCGGGCTTAATCCTTCTCCCCCATACTTCTGGATCGAGCTGGTGGGCCGGACGATAATCTTGCCGGTGTTTCCCAAGCGAGTGATTAAAGCATCGGCCATACCGAGGCCAAGGTATTCGTCGCCGCTTTTCGCGCCCAGGGTTTGAAAGGGAAGGACAGCGAGGGAATGAATGGCGGCTGCTCCTTCGACCCGGCTAGGTGCGGCCTCGTGGCGCGGAATCACCTTAACCAGAATCAGCAACGCGCTCAAGACAATGGCGGCTGCCAGAAGACTCCATAGAAGAATTTTCTTAGGCCTAGCGGATGCGGGTTCGAGTACGGCGGTCGAGAGGCGTTCCTGAGACGCGCTGTCTTCCGAGGGTCCCAAATTTTCCGCCGGTGTCAGCGCCGGAAGTGAAGGTTCGGGTTCCCCAACCTGCCTGACATCCGCGACAAAACGGTAGCCTCGTTTGGAGACCGTCTCGATATACTTGTGCAGGTCGCGATCATCGTTCAGCGCTTTTCTTAGAATCGAAACGGCAACCGAGAGATTTCCTTCCTCGACGAAGGAGCCGCACCAGACGGTCTTGAGCAATTCTTCCTTTTGGACCAGATGTCCGCGCCTTTCTACCAGAAAAACGAGCAGGTCGAACGCCTTGGGAGGCACGGCGACAGGCTGGCCGTCACAAAGCAAGAGGCGCTCTGGAGGATCCAGTTGAAAGGGCCCGAACTCATATAAATGATTGACGGGAGTGCTCATGAATATGGCAAAAATAAATTCTTAAGATTTCCTTTGGCGATTCCACAAGACTTGCTGGTGCATCAAGCTGTAGGGTTCCTGCCGGCCCACAAACAGCTAAACCCTCGTCCCTTGGAATGAGATTATAGCCGAGTTAAGGTGCGGGTAAAATCTGCATTTGTGTGGGACTTGGGTCAGCGGATAAACCGAATAAACTTGAGCATCAGAGTGTCAGATCCCCGTTATGATCGACGCAATGCGCCGCTGCTGTCATCGGCATTTTCAGTTGCACCATTTTCAGTTGCACAAGAGCCCTTCCCTCACAACAAAACTTCCGAGAGCGCTGCTTCTTCCACCCTTGCCAGCGAACCCGCAAATTGTTTCGGGCCCTCTATCGGCAAATACCGTTTCCGGCCCCGGGTCCTTTCCAATGGGAAATTGGGTGTGCGCCGTAGCGGGAGTTGTTTTACGATGCGTCAATCAAGAAATAGCGAGTGCTAGATGTCGAGTGTGTTGAAAGCTTCAAATTCTTCAAATCGTTGCCGTAGCAACTGAATACAGAAAAACTGAGGGGGGTAACATCGTGCGCAATCGAAGCTGCGGAAATTTTGCCGGTGCGTTTGCTTCAATCCTGGCCGTCCTTTTTGTATTTCTACCCTTGTGTGCTCACGCCCAAGTATCGGGCGCAACCCTCACCGGCACGGTGACGGATTCCTCGGGCGCGGTCGTCCCCAACGTGCAAGTATCGATCAAGAACGAGGGCACTGGGGAAGTACGAACCGTCACCGTAGATTCAGCAGGATTCTATTCCGCCCCCAATCTTTTGCCGGCCCAGTACGACGTTAGCGCTAGCGCTACCGGATTCGCCACTGTGGAGCAAAAAGATGTGACCCTGACGGTAGGCGCCCAGCAAGTGCTGAACATCAAGCTGCCGGTTGGCAAGGTTAACGAAAAAGTAGAAGTGACCGACATGGCGGCGGCGGTCGAATTGGCCAGTTCGACTATAGGCGGAGTGGTCAGCCAGGAAGCCGTCGTCCAACTCCCGTTGAATGGACGCGATTGGACGTCCCTCGCGACCTTGCAACCCGGCGTTGATTCGGTCGGATCGATTCAAGCGAATACCGGCGGTCCGGACCGTGCACGCCGCGGCTACGGCGTTCAGATGACCATCTCCGGTTCGCGTCCCACCCAGAACAATTACCGCATTGACGGCATCAGCGTGAATGATTACACAAACGGCGGGCCCGGCAGCGTGGAAGGCTCGACCTTGGGCGTCGACGCGGTGCAGGAATTTTCCGTGCTCACCAGCAACTACTCAGCGGAATACGGGCGCACTTCCGGCGGCGTAATCAATGCCCTGACCAAATCCGGTACCAATCAATACCATGGCGACGTCTACGAATTTCTGCGCAACAGCGCGCTCGACGCCAGGAATTACTTCGACCCCCCGGGCACCATTCCTTCATTCCGCCGAAATCAGTTCGGAGCATCACTCGGCGGTCCGATCTGGAAGGAGCACACATTTTTCTTCGCAGATTACGAAGGCCTGCGCGAGAACCAAACCCTCAGCACCCAGGACACCGTTCCCTCCGCCGCCGCGCGCATGGGCCTGCTTTGCTCCAACCCACAACCAGTAATACCACCTACTAACCCTCCAACTCCTCCTTGCACTCCGCACCAGGTTACGGGTTCCATCAATCCCGATCCGGCGACGGGAATTGATAAGTCGGTACTCCCTTTTCTTGGTTTGTGGGGTCTACCCAATGTGGCGAACGCCCCAGTCCTTAACAACGGCGATTCCGGTCTTTACTCGTTTGCCGCGCCTCACATCACATCCGAGAACTTCGGCACAGCCCGGCTGGATCATAGATTTTCTACAGCCGACAGCATCTTCGGAAGCTACCAATACGATGGGGCAACCGCTACGCAGCCGGATCCTGCAAACGATGTGCTGGTGGCGAATACAACTGGAAGGCAGTATGTCGCCATCGAGGAAACTCATATCTTCAGCTCTCAGCTGATCAATTCCGCTCGTTTCGGATTAAACCGCTCTTTCCACACCTCGCAAGGCCAAAAGGCGATCAATCCGCTCGCCGCCAATCTCGCTCTAGGCGAAAACCCCGGCGCGGATAACCCGCAAATCGACATATCGGGCTATGTATCCGCCCAGCCTGGATTGAACCAAATTGAGCGGCTCAACTTCTTCGAGAATTCGTATCAGGCATATGACGATCTTTTCTGGACGCATGGAATTCACAGCTTGAAAGCAGGCTTTGCTTTTGAACGAGTCCAACTGAATGCATTTGATCCTGCGCCGGCCGGCGAGATCCAATTCGGCAGCCTCGCAGATCCCAGCGGCAACGGATTTCTGACGAATAATCCCATCGTCCTTTCCGCCCCGCTTCCCAGCGCACCGTTTATCCATTTTAATTTTCGATCCAGCATCTACGGCGGATATATTC
>JGI12635J15846_10003142_pt1 | contig 14411 bp, 16 predicted proteins | sample BlaSpr_A8_OM2_M2_FD_15846 | JGI IMG/M metagenome (IMG submission 15846) | reverse complement strand
CAGACCTAGAATGCCCGCTACCGCACGCGACTTCAGGCGACGGCGCCGCAGCTGGCGCAGACCACGCTGGCGTGGCAGGACACCCCGCAGGCAGGACGGTGATGGCGCTCGATTCGGCTCCGGTGACCGCGCACGTCACCACCCCGGCAGGACGCGTGATCGCGATTCCCGATGGCAGCCGGGTGCTCTTCGGCCGGGATCCCGACGCGGACCTGGTGATCCCGGCCGGACGCGGGCTGTCCCGGCGGGCGGGCGCGATCAGTGCGGTGGCTGGCGGTGCCTGGGTGGCCAACCTCAGCTACACCCATGCGCTGTACGCCGAAGGTCACGGGTACCGGATCCGGCTGCCGCGCATGGACGAGCCCGGTGAGCCGTCGGCGGGGTGGTTCGTGCGGCAGGGAACGGCGCTGATCGGGTCGCGCGCGATGCTGGAGGAGGGGCAGCCGCTGCGCCTTGTGGTCGCGGCCGACGCGACGGCCGGGGGTCAGGACGACGACCGCGCCCCGGCCCGGGCCGACGGCGATACGACGCTGCTCCCGCTCTACCTGGACCCGAACACCAAGCTCTTCCTCGTCGCCCTGATGTGGTGCCGGCCGTGGCTGATCGACCCGGCGCGCAGCATGCCGCTGCCCCGGACACCGGAAATCGCCCGCGCTGCGCTCGAGGTCACCGATGCCCACCACGAGATCGAGTGCTTCGACGGCGACCCGGCGTTCCGTGACCGGCTGTCCGCACGGGTCGGAGAGCACATCAAGGTGCTGCGCCGCAAGATCGTCGAGCGCGGCCTGGTGCGCCCGGGCATCCGGCTGTCCGACGAGGTAGCGGTCGGCGCGCTCATCGACACCGGGATCATCGCCGCCGCCGACCTCACCCGCCTGGGCGACCCGGCGTGGTGTTCGCGCCAGGAGGACCTGTGGTGGACCTAGGCGATCTGAGCGCCCGCAGCTAGCCGGCTGGCGGGCCCTCCCCACCCGGCGGCTGGCCGGACCCGCCAGGCCCGCCCGAGGGGGCTGGCCCGCCGGCGTGCACGGTGAAGCTCGCCCTGGCCCGGGTACCGCCGGGCGCGGTGACCAGGACGTGGTAGGTCCCGGCCGGCAGCCCGCCGCGGAAGAACTCATGGTCCTGGTTGATCGCGTAGTTGAACGTCCCGGCATCGTCCACGATCGGATGCACTGGAGAGGCGCGGCCCGACAGCGCCACCGTGATCTTCTCGCCGGGCTTCCAGCCCTCGCCGTGCACCACAAACACCGTGTTGCTGTCGCCGAACTTCTGGTAGAGGGCGATGTGCGGCCGGCCCGCCTGCCGCGCCGACAGCGACGCCTGCGAGGCCGGAACCAGGATGGTGTTGGTCGGCGGCGGCGGAGGCGGCAGCTGCTGCTTGCCCGCGACCACGACCCCGATCGCCGTACCGGCGCCGAGCAGCACGACGGCCGCGGCGGCGGACTGGATGGCCAGGTGAACCCGTCGGCGTCGCGTTCTGGCCCGTCCAGACGCCTGCCCGGGCCCGCGGGACGGCACCGGCACTTCGTATGGTGCGCTGGGCGCCGGCTGTGAGCCGAACGTCGCGTCGTCGCCCGGGCCGGGATCCGGGCCGGGGCCGCCGCCCTCCCGCTCCGGCGGCTTGGGATCGCGACGGTACTCCGCGATCAGCGCGAGCGCCGGGCCCGGCAGCGCCGACGACCCGAGGCCCTGCCCGGCCTGCTCGAGGCTGATGTCCGGCGCCAGGTGGGCGAGGACTGCCGCCGAGGTCGGGCGCTTGCGCGGGTCGCGCTCGAGGCACGGGCGGATGACGTCGGCCAGTTCGGGCGGCAGGCCGGTCAGGTCGGGCGGCTCGGTCGCGAGCCGCACGAGCAGGTCCATGACGGTCTCGCCCTGGTACGGGGCGTGACCGGTCGCGGCGAACAGCATCGTCGCGCCCAGCGAGAACACGTCGCTGGCCACCGTCGCCTGGCGGGTGTCCCTGGCCTGCTCGGGCGCCATGTACGCGGGCGTGCCCACCGCGCCGCGGGTCACCGTGAGCTGGATCCGCTCCGCGGCCCTGGCCACGCCGAAGTCGATGACCCGCGGCCCGTCCGGGGAAACCAGCACGTTGGAGGGCTTGAGGTCGCGGTGGACTAACCCGGTGCCGTGGATCGATTCCAGGGCCTCGGCGCAGCCGGCTCCCAGCCACCGGACCGCAGGCACCGGCAGCGGGCCGCAGGTCCGCACCAGCGTGCTCAGCGACGGCGCCGGAACGTACGCGGTGGCCAGCCACGGCATGTCGGCCTCGGGATCTGCCGCGACGACCGCGGCCGTAAAGGCGCCGCTGACGCGCCGCGCCGCGGCCACCTCCTGGGCGAAGCGGGTGCGGAAATCGGGTTCTTCCGCGAGCTCGATCTTGATCGTCTTGACGGCGACCAGCCGGCCCGCGGCCGAGAGCCCGAGATAGACCTGCCCCATCGCGCCGGCACCCAGCCGGCCGATCAGGGTGTAACCACCGATCTGCTCCGGGTCCCACCGGCGCAGCGGCTCGGTCAGCTCGGCCTGCGGCAATCCAGTCCCTCCCGGTAGGGGAGGTTAGCCCCTTACCTGCCGGCTGGCCAGGTTTTCCGCACACGACGCCCGGGACCTGGGACGCGGCACGGCGGCACTGCGGCGCGACGGTCGCGGCAGCCGATGCCTTAGCCTGTTTGCGGCCCGAGACCCTCCGGCTCGACAGGACGCGCCCACAATGCCGATAGCAGAGATCACCCGTGCCGAGACCAGCGAGCGTGCCCGGCTGCTCCGCGTGGACTCATACGACGTCACGCTGGACCTGACCAGGGGGGACGAGGTGTTCGGGTCGGTCAGCGTGATCCGGTTCGGCTGCCGGGAGCCCGGCGCGACCTCTTACGTCGACCTGATCGCGGCCAGCGTCCACGAGATCACGCTGAACGGCGTGCCCGTCGACGTGGCGGGCGCGATGCAGGGGGCCCAGGGGCGGATCGCGCTCCTGCCCCTCGCCGCCGAGAACGTGCTGCGGGTGGTCGCCGACTGCCGCTACTCGGGCGACGGCACGGGGCTGCACCGGGCGGTCGACCCCGCCGACGGGAAGGTCTACACGTACACGAAGTTCGAGCCCGCCTACGCCCGCCGGGTCTACGCCAACTTTGAGCAGCCGGACCTGAAGGCGTCGTTCACGTTCCACGTCACCGCCGCGGCACACTGGACCGTGCTGTCCAACCAGCCCGCGCCCGAGGCGGTTCCGGCCGAGCGCGCGGGGAGCAGCGTGTGGCATTTCCCGCCGACGCCGCTGATCTCGACCTACCTCAGCGCCGTGGCCGCCGGTGAGTACCGGTTCGTGCAGGCGTCGCACACCACGCCGAGGGGCCAGATGGTTCCGCTCGGCGTCGCCTGCCGGGCGTCGCTCGCCACCCACCTGGACGCCGACGAGATCTTCGCGATCACCCGGCAGGGTCTGGACTTCTATACCGGGCTGTTCCAGGGCGACTTCCCGTTCGCCAAGTACGACCAGGTGTTCGTGCCCGACTACAGCGTGGGCGCCACCGAGAACGTCGGCTGCGTGGTCATCTCCGACGAACTGCTGTTCCGGTCCCGGGTCACCAGCGCGCTGCACGAGCTGCGGGCGATGGTGATCTTGCACGAGATGGCGCACATGTGGTTCGGCAACCTGGTGACGATGAAGTGGTGGGACGACCTGTGGCTGAACGAGTCGTTCGCGGAGTTCTGCGGCACGCTGGCCAGCGCCGAGGCAACCCGGTTCGGCGACGCCTGGACCACGTTCTGCGCGGGCCGCAAGACCTGGGGCTACATGCAGGACCGGCTGCCCTCGACACACCCGATCGCGGCGGACGTGCCGACGCTGACCCAGGCCCTGGCGAACTTCGACGGGATCAGCTACGCCAAGGGCGCCTCGGTGCTCCGGCAGCTGCTCGCGCTCCTCGGCCGGGCCGCGTTCGAGGACGGCATCCGCGGCTACCTGGCCGGGCACGCCTGGGGCAACGCCACGCTCGCCGACCTGCTGGCCGCGCTCGAGCAGAGCGCGGGAGCGAGCCTGGGCAGCTGGTCGCGGGCCTGGCTGCAGACCGCGGGCCCGAACACCCTGCGGCCCGAGTTCGAGGTCGGCGCCGACGGCGCGTTCACGTCGTTCGCCGTGCTGCAGGAGGCACCAGCGGAGCATCCCACGCTGCGGCCGCATCACCTCGCCGTCGGCCTGTACTCCCGCGCCGGCGGCTCCGGCGGCACCGACGGTGACGGCGCGCTGGCGCTGGCGCATCGGCTGGAGGTCGGCATCGCGGGCGCGCGCACCGAGCTGCCGCAGCTGGCGGGCGTCCGGCAGCCGGACCTGATCCTGCTCAACGACGGGGACCTCGACTACGCGGTCGTCCGCTTCGACCCGCGGTCGCTGCAAACCCTGACCGAGGCGATCGGCGGTCTCGGCGACCCGCTGGCCCGCGCGGTGTGCTGGAGCGCGGCCATCGACATGCTGCGCGAGGCCGAGCTGCCGCTGCCCACGTTCGTGCGGATGCTGGCCAACGGCATGGACCGCGAGGGGTCGGTCGCGGTGCTGCAGGCCCTGCACTCCGTGACCGATCAGATCATGACGCTGGCCGGCGACCCGGCATGGGTGCCCGAGGGCAAGGCCGAGCTGGCCGCGGCCGGGACCCGGCTGCTGCACGCCGCCGAGCCGGGCAGCGATCACCAGCTCGCCTGGGCCCAGCTGCTCAGCTGGACCGCGGCCACGCCGGACCAGCTCGACCTGATCGCCGGGCTGCTGGACCGCACCGCCGACGTGCCCGGCCTGGCCGTGGATGCCGAGCTGCGCTGGGCGATCCTGCGCAGGCTCGCCGTGACCGGCCGGGCCGGGGACGCCGAGATCCGTGCCGAGCTGAGGCGTGATCCGACCGACGCCGGGACCCGGCACGCCACCGCCTGCCACGCCGCGGTACCGGACGCCGCACACAAGGCCGCCGCCTGGCACCTGCTGGCCGAGACCGGGGAACTCGGGGCGCTGGGCGTGGTCGAATGCTCCCGCGGCTTCATCCAGGCCGAGCACGCCGACCTGCTCGCCCCGTACGCCGAGCGCTATTTCGAGGCGTTGCCGGCGATCTGGGCGACACGCGGCGAGCACATTCGCGTGGTGCTCGGCCGGCTGCTGTTCCCGTACCCGGCGGCGTCACCGGACCTGCTCGGCCGGATCGACGCATTCCTCGCCGCCCCGCGAGATCCCGGGCTCGCCCGGGTGCTGACCGAGACCCGCGACATCGTGGCCCGCGCGCTGCGTTCCCGCGCCCTGCCCGCCTCACTGCCCGCCTGACCCGCCGCCGCACGAACCGGGGAGCAGGCCCCCTTTGGAGTGGGGTGCTGGCCTCCTTGCTGCGCCCAATGCCGCCGGATACGCTGCATTGCAGTGGCAGCGCGCTACCTGCCCGCTTCCGAGCCAGCGACCGGCCCGCGCCGACGATGGCGACGAGGACAAGGGTCTCCGACTCGTGCGCATCTACCAGTCATGCCGTTCACTTTTTGGCGGGCAGTCGCGGGCGGACCCGCCGGGAAGCGATGAGCCATGACTCAGAACAAGGCCCAGAAGACCGCCGTCCGCCAGCGCATGGCCGAGACCGGCGAGCCGTACAGCGTCGCCCGGCACATGGTCGAGGCCGGGCAGGTGCCCGCAGAGCCACCAGAACCCCCTGAGACGGGCCGTTACGCGACGCCCCGTGATGACAACTGGTACGCCAGGATGGCCGGGGAAGCGGGTATCAGCGTCGAGGAGTTCCGGGCTCAGGAGGAAGCCGCCCGGCTGGCGGACCTGGCCGGGGACGCGCAGCGGCGGGCCGATGAGGCGCAGGAACGGGCCGACCTCGCCCAAGAGCGGGCCGAGCAGGCGGAGGAGGTGGCCGAACTCGCCCAGGCGGCCGCCGACCTGGCCACCGAGGCTGCCGAGCTGACCCACAGCCGGGCCGACGAGCAGGAGCGGGAACGAGCGCAGCAACGAGCCGACGAGGCGGGACTGGCCCGCGACCGGGCACAGCAAGCCGCTGACCTGGCGCAACAGCGAGCCGAGCGGGAGCAGGAACTCGCCGAGCACGCCGACGAGGCTGCCGACCGGGCGCAGGCACGCGCCGAGGAACTGGCGGAGGATTCCGGCGACGACGAAGACCACGAGGACTTCGGCGACGTCGATGAGGACGGCCCGGAGGACTGGCGGCACGGCGGCTGGAACTGGGAGCACGCCGCACGGGAGCGTCACGGCCAAGGCCCGGGCCCGGACTGGAACCGCCTCGAGTACCTCGGCGACCGGCTGCAGGACCGGGTCGACCGGTTCCGGCAGCGGTTCGACATGGCGCGGGAGCGGGCCGAGCAGATGATCAGCCAGGCCGACCGGATCATGAACGTGACCCGCGGCGAGCCCCACCACAGCGACAGCACCGACCACACCGGCGAGGGCTGACTGGCACACGGTAGCCCCGGCGGAAATCCCGGTGCGCCCGGGTGCCCGCCGGGGCTACCGTGCCGTGGTGCGGTACGACAACCACGCGGACCGGCCGGCCTGGCGGGTGACCTCGGGTGAGCCCGCGCCCGGCGCCGTCGAGCGGCTGCTGCGGCTGCTGCCCGGCTGGTTCGGCATCGAGTCGTCGGTCCTCGAGTACGTCGCCGACGCCCGGACCCGGCCGGCCTATCGGGCCTGGCCGGACGGCCAGCAGGCCGCCGAACCCAGCGGGGTGCTGCTCGCCGCCCGGCACTTCTCCGCCTCGGCCGAGATTTATCAGGCAGTTCTACGCCAGCGTCGGCTTCCAGCCCCTCGAGGAGATCTACGGCCTCTGGCCGGGACTCCCCTGCCTGATCATGATCAAATCTCTCAGGACGGGCAAGCGACCTTCCACAGATAGCCATCCGGGTCGCTGAAGTACCCGGAATACCCGCCCCACTGCGCGGCGGCGGCTTCCCGCACAACCCCGGCCCCGGCCGCTACGGCGCTGCTCATTACGTCATCCACGGCCTCGCGCGAGCCGACGGTGTAGTGGAACGAGATGCCCGTGAACCCCGAGCCCTCGGCGGAGACCCCGGCGTCCTGGGCCGCTGCCTCCCGTTCGTAGATGGCCAGATAGGGCGCCCCGTCACCCAGGCTCAGCGAGACGAACTTCGGGAAGTCCTTTTCGATCGCGCAGCCCAGGCCCTCCGCGTAGAACTTCCTGGACCTGGCCAGGTCCCCGACCCCGAGCATCACTGCGCTCATCTGCAAAGGCACGGCGGCCTCCGTTTCTGTCGTTGCGTTCACCCTCACGACCTGTATGACGGAGCGAAGCCGCCGGGCGTAACGCGCGCGCGGCCCACGGTGGTTGACAGCGCGGCCATGAGCCCTATATACAACTAGTTAGTTGTACAACTCTTAAGTTTTCGATGAGGGGATGCCGCCATGATGGACTTGATCTCCGCCGAGCGCCGGGAGCTCGTCGGCGTCCTCGAGGGCCTCAGCGCCGAGCAGTGGCGGTCGCCGTCACTGTGCGCGGGCTGGACCACAGCGCACGTGGTAGCGCACCTGACGATGCCGTTCCGGATCACCGAGGAAGAGTTCGGGCGCGGCATGGCCGAGGCGCACGGCCAGTTCACCGAGTTCTCCGACGCCGTGGCCGCGCGGGACAGCGAGCTGCCGCAGGCGCAGCTGGCCGGCGTGCTGCGGGATAACATCGACAACCCGTGGGGCCCGCCGGGTGGCGGGCAGCAGGGCGCGCTGAGCCACGACCTGATCCACGGCCTCGACATCGCGTGGCCGCTGTCGATCACCTACCCGATCCCCGACCGGGCCATGACCACCGTGCTGGACCTGATCGCCGGGCCGGACGGCCAGAACGCGTTCGGCGCCGACCTGGACGGCATCGAGCTCCGGGCGACCGACCTCGGCTGGTCATCGGGCAGCGGCGCCGAGGCCGCCGGGCCAGGCCGCGACCTGCTGCTCCTGCTCGCCCGGCGGTCGCTGCCGCACGACAGCGTCACCGGGCCCGGCGCGCAGCGGCTCAGGGACGCTGCCCGGTGACCACGGCTACGGCCGAGGACGACCTCAGCCTCACGTTCGCAGCCCTGGCCGACCCGACCCGGCGCGCGATCCTGACCCGGCTGGCCGACGGCGACGCCACGGTCACCCAGCTCGCCGAGCCGTTCGCGCTCACCCAGCAGGCGATCTCCAAGCACCTCAAGGTTCTGGAGCGGGCCGGGCTGATCTCCCGGACCCGCGCGGCCCAGGCCCGGCCGTGCCGGCTCGAGCCCGGCAGGTTCGATCCGGCCGCCGAGTGGATAAGCCGTCACCGGAAGATGTGGCAGGACCGTTACGACCGTCTCGACCAGCACCTGTCCGAGTTGCAGTCGCAGGAGAGAGGAAGTTAGTTGACCCAGCCCGCTCAGCCCGGGGAGTTCACGTACCGGCGCGTCCACCGCGCGACGCGGGAAATGCTCTTCGACTGCCTCACCCAGCCCGAGCACCTCGGGCGTTTCTGGGGGCCGGCCGGGACCAGCACCCCGGCCGGCGGCATCACCGTCGACCCGCGGCCCGGCGGCGTGTTCGAGACCGTCATGGTCAACGACAGCGACGGCAGCGAGTACACGATGCACGCCGTCTACACCGAGGTGCACCGGCCCGAGCGGCTTGTCTGGCAGGAGCCAGGCGTCGAGGGCGGCATGACCACGACGATCACGCTCAACGACCTCGGCGACGGCACGACAGAGGTCCTCACACATCAGACCAACGTGCCGGTGATGTTTGCAACCCCGGAGGGCCGGGCCGGTTTTGAGACCAGCCTGGACCGCTTCGCCGCCTATGTCGCCGCTCTCTAGGACGGTGCCCACGCGTCCGCGATCAAGCTGTTCGACTGCGGCAGGCTGCCGCTCGAACGGCCGGACGTGGTCGTGGGCCCGGAAACGCCACTAGCCAGGCGTTGCTAAACGTGTATTGCGATGAACACGCAAATGATCACCAGGAACGCCGCTGCCAGGAGTACCAGGACCACNGTGCCAATGCGCAGGAGGATGTAATCGCTGCGTAGCTGCTGCTGCACGAGCTTCCGCGGCGGACTGGGCGGATGATAGCCGGGAGGNGGATCGTGCAGCACAATCCGCCTNCCGCGGCCGCCGCTGCCCCTTCGCGGGCCACCGAGCCAAACCATCCTGACCTCCCTGCTAGCGGCGGACCTGGGCGGCCTGGGCGAGATCGGCCAGGCAGTACACCGTGAATGCGAGCACCGGGATCAGGATGATCCGCCCTGTCATGGCCGAGCCTCCTTGGTCGTGCTGCCATGGTAGGGATAATGGCCCCTGTTCAAAAGGCCAGGCATGGTCTACATGATCGAGCAAACAATCCAGATATTGTGCAGTGGCCGGCGCTTCGTGACATGTATTGCATCTTGGGCCGAGCACAGCATCTGCTGGTTATTGACCCATACCTGGGGGCTGTGACCAGTGAGCCGGTATCTGCCGGGCGGCAACGACAGCTCAAACCGGCCGTCATTGCCGGCCGTGGCCGTAAATTGCTGGCCCGCCGCATTGCGCGCGACGACCGTCCCGGGCAGTGGCAGCGGCGGTGGTGGTCCCGACAGGGTTGCCGGGCCGCCGACTCGCACGAGCATGCCAGTGACCGTCTGGCCGTCTGCGGGCTGGCCGCTGCAGCCAGCCAGGATCAATACGCCGGCCGCCACGCCAGCGGCAACGCGGCAAGCTCTCTTCATGTCAGCTTGGACGCCCGCCCGCCCAGCTTGGTTTCGTGCCATGCGGGGGACGCTGCGGGCGCTAGTGGGGTGGCTGGCCGCCGAGCGTTCAGGCCTGGGACGCCGGTGCGGCAAGCTCGGCCAGGTGGCGCAGCGAGTTGCTGAGATGCTCCGGGCCGAACGGCGGGAAATGGAGATACTCCCGGATGAACTGCGGCACCGCCGACCAGTCGTGGGTGAGCGTGACCTCCGTCTCGGACGAACCGAGCGGCACCAGGTCGTAACGCCAGAGCCGAAGACCTGCCCCGCCTCGGTCAGCGGCGCCCGGTCGACAGCTTCCTGAACCCAGCCGGTGCCGTCGATCACGGCATGGGTCGCCGGGTCCGCCAGCACCGCGAACACGCTCGCCGCGGGCACGGGGACAGTCAGGGTGGCGCTCACGTTCTCCTGGTCCACGGTGTGCACACTCCTTGTCCTCCTTGTCAGAGGTCAGCTCTAGGCTGGCAGACGTAGCTGACGCTCCCGCCGCAAGAAAGGGCCTTCATGACAACTCTCGGCAACCGGCCAGCCACCGCGCTGCTCGTCATCGATGTCCAGAACGGCGTCGTGGCCGGGAATTACCAGCGCGATGCAGTTGTGGCGAACATCGGCGGCCTTGTCGAGAAGGCGCGCCGGGAACGTGTTCCCGTTGTCTGGGTCCGGCATTCCGACGAGGGGCTCGAGAGCGGAAGCGGCGACTGGCAGATCGTCCCTGAGCTGAGCCCCGATGGCTCCGAGCCGCTGATCGAGAAGCACTACGGCGACTCCTTCGAGGACACCACCCTGGAGAACGTGCTATCCGGTCTCGGTGTGGGACGGCTGGTCGTCGTCGGCGCCCAAACCGACGCCTGCATCCGCTCCACGCTCCATGGCGCCTTCGCCAGGGGCTATGACGCGATACTGGTCAGCGACGCGCACACCACGGAGGACCAGACCGAGTGGGGCGCGCCCTCGCCGGAGCAGGTCATCGCGCACACAAACCTGTACTGGACCTACCAGACGGCACCGGGGCGGACGGCCGGGACGGTCGAGACCAAGGACGTCCATTTCGCTGACTCGCCGGAGGCGGATGGCGTCGATCAGCACGGGATCGGCGGCTGATCAACCATGGGCAGCGGACGAGCTGGCCCGTGTTCTACTTCCAGAGCCGGAACGTTTCCTGCCACGGTTTGACCAGGGACGAGTCCCAGCCGATGCCTTCCTCGTACTGGGTGGCGCGCACGTCGTCGTGTTCGTACATGAATGGCCCTCTGCCTGCGTAATCGGCGACCCAGTACCCGTTGCAGGCCGGGTTGCCGAACACCGTGGAGGCCGAGCCGTAGACCCACAGCAGAAACCCGGCCGAGCGGACGACGTCATAGAAGGCGTCCACGTAGCCAGCGTTGACCTGGGTCTCGAAATCCAGGGCGAATGGGATGCCCGCCGACGCGCCGATGGCGTGGAGCTGGCGCAGCGCGGCGAACGCGTCGCCCGCAGCATTTCCACTGCCTGGGTCGCTACGGGTGAAGATGGGCAGTTTGTGCATGTGGGAGAAGCGCTCCCACTCAGCCCTGGTCCACACGTGCGGAGTGTCGCCGCCGATGTAGCCGGCGCAAACCTGGTAGTCAGCCACTTCTGACGCCTCGCCGGGCGGGTAGGCGGCGTCGAACATCTTGACGGTCATCACGAACCCTCCTTTGGTCAGGCCAGCACTAGCGTGGAGTGCTCGATATCGATACCCAGAAACCTGCACTTGCTCGCGAAGAACGGGTAGCCGATTCAGGCTGGGCCCTGGGCCGACGCGTTGTTGTCGGCAGTCACGAGGATGCAGAGGGATGAACTTGCCCCAGGTCACAGGGCAGGCAGCGGGCGAGCTGGCCTGTAGGCCGGGTTCTGTGCACCCGCTTGCGCGGGCCGGCGGCCATCCATCTGGGACTGCCGTTGCCGACAGCCTCGTGCGGTCTACCCGCGAGCATCGGGCGGGCCGCCCTCAACCGCTCGCGCAGGAGGCGCATGCACGCCTCCCTCTTGACCTTGCTCCGGGTGGGGTTTACCGAGCCGCCCGGATCACTCCGGGCGCTGGTGGTCTCTTACACCACCGTTTCACCCTTACCCCCGGACGAGTCCGGGGGCGGTCTGTTTTCTGTGGCACTTTCCCGCGGGTCACCCCGGGTCGGCGTTACCGACCACCCTGCCCTGCGGAGCCCGGACCTTCCTCGACGCCGCCTGGAGCCCAGGCGAGCGCCGCGGCCGCCCGGCCAGCTCGCCCGCTGCTGCCTCAAGGATAGGGGCTACCGCCCGGCGCGGCTGAGGTGTGCGGTGTCGTTGAGCGACCGGACCACGGCGGGGCCGTCGGCGAACCAGCCGATCTCGCACAGCGATGCGACGTCGAGCTGGATCCGGAACAGGGTCGCTGGCGGGGCAAGCATCGCCCGGCAGGCCGCGATCTTGATCGGCGAGACGTGGCTGACCAGCAGCAGCGTGCGAAACTGGTGCTCGGCGAGCAGCCGGTCCAGCGCGGCGTTGACGCGGCTCATGACGTCGGCGAAGCTCTCCCCGCCGGGTGGTGCCACGTCGACGCTGCGCATCCAGGCCGACACCTGGTCCGGCCACCGTTGCGACACCTCCGCGATCGTCATGCCCTCCCACTTGCCGAAGTCGGTTTCGATCAGGCCGTCGTCGGCCAGCAGCGGCGCGCCGGTGGCCCGGACCACCGCCTCAGCGGTCTGCCGCGCCCGGCGCAGCGGCGAGGTCACGATCACGTCGATGCCGCCGCGGGCCGCCAGCCGGTCGGCCGCCGCGGCCGCCTGCCGCAGGCCCTCCTCGGTCAGCGGGATGTCGCCGCGCCCGGCGAACCGCCGCTCGGTGGACAGCGGGGTCTCGCCGTGCCGCAGCAGCAGCGTGGTGGTCGCTCGTGTGTCCGGAGGCCGCCACCCGGTGACCGGTGCCGTCTCAGCGGAGTCGCCTGCCCCGGCGGCGTCTTCAGCGACCGGCCCGCTCCCCGAGCCGCCAATCCCGGCCGCGGCATCCATCGCCTGGTTGGCCAGCCGGTCGGCGTCGGCGTTGCGGGCCCGCGGCACCCACACGTAAGTAACCCGCCCGAGCCGCCGGGCCTCATCCTGCGCCGAGCTGGCCAGCGAGCGGAGGTTCGGGTCCTTGATCTTCCAGCGCCCCGACATTTGCTCGACGACCAGCTTGGAGTCCATGCGCACCTCGACGTCGGCGCCGGGGGCGAGGTCCGCGGCGGCGCGCAGGCCGGCCACCAGGCCCGAATACTCGGCCACGTTGTTGGTGGTGGTGCCCAGGCTGTCGCACACCTCGGTGATGATCTCGCCGGTCGCCGGGTCACGCACCAGGGCGCCGTAGCCCGCCGGGCCCGGATTGCCGCGTGACCCGCCGTCGGCCTCAACGACGAGTTCGGTCACAACCCTGACTCGGGCGTCCGGACCAGGATCCTGCGGCACTCCTCGCAGCGCAGCACCTCGTCGGGGTCGGCGTGCCTGATGTTGTTCAGGTCCACGGTGTTCAGCGAGAGGTGGCAGCCCTCGCACCGGCCGCCGCGCAGCGCGGCCGCGCCGACTCCCCCGTGCTGCTGGCGCATCCGCCCGTACAGGTCCAGCAGGTCCTGCGGCTCCTCGCTGGCCACGGCCGCCCGGCGGTCGCCCGCCTTGCCGGCCTGCTCGGCGATCTCGGCCAGGGCGGCGTCCCGGCGGGCGGTGACCACGTCCCGGGTGGCGGCGATCTCCTCCCGCTCGGCCGCAGCCGACTCGCGGCTGCCCTGGGCGGCCTCCTGGCGCTCCATCACATCGAGCACGATCTCCTCGAGGTCGGACTGCCTGCGGGTGAGCGAGACGATCTCGGACTGCAGGTTCTCCAGCTCGCGGGGGGACGCGACCTGTCCGGCATCGAGCCGCTGGCGGTCCCGGTCGATGCGGCTGCGCACCTGATCGACGTCTGCCTCCGCCTTGCCCAGCGCGCGCTTGAGGTCGCCCTGCTCAGCCTCGAGGGAGGCGATGGTGTCGCGCAGCCGCGCGTCACGCTGCTCGAGCTGGTCGAGCTCCGCGTGCTCGGGAAGACCCCGGCGGCGGTTCTCGAGCCTTGTCAGCTCGGCGTCCAGGTCGGCAAGCTCAAGCAGCCGCAGCTGCGCCTCGGGAGATGCTTTCACGAGTCCCCACGTTAGCCGGTGCTTTACCCGCTGTCGCACGCAGCAGGCCCCGTTGCTGGCCCGGCGTCAGGCGCCGGAGAGCACGATGACCACGACCAGGGGCGTCGTCGGGTGCGGTGACCCGTCGGCCGGTTCTATCGTCATCCCGACGCGGTCGCCGGACGAGAGCCCGGCCACCACCATCGGGGCCGCCATCTTTCCGTTCCCGGACATGCTGATCATTCCGGCTGGCTTGTTACCCGCCGGTCCCATCAGCCACAGCTCGTAGCTCTCCGACGACGGCAGCACCCGCAGGTCGGCGGCGGTGAACACCAGAGCGCGCTCGCGATGGGACATAACCACGGTCGCGGTGCCCCCGGTGGTGACCGAGGCGCTCATCATCTTGGCGTCCGGCGCGCCGAGCACCATCGCGACCGTGTGATCATGGCCCTGGTCCTGATCGAGTCGGCTGTGCATGCCGTACGCGGAGATCCCGGCGACGATGGCCGCCACGGCCAGCACGCAGGCGACGGCGCCGGCCAGCGCCACGCCCAGCCTGGGCCGCCAGCCGCGCA
>JGI12635J15846_10003141_pt1 | contig 14414 bp, 11 predicted proteins | sample BlaSpr_A8_OM2_M2_FD_15846 | JGI IMG/M metagenome (IMG submission 15846) | reverse complement strand
AAATGTTTCAAGAAGCCCAGGATGCCAGCCGGCGCTTCGCCGAAGAGGAAAAATGCACGGTGGAGTGGTCGCGCATCTGGAACATTGAGCCGGTTCCCTTTCACCCGGCTCTGCTCGAGCTTTGTGAGCAAGCGGTTCGCGAAGTCTCCGGCAAATCGCACCGAATGCCGTCGGGGCCGCTTCACGACGCCGCTGAGGTTTCTCGCGCGGGCATCCCAGCGGTCATGATGTTTGTACAGTCTCTTGGCGGGATCAGTCACAACAAAATCGAGGACACACGCGAAGAACACCTCGAAATGTCCGTAGTGGCGCTCGACCGGCTGGCATCCAAAACAGTCGACCGGATTTTGCGAACCTAGCCAACTCGCAACAAAAAACCGAAGAGCGTCAGACACACAGGAAGTGCAGTTTTTGTTGAGCTTTGTGAAATCGGATTTAAGCAATCCACGGAGATGCTATGAGCGCACAGCTCGACTATGCGGCGATGCTCGAGGTCGCGCTGACGGAAGCACGGCAAGGACTGCAGGAAGGTGGAATACCCATCGGCGCGGCGATTTTCGATGCGGCCGGCCAGGTGATCGGCAAAGGGCACAACCGGCGCGTGCAACAGAATGATCCCTCCATGCACGGCGAAACGGACGCGTTTCGGAATGCAGGCCGGCAAGCCAGTTATCGCAAACTGATCATGGCGACCACGCTCGCCCCCTGCTGGTATTGCAGCGGACTAGTTCGACAATTTGGATTCGGGACTTTGGTGGTAGGCGAGAGTAAAACTTTTCAGGGCGGGATAGATTGGTTGCGGTCCCTCGGCGTGCGGGTGATCGATCTGGAATCCAAGGAATGCTTTTCCATACTGCAGAAATACATTTCAGAGAATCCCGCCGTTTGGAACGAAGACATCGGGGAGGAATGAAAACCTCTGACCAAAAAATATGCGAAGCAAATCTGAAGCAGAGCCGGCGGTCATCGATGCAAATCGAAGAGACCGCCGCTTTTTGTTCTTAGGCGAGCGAAAAACCGTCGGTCAAAACTTCACGCTAAGCGACATCTGAATTTGCCGCGCGCTGCCAATAGTCTTATTGACGTTGCCCAACCCGAAGGGGCAATTGTAAAAGCCACTGGTCTGGTTGGGAGTCCCGCACGCGGACGGCAATGGTGTGGTGCCTTGTGTTGGAAATCCATTATAGAACTCATTCTGGGTGACGCTGTTGATGGGGATCTCAAAACTGGGAGTGTTAGTGACATTGAAAACATCGAAACTGAATTGCATGGATGCGCGTTCCGTCAGCTTGGCCGCTTTAACCAGAGAGACGTCCATGCGCTTCTGCCAGGATTGCCGGAAAATATTGCGCTGCCCTGTCGTGAAAGCTGTCTCGTAAGGATCATTGGTGGGAATCGCGCCATTCAACGCGCCCGGCTGCAGTATCGGGATCGTAAAGCAAGATGCCTTGAGCGCTTGACCGTTCACTCCAACTTTTCCGGTAAGCGCGGACTGCGGAGTACAGCCGGGGGCGAGGGGCACGATGGGATTTGTGATTCCGTCTGAAACGCCATAGTAAAGGCTGCCGACGGCGCCGCTGTAATCGATAACGCTGAAAGGCTGGCCGCTCTGGTAAACGCCGATACCTTCAAACGCCCAGCCATTCGTGAATTTGCCAACAAACGAAGAGTCCTGCGCGACCTTGGGAATTTGAAGTACAAAGCTGAAATTGAATACATGTGTGCGGTCAAAATCGGAAGAACCATAGGCCTCGCGCAAATTTAGCGGGTTGTTGCCGTTGTAAAACAGGCCCATCGCGCTCTGTTCATCGGTGGCATGCGAATAGGTGTACGAGAAGCCCAAGCGGACACCGTGGCTCATGCGTTTCTCTATGTGGGTTTGCAGAGCGTTATAAGCGGAAATGCCGGCGGCTTTGTAGCTTTCGGATTCCGAAGAATAGCCGACGTACGGAACCCGCAGGTCGATGTTGCCACCTTCGTAGTTGGTCAGATAATTTCCCGCCGGCGCGCCGGTATTAGGATCGGGCGGGAGCGCGATGGGAGTGAAATTGGAATCGACAACTGTGTAGCCATAACTGTAAATCTGCCCGTGAATAGGATGGGTAGGCGAAGCAATTTGCGCCTGGTTAAACGGAACAGGAATTACCAGGTGACGCCCGAGATTCCCCACGTAGCCGATCTGTACGAGGAGATCGTTGCGAGGTTGCCACTGTATGTCGAGAGTGTTGTTGATGCTGTAGGGCAATTTATTCTTGCGATCGTAAACTGCAAAAGAGAAAAGCTGCGCGCCGCTCTGTATGGCGGCAACCGATGGAAGAAAGTTGATGATGTCCGCGGGATTTCCCGACGGAGGCGGCTGCAGGCTGCTGCCCCNCGGCGCGGTTAGAGAACCGCCAGTCGGTGATGTGGGATCACAGGTGGGAATAAATCCCTGGTACGGACTGATGGTGGACTTGCAGACTTGTGAGTTAACAAAGGGCGGAGCCTCATTGACGCCGAAAGGTCCTCCAGCTATTACACCCGCGGCAAACCCCGGCGACAGATAGGTGAACAGTTCTCCACGATCGTAATAGAGACCGGTACCGGCCCGCACGACAACTTTGTTATGAAACATCCCCGGACTCCACGCGATGCCAAGACGCGGAGCGATTCCCCACTGGCGGCCGGTCAGCGTGCTGTTGCTTACGCCCTTGGTAGGAAATTTGGAATTGTTGCCCGCTACTACGAATCCCGTGGATGTAACTGTGCCGGACGCTTCGTCGAAGGAATAGAGCGAAGGTTCGAAATTATAAATGCGGCCGTATTTCTCCGTGAAGCCGCCGTTCCAGTCGTATCGCACGCCGAGGGTCACCCTTAGATTGGGGCGAATCTGATAGCGGTCCTGGAGGTAGAAACCTGATTGCCCAGCGCGAAGGCAGCGGTTTGCGTCGCCCTGCAGGTATGCGGTAGTCACGAATCCGTCGGCGGTGTAAGGGGTGACGAGGCCCTGCAAAAATTGTGAGAAGTCTGCGCTGCCAATGATTCCCTGATTAGTGCGCCGGTCACGGGTATTCAATTGCGTATACGCGTAACTTCCACCAAAGGTGATGGAATGTTTTCCGTGAGTCCAAATCGCGTTGGCCGAGGGCATCAAGCGATTCTGAAAAACACCCGTGAACGCGCCTTGGGAAGCCGCACCTTGGCCGATGTTGAGGGCAGCATTGGCGATCGGCGTGGGAGAGGCACACGTGGGATTGCTGTTGGGACAACCAACGTTGTAGGGTGCGGAGTTGCCAAAATTGTCTACGATAGTGATGCCCGGAAAGAAATTTGAGCCGAAGGTATTTATGCCCAACTGCGACGGAGTAAAAGGCTGCGAAACGGTGCTGTACACTTTTTGCCGAGCAAAGCCCACAGTTTCGGTAACGCTGAAGTTAGGCCGCAGAGTCTGCGTGTTGCTGATGGAAAGTACCTGGCTGCCGGCGTCGAGATGCTGGGCAAATCCCGCCACGCTGGAGTACGCGTATGGGGCGACGGTAGGATCATGCTGATAATAATAGAGATGGATTGCGCCAAGGTTTCCATCGGCGAAAGAACTTCACGGCGTAATCCATACGTAGAACTTTGGCGTTGTATCTGCGACGCTTCAGCCATTCCGCCTCGTCTCGTTTCGTGAACTGCCTTCGTAATAGTGGCGGCTACGATACGGCTCAGATGATTTGGACGCAAGAGGACTATGGCCGCAATGTAATTAGAGAACCCGGAAAAAATTGATTCTATAGAACGGTCGAGCAAACTCTGCCACCTGCCAATGTGCTATTTTTGATGAAACCTATTCGGCCAGGTGAGGAACCGGAGCTCTCCGTGAAGTTGGATAAGCAAGTGCTGAAGAGTCTTCCAAAAGTTTTGCTGCATGAGCATCTCGATGGAGTGCTACGCCCAAAAACAATTATCGAGCTTGCGAAAGAAGTGAATTACTTGGAGCTGCCAAACGGAAACCCCGAAGAATTGGCGCAGTGGTTTTTTCAAGGCGCCAATCAGGGAAGCCTCCCAAAATATCTGGAAGGTTTCGCGCACACCATCGCGGTCATGCAAACGGAAGAAGCGCTCGAACGGGTCGCCTATGAACAGGCGGAGGATTTAAGTCGGGATGGAGTTGTTTATTTCGAGACGCGCTTTGCGCCCGTATTTCATACCCGCAAAGGATTGAGTCACCAGCAAATTGTGTCCGCGGTGTTGAAAGGCTTGGAGCGCGGCCGAAAAGACTTCGGCATCGCGTCGGGATTGATCATCTGCGCCATGCGCAATATGGACGTCTCGCTCGAAATGGCGGAATTGGCGGTCGACTTTCGCGAGCGCGGCGTGGTCGGATTCGATCTGGCAGGCGAGGAAGGCGGATATCCTCCCAAGAAGCACGTGGATGCATTTCACTATATCCAGCGCCAGAATTTCAACATTACCATCCACGCCGGCGAAGGCTTTGGAAAGGAATCCATCTGGCAGGCCATCCAATATTGCGGCGCCCATCGCATCGGACACGGAACAAGGCTCATCGATGACATCGCAGTGGCCGACGGAAAAGCAGTAAAGCTGGGCGACCTTGCGCAGTATGTTTTGGACAAACGAATTCCACTGGAGATCTGCCTCATAAGTAATGTGCACACTGGGGCCGCGCGCACTCTGGCGGAACATCCGTTCAAAATTCTCTACCAAGAAAAATTTCGCGTCACCTTGAATACCGATAACCGGTTAATGAGCGACACCACCATGACCAAGGAATTCGAGGCTGCAGCCACAACTTTCGGCCTGACCTTGAATGATTTTGAAATCATAACTATCAACGCGATGAAAAGCGCTTTCCTGCCATACGACCAGCGATGCCAGTTTATTTACTCGGTGCTGAAACCGCGTTACGCGAAAATTCGTGCGTCACAAGGCATTTGAGTACTTCACGGCGAAACCCTTTGCGCTCCCGGAAACGTGAATGCCCAAATTGCGGTTTTTTTTGCGTGGAGACAGAGCGTTGCCGCTTGCGATTAGTCTGCCAGACTCCGCAGAGTCTCCGCGAGAACCAGTGTCCCCCGTGCAATGTCTTCAGGAGAAGCATATTCATCGGGCCGATGACTGTAACCATTGCGGCAAGGAATGAACAACATTCCGACCGGGGCAATACGCGACATAAACAGCGAGTCGTGATAAGCCCGGCTAACCATAGTCAGAAAAGTCAGTCCATGTTTTTTGCACGATGCGGAAAGAGCATCCACAATGTTAGCCGCGCAATCCCCGGGCGCATCCGCATTCACTAATTCCTGACGAATAGCGACGCCGCGTTTCGCCGCGATCGTATTACACGACGCATCCACCGTGGAGATCAGGGTGTCGCGCCGGTGTAAATTCGTGTCTCGAATGTCCACACCGAGATGAACACGGCTGGGAATGCTGTTGACCGCGCCAGGAAATACTTCGCAAATGCCTACCGTCGCAACCGTGTCCGCAGATCCGCTGGACTTGGCCTCATGTTCAATCGTCAGTATCAATTCCGAGGCAGCGCAAAGCGCATCGCGGCGATCGGGCATCAGCACTCCGCCAGCATGCCCGCCCACTCCCTCGACAGAAATTCGAAAACTGGATGGCGCAGCGATTTTGCTGACAATCCCGAGTGGAATTTGTTTCTGTTCCAACAGTGGCCCTTGTTCGATGTGCAATTCCACAAACGCTTCGTAATGTCCCGCTGGTAACTTTACGGTCTCGAGTTCTCCTTGGAATCCTGCCGCGTGCCGAACTTCCTCGATGGACGCGCCGTCTTTGTCCGTCATTTTTTTTGCCGCATCGGCGGACAAACTTCCCGAAAGCAAACGGCTGCCGAGGCAGCCGATACCAAAGCGCGTCGGTTCTTCAGACGTAAAAAGAATTAACTCAATCGAGCGTTTTGGACTAAAACCGCTTTGCTGTAGCGCACGGATGGCCTCGAGGCCGCCGAGGACGCCCACCACGCCGTCATACTTTCCGGCATTTGGAATTGCATCGATGTGCGATCCGGTGGCCACAGCGGCGGCAGTGAGATCCTGTCCATTCCATCGCGCGAAAATATTTCCGATCGCGTCCTGACGAACCGCAAGGCGCGCTTCTTTACAGCGCGCCAGGAACCAGGCTCGCGCTTTTAGATCTGTCGGGGTGAAAACAACTCTGGTTACCGCAGGCGCTTCCGCATCGGAAATCAAGGCGAGTTCTTCGATTTCCGATATCAGTCGATGCTTATCAACCTCGAGATTCATGCGTCCCGCCAGCGAGCGGATGGCGGTTCCAGTCTTTGTATATCAAATATTTCGCAGGCGTCTTTCCGATCGCTCCGAACCACTGCGGACACCAGGGCGCCATCCAAATGAAATCTCCCGCGGTCACGGAGTGCCATGAATCATCCAGCCGATAAATTCCCCCGCCTTCCAGCATTAGAAGTCCGTGCTCCATGACATGCATTTCGACCATGCTGAGGGAAGCACCGGGTTGATAAACCATGGTGTTTACAGCGAAATCGAATGCCATTTCATCCGGCAGCAAACACTTTACCTGCAAGCTGGGATCGTCTCCCAAAGCATGCGAAGAAATTTGACCTTCAGCTGAAACCAGCAACTTAGGTGGCGTAACGGTCGACAATGGCTGATACGGTTTTTCAATGACGGCAGCGCGGCTGGCGCGCGTAGCGGCAATTCGGTGTTGTGATCCCTCGGGAAGATACGCGTAGGCGTTCTGTCCCAGTTCACTTTCTCGGCTATCGACTTGAAGTTGGAGGTTTCCCTCGAGCACATAAATAAAACGCTGCAAATGCGTGCCACCAAGTTCGCCCCCGGATTCGAATTCAGCAGTATACTGCGCGAATTTTGCTCCCGCCGCCGGGCTGACGTGAACGATTGCGCAGCACGCCTTCATACCCGGCAGCACGGTGCGCACGAATGTGTCGGGCGTCAAAATAAAAAAATTGTGTCGCTTGCAGCTGCGCGTTTGACCGAGATTATGCACGGACCATCCTTTTTTGAAATTCGACAGAACCGGCCAGTTGAGTCAACAAGAGCGTCCCGCATTCAATGGCTTTCGCCACATCTTCAACACCCACTGACTCTGACGGATGATGACTGATGCCGCCGGGAGTTCGCAGAAAGATCATCGCGGTAGGAAGTTTTTCCGCCAGAATCATGGCATCGTGACCCGCGCCGCTGACCATGCGATGCGTTGTGCAACCTGTCTTTCCCGCAGCTTGCTCGATTTGATCCATCAGAAATGGGTCCATGGAAACCGCCGGCTGGTTCAACAATACTTTTCGCTCCAACGTTAAGCCGCGCCGATGAGTGATTTCCTCAGCTTGCACGGCAAGAAAATCCGCGGCTCGGCTAAGTACGTTGTCAGATTTGTGGCGGACGTCCAGACTTAAGCGTACCTGACCGGCAACCACATTTGCGGCGTTAGGCGTAGCTGCAATGCGTCCCACGGTTGCGACCAGTCCTTTTTCTCGTTTGGCCACCCGCTCCACCTCAAGGATCCATTCCGCCGCCGCTGACATCGCATCGTGGCGAAGATTCATGGGCGTCGTCCCGGCATGGTTGGCACGACCGAGGAAAGTAAATTCCCCACGTGTCTGCCCCGCGATGCCTTCCACAACCCCGAGTGGGATTCCCAACGATTCAAGAACTGGCCCTTGTTCGATGTGAAATTCCACATACGCCAGGCTGCCGTTGTTCATTGCAGCCTTCGAAATTTCCGCGGGCTTGAGTCCAAAATTCTCAATCGCGGTTCGAACGCTGACGCCACCCGTGTCCGTGCGATTGAGTAACTCTTCATCGAGCTTTCCTGCTAACGCGCGGCTGCCGATGAAAGGCGTGCCGAAGCGAATCCCTTCCTCCTCCGAAAAACCAATGACCTCAATGGCGAAGGGAAGTTTGCGATCCTCCAGCGCTTCGAGTAACGAAACAGCCAGAACTACTCCAAGGACGCCGTCATATGCGCCGGCATCCGGCACGGTATCCAAATGCGAACCCAGAAGCAGTCGCGGGGCCGCAGTTTGCGCAGCGGGATAAACTCCCCGCAAATTTCCGGCCGCATCGATAGTCACCTCGGCTCCCGCCGCCGCCAGCCACTCGCCCACTTCACGGTAGCACTCGCGCATCGCAACAGAGAGAAATGTCCGGCAGGTGCTGCCCGGCGTTTCGGTAACCGACGCTAACCGTTTGCATCGAGCTATTACTTTTTCCGCCCGGTCCGCGATGACGCCAGAATGTGACATTAACCCTTAATCCTGACGGCGAATGCGCGCTTCTATATAGCCATGCGGTTCGTCCACGGGAACAAATATCTCGTTGGGATTGTCTTGTCCAAAGCGCGAAAGATCTACAAGCAGACAGTGCCGGTTCGGCATGTTCAATTCGATTTCGTCTACTTCGGGAATCTGCTCGAGAACCGCTTCGCCCATCGCGTACATGGTGTGCTGCACTGATTTGCTGGTATGCCCCGCAAATACGCCAAGCAAAATTTGCCGGATACTCTTTCGCAAAGTACGAAAGGAAACATCCATCGCGGAATATTTCCAGCGCGCGCGAAGCGCCGTGCCCAATAAACGATCCGTGGATTCCGGCAAAGTGGTTAGCGAATCTTTCAGGAAACCAGCAAATTCCGATCCCGAAGTTTTCATAATGACCAGATTTTCGAGCCCTGCCCAAACCGCTGATGCGCCATCACGCGCTCGCGATGTTTCCGAGGTTTGCAGTTCGGGGCTCGATTGCACAAATGTCGTGGGATGAGGCTTTCCTTCAATCACCACTCGTTCCCACGCTTTTTCGGAGATGGAAACCTGGGCGGCGGAAAGTTGTGGATTATTGTCCAGAAAAAAATCAGTCAACTCTTGGCCAAATTCTTCCATACACGTCTGCGAAGATTCGCGCGCCAACGAGTACACGGTATTCTTCATGGTATCGGTGGGCAGGATGTTGCGGTTGTCGCCGTCGACGAAACAGGATTCAAAATCTCCAGCGAACAGAATCTCCACCGTCCATTCACGAAAATCGTGACGGTCACCACGCCGCTTCACCTGGACCAGACGTACGCGTGACTTGCCATATTTATTCTCGGCTAAAGCGATCACGCCATCAGCTCCCCCGGTACGTGGTGTAGCCATGCGGACTTAAAAGCAGCGGAATATGAAACTCCGATTCGCCCTCGAGAACCTGAAATGCAACTTCTATAAGAGGATATAGAGTTGCTATTTCCTGAGCTTGAAAATAACTCGCGGTATCGAAATTCAAGCGGTAAATACCGGCACTGAGGCTCTCGTTTGCCGGCAGTAATTGCGCGCACCTACCATCAGCCCCGGTGCGCGAAGAAAATAGCGCCACCCAATCGCCGGAGTGTTCGCGCCGCTCCAGGCGCACAGAAACATCTTTCGCGGGTTTGCCCAGGACAACGTCGAGGACGTGCGTGGAGATTCGACTCATTCAGAGATCCATTTCTTCAAGCGCAGGCTGGTAATCTGGCGCTGTTGCTCGGCGGATTCCTGGAGTTCGGCCTGGTCGTCGTTCCGCAACCTCCGTTGCAGAATATCCAGGATCGTGTGTGCGGATTTGCCCGTGGCACACACAATAAAAATACGCCGGAAGCGCTGCTCGTAAGTTCGATTACCCTCCATCAGCGCAGCAAGCACATCGTTCTCCGCCGCGCCAACTTTTTGCTGCTCTTCGCTGGACCACTGGGCCGAGCGCGCGGGAGCGGTTGAAGGGGCGACCACATGCCCGATGCGCGGATGATGGGCGAAGGCCTCCACCCAATCTGCTTCCGTGAGACTTCGCCAAATTTTGGAGGATGCCGCCAGCAGACTATCTTCGTTCTCAATCGGTCTGAGCGCAGCCATCTGTCGTGCCCAGGAGTTTGAACCGCAGCACGGCAGAATTTCAAGCTCCGCTTCTTCTGACGGCAGAGAATTCCAACGTGTCAGTACACTCGACTTTTTATTTCCGGCTTCATTAAAACCGTTCAGAAATTCAGCGACAAGATTCGCCGTCACCGCGCGCCTGTATCTGGCGGAGGATCGAATATCGTCAATGGGCTGAATTTCGCGTGCCACTGTTTCCTTTGCGAGCAGAATTAGAGCTGGATCAATTCTCTTGCCACGAATACCCTTTTCAGTTTCAGTCAAACGAAACGGAATCGGTGCAACGCTCCCCACAGCCAGGCGAATATCTTCGACCACTCCTCCGGCGACCCGGCCCAGCGCCGCCAAACACACTTTCGAGATGGCCTGGGCATTACGCGCGCCAATCTTACGCGTATACGCACGATAATTGGAGAACTGCCTCGGAAGGATTACAAACTGAATCATTTCGTCCGCGGCGCACTGCGTTTTCCGGTACCCGGTGTGAAAGTTTTCATAAAGTACCCGGCGCTCGCCTCGAACGGAAACCAGGATTAACTCCGCTCCATACATCAGTAATGCCGGCAGAGAATCAGCAGCCGGAGAAGCGTTGACGATATTGCCTCCGAGCGTTCCGCGATTCTGATTCGCCACTCCGCCAGTCCAGCGCGCCGCGCTGGTTAACAGCGGAAATTCGCGATTCACAAGGGCATTTTCTATCAAGTCTGTGTAGGTGCATCCCGCTCCAACGCGAATTTCGCCGGGGAGAATTTCAATGCGACGAAGTTCCGGTAAATTCCAAATACTGACAAACTTTCGCGCGGCAAGATGGCCCGCGGCATACTGCACCATCAAATCGGTGCCGCCCGCGATCGGCAACCAAGTGCCTGGTTCCTGCGCGAGAAGAGAAAGCACCGATGGCAAATTGCCGGGAGCTACGAGTTCGTAGTCGGCAGGATGCGATCTCATTGCGCACCTCGACGGGCGGCAGCCGCGACAGCTTCAAAAATTTGCATGTAACCAGTGCAGCGGCAAAGATTGCCGGACAATCCCTCGCGGATGTCCGCGCTCGTGGGCTGTGGGATTTTGTTCAGCAAGTGAGCGGCGGCAAGTATCATTCCCGGAGTACAAATGCCGCATTGCGCGCCCCCGCAATCGAGAAAAGCTTGTTGCAGCGCATGCAAACGCTGGTCAAAAGCCAGACCCTCGATCGTAGTGATATGTGTACCGGAAGCTTGCAACACCGGTATCAGGCAGCTGTTGACCAAAACGCCGTCCACCAACACCGAGCACGAACCGCACTCGCCTTCGCCACAACCTTCCTTGGCGCCCGTCAATCCAAGTTGCAGCCGCAACACATCCAGTAATCGTTCCATGGCAAAAGCGCGGACGGTGACCGCCTTGCCGTTCACAACAAAAGTGATATCCGATTTAGTGGCCGTTTCCGAAAGATCGCTCATTACTTACTGTCCGCCGATACAGGCATCGTTTCATGCGGACTATTTGCCATTACGGCCTCGAAAATATCTTCCGGCAGCAGCGGAATCGAATTAAAAGAAATGCCCAGCGCATCTGTAATGGCGTTGACGATGGCGGGTGCGGGACCATCCATCGGCAGCTCTCCGATTCCTTTTGCCCCAAAGGCTCCGTGAATGTTGCCCAGCTCCTCGAAAAAAACTCTGATCGGGGGAATGTCGGCTGAAGTGGGCATGATGTAGTTAGTCATTTGCCCATTTTTCATGCGGCCTTTATCCCAAATTACTTTTTCATAGAGCGCGAAACCGATTCCCTGGGCCACTCCCCCGATAATTTGCCCGGCCGCGAGAACCGGATGCAGAACTCTGCCGACCTCCTGCAGACAAACGAAATCATCCACCGTTACGCTGTAGGAAGTGAGATCCACGGTTACTTCCGCGACGTAAACGGCCCACGCAAAAGCAGCATAGGCGGCCCCGCGGTAATTTTCTTCGTCCCAGGAAATATCGTCAGCTTGCTGGTAACGTGCGAGAGAACGGAAGACTCCGTTCTGCGCGACATGCTGGCGGCAGGCAGCGCGAAATTCCTCGGGCGAATAAACTTCGCCCAGCAAACCGCTGGACCTTAGAGTCTGCAAGATTGCCAAAGCCGCTGAATGAACCAATTTTCCTACTACCATGATGGTTCGCGACGCCACGGTGGGTCCACTATTCGGAACTTTCTGGGTATCCGGTTGCGCGATGCCCACATCTTCGTAACTCACGCCCAGTGCCTCCGCGGCGATCTGGCAGAGCACTGTTTTTGTGCCCTGGCCGAATTCGGTACTCGAAACCAATACCCGTACGGTGCCGTCGGGACACGTCTCGACCCCTACGAGGGAATTTAGATAGCGTTCGCCGGAACCTGTAAAACCTGCGCCATGGAAAAAGGCGGCTATCCCTATTCCTTTCTTTTTGTCCGCGCTTAAGTTTTCATTGGTGAAAGTTTCTTTCTTCGCACGGTAGTCCGCCAGTTCCAGTGCGCGATCAAGCAGCTTCCCCAGATCGATCTGTTCCTGTACGACTTGTTCCGTGGTGGTCGTTTGCCCGGGCTTAAGAAAATTGCGTCTTCGAACCTCGGCGGGAGAAATCCCCAAGGTCTGCGCTATAAAATCCATGTGACGCTCCATCGCGAAGAGCGATTGCGGCGCGCCAAATCCACGAAAGGCGCCGTGCGGCGGCGCATTGGTGGCCACCGCCTTGGCGCGAATGCGAACGCTGGGCCAATAATAGGGTCCGCCCGCGTGCAATGCGCCGCGCGAAAGCACCACCGGCGTCAAAGTTTTGTATGCGCCTCCGTCAATCGTAAATTCAATTTCTCCGCCAAGAATTTTGCCTTCTTTGCTCACCCCGGTTCGGTGGCGTGTGCGCGAGGGATGCCGCTTCGTAGTAGCGGCCATGTCTTCCATCCTGTCGTAGACAATTTTTACAGGCTTGCCGGACTTGATGGCCAACAGCGTCGCGTGCGCCGCGAGCATCGATGGATACTCTTCTTTGCCGCCAAACGCGCCACCCGTTTCCATTTGCACTACGCGCACTCGGTCTTCCGGCAAGGCACACAGTTCCATGAGCGCCTTGTGCACGTAGTAGGGGCATTGCAAAGAGCCCCACACGGTGATCCCTTGTTGCGGATCGAAAACCGCGATCATCCCGTTGTTTTCGATGTACAGCTGCTCTTGCGCGCCGGTGGTGTATTCCGCTTCGACGATATAGTAGGCGCTCTTCAACGCGCTTTCTACATCTCCCTTTTCAATGAGGTAGCTTTTGAAAATGTTATCCGTACCCCAGATAATTTCCGAAAGCTTCTCGCTGTCCTCGATAGTGAAGATGGGCGGAAGCGGGTCATATTCGATGGAAACGGCTTCCACCGCTTTGGCCAGAAGATTTCGGTCGGGGTGAGCGAGCAGAAGGATGGGTTCCTCGGGATGATTGATCAATTCTTCCGCGAGGCAGGGCTGATCCTCCCCAATTAACGCGATGCAATTTTTCCCTGGAATATCTTTGGCGGTGACGACGACAAATTCATCCCAATTCACAGTGGGACGAAAATTAATTGACTTTATTTTCCCACGCGCGATGCGGCTGCGAACCGTCGCGCCGTAAAGCATGCCTGGCAGTTCCATATCGTCGACATAGCGAGACGCGCCAGTGACTTTGTCGCGGCCTTCCAGTCGCGGAACTGATTTGCCGACGATGCGATCGTTACTCATGTCATCGATCCGTAAGGCTAAGCAGGGAGTTCGCGCCCCGCTGGTTTTCCGTGGAATGCGTTATTCGCGAAAACGAGCCTACCGCGAACATAGGTAGCTTTCACCTCGCCCTTTAATCTTTCGTCCAGGTATGGCGAAAACGAGTGCCGGTGATGAAGTCGCTCGCGTGTCACCAGAAATTCGCTGGCCTCATCAAAAACTACCAGATCGGCATCGTAACCCGCGGCAATCTTGCCCTTCTGAAGTTGGCAGCCAACCAGTTTTGCGGGCGCTTCCGCCATCCAGCGCGCGATATCCATGAGAGAAAATCCCCGCGAGCGAGCTTCGGTATACATCACTGGCAGCGCCACAGACAATCCTGTAATACCGCCCCACGCCGTTCGAAAGCTTCCTGCAGCAAAGCGCTTCATTTCCGGAGGACAGGGCGAATGATCGGTGGCTACCAGATCGAGCGTTCCATCCTTGAGGGCACTCCACAACTGTTCGCGATTTTCAGCGCCGCGAATGGGAGGGGCGCACTTGAACTGCGTCGCTCCCCGCGAAATTGCTTCGCCCTGAAAATGCAAATAGTGCGGACAAGTCTCCACCGAAACAGGACGTCCTTCAAGCCGCGCGGCGCGTAAGGCGGGAAGAGCCTGGCTCGCTGACAGATGAACTATATGCAAACGAAAATTGTATTCGCGGCAGAGCGATATCAGAAGCTTTATCGCAGATAGTTCTGACTCCTCCGGACGCGATTGCAGATACGTTGGATACTCAGTCCAATCGGCTTCCTCCAAATTCTTTGTGGCGGCATCGATACTGTCGGGGAGCTCGGCG
>JGI12635J15846_10003137_pt1 | contig 14421 bp, 7 predicted proteins | sample BlaSpr_A8_OM2_M2_FD_15846 | JGI IMG/M metagenome (IMG submission 15846) | reverse complement strand
CTCCTTTTTCGAAGGCGGCGGCGCTGTCTTTTACCATTCACCAATTCAGCCGGAAGGGCTTCACAACACATGCCTCGGCTGGGCCACATGGTCGAACTTCATCGCTGATGCCAATTACAACATCTTCGGATACACGGCTCTTTACTACAGCGCCCGCCTGATTAATCTTGAGTGGGTGCAACACCGATCTGGAATGCACAAAATGTTCCCGACCGAGAGCAAGATTCAAGACAACGAGGGCAACCAACTCGTGACTTCCTACGCAGTGCACCGCCCCGACGGCCAATGGGCGCTCCTGCTCGTAAATCGCGACGAAGACAACCCTCACACCGTGCGCATCGCCTTCGACGACAAGCAACACCGTAAGTCTGAAACATTTGTCGGTCCCGCATCGTTTACAACATTCGGTAGCGAGCAGTACGTGTGGAAAAACGACGGCGAAAATAGTCACGCGGACCCCGACGGCCCGCCCTTCGCCACCATCGTTCCGGAATCACCCGAACGCACGTTTACTCTTCCGAAAGCGTCCGTTACTGTTTTGCGAGGAAATACCGTTATTTCGACACGGTAACTACTCGCGACATTTACGCGCAGCACACTATTAACCCGTACCAGAGCGGGTTTCGGGCACGTTTGCGCGCGTGCGATGTTCGGATATTCGCTAAATTTCGATTAATTTCGATTTGTTTCGATTAAACCGATTCAATACTTGACAAGCCCTATTGACAGGCATACATTTTTCGCCATGGGAGTGTCGGTGGTGCGGGCTTTCGAGCCATCGAAAGGCTGCGCCGCAGGGATTCCGCCTCGATTCGAGCATTCGATCTGGGAACATAGCGCCGAGTTCGAACGATACTCGGGATCGCTCTAGCCGGTTGAAGCTCAAGTAAGTGCCGAAGTGGATTTGGGGACTGCCTCAGCCCCCAAGGAGGGTGTCGGATGGTTCGTAGTTTCATGCTATCAGCTCGGGGTGTATTGCTGGTGTTGGTCGCGCTCTGTTGTTCGAGTGTCTTGCGCGCTGACGTCACCGGCGCGGTTCAAGGGTCAGTGCACGACCGGTCGCAAGGCTCAATCGTCGGCGCCCGCGTCCTCATCACAAACGTCGCTACAAACAATACTCAGGAAACCACAACCGCTGCGGATGGTACATTCCGCATCCTCGCCCTCGCCGCGGGAACGTACAAGCTCGCCGTCAGCGCCAGCGGCTTCCGCCCGTTCGTAGAAGACGGGATCGTCATCTCCGTCAATGACCAATTGCACTTCGACGTCACTCTGGATGTCGGCAGCGTATCCGACAAGGTCGAAGTCGCCGCCAACGCCGTGCAGGTGCAAACGGAAAGCACCCAGCTAGGCGACGTGATCGATTCCAAGAAAATGCTCGCGCTCCCCTTGAACGGCCGCAGCTTCATCGACCTCCTCGGCTTGCAGGCTGGCGTCGCGCCCGGCACCGCCTCGACGATCCAGCAGGATCGCCCGGTATCCGGCATTCTGAACTCGGGAAATATTTCTGTGAACGGCCAGCGTGAAACCGCGAACGCCTACCTCGTAAACGGCGGCGACGTCAGCGAAGGTCGCAACCTCGGCGCTGGCTTGGTCCCCAACCTCGACTCGATCGAAGAATTCCGCCTCATCACGAACAGCTTCGACGCCGAATACGGCAAGTTCAGCGGCGCGGTCGTCAATGCCATCACCAAGTCGGGCACCAACGGCTTCCACGGCGATGCATTCGAATTTCTACGCAACGACAAAATGGACGCGAAAAACTACTTCGCCCCTTCCAAATCCGAATTGCGACGCAATCAGTTTGGCTACGCCGCTGGTGGCCCTGCCATTAAGAACAAGATCTTCTGGTTCTCGGACTATCAGGGTACACGCCAGGTGCAGGGTGCGGAGACGGGCCTCGTTAGCGTGCCGACCGCCGCGGAGCGCGCCGGTACCTTTGACCCGACCACCCTCACTGGCACTATCGACGGTCCTTACTGGGCGCAAGTGCTCTCGCAACGCCTCGGTTACACCGTGACGCAGGGCGAGGCATATAGCTCTGCGACTTGCGTCAACAACACGCAGTGCGTCTTCCCGAACGGCGTCATCCCGCAATCGGCCTGGTCGTTGCCCGCTAAAAACATCCTGCAGTATATTCCCAGCCCGACGCTCCCCGGCGACACGCAAAACTATTCCGACAACAGCCAACGGAACATCGCCAACGACAACAAGTTCGGCGAGCGCATCGATTTCAATAACCAGAAGACCGGAAATTGGTCGTGGTACTACCACCTCGACAACACCAACGTAACGAGCGGCTTGGCGGGTTTTGCCAGTGTCCCGGGTTTCGCGACCGTGACCCCTTCGCGCGCTCAAGAGTTTGCCATGAGCAACACGAAACCGATCGGCGCGACAGCGGTCAACGAAGCCCGAATCACGTTTTTCCGGACGGCGCTGCACAAAGATGAGCCTTCGGAGAGCTTCGCGAGCTTGTCTTCCTTAGGATTCGTCACCGGCGCCGGCACCCTCGGAATCGTCCCACTCGCCGGCTACCCGCAATACGTTCCCCAGGTTACGTTCAACAATCTGGGCCTCAACATCGGCGTCCCAACGCTCGATACGATTCAGCCCGATACGACTTACACCGCATCCGATACCTTCTCGAAGAGCCAAGGACGCCATACATGGAAGGTCGGCGGCGAGTTCCGCTATTTCCAGATCAACGAGCGCAACTTCGCCAACCCGAACGGTGGCTTCACGTTTGACGGCACCGTCACGGGAAGCGACGTGGCCGACTATCTCCTCGGCGCAACTTCCACCGTCAACGCTCCTTACACCCAGGCTGCCGAGCAGTTCCTCGATTCGCGCACGCGATACGGCGGCGCCTTCGTCCAGGATTCCTGGAAGGTAAGGCAAAACCTCACCTTGAATCTCGGCCTCCGTTGGGAAGTCAGCATGCCGCTGTATGACACCCAGGGCAAAATTCAGACTTTCGTTCCCGGCGAACAGTCGCAAGTATTTCCTCTAGCACCGTCCGGCTTGGTCTTCCCAGGCGATCCGGGCATCCCCAAGACGCTCGCTCAAACCCGATATGACAACATCGCTCCGCGTATAGGTCTTGCTTACTCTCCGAACTTCTCGGACGGCATTCTTGGCAAGATCTTCGGTGGACCCGGCAAGAGCAGCATCCGCGCCTCTTACGGCATTTACTACACCTCGATCGAAGACCTGAACCTCTTCTACGAAGTGGCGGACGCTCCGTTCGGCCTCTATTGGACCTCGCCGGTTTCGGTGATGATGGACCAACCGTTCCTGGTTCGCGCCACGGGCGCCTCGCTCGGACAGCGCTTCCCGTTCACCGCGCCAGTTCCGGGCTCCCCCGCGAACAAGACCCTGGACTTCTCGGTGTATGAACCGTTCAACTTCTTCCCCGGCTATTCGCCGCAGAACGCTCTTCCGTACGCTGAGCACTTCAACCTGTCGATTCAGCGTGAGCTTTCGAAATCGACCGTGCTGACTCTCGCTTATGTCGGAACCGAAGGACACCGCCTCATCACTCAGGTGGACGCCAACCCCGGTTCTGCCGCGCTATGCCAACAACTCAACGCCGAAGGCGCAATCGACACCACCGCAGGCACTGCCGGCTGCGGACCGGGCAACGAAAACGACGTCTTCCAGTTGCCGTCGGCGACCGCCGCGGGCATCGACTGCACGAACAACACGGTCAAAGTGGCGCAACCGGGTTGTGTTTACAGCACCCGGCAATCGATCCTCAGTCCCAACTTCTGCCCGGGTGGCGCACAGGTCTGCTACGGCTCCAACAACACTTACACGGTGACCGCCGCCAACTCGATCTACAACTCGGGTCAAGTCACGTTGGAACGCAAAGCCAGCGACTGGACATTCCTAGTCGCTTACACCTTCGCGAAAGCCATTGACGACGCTTCGGCCTTCAACGATTTGATGAACTTCGCCAATCCGGCCATCAGCCGCGGTCTCTCGTCCACCGACATCCGCAACAACTTTGTCGGGAGCTATGTCTGGGCGATCCCGTTCGATAAATGGTTCGGCGATTCACACAAGCGCCTGACCCAGGGCTGGCAACTCCAGGGCATCACGCGCTTCTCGAGCGGATTCCCGATTCAATTCAACCAGGGTGACGGCGACGCTTCCCTCTCCGGCAGCTCGTCTACCGACAATCCGAACCAGGTGGGTGCGGTTCAGATCGTCAACCCGCGCAAATCGAATCCGGGTTGTCCGACCACCGACGGAACAGGTTGCTACTTCCTCCCGTCCGCCTTCGCCGTCAACACCGATCTCGGAACGTTCGGGAACACGAATCGCCGCCCCTTCCACGGTCCCGGCTTCAACAACACCGACTTCGGTTTCTTGAAGCGCACGCTCATCAAAGAGCACTATGCCTTCGACCTACGCGTCGAATTCTTCAACATCTTCAACCACACCCAGTTCAACAATCCGGGTGGCAACATCACCGGTTCGAGCTTCGGTATCGTCACGACCGCTCGCGACCCACGCATCGGACAGGTCAGCGCCAAGTTTTACTGGTAGTTGCTGCCTCCGACGTAGAAATCGGGTGAGCGGGCACGAAGTCGCGTGCCCGCTTCGCCTCTCAGCCGTTGCGTCGCCGCAGAACATCGATCAGAGTTAGGAGCGCGCTCGCTGCACACCGCACTCACAACTCCCTCGCTTACCGGCCATGACGCTTGGTAACGATACTAGGACGAACTTGTTGTTCTACTTCGGCAGTCGAACGGTGGTTCTGGTGGCGTCAGTTCTCGTCCTCTCCAGTCCGAGCTTTGCCCAGACTGCCGAGACCTATCGCAACCAGGCCATCGAGCTTTCTCGCGCGAAGTCTTGGGACGCCGCCGTCGCCGACTATCGCAAAGCCCTCGAACTCGAACCCAACGACGCCGACACGCATTACAATCTCGCCCTTACGCTGAACTACAAAGGCGACAGTCGCCAAGCCGCCGAGGAATTTGAACAGGCGATTCGCCTCAAGCCAAACTGGGCGGAAGCTCATTTGGGTCTCGGCGCAACGCAGTACGATCTCGGCGATCAAGTCGCCGCACTCAAGGAACTCCAAGCAACCGTTCGACTCGATCCGGCAAACGTAACCGCGCGCGGCCTCATTGCTCGAATCGATCTGCAGCAGAACAATCCCTCTTCCGCCGAGTCAGAGCTCAAGAGAGCCCTCGCCGTCAAAAGCACCGCCGAACTCCACTTCGAACTCGGCTTGGTCGAAGGTCAACTCGGCAAGCTCGATCTAGCCACCGCCCAGTTTCGCCGAGCGATCGCTCTCGACCCCGAGTTCGCCCGCGCACATGCCGTTCTGGGGGTCTCGCTGCGCCGCCAGGGCAACCACGCCGCAGCGCTCTCTGAATTTCGCAAAGCTGTCGCGATCGATCCGAACGACCCGGAAACGCAATACGACCTCGGCATGGAGCTGAAAGCCAGCGGCGACAATGCGGGCGCGATTGCCGCGTACCGCAAAGCCATCGAACTGAAACCCGACCTCGAAAAAGCTCACTACGCTCTCGGCATCGCTCTCCGAACCGAAGGCCAGGCCGACGCTTCGAACAAAGAGCTGAACGAACTCAACGGCTTGCACGACTTTCGAACGCATCTCGCGCAAGCGAAGCTGCTCATCCTCAAGGGCGTCGACGCGCTGAAACAACAACAACTCGACCAAGCGCAGTCCCTCTTCGAAAACGCGATCAAAGAGGCTCCTTCCCTTCCCACCGGCTTCTACTACCTCGGCCTGACGTGGGAACGAAAAGGCGAGGCCGCTCAAGCCCAAGCCGCATACAGCAAAGCGCTCGAACTACAGCCCGACTACGCGCAAGTCCATTCGCGCCTCGGCCTTCTCGAATGGCGCCAGGGCGATCAACAACACGCCATCGAAGAATTCCATCAAGCTGTCCTCGCCGACCCCGATCTCGCCGAAGCTCACTACAATCTCGGCTTGGCGTTCGCTCAAGCCGGCCAACGCGATCAAGCCATTGCCGAACTGAACGAAGCCATCACTCTCGATCCGAAATACACCGACGCTCGCGTTCAACTCGGCCTGGTCCTCAGCCAGAACAACGACCAAGCCGCCGCCACCAACGTGTTCCGCGAACTCGTCCGCCGCGATCCAAATTTCGCCGAAGGCCACAACAATCTCGGCCTGATGCTCCTGCAATCCGGAGACGCCGCCGGCGCACAAAGCCAATTCAGCGAAGCCATTCGCCTCAAACCCGAATACGCCGAGGCTCACTACAATCTCGCTCTAGCTCTCCATCAGGAAGGAAAGGAGGATGCGGCGCACGCAGAACTGGACAAGGCCTACGCAATTTCGCCGGAACTGCGCAACGCGCCCCACCCATAAGCGATGAAAATCATTCGAATCGTGCTCATTCTTCTCGCGCTCCCGCTCGCGGCCTTCGCTATCGACGTCTGCCAGGTCACTCCACCTACCGCCTCGCTCACTGTTCCCTACGTCTCGGGCTCGCCCGAGCTCAACACCGATCCCCACTCCGCAACGTGGGCCCACGCGTCATCTGCTTGGATTGAGAAGGACTGCACCGACAAAATTAGCTATCCCGACCTCAAGACCGAAGTCCGCGGCTTCTGGACCGACACCGACATTTATCTCCTCTTCGTCTCGCCGTACAAAGTGCTCAATCTCTGGCTGCCCGCCGACAACAGCAAAGACCGCATCAAGCTTTGGGACAAAGACGTCGTCGAATTCTTCCTCGGCGACGATTGGCAGAACATCCGTCACTATCGCGAATTCGAAATCGCTCCCACCGGCGACTGGGTCGATCTCGCTATCGATCTCGACCACGACACCTACGGTGCCGAGTGGAACTCCGGGTTCGAGCACCAGGGCCGCATCGACGAAGCCAATCACATCTGGTACGCCGCCGCGCGCGTCCCGCTCAAATCCGTCAGTGACCAGCGAGTGAAAAACGGCACGATGTGGCGCGCCAATCTCTATCGCATCGACGGACTCGGCGAAGATCCGCAGCGTCATTTCATGTGCTGGCAGCAGACCTGCGTCGTCAATCGAGACCCGAATCACGTTCCCGAAAATTTCGGCACCATCATGTTTTCCCAGGACCCATCAGCCGTGAAACACAAGAAGTAATCCTCAGCCCGGAGAATCCGAATGCTCACTCGTAATGGTTCGAACCGCCGCTCGTTCATGAAGTTGCTAGCCGCCTCACCGCTTCTGGCGCAGATCACCGCAAAAGATCTTTCCGCCAAGTCACTCGCCGCGGTCGGCCTCGCCAAGGAAAATCCCTACACCAAGATCGGCGTCCGTACCGTCATTAATTGTCGCGGCACGTGGACCTACCTCAGTGGCTCGCTCGAATTTCCCGAAGTCCGCGAAGCATCTATTGAAGCGGGCAAGCACTTCGTGAATATGGTCGAGCTGCAACAAGGTGTCGGCCGCAAGCTCGCCGAACTCACCGGCGCAGAGTACGGCATGGTCACGAGCGGTGCCGCTGGCGCAATGGCAACCGCCACCGCCGCCTGCATGGCAGGCACCGACGGCGCAAAAATCTGGCAACTCCCCGACACCACTGGCATGAAGCACGAAGTCATCATGGTCGGCGGCCGCAGCGCTTTCGACAGCGCGATTCGCCTCACTGGTGCCAAGCTCATTCTTGTCGAGGGACCTGATCAGATCGCGAACGCCGTCAACGACAACACCGCGATGATCTATACCACGGACCTCGGCGACAAACTCACCAAGGAAGTCGCCATCGCCAAAGACAAAAATGTCCCGATGCTGCTTGACGATGCCGCCGGCATCCCGCCTGCCTCAAACCTCAAGCTCTACGCCCAGATGAAAATCGATCTCTACACCTTCTCCGGCGGCAAGGGACTTCGCGGTCCGCAGTGCAGCGGCGTCCTCCTCGGCCGCAAAGACCTCATCGAAGCGGGAATGCGTAACTCCGCTCCGTGGGAAGGCGCTGTGTGCCGCGCAATGAAGGTCGGCAAGGAAGAAATCATCGGTTGCCTTACCGCTGTTGAACACTGGCTCACTCTCGATGAGAAAAAGCAGGAGGCGGAATGGCGAGCTCGCATCGATAAAATCGCAAAGCTCGTTGAAACCGTCCCCGGCGTGAGAACGGACGTGTTCGTCCCTGACGACGGCAATCGCTATCCGACTCTCCGTGTGTATTGGGATCTGGAAGGTTGGGGCTACTCGATCGACGACTGCGTCTTCGCTCTTCGCAAGAGCGATCCCTGCATCGAAGTGCTTGGCGCTGACAATCCGAGCCTCGTTCCCGCCGTCCACGAAGGCATCCAGAAGCCAACCCGCAAAGCTCCGCGGCCGAAGGTCGACCACATCGAACTCGTGTCGATGACAATCCAAGATGGCGAAGAGATGATCGTCGGCAAGCGCCTGCGCGAACTGCTCGGCGCCGCACAGAAAAAAGGCAAATCCGCATGAGGCGCACGCTCTGCGTTCTCGCAGGCCTGGCTACAGCGCTGGCTGCAGCTAGCGCCACGCACGCTCAAATAAAACCGATCACATCGAGCCAAGTCCCATCAAAGCCCGAAGCTCTCGGTTCTCAAGCCATCGACGCCGGCGACTACGTCTACGTCTCCGGCCAAAGCCCGCACCGCGCCGATGGCAGCACGCCGTCAAGCTTCGCCGATCAAGCGCGCCAATGCCTCGACAACATCAAAGCCCTCGTCGAAGCCGCCGGCCTCACAAAAGACAACATCGTGTACGTCCAGGTCTACATGGACGACACGACCAAATACGCCGAGCTGAACCAAGCTTTCGCCGCCTATTTCCCGAAGGATCCTCCCGCACGTGGCATCCTGGGCGTTGCAGCGAATCCTGACTCTTCGATCCAAATCACAGCGATGGCAGTCCGCGACCTCACAGGCAAGAAAGCCGTCACGCCGCCAAACTACAAGCCCAATAAAGCCTTCTCGTGGGGTGTGCTCACGCACGACCGCCTCTTCATCTCCAACATGCAAGGCATCGACTTCGTCACCGGCAAAATCCCATCCGATCCCGGCGAGCAAGTGAATCTCGCACTCGACGGCCTCAAAGCCGTCGCCGAATCCGCCGGCCTCACGCTCGCCAACATGGTCTTCGTCAATCCTTACCTTACCGACGAAATCCCGCACGGTGTGATGAACAAGCTCTACGCCGCTCGCTTCGAATTCGGCAACACTCCCGGCCGCGCCACCATCGAAGCCACCAGCCTCCCCGAAGGCGCTCACATCGCCTACACCGGCATCGCCGTTCGCGACATCAGCCAGCGCCAATCGATCCGTCCGAAAAACATGCCGCCCAGCCCGACCGCCAGCCCCTGCGTCTTCGCCGGCGACACACTCTATTGCTCCGCCAAAAGCGGCTTCATTCCCGGCCCCAACCTCGGCATGTTCATCCAGGACGTCCCCAATCAAACGCGCCAGAGCATGCGCAACCAGCTCGACAATCTCGAAGAAGCCGACATGAAGTACGATCAAGCCGTCTCAACCGTCATCTATCTCGACAATCTTTCCGAAACATCCGACTTCGCCGCCATCTACAAAAAATTCTTCGGCAAAGTCCTACCGGCCACGACCGTCGTCCAGCAAATGAAACCGGTCGATCGCAAGCCCGACGCCGAAGGCCACGTCCCCGAAGTCGAACAATTCTCGATCTTCGCCATCCGCAGCCATCCAAAGCAGTGATCGGGAGTGGCACAGGCACTCTTGCCTTTGCGCTTGTAAGCGCCGAGCTTTTCACGAGCAACTAGCTGTGACATCGAACCCGCGTCGGCGCTAAAATGCCATCGCTTTTGCAACACTCGCTTCCGCTCGTGCCTAAGGAGGAGTCTTGCTTCACCGCAGAACATCCGTCGCCGTCTCGCTGCTTCTAGCCATCGCTTTCTTCGCTACCCCGCGCCATACGAGCGCACAGCAATCCGCTCCCGCCGCTCAATCCGCCCCGCAACAAACCTACGAAGTCGTCGTCCAAACCGGCGTCCGCATGGAAACCCGCGACGGCGTCACCCTCCGCGCCGACATCTATCGTCCGAAGGCCGAAGGCAAATTCCCCGTCATCCTCATGCGCACGCCCTACGACAAAAGCGTCGGCTGGGCCGCCGCTCCCGCCTATCAAGTCGCCACGCACGGCTACGTCATGATCGTGCAGGACGTCCGCGGCCGTTACACCTCCGACGGTGACTTTTACACCTTCCGCCATGAAATCGCCGACGGCTACGACGCCGTCGAATGGGCCGCCGCCCTTCCTTACTCCAACGGCAAAGTCGGCATGACCGGCGGGTCTTACGTCGGCGCCACGCAAATGCTCGCCGCCATCGCTCACCCGCCCCACCTCGCCGGCATCATGCCCACCGTCACCTCCAGTAATTATCACGCGAACTGGACCTACCACGGCGGCGCGCTCGAACAATGGTTCGACCAAAACTGGGCCACGCAGCTCGCCACCAACACGATGTGGCGCCTCATCGAAAAGGACACCAACGCGCTCGTTGGCACCACCACGCTTCCTCTCACCGACTTTCCCGCCTTCAATTACAAGGAACTCCCCGCCGGCGCCGAAATCACACGCGCAGTCGCACCCTACTATCTCGATTGGCTCGCCCACCCCTCCTACGACGCCTACTGGAAGCAATGGTCGATCGAAGAACACTTCGCCGACGTCCAGGTCCCCTCACTCCACATCGGCGGCTGGTACGACATCTTCCTCAACGGCACTCTTCGCAACTACATGGGCATCAAAGCCCACGGCGGCAGCGACGCCGCGCGCAACGGCCAGAAACTTCTCATCCAGATCGGTGGCCACGCCGGGTTCGGACGCAAGATCGGCGACGTCGAATTCGGCGACCACGCGCTCGAATTCTCCACGGGCCAGGTCCTCATCGACTATTACGACTTCCTCTTCAAGGGAATTCAAAACGAATTCGCCACCGACAAGCCAGTCCACGTCTTTGTCATGGGCGAAAACAAATACCAGCAATTCTCAGACTGGCCCCCGCCCGAAATGAGAGAGACGCGCTACTACATCCACTCGACCAGCGGAGCAAATTCCCTCCGCGGCGACGGCTCTCTCTCCACCACCGCCCCGAAAAAAGAATCGGCGGACAAATTCACCTTCGATCCCGCGAATCCAGTCCCCAGCATCGGCGGCTCGCTCTGCTGCGACATGATTCACTACGAGCCCGGCCCGCGCGATCAGCGCTCCGCCGAAGGCCGCAACGACGTCCTCATCTATTCCACCAAGCCGCTTGAGCAAGACCTGCAAGTCACCGGCCCCGTCACTTTCGAAGCCTGGGTCAAATCGAGCGCCGTCGACACCGACTTCACCNCCATGCTCGTCGACGTCGCCCCCGACGGCTTCGCCAAAAACCTCGCCGACGGAATCCTCCGCATGCGCTACCGCGACTCCGACGAAAAGCCCGACCTCATCAATCCCGATCAAATCTACAAAATCACCGTCGACCTCTGGGCCACCGCCAACACCTTCCAGAAGGGCCACATCATTCGCCTCCAGGTGAGCAGCAGCAACTTCCCCCGCTTCGACCGCAACCACAACACCGGCGCCGACCAAGCCACCAGCACAACCCTAGTCACCGCGACCAACACAATCCTCCACGACGCCGACCACCCCTCAGCCCTGGTGCTCCCCGTCATCCCCACATCCACAAAGTGATCGCTCGGCAAACTCATGTAGGGGCGCAGCACCGCTGCGCCCCAGCTTGGCCAGCCTAAACATCGTCTCCGCTTCGGTCTTTCTTTTCCCGGCGTAGACACTGTCCGGTCCGACCACAAATTAATGTCCTGTTTAGGATTCTTGTCGTAAGCTTCGTAAAGTGGTTTACGTCACGAAGTGCGTGGCACAGACACTCCTGTCTGTGCGCCCTTCTAACGCGTAACTGCGGTGCGAACCGAAGATGAACAAGCCGACCTTACAACCTGAACCCCTCACAGCCGCTGACAACGCACGCGTACCCACAGGCGAAATCATCGAAATCCGCAACATCACCTTAAAAGCCGCCCTAAAAATTGTCAGAGAACAACTTGACCACGACCAATCCCGCGAACACAAGTGAGTTCTGGTTGCAGATGGCAACGCGTTCTAAACAAAGGGTTATCGAGTTGAACGCAATAGACTAAACCTCTCATTCCGAGCGGAGTGAGCCGACGCCTTTTCTTCGCGTTCGCTTCCTGCGAACGCGTCGGCTCACGCAGAGAGGAATCTGCTTTTTGTTGCCACGCCACGGTGCTGTATTTCCCGCGCTACTGCTTCGCCCCAGCCCCACCGAACCGAATCCCCTCACTCCCCTCAATCCCCTTCCCCTCCCGAATCACGACACTCATATTCGCCTTCAACCCCTCAACCGTCTGCTTCCCCCCACTCGGCCAAACAATCTCAATCTTCGCAGGAGAATTCTTACCCGCCTTCCCCAGCCCAAACGTCAGCGGCAACTCACTCTGCGAAAGGTAACTCGACCCACTCTTCACCATCCGCGTGATCCGCGCGCCCGTACTCGTCACCAGCGTCGCCCGCGCCCCAATCCCATCCCGATTTGATTTCGTCCCCACCAGCTTCACCCGCAGCACATCATTCTGATTCGCATTCTCATTCCGCAACAATCGCGCCGACCCGTTGCTGGCGGTCACCACCAAATCCAAATCCCCATCATTATCGTAATCGCCGTACGCAACTCCCCGCCCCACGACCGGCTTCTGAATCGCCCGCCCCAGCTTCCCCGACACATCTTCAAATTTCATATCCCCCAGATTCCGATACATCCCCAGTGGTTGCGCATACCGCACCGTCGGCTGCACCACCGCAATGTCATCTGACACATGCCCGTTCGCCGCCACCACATCCAGCAACCCATCCAGATCGTAGTCAAAGAAAAAGCACCCAAACGTCAGCGCCCCTGAAGTCATCGCCCCCAATCTCGACTTCGGCGCCTCATCCGTAAAAAGCCCCGACCCATCATTCCGATACAGCGCCATGCTCTCGTTCGTAAAATTCCCAATCAGCACGCCCGAGAACCCCGACCCATCGAAATCCGCCGCATCCACACCCATTCCCGCCCGCACGCGCCCCGACTCACTGAACGAAATTCCCGCCGTCAACCCCGCCTCCGTAAACGTCCCATCATGATTGTTGCGATAAAGTTTGTTCGGCTCGGTATCGTTCGACACAAACAAATCCATCCACCCATCATTGTCGAAATCCAGTATCGCCACACCAAGCGCCTTGCTCGTCGGATCCCACAACCCCGCCTTTTTCGTCACATCCTCAAAAACGCCATTCCCCTTGTTGTGATAAAGATGCGAACTCTCCCCCTTATATCTCTGCGGCGTGCAGTACGACTTGTTTTTGTTGTCGAGCGAACAATACTGATCTGTCTCAATCGACCACTCGATGTAGTGCGTCACAAACAGATCCAACTTCCCGTCGTTGTCGTAATCCACCCAAGCCGCGCTCGCCGAAAATCCCGGGCTCGCCACACCCGCCTTCGCCGTCACATCGACAAACTTCCCATTCCCCTGGTTGTGATAAAGGTGATTCGATCCCACCGTCGTCAAATACAGATCATCAAATCCGTCGTTGTCGTAATCTCCGACCGCGCACCCCATTCCATAACTCTCAACCGCAAGCCCCGCCGCGCGCGTTACATCCGTAAACGTCCCATCGTGATTGTTGTGATACAGCGCGGGGTAAGACGGGCCGCCAGTCTTGTGGCCGGGCCAATCCATGGAGTTCACCAGGAAAATGTCCTGCCATCCGTCGTTGTCGTAGTCGATGAAGCAAACGCCGCTCCCCATCGTCTCGGGGAGATACTTCTTCCCGAACGCCCCGCTGTTGTGTTTGAAGTGAATTCCCGTCTGCGCGGTCACATCAGTGAACTGAATCGGCCCCGAAGGCCGCACGTCTTGCTGGGAAGGTGCAGTCGCAGAGTTAGAAGCACTGCTTGGGGCTGACGCTGGTGGCTCGGGCTTAGCAGCCTTCTTGGAATCGGCGTTCGACTCGGCTGTAGGCCCCTTGGCCGGCGCCTCTCGCTCCGGATCAGGCTTCGACGAACAGCCGTAAATCCAAATCGCCGCAATCGCCACAATTACAAATCTGTACGTCGCCCTGGAATCACGCCTCATGCCGTAGCGCGAGCCACCGAGACGCTCTTCCGCGACTCAAACCAATACTCAATCAGCAGCGCCGTAGGCCCGACCAGAAACAAGGCATAAAACGGCGCGTACACAACTTGATCGAGACGCAAAATCATCTCCACCAGCGCAACGATCGCCACCACAATAGCCTGCCACTTCTTCGACTTCACCGTCGTCTTCGGATCCGTAATCATAAAAAATATGAACAGCTGATACATCGGCCCCGTCAGCGGCGCCACTTCCGACTGCCACGGACTCCCCGTAATC
>JGI12635J15846_10003136_pt1 | contig 14421 bp, 10 predicted proteins | sample BlaSpr_A8_OM2_M2_FD_15846 | JGI IMG/M metagenome (IMG submission 15846) | reverse complement strand
CCGCCACTGCGTCAACGGCGGGAGGACATATCGATCTTGATGCAGCACTTTTTGCAGAAATTTGGACGCGATTTTCAGCGCAAAGTCCCAGCATTAAGTGAAGAGACGCTCCGCCTGTTCGAGGAATATTCCTGGCCGGGGAATGTGCAGGAGTTGGAGAACGCGGCTAAGGCGATTGTGGCGCTGGGAGATGAAACCGTGGCCATGGGCGGACTCCGCGCCATGTTGCGCCGGGCAGACACGGCAGGCAACGGGAAGCGGGTTTCCTTGAAGCAGGCGTCCCGTGCGGCCTCCCGCGAGATGGAGAAAGAGTTAATTCTGCGGGCGCTTACCCATACTCGGTGGAACCGGCGGCGGGCGGCGCAGGAGTTGCAGATCAGTTACAAAGCTTTATTGTACAAGCTCAAACAGATTGGATGCTGCGAATACCGAGCCTCCTAGCTTCTCAGGAGAGTGCATGAGGAAATTCACGAAGCTTGCCTGCCTGGCCCAGTTACTGCTCGCAGCCAGTGGCATGTGGGCTCAGCAGGATGACGGCAGCCTGAGCCAGGCCAAGCCTGCCAAAACGGCTGTTCCAGATGTCCAAAGGGCCGCATCGCAGGTTCCCGCAGAATACGTGATCGGGGCCGATGACACGTTGCACATCTCGGTTTGGAAAGAGCCGGATTTAACGGCCACGTTGCCCGTAAGACCTGACGGGAAGATTTCTCTGCCCCTGCTGAATGACGTTCCGGCGGCAGGTCTCACGCCCATGCAGTTGAAGGATTCGATTACCGAGAAACTAAAAAAATACATCGCCGATCCCCGCGTGACTGTGGTGGTAACGGCGATGAACAGCCAAAGGTTCTTCGTAACCGGCGAAGTGGTGCACTCTGGTCCCATGCCTCTGTTGCCCGATATGACCGTGTTGCAGGCGCTCTCTGCCGCCGGCTTTACCCAATTTGCGAACCTGAAGGGAATTTACCTGCTGCGCACCGAAAATGGACGGCAGGTGAAGATGCCCTTCAACTACAAGGAAGTGGTAAAGGGAAGTCATACGGAGCAAAACATCATGCTGAAACCGGGCGATACGGTCGTGGTCCCTTGAGGAGCTGAGGAACTGAGAATGAACAAGCGTTATTGCTTTTGGGCGTTCTTTGTATGGTTGCCGCTGCTTGCCCTCACTGGAGCTTGGGGACAAGACAGTTCCGCCCAGCAGCCGGCGGGGAGTACGCCTGATAGCAGTCCGCAACAGCCTGTACCGGCCTACGGTCCCGACAACTCAGCCCCGTCCATCGCAGAAAATCCCCCGATATCGGGAATTGATATGCCTAACCTGGAACCGCATTCCGCACCCTTGAGTTACTTGCAGGTAGGAGTTCATGTATTGGAGTCGGCGAGCACCAATGTGCAGAACTCACTGGGTGGCTCGACTGCCTCATCGATATCGGATGGGTTGGGCAGTTTGGAATTGCAACGACTTTGGAGCAACTACGATCTCTCACTCGACTACCTCGGCGGAGTTGGGTATTACGCGGGGGGCGGCATTGGAGTCAAGCAGATCGAGGAATTGGGCGTCAATCAGAAAATCACCTGGAAGCGAGGCGAGTTAGGGCTTCGTGACGCTTTCAGCTACCAGCCCGAGGGCACCTTCGGTACCGCCTACGGTTCCTTCAGCACGGTCGGCACGGCTTTGGGCGGGCAGAGCACATTTTTTGGGGGGACGGCGCTGGGTGCGCTCGGCCAGGTTCCGCGCCTCATGAACCTCAGTTTGGCGGACGTGGTCCAAAATATCACCCCGAAGTCTTCGGTGACGGCCACGGTGGGATATGGGTTCGTACATTTCTTGGCAAACGAGCCGGGTACGGGTACCTCGTTCATAGGAAATAACCAGCTGTCGGCGGAAGTGGGTTATAACCGCTTGCTGGGACCGCACGATCAGGTTGCGGTTTTATACGGGTATCAGGGATTCAGCTTCTCCACCAACGTTTCTTTCCACAGCCAGATTGTTCAATTGATGTGGGGACATCGGATTTCTGGGCGTATGGATTTCGTGATCGGCGCGGGGCCACAGTTCACTCAAATCAGCAACGCGCTTACTCCCGTCAGCAACCCGACTTCTGCGGACACGATCCCGCCTTGCCAACCCGGGGGTTCACTAACCAGTCCGGTGCTTGACTGCCCCTCGAATAGTCTGGTTGTCTCGGCCGCCGGCCGGGCCTCGCTCCGATACCGATTCCCCAAGGTCAGCTTGGACCTGATGTACGATCATTACCTCACCAGCGGATCCGGTTTTTTTGCCGGTGCGGAGAGCGACATCGCGAGCCTGAACGCTATCCGGCCGTTGGGTCGGATTTGGACCGGCTTTTCCGACATCGGCTACTCGCGCAACAGCCGTATATTGCCCTCCACCTGCGGGCTCGGCCAGAGCGGCGCGAATTGCGCGGGAATAAACGCTAACGTCTACCAGTACGGCTTTGCGGGCCTGGGGGTGCGCCGGAACTTCGGACGGAATTTCAATGCGTATGCCAGCTACCAATTCAACTACCTGACGTTTGACGAATCCTTTTGCGCAACAACAGGCCCTTGCAACCGAACTTCACAACGACAAATCGGGGTCATTGGAGTGTCTTGGACTCCCCGGCCAATTCGGCTCGACTAGCTTTTTGGGGCCGGCCGTAACGGCTGGCGGAACGGGCGTTGAAATTATGGAAAACCGCGAATTAACGATGGATGATTATCTGGCGATGTTGCGCCGGCGGATGAAGGTGATCCTGATTCCGGCTTTACTGGCCCCGCTGGCCGGCTTTCTGGTCTCCTATGTTTTCCCTCCTAAATACACATCACAATCGGAGGTGCTGGTGTCACCGCCGAGAATTCCGGACGCGGTCGTACAGTCGGTCTTCACGGAGGATCTGACACAGCACATCACCACGATTGGGCAGCGGGTGCTGAGTCCGACCTTACTTCGACCCATGGTGGAAAAGCTTGGATTGGCCAAGGAGGGCCAGAGCGTCGATGATCTGATTTCCACCATCGCGGGCAGCATGACGATTGAGCCGGTTCCTGATATCTCGGATTTCGGTACGTCCAAGCCAAAGCCCGGCCGCAGCCCGGTTCCCGGTTTCTACGTGAACTACACTGCATCGACCGCCCGCAGAGCGCAGCAGATGTGTAATGCCCTGACCTCGATGGTCATCGAAGAAGATCTGAAGATGAGGCAGGAGCAGACAAATGGCACAACGGATTTCCTGACGCGGCAGGTAGGGGAAGCCAAGAATCACATCGATGAACTGGACCAGAGGCTGGCAGCGTTCAAGAACCAACACATGGGACAGCTTCCCGGCGATGAGGATAACAATCTCAAGATTCTGATGGGGCTGAATTCGCAGCTCGATGCCAACACTCAAAGCTTGAACCGCGCGACTCAGGACAAGGCCTATACCGAATCTCTTTTGGCGCAGCAGCTGGCGGCGTGGAAGACTTCGCAGTCTGCGAGCAATCCCCAAACCTTGCAGCAGCAGCTCTCACAACTGCAGGCCCAGCTCATCGACCAGCAGGCACGCTACACCGCCGACCATCCGGACGTGATCAAGACCCAAGCGGACATTGTCCAGGTAAAGAAAAAACTGGCGGAAATCAACGACGGTTCCGCAAAGAGCGGGGATGCCGCGGACACAAAAGAGTCCGGGTCCGATCCGCCGGAGATCCGGCAACTGCGGCTGCAGGTTCACCAGTACGAGGATCTCATCGGCCAGGCGACGCGCGACCAGAAGAAGCTCCAGCAGGAAATCGATGTGTACCAAAAGCGAGTTGCATCGAGTCCTGCCACCGAAGAACAGTATAAGGAGTTGGCCCGGGATTACGACAATGCTCAGAAGGTCTACCAGGACGACTTGACAAAGCAGAGCACGTCCAGGATGGCGTCGCAGGTCCAGCAACAGCAGCAAGGGGAACAGATGGCGCTTCTAAACCCCGCAACCTTGCCGGATTTGCCGAGCTTCCCGAACCGTCTGTTCTTTGCCGGGGGAGGATTGGGAGCGGGGCTGGCGCTAGGCCTCAGTATTGCGCTGTGGCTCGAGTTGCGTGACAAGTCCATCCGCACCCAAGCGGATGCCGAGGCCGCGCTTGATCTCCCCATGCTGGTGGCCGTGCCGTGGGTAGTAGAGACGGTGCTCGAGAACGGCAATGGCAAGAGCCATTTTTGGAAACGCAACAAGCGGCCGGAGGAAAAAGCGACCGCGGCGTTATAGGCGAAGCCTCTTAAGGCAAATATATGTACAAAGAGTTCTACGGGCTGCGAGCGAATCCGTTTAACGTTAACCCCGATCCGCGCTATCTGTTCCTGACGCGCCATACCGAGGAAGCTTTGGCGTGCCTGACTTACGGCATTCAGAGCCGCAAGGGATTCGTACTGCTCACCGGAGAAGTTGGAACCGGCAAGACAACCCTCATCAACAAGCTGCTCGAGTGGCTGCGCCTGCAGCAAGTAGCGACCGCGTTCATATTCAACTCACGTCTGAACACGACGCAGTTTCTCGATTACATGATGGCGGATTTCGGTATTCCGAGTGATTCAAAGGCCAAAAGCCAGATTCTGCTGCGACTTTACAACTGGCTGCTGGACCGCTACCGCGCGGGTGAAACCGCGGTCCTCATCGTGGATGAGGCTCAGAACCTGACCGAGGAAGTGCTGGAAGAAATTCGCATGCTCACCAACCTGGAGACTTTTACGGAGAAATTGCTCCAGATCGTCCTAGTGGGTCAGCCGGAACTCGAGCAGAAGCTCAAGCAACCGCAGTTGCGGCAGTTGCGGCAGCGCTTGACGCTGCGTGCCAAGACGCACGCCCTCACGCTGGAGGAGACCAAAGCTTATATTCAGCAGCGCTTGCGGATCGCCGGTTCCAACGGCCAACAGATTTTTGATCCCGAAGCTGTAGTCGCGATCCACCGCTATTCCAACGGGATTCCCCGCGTTGTCAACCTCCTCTGCGAGCATTGTCTGGTGAGCGCTTTCGTCGACCAGCAAAAGGTGATCGGGCCCGCGGTGGTGGAGTTTGTGGCCCGGGATTTTGACCTTGCCGATGGCAATGCGGCGCGCGCGATGATGACCTCTTCTCCCGCGGCGGGCCAAACGACAGGCCAAAGTAAACTCGACTTAGCGGATACCTTGCGGTCGCTAGCCAACCTCGCCGATCGCTTCCGCGATGACGAGAAGGACCTCCCCAAGGAAAGGAAACTATGAGTAGAATTCACGAAGCCTTAAAGAAAGCTGAGCAGGAACGGGCGGCGCAGGGAGGTCCGGCCCAGCCCGATTACCAACCCGGCTTCTCGGCCACTGCGGCGGCGGAATTACCCGTGATGCCGCGGAGCGAAACGCCGCCGGCCGAAAATCGGCCGGCCGAGGTGGGGGCAAGAGTGCCCGCAAATGGCGGCGCTGCCTCGACTGCGGCGATGCCCTCGTTTGGCAGTCCCTTCAGCCTGGATGTCTTGCTGGCTCGATGCGTTCCACAGTCTTGGGTACCTGACGAAAAGACGATGTTGTTTTTCAACGGCGACGATATTGCCCGGGGTAGCGAAGAGTTTCGCACGCTTCGTTCTCGTCTCTATCACGCCCGCGAGAAGATGCCATTGAAAAAGCTCCTGATCACCAGCGCGCTGCCCAAAGAGGGCAAGTCCTTTACGGCCTCGAACCTAGCTCAGGTATTAGTGCGGCAACACGGACGTCGCGTGCTGCTGATCGACGCCGACCTGCGTGGCCCGCGGTTGCACATGATGCTGGGCACAACCTCATCCCCGGGCCTCGCAGACTATCTCCAGGGAGGAAGTGACGAATTCTCGATTATGCAGCGTGGTCCTATGGAAAACCTGTTCTTTATTCCCAGCGGTCAGGAGATTTCCGATCCCGCGGAATTGGTGGCCAATGGGCGCCTGAAGCTGCTTCTGCAACGGGTGGAGGCTCTATTCGACTGGATCATCGTCGACTCCCCGCCGGCCGTCCCGGTGTCCGACGCCAGCGTGCTGGCGAAGGCCTGCGATGGTGTGCTCATGGTGGTACGTTCCAACGCGACGCCCGTCGAGATGGCGCGCCGGGCACGACAGGAATTTCCCGAAGCCATGCTTGTCGGAGTAGTGCTGAACGGCACCAGTATGGATGCAATGCCCTATACGCGTTATTACTATGACGCGTATCCAAAGAGTACGACCGAGTCCAAGACCCCTGGGAAGTAGGGAAACGTGATCCGGCTGTTCAAAGTTTATTATCCGCTGCGTACGCTGGTTCTGTTGGCAGGCGAGGTCATGATTATCTGGGTGTCTTTCCTGTTGGCGACGATGTGGCGGAGCCCCGACAGTTGGTTACTGCTCAACGTTGAAGGTGGATACCTTCAAGTGTTGGCGGAGCTGGGACCGAAGATCCTGGTCGTTACCGGGTTAGTGCTGCTGCTTTCGCACTTATTTGACCTTTACGACTCTTCCAGTCTCGCCGCGAATGAGGAGCACGCCTTTCGCCTTCTTCTGGTGCTGGGATTTGTGGCTCTGGCTCTGGCCGCGGTGGTGAATCGTTACCCCAGTCTCTTGCCCGGGAACAATTCGGCGTTTTGGGGACTCATCTTCCTCACGTTCACTTTGTTCTGCTGGCGCGCGGCTTATGCCTGGATGGTGAAACAGCCCTTCCTGCGCGAGCGGGTTTACGTCCTGGGCACGGGCGACCGCGCCGAGCGCCTAGTAAGAGGTCTGCGCAAGCGCTCCGAACTAGGGATCGAAGTGGTGGGATGGACGGGAAACGTTGAGGGCGAACTGACCCGGGAGTCTGTGGCATCGCACCTGTTGAGCTTCGCCGGGGGAAAGGGAGTGCACCGTGTGATTGTTGCCATGACGGATCGTCGGGGCACCCTGCCGGTCGAAGAATTGCTGGACTTGCGCCTCGCAGGTGCGAAGGTCGAAGAGGCGACGTCCTGGCTGGAAAGAATCTCTGGCCGGATTGAAGTCGAGCAGCTGTACCCCAGCTGGCTGATTTTTGCGGAAGGATTTCGCTTTAGCCCCTTGTTTCGGCTGGTGCGCCGCTTGCTCAATTTCTCCGTCGCGCTCGTTGGACTGGTGCTTTCGCTGCCCTTGCTTCCATTTATTGTGCTCGCCGTCAAGCTGGGTTCTCCGGGTCCTGCTCTTTACCGGCAGCAGCGCGTAGGCCGACGAGGGAAGATTTTCTACTGTTACAAGTTCCGCACGATGCGCCAGGACGCGGAAGCCGACACTGGCGCCACTTGGGCTGCCGACGATGACCCGCGGATCACGCGCGTGGGCAACTTCCTGCGCGCCTCGCGTCTCGACGAAATCCCGCAATTGTGGTGCGTACTGAAGGGCGACATGCATTTTGTAGGCCCTCGTCCAGAGCGGCCTGAATTTGTCGAGTGGTTGAGCAAAGAGATTCGTTATTACGGCGTGCGGCACATGGTGCGCCCCGGCATTACCGGCTGGGCGCAGGTGCAGTACAAGTACGGCAACACGCTGGACGACGCACGCGAGAAATTACAGTACGACCTCTTCTACATCAAAAACGCCTCCATTGGCCTGGATTTGTGGATCATGTTCCAGACCATCAAGATCGTGCTGCTGGGGCGGGGTGCGCAATGAGATGGATTTTCTGGGGAGCGGCTTTTTTGGTCGCATATACCTATGCCGGCTATGCCGGCTGGTTGTGGTTACGCGCCCGATTGTTCCCCTGGCCGGTCCTCCGCGCGCCACTGGAGCCTTACATTTCCATAGTGATGGTCGTGCGCAATGAAGAGCGATGGCTCGAGAGCAAGCTGCAGAACCTGCTGGAACTGGATTATCCTCAGGATCGCTATCGGATTGTGGTGGTTTCGGACGGGTCGACAGACCGTACCGACGCCATTCTGCGCGGGCATGCGAACGATCCCCGAGTGCAAGTGCTGATGAACCAGTTGTCGCGGGGAAAGGCCAGCGGATTGAACGATGCCATCTCCCTGTCTGGCGGGGAGGTCGTTGTCTGCACGGATGCCCGCCAGACGATCGAGCCCAAGGCGCTCCGCATGCTGATGGAGAACTTTGCGGATCCGAACGTTGGTTGCGTGAGTGGCGCGCTGATGCTGGGTAATCCGCAGTCAGGCGAAGCAGCAAAGGGAATGGGTCTGTATTGGAGGGTGGAAAAAAAAATTCGGGAACTGGAGTCGGAGGCAGGTTCGGTCGTGGGTGCAACAGGTGCGCTATACGCGGTGCGGCGCAACCTCCTGACCGCACTCCCGGATGGAACCATTCTCGACGATGTCTACATTCCCATGCACGTCGTGCGGGAGGGCAAGCGCGTAGTTTTTGACCCGCGCGCGCGGGCTTGGGATAGCCCGGACCTGGGCGCGGGCCGCGAGTTTGCCCGCAAAGTGCGAACCCTGAGCGGCAACTATCAACTCGTGCAGTTTGCTCCCTGGTTGGTGAGCGGCGAGAATCCGATTCGTTTCGAATTCGTCAGTCACAAGTTGCTCAGACTGTCTATTCCTTTTGCCTTGGTGGCTCTTCTGGTTTCATCGACTATCTTGCCAGGGGCGGTTTATAGGAGCGCGCTCGCGTTACAGGTTTTGTTCTACGGGTTGAGTTTGCTTGCCGGGTTGCGGCTCGGTCGCGGGACATTGGCGCGCGTATCAGAGGCGGCGCTTACATTTGTGGTGCTGAATAGCGCCGCCGCTGTGGCCTTCGTGAACTTTATGACCGGCCGCAAGGCGGACTGGGGCTCGCTAGAAGCGCGTTATGCCAAAGCGGCAAAAATCTGAGGCTGCAGAATGCTGGAAGAAGCCGGAACCGGCGGGACACAGGAACGATGATGGCGATTCTTGAGAAGGATGTAGCGAGACCCAAGCTGGCGCAGAAGAGTGGTCCGCAACAGGAGTCGATGGCGGGCGCATTCTTCTGGCTGAGCGCGTTTTATGTGGTTTATTGCGCCCGTCCAGAGGATTGGATTCCCGGGCTTGCCTATATTCCTCTGGCGAAGATCTCGGCCCTCTTTGCCTTGCTGGGTCTCTTGACGAGCGCGGGCAAATCTAAGCGAGGGTTCCGCGACCTGCCCAGGGAAGGTAAATATTTTTTTGGCATCATCGGTTTCCTGTTCGTTTCCGCGGTGCTTTCTCCGGTCTGGAGAGGTGGCGCATTTTTCAAGACGCTGGATTTTGCCAAGGCTCTCGTGGCGTGGGTGCTGACGTTCCTGGTGATCACGACCTTCATGAGATTGCGGCGAATCATTTTCATCCAGTCGGCGTCGGTGGCGGTGATTGCCGTGGTTTCCGTGCTGAAAGGGCGGTCCCATCCCAGGCTGGAGGGTGTGATTGGAGGAATTTATTCCAATCCAAACGACCTCGCGTTCGCGATTGTGCTTTCTCTTCCATTTTGCTTTGCCTTCCTGTTGAGCACTCGTAGCCTTCCTCGCAAAGCATTGTGGGCAGGGGCCATGCTGGTAATGTGTACCGCCTTGTTCATGACCGCCTCGCGCGCCGGATTTATCGATCTTCTGGTAACGGGCGGGGTCTGCTTGTGGATCTTCGGCATCAAGGGGAAACGCGTTCACTTGGTCGCAGCGGCTGCGCTGGTAGCGCTGATTGTTGGGTTCGCTGCCGGTGGACGGCTAAAGGATCGCTTCTTTGCCATATCCGGAGGCAATATTGACAACAAGATTGAGCTGAGTGCGCACGGTTCTTACGAGCAACGTCGGCTGCTGATAATAGAAAGCATCAAGGGGGTGGCACACTATCCCCTCGGTATTGGATTCGGGAACTTCGTCAGCTACTCTGGCACCTGGCGGGAAGTTCACGTTTCCTATCTCCAGATCGCGGTGGAGGGCGGGATCGGCGCTTTTGTGCTCTACTTGCTCTTCTTCGCACGTGGTTTCGGAAATCTCAAGCAGCTGCGGCGCATGCCGAGCTATGATCCTGAGATTGACTTGTTTTCGGGAGCCTTGTACGCGACTTTGATCGGATTCATTGTGGGAGCGTTCTTTGCTCCCGAGGCGTATGAGTACTTCCCTTATTTCGCCGTGGCCTACACGTCGGTATTGTTGGCGATCGTTAAGGAGAGAGAACCGTCAGGAGTTCCTCAATCCACGCTGTCGAGTCAACGCCCCAGAGGATGGAGGGCGGATCTCCGAGTGGGTGAGCCTGCGTCTGTGCCCTGGAAATATTCCAGGACATCAGGCGTTCTGCCTCGAAACCAGCGATGACCAACGATAAACAAAAGTCGGGTCCGCCGAGCGTCGGTGGTGCGAGTCGGAAACAAAAGCTCGTCTACCTGAGCCGCTGGCTGCCGGGTTATCTCTGGCAGAGACTGGCTCGTCACCGGCCTCCGAACAAGACTCATCTGATTTTTGTGCTGGCCGATCATTTCGAACCGGCGATCGTGCCGCAAGATGGCTCGGCTCGTGCTCTTTACTCGGAACAAGAGCGGCGCCTGGAACACTGGTGCCACGAGTATCCCAGCCGGTTCGCCGATTGTCGCGACGTAGAAGGCCGACCGTTCGTTCATAGTTATTTCTATCCGGCGGAACAGTATGATCACTCTCTGGTAGCCCGGCTGGCTGAGCATTGTCGAGCCGGTTGGGGGGAAATCGAGATCCACCTGCACCACGGAGTGGAAGCTCCGGATTCGGCCGAAAATGCCCGCCGTCAACTGGTCGCCTTTCGCGATCGATTGGCGGACGACCACGGATGTCTCTCCTACTGGGATCATTCCGAGCAGCCGAGCTATGCTTTCGTTCACGGTAACTTTGCTCTGGCTAACTCCAACAATGGACGCGCTTGCGGGGTCGACGACGAGATGCAGGTTCTAGCCGAGACGGGCTGCTATGCCGACCTGACATTACCGGCCGGAGCCTTTCACGGGGCACAGACCAGCAAGATCAATTCGATTTATGAATGCGCGCTGCCGCTGACGGAACAGGCTCCGCATCGCAAAGGGCGCGACTTGCAGCGGGGTAGGCCCCCTCAAGTCTTCCCCCTGGTTATACAGGGGCCTCTGATGCTCGACTTCCATGCCGGCAGGGGTTCCCGGCCATTGCACATCGACAACGCAGCACTGACAGGGCCGAATCCGGCAAGCCTGCATCGATTGAACCTGTGGAAACGGGCTGCAATTTCGGTAAAGGGCAGGCCGGATTGGTTGTTCATCAAACTCCACTGCCACGGCATGGATCCGAGACATGAAGAGGCGACACTCGGCTCAGCCATGCAAAGATTCGTGCGCGAACTGGTTAGTGGCGCGCAGGCGCGGAACGAGATCCTACACTTCGTTTCCGCACGCGAAATGACGAACATCATTCTAGCCGCCTGTGACGGCAAAGAAGGGAATCCCGGACAGTACCGGGATTATCAGCTCAAGCGAGCGCGCCCAGCGAAGTCGGATACCAGACACCAGGAGAGATCTGCAGCGGTGGTGAAGGGATAGTGCATGTGTGGCATAGCCGGAATGGTCCAAACCCATCCTGACGGCGAGGTGGATAACGCCACCGTTCACCGGATGTGTCAGGCAATCGTGCATCGCGGGCCCGACGACGAGGGTATCTTCGTGAAGGCTGGCGTCGGCCTGGGTATGCGCCGGCTCAGCATCATCGACCTGGCGGGCGGCCACCAGCCAGTCTTCAACGAAGACAAGACCATTTGGACTGTTTTCAATGGCGAGATTTATAACTTCCCAGAGCTGCGTTCCCAATTGGAAGCCCGCGGCCATCGTTTTTACACCCGCACGGATACCGAAGTCATCGTTCATCTTTACGAAGAGCACGGATCGGAGTGCGTTCACAAGCTGCGGGGTATGTTCGCTTTCGCGCTTTATGACGAGCGAGCCGGGCGGCTCTTATTGGCGCGCGATCGTGTCGGGAAAAAGCCGCTGCACTACGCGCTACACAACGGAATCTTGCTGTTCGCGTCGGAGATGAAGGCTATTCTGGCGGTCAGGCCCGAGTTGGCCAAGCTTGATCATCCGGCGCTTTTGCAATACATGTATTTCGGATATATTCCCGATCCGGCCACGGCGTTCAAGCCGATTCAAAAGTTGTCACCGGGACATCTGCTGGAGTTCGAAAAGGGAGAAGTGCGTATTCGTCAGTACTGGGATTTTCCCGCCTATGGGACTTATGAGCCCGCCTGCGAAGAAGAGTTGCTGGAAGAGCTCGAATTTCGCTTGGCAGAAGCAGTCCGAATTCGTTTGATCGCCGACGTTCCCCTGGGGGCGATGCTGAGCGGTGGTACGGACTCCTCCACGATAGTTGCTTTGATGGCGAGGGCTACGTCACAGCCGGTGAAGACTTTTTCCGTGGGATTTCGCCACGCTGACTTTGACGAGACTGCCTATGCGCGCCTGGTCGCGCAAAGATTTGGAACCGACCACCATGAGTTGATTTTGGAGCCCGATCTCATGGAGACAGTGGAGATGTTAACTCGCCACTTGGAGGAGCCCTTCGGAGACTCTTCTATGCTGCCGACCTACTTCATATCGTGTCTGGCACGGAAGCATGTGAAGGTTGCGTTGTCCGGCGATGGCGGGGATGAAGCCTTCGCCGGTTATGATCGCTACCGCATTCATCTGGAAGACCGATCTTACAAATGGATACCCAAGTGGGCGGGTCTTTGGTACCGCGACTGCGTTCATCCTCTAATTCCGTATCGAATGCCCGGGCGGAACCTGGCCTATAGCATCTCGCTGCCCTGGGAAGAGCGGTATACCGAAGGTGTTTCCTTGCAGTCGTTCCAGAGGGAAATGGGCGTTCTTGCCGACGACTTTGTTGCGTTCGATTGCGCCCCGCTGAAGCGCTTCCGAGAATATCTGGATCAAGCCCCGGCTCACGATCCCCTCAGCCGGGTTTTGTATCTGGACAGCAAGACGTATTTGCCCGGCGACATCCTAACGAAAGTGGACCGCATGAGCATGGCAACCTCGCTCGAAGCTCGGGTTCCGATGCTCGACCATGTGTTTCTTGAATGGGTGACTGCATTGGCACCTCGATGGAAAATGCGCAACGGTGCCCAGAAATTTATTCTGAAGAAGCTGGCGGAGCGTGTGGGAGTGCCGAGCGAAGTTCTCAACCGGCCTAAGCAAGGGTTCGCGCTGCCGCTCGGACACTGGATGCGCGGTGAGTTGAAGGATCTTGTGCTGGCGACGTTGCTGGATGCGCAGACTCTGCAGCGCGGATACTTCAACTCGAATGGGCTAAGGCGGATGCTCGACGAGCATTTCCAAGGCCGTCGAGATCACTCCGCCCGTCTCTGGCGGATGCTCATCTTCGAATTGTGGCACCGGAACTTCCTCGAAAAGGTCGGGACGACGAAGGAGTCGCTGTCCGCCACGTCGGTCGGTCTTAGCGGAGGGGTGGAATGATCTCTACGACAAGTCGGGGCCGGTCGCAAGAGCCTACTCTGGAGGCAGGGGGTCCTCTGGCAGCCGGTGAGGAGTCGAGCGCGACTCCGAGAGGCTGCGGCATCTTTCTGATGACAAACAGCCTGGAGACGGGAGGCAGCGAACGTCAGTTTGCAGCTCTTGCGAGGTCGCTGAACCGGCAGATCTTCCGCGTGCACTTGGGCTGCATTCAGCGAAAGGGGCCATTTCTCGAAGGCCTTGGCGATGTGGCCGAATTTCCAGTGGGCGGCAGCTTGTATGGCGCGGAATCGTTGAGGGCCCGCTGGAGGCTTGCCCGATACCTGAAGAGGCACGAAATCAGGATCGCTCATGCTTTCGATTTCTACACAAACTTTGTACTGATTCCAGCCGCCCTGTGGGCAGGTGTGCCGGTGGTGATTGGAAGCCAGCGCCAGCTGGGCGATTTGCTTACCCGGAGACAGGAGAACGCTCAGAAGGCGATACTCCGATGGTGCGACACCGTAGTTTGCAATTCTCGAGCTGCCGCTGCCCGGCTGATAACTCTGGGGCTGCCGGAGAGTCGGCTCGCGGTCATCGGCAATGGCTTGTCACCCGAGGCTTTTGCCGAGATCTCGGCGGCCTTGCCCCGAACGCCGGAACGGTTGCGCGTAGGAATGATCGCGCGGATGAACACACGTGCCAAAAATCACCAGCTGTTCCTTCGGGCGGCGGCGAGACTACGCCATCGGTTTCCAGGAGTGCAATTTGTCCTGGTCGGAGACGGCCCGCTTCGTCATGAACTCGAACGGGAAGCCGACGACCTCGGACTGGGGGAGCGAGTTCTCTTTCTCGGCGACCGGAGAGATATTCCCGCGGTATTGGCATCGCTGGACATTTCGGTGCTACCTTCGGCTTCCGAAAGCCTTTCCAACGTCATCCTGGAGTCCATGGCGGCCGGTGTTCCGGTGGTGGCAAATCCAGTCGGAGGAAACTGCGAACTGGTCACACAAAATCGTGGTCTTCTCGTTCCGCCCGACGACGAAGAAGCTCTGACGGAAGCTATCGGCCGTCTCTTGCGAGATGCGCCCTTCAGGA